>JABAHR010003671.1_pt4 | contig 43521 bp, 38 predicted proteins | sample 7062101 | NCBI WGS metagenome assembly JABAHR01 (sample SAMN14534553, study PRJNA622989) | marine sediment metagenome | biome: marine biome [ENVO:00000428]; feature: marine pelagic biome [ENVO:01000023]; material: deep marine sediment [ENVO:00002113] | place: India: Gulf of Kutch | collected...
GCTGCGGAGCAGCATCGGGTTCGACAAACCGGCAGGACAGCCGGTTTGGACGTCGAGCGTAGCGATGACGCCCACAGGGTGAGCGCCATGGATGGCGCGAATCTATCCCACCCTCCCACTCCCGAATCGATTGACCGGTATCATGTAAACGCCGGGCGAAACCACCGAAGCTCGGTGCTGATCGCCGCTCGGCGCTGCGAAGCAGGAGCCTGGACAAATGAACTTCATGCGCAAACAGGTACTGGCGGGAACCCCGGTGTTCGGGGCCGGTGCGCAGCTCGCCTCCAGCCTGATCGTGGAAATGATCGGGATCGCGGATTTCGACTTCTGCTGGATCGATTGCGAACACGGGCCGGGTGACTTCGGAGACCTGCTGCGGCAACTCCAGGCGGCGAGTATTAATGACATGCCTGCAGTCGTCCGGATCCGGGCCAACGACCCGGACCTCGTCAAGCAAGTGCTGGATCTTGGGGCGGCCGGACTCATGGTACCGCTGGTTAACGACGCCGACNNNGGGGTGGTCCGGGCGATGCGTTATCCCCCTGACGGCGACCGTGGCGTCTCGGTGACCAGCCGGTGCCAGGGTTTCGGCGCCACGGCTGACTCATACCACAGGGAAGCGAATGACAACCTCCTGGCCGTGGTGCAGATCGAGAAGAAAGAGGCGCTGAAAAACTGCCGGGAGATCGCCGCGGTGGAGGGCGTCGACGTGCTGTTTCTGGGCCCCTATGATCTGACCACCGACCTGGGTATTGCCGGGCAATTCGACCATCCGGTGTTCTACGAGGCGCTGGAGACAGTCACCAACGCTGCCGCGGAGCATGGCAAGGTGGCCGGCCTGCTGGTCCCGAACCTGGACCGGCTGGGGGAGTACATCGAAATGGGATTCACCTTCCTGATCGTCGGCATGGACGGCAGACTCCTGACCGATGCGTTACGAACACTTCATGATCGCTGCGACCGAGTCCGGCGATCCTTGAACCAGGGTTGAGGTGAGCAGATGATCCCGTTCCTGATCCTGCTCGCGGGCATGGCCGTCGTCATCGGCGGCATATTGTTCCTCCGCCTGCACGCGTTCCTGGCGCTGCTGCTCGGCGCCTTCGTGGTGGCCACTCTGACGCCCGTCGACGCACTGTTCGAGTACGCGGTCCAGAATGGCGACAGCTTGGAAGCCGCGCAGCAGATGGCGGAGCAGCCCTCCGGCGAGCGGATCGCGCGGGGATTCGGGCGCACGACCGGCCAGGTCGGCATCGTGATTGCGATGGCGTCGATCATCGGCATCTGCCTGCTGGAGAGCGGCGCAGCGGATCGCATGGTGCGTTCGGCCTTGCGCCTGGTCGGCGCGGCGAGAGCGCCGCTGGCCTTCACGGGCTCGTCGTTCCTGCTGGCCATCCCGGTATTCTTCGATACGGTCTTCTACCTGATGATCCCGCTTGCGAAGGCGACGCGATTGCGAACCGGGAAGTCATACCTGTTCTATGTATCCGCGATCGTTGCGGGCGGCGTCATGGCGCATTCCCTGGTTCCGCCCACGCCTGGTCCGCTGTTCGTGGCCGGGGAGTTCGGGGTTGATATCGGCCTGATGATCATGGTGGGCCTGGCCATCGGGCTGCTGTCGTCGGCCAGCGGATTTCTCTACGGCTGGTGGGCGAATTCCCGGATGGACCTACCCCTGCGCGAGTCGCCCGAGGCCCTGGAGCAACTCGAGGAGATCGCTGCCAGGAACGACCGGGAACTCCCACCGCTGTGGCTGGCCGCTATTCCGATACTGCTGCCGGTCGTACTGATCGCGGGCCGCACGCTCATGGGATCCGTGAGCGATGTTCAGTTCGCGGCCCTGGATATTCTCGGCGAGAAGAACATCGCCCTGACCGTGTCGGCGGCCGTTGCCCTGCTTATCATGTTGTGGAAAACATCGGGTGATGAGAGTGTCGAGGCGGTCAAGAAAGCCCTGAAGGCCGCCGGCGTGATCATCCTCATCATCGGCGCCGGCGGCGCCTTCGGCAGGGTTCTGCAGCAGACGGGAATCGGCACCGCCATCCAGGCGATCGCCGAGAACTACAGCATCGGCATCCTGCTGCTCGCGTTCCTGATGACGGCCCTGATCCGCACAGCGCAGGGCTCGGCGACGGTTTCCATGGTGACGGCTGCAGGTGCCATGATCGGGCTGGCCGATCCCTCGCAGCTCGGATTCCACCCGGTTTACCTGGCCATGGCGATCGGTTGCGGATCCAAACCGATCTGGTGGATGAACGACAGCGGGTTTTGGGTGGTCTCCCAACTGAGCGGCATGACGGAGCGTGAAGCCCTGAAGACCCTGACGCCGCTATCAGCGGTCATGGGCTTCGCCGGCCTGGCGGGAACCATGGTCATGGCCTACTTCTTTCCGCTCATATAGGCGGACTCGTCACGAGATCAATACGGCCCTGAAGTCGTTGACGTTGGTCTGCGTCGGCCCGGTGACGACAAGGTCACCCAGTTCCCGGAAAAACGTGGCGGAGTCATGTGCCTCCAGGAATGCCTGCGCGTCCAGACCCGCCTGGCCCGCCCTTCGCAGCGTGTCGGGCCCGATCACGGCGCCCGCGTGCCCTCCCTTGCCGTCGATGCCGTCGGAGTCGCCGGCGATGGCCCAGGCCCCGGGCAGGCCGTCGAGTTCAATGGCCAGCGCCAGCAGGTATTCCGTATTGCGCCCACCGAGGCCCGGCTCCGAGCGGATCGTGACGGCGCTTTCGCCGCCGGACAGGATGCAGGTCCGGCCCTTGCCACATTGCTCCCTGGCAAGTTGCGCATATGCGCGGGCGATTTCCCGGGCGTCTCCCTCGACGGCGTCGCCCAGGTCAATGACCCGGTAACCCTCGGCCTCCAGCTCGCGACCGGCCGCCTCCAGCATGGTGCTTCCCGTGGCGACGACGGTGAAGTTGTCCCGGTATCCGCTGCGTAGTGCGTGGCCTTCCCGGTCGGAATCGTTCAACAAGTCCCGCACTTCCTGCGGGATGTCGATCCGATACCGCTCCAGCACGTCCAGGGCTTCCCCGGCCGTGCCGCGGTCGGGCACCGTGGGACCCGACGCAATCGTGCCGGGATCGTTACCGGGCACGTCGGAAATCGCCAGCGTGACGACCGGCGCCGCGCACGCGGCGGACAGGCGGCCGCCCTTGATTGCCGACAATTGCCTGCGCACGCGGTTGATCTCACCGATCGATGCGCCGGAATTGTGCAATTGACGATTGAGCTCCTGTTTCTGCGCCAGTGACAGGCCTCCCCGCGGCTTGCACATGACGGCCGATCCGCCACCTGATAGAAGCACCAGCAGGAGGTCATCCGGCTCCAGGCTGGCCGCCAGCGCCAGCGCCGCATCAGCGGCATGGACCGACCGCTCGTCGGGCACCGGGTGGCCGCCGAACAGGACCCCGAAGCCGGGTGGTGGCGACTCGTCGCGCAGGTGTCCGTCCGGCACCAGGACCAGTCCGCGGGCCACCGCGCCGTAACGCCCCGCCGCCGCGGCAGCCATGGGCGCCGCGGCCTTTCCAACTGCCAGGATCGCGAGTCGCCCCGTTGGTGCGTCGGGCCAGTGTCCTTCCAGGCAACGGCGCGGGTTGGCAGCGGCGATCGCGGTGAGGAACAGCCGCTCGAGCCCTTCGCGTCCGCCAGGGTAGGCGCAGCGATCGCGGGATCCAGGAGTGCCTAATCGGCGGGAAGTCATGAATTCTGGTAAAAGGTCCGGTAAGTTTCGCGTGAGGAGATGACCATACAATACCTGCACACCATGGCCCGGGTCACGGGCCCGTGAAGAGGAGGCGAAGCCCGTGGTCGAAAAGATTGCGATATGGAAGCGTTTCTGCCATTTGGCCCTTATCCTCCTGGCGACGCCGGCCCTGTCCGGCAACCCGGCCGCCGAAGGATTTGCAGAGGAAGATGCCATGATCCGGGCGCTGCTGGTGACCGGCCAGATGAACCGCTCCCACAATCCCGACCTGATGGACGAGGCGGTGCAGGCATACCTCGGGGAAACCGGGCTGTTCGAGGTAACGGTCGCGCGCACGCCGGCCCAGGGCGAGGACATGAGCCCCTTCTCACCGGATTTCTCGGCCTTCGACGTGGTGATCCTCAATTACGACGGGGACGAATGGCCCGCAGCGACGAAGCAGGCTTTCGAGGGTTATGTGCGCGCGGGCGGCGGCATGGTCTCGGTGCACTCCAGCGACAACGCGTTCCCGGATTGGGAGGCGTATCTCGACATGACCGGCCTCGGCGGCTGGGGCGGCCGCGACGAGAAATGGGGGCCGGCGGTACGCTGGCGCAACGACGGTGTGGAACTGTTCCACGGGCCTGGCGAGGCCTTCCACCCGAAGCCGCATGAGTTCCCGGTGACGGTGCGCGACCCCGATCACCCCGTGATGCAGGAATTGCCGCGGGAATGGCTGCACGCCCGCGACGAGTTGTACTCGAACCTGCGCGGGCCGGCCCGAAACCTCCACGTGCTGGCGACCGGGTTTGCCGATCCTTCGATGGAACGCGCCTCGGGCGAGCACGAGCCCGTGCTGTTCACGGTCCGTTACGGCGAGGGGCGCATCTTCCACAGCACTCTGGGCCACATCGGGCGCAAGGCCACCGGGATGCCCGAGTCGGTGCGCTGCAACGGGTTCATCGCCACCCTGCAACGTGGCGCCGAGTGGGCCGCGACGGGCCACGTGACCCAGCCGTTACCCGGCGGCTTTCCAGGGGCCGGGTCCACGTCGACCCGGCCCTGAACAATCCGATGGCGGAGCAGGGGATTAACTACTTTTCCATCCCCGCCAGGTCCACCATGAAGGCGTATTCCCGCGCGGTCTCGAGGTACTGGCGGTAACGCCCCGAGGCGCCGCTGTGGCCGGCGTTCATGTCGGTATGGAAGATCAGCCGGTTGTCGTCGGTGCGCCGGTCGCGCAGGCGCGCCACCCACTTGGCCGGTTCGAAGTACTGCACCTGCGAATCGTGCAGGCCCGTGGTGACCATCAGGTTCGGGTAGTCCTGGGCGCTGACCTGGTCGTAGGGCGAATAGGACAGCATGTACTCGTAGGCTTCCTTCTCCTTCGGGTCACCCCATTCCTTGAACTCGCCGGTAGTCAGGGGGATGGAATCGTCCAGCATGGTGGTTACGACGTCCACGAATGGCACGTTGGCCACGACGCCGTGGTACAGCTGCGGCGCCATGTTGAGCACGCCGCCCATGAGCAGGCCGCCGGCGCTGCCGCCGCGGGCGTAGGTGCGCCCGGGGTCGATCTTGCCCTGTTCCTGCAGCGCCGCCGTGACGTCGATGAAGTCTGTGAAGGTGTTCTTCTTGTTCATCAGCTTGCCGTCCTCGTACCACTGCCGGCCCAGCTCCTGGCCGCCGCGGATGTGCGCGATGGCGTAGACGAAGCCGCGGTCGAGCAGGCTGACGACGGAGTTGCGGAACCAGGGATCGGTCGAACTGCCGTAGGACCCGTAGGAATACACCAGCGCCGGCGCGCTGCCGTCCAGCGGGGTGTCCTTGTGGTAGGCGAGCGATACCGGCACCTGCTTGCCGTCACGCGCCTCGACGGACAGACGCGCCGTGCGGTAATTCGCGCTGTCGAAATCGCCGAGGATGCGGTCGGCCTTCAGCAGGACCGACTCGCCGGAATTAAGGTCGATCTCCCAGGTCTGGGTCGGCGTAATGGGGCTGGAAAAGCCGTAGCGGACCCGGTCCGTGTCCGTGTTGACGTTGGTGGACGGCCACATGATCGAGGCCTCGTCGGTGGCGTCGAGGTACCGGTCCACGCTGCCGTCGTGCGCCAGGACGCGCACCTTGCGCAGTCCGTCCTTGCGCTCGCCCACCACCAGCCAGTCGTCGAAGGCCTGGATGCTGCTGACCATGGCCTCTTCGCGGTGCGGGATCAGCTCGCGCCAGGTGGACTTGTCGGCGGAGGTTTCGAGATCGGCCGCCATGACCCGGAAATTCCGGGCCTGCCAGTTGGTCATGATGAAAAAACGGCCCTTGGCGTGGTCGATGCCGTACTCATGGCCCTCTTCGCGTGGCAGGAACGGCTTGAACTCGCCGGTCGGATCGTCGGCCCTCAGCAACTGGACCTCGGAGGTGTCAGTGTTGCCGTGCTGCAGCACCAGGTATTCGCCGGAACGGCTGCGCGAGACCCAGTTATAGAAGGTGTTGTCGGGCTCTTCGTAGACCAGCACGTCCTCCGCCGGATCGGTGCCGAGTTCATGGCGCATCAGGCGGTAGGCGAGCAGGGTTTCCGGGTGCTTGTCCAGGTAGAAGAGGTACCTGCCGTCCGCTGACCAGGCCAGCGCGCCTTCGGCATTGCCGATGGTGTCCGGCAGCAGTTCGCCGGTTTCCGTGTCGAGAATCCGGATGGTGTTGATGCGCCGGCCCACGAAGTCCTCGGCAAAGGCCACGTAGCGGTGGTCGTCGGTGACCTCGAAGCCTCGCAATCCGTAGAATTCGCTGTCCCCGGCGCGGGCATTGCCGTCGAGCAGGATCTCCTCCTCGGCTTCCATGCTGCCCTCGCGGCGCGCGTAGATGGCATATTCGTTCCCCGGCTCGTAGCGGTAGTAATACCAGAAGCCGTTCTTTTCGTATGGGACGCCAGAATCGTCGGGGTCGAGCCGGCCGGTCATCTCCTCGTAGAGCGACGCCTGCAGTTCCTTGGTGTGCGCCATCTGGGCATCGAACCAGGCGTTTTCCTGCTCAAGATAGGCCAGCACTTCGGGGTCCGAGCGGCTGTCGTCACGCAGCCAGTAGTATTCATCCACGCGCGTATGGCCGTGGATGGTCAATTCGTGGGGGCGTTTCTCCGGCATGGGCTCTGTCACCTGGGTCGGTTCTGTGGCCGGATCGTGGCCTGGCCCACTGGCTGCCTGGCCCTGTTCAGGGGCCGGCTTGCAGGCGTGCAGTGCAAGGAGGCACACGATCGGCAGAAGTCGGATTTTCATGTCTGGGATCCCGTCCATGGTTCGTCGGAAGGCGCAGGGTATCACCAAAGAGCATCCTGTTTTCATGACCGGTGTCAGGATGCATGGACGCGGGAGGGGGTTTAATGGAAGTTCCCTGAATCCGAGCGGAGGAACGAGCATGAATAAAAACGTAGGCGGTATCGACCGGATCCTGCGCATCGTGGTCGGCGCCGCGCTGATCGCGTGGGCGCTTTACGGCGGGCCGGTGTGGGCCTGGATCGGCCTGTTCCCGCTGGCCACCGGCCTGTTCAACTTCTGCTGGCTCTACACGCTGCTGGGCATCAGCACCAGCAAGGACGAGGGATAACCTGCGAGCGAGTGAGGGCCAGGTGAGCCAGGGCGGCCCTGGAGGATCCGGAGGCCGCTCTAAACCGCCGGAGATACCGGTTTCAGCACGTAAATGACCCAGGGCGCCGTGACCAGTTCGGTGTCCCAGGGAAAGTCCTCTTCGGGCCGGCCGAGCGGCCGGTACACGGCCTCCGTCTCAAGCCCCGCTGCCTCGTAGACCTCGAGGTAGCTCTCGTGCGTCCACAGGACGTCTTCCACCGGCCGCGCATCATCCACGTCCAGCATGACGATCCGCACCACGTCGCCGCTGACGGCACCGGCATTTTCCGGATAATCCCGGGTGGAGAACGACACCCACTCGTTAACGTAGATTTCCGGCGACGAGACCAGGTTGAAGATGCGCCCGCCCGGGCGCAGCAGGCGCCCCAGGTCCTGCAGGATGCCGGTTTTGGCATCGGCGGATGGGATATTGTCGAAGGGGTAGGCTGCAAGCACCAGGTCGAAACTGCCCGGATCGAAATCCATCGGCACCCCGGCTTCGACCAGCCGGTAGTCGCCGGCCGGATCGTTGTTACCGGCCAGGCGCAACATTTCCGGCGATATGTCCACGCCGGTTACCTCGAATCCCAGGTCCCGGAGGAACCGCGTGGACCGGCCCGTGCCGCAGCCGAAATCCAGGGCCCGTTTCCCCGCGAGGTGTGTGGTCAGGATGTCCGGCAGGTCCCGGAATGCCAGGTGGTAGGTCCCTGGAAACTCGAGCTTCGCGTAGGATGCGGCGCGCTGCCGGTCCTCGTAGGTATTGCGGAAGTGCTCGTCCACAGGACGGATTTTACCGCGCGCGTTGGTGCGATTCCCTGAACAGATCGGCAAAAAAACGGGCGCGGATTCCCGTGGGGAGAATTCCGCGCCCAAGCAGGGAGGGGACTGGAGTAGAAAGAAAGGCTAGCTATCCCCCTCTGACCTAGTCGGTCTCATAGGCCGTGCAATCGATGGGTCCGAAACCGCGCTGGTTGCGCCCCTTGTTGGCGTTGGCGCCGCGTTCGGCCTTGTGTTCGATGAACAGTGCCGCCTGTTCCTCGGTCAGCAACGCCAGGATGTCGGCCTCGACATCGGCCTGCAGGCCGCAGATTTCCGGGCCCATCAGCACCATCATTTCTTCGCGAATGGCGGCGCGGTCCAGTTCGTGCTGCTGCAGCACTTCCAGGAGGGCTGCCTCCTGCTCCGCGCTGAGTCCCAGCGCATTGCTGATCCGAGCGAGGCGGTCCGCGGTGCTCGGCCCGCCACCGTAGTAGTGGTTGCCGGCGCCATTCTGGTTGCCGTTTTGGCCGCCTTCGAAGCCGCCGGGCCCATTCTGGTTACCGGCCAGGGCCAGGCCGGATACGGCCACCAGGCTGGCGACCATCAGGGTGACGATAAAACGAGTTTTCATGGGTGTCTCCTGTTTCAGTTTCCGTCCGGGAAAACCGCTTCCCCGGTTCCGGTTTCGCTCTTGTCACCGTGCATGCTGCAGTTCGAATTCGAATGGAATGTGGAGAAAATAAGAAGTTTTCCGGGACCTATTGATCGGGCGGTCCCGCTGGGTGCAGGATGGACGCGTGAAGACCGTTTTCTCAAAGATCCTGGTGGCGTTGGCCGTGACCGTGGTGCTGGCCCTGGCGGTGGTGACGGTCATGAACCGGGTCAGCCTCAAGCAGGGATTCATGGATTACCTGGAACAACAGGAGTCCGAGATCCTGGCGTCCATGGCGCCGGCCCTGGCCGACCTGTACCGCGTGCGCGGCGGCTGGGAGTTCCTGCGTGACAATCCGCGCGACTGGGAACGGATCTGGCGTTGGTCGGGCGCGGGCCAGGCCGGTGGCCCCGGTGGCGGCCCCGGAGAGGGCCAGGGCCTCCAGCGCCGCGGTCGGCCGGGTCCGGCCGGTAATCCACCACCGCCACCGTTCCAGGATGAGCAGTTGGGCCGCTGGATACAGTCGCTGGACCGGCCCATGTTTCGGCAGCGCCTCTACCTTTTGGACGAACAACAGGACTGGATCGCCGGAGCCTCCGCAGAGGAAGGGCCGGGGGCCATCCGCCAACCGATCGAGTTGGACGGCGCCGTGGTGGGCTGGATCGGCTTCGGTCCCATGGGCGACCTCCTGCCGCCGGACGCCGAGCGCTTCCTGGAGGGGCAGGTCCGCGTGCTCGTCATCTCTCTGTCGATTGCACTGGCCGTGGCGGCCGTAATGGGGTATTTGCTCGCCCGGCACCTTGGCCTGCCGGTAGCGCGCCTCTCAACGGCAGTCGATGCGCTCACCGAAGGGCGCTTTGAAACCCGGGCCGATATTGCTACGCGGGACGAGATCGGGCGGCTCGGGAAGAGCGTCAACGAACTGGCGGAAACGCTCGAAAAAAGCCGTTCGGCTCGCCAGCGCTGGACTGCGGACATCGCCCATGAATTGCGCACGCCGGTGTCTGTCATGAAAGGGGAGATCGAGGCGCTGGCCGATGGTGTGCGGCAGGCTGATGAGCGCCTGGCGGTATCGCTGGGCGAGGAGATCGACCAGCTGGCGTCCCTGGTAGACGATCTGCAGACCCTGGCCCTGTCGGATGCGGGCGCGCTCAACCTGGTCAAGGAGCCGGTGGACTTGTCCGGGCTCGCCGTGCAGAGCGCCGATGCGTTCCACCATCGTCTTGCGGGCCGGTCGGTCAGGCTGGCGGTTTACGCGGGTGAAGGCATCGAGGCCTGCGGGGATCCGCAGCGACTGAAACAATTGCTACACAACCTGCTGGAAAACAGCTGCCGTTACGTCGAGCATGGCGGGCAGGTGTCGCTGAGCGTGCTGCGGCTCGATGACGGTGCCGGCCTGGAAGTGGCGGATTCCGGTCCGGGCGTTTCCGACGAACAACTGGCGCGGCTGTTCGAGCGCTTCTACCGCGCCGAGGGCAGCCGTTCCCGCGCCACAGGCGGTAGCGGTTTGGGCCTGGCCATTTGCCGCAATATCGTGGAGGCGCACGGCGGAACGATAGATGCCAGGCACAGCGAGCTCGGTGGACTCTCGATCTGCGTTACCCTGCCGTGCCCGGACTGAATCCATGGTTACCCCTGAAAAAACCATCCTGATCGTCGAGGACGAGCCCAAGATCGCCGGGCTGCTGGCCGATTACCTGTCCGCCCAGGGCGGCTTTGACACCCGCATCGTGGACCGGGGAGACCGGGTGCTGGAGGATTTCCGTAATGATCCGCCCGACCTGGTGCTGCTCGACCTCATGTTGCCCGGGCTCGACGGCATCGAAGTCTGCAAGCAGCTGCGCGCGGAAAGCGATGTACCCATCATCATGGTCACCGCCCGCGTGGAGGAGATCGACCGCCTGCTGGGCCTGGAACTCGGCGCCGACGATTACATCTGCAAACCGTTTTCGCCGCGCGAGGTCGTGGCGCGCGTCAAGGCCGTGCTGCGGCGCGCTTCCCGTGGCCCGGATAGCGGGAACACGCCCGGAGTTGATTTCGACGAATCACGGTTCACGGCAAGCTGCAACGGCCAGCGCCTGCAACTTACGCGGGTCGAGTTCGCCCTGCTGAAGGCACTGGCGGGGCAACCAGGCCGGGTCTTCTCCCGCGACCAGCTGATGAACGAAATGTATGCCGATTATCGCGTGGTCAGCGACCGGGCGGTGGACACCCACGTGAAAAACCTGCGCCAAAAGCTGCGCGAGGCTTGTGACGGGCGGGACTTGATCGAGTCCGTCTATGGGCTCGGCTACCGGCTCGAATACTGAACTGGAATTTGCATGATTGGGATCAGCGCCGGGCGACGCACCCGGTGCTACCCTCGCGCCCGCGCCAGTAAACCTGGTGATCGCGGTTAATGAAAGGGAAGGAGCAATGAACAGCGAAACACCCAGGTACCCGACGCCCTGCGTCGAGCGCTTTCTCGAATACGTAAAGATCGACACGCAGTCCAGCGAGGATTCGGATACTTACCCCAGCACCCCCGGTCAACTCGAGTTCCAGCGCCGCTTGTGCGACGAGCTGCGCTCGATCGGCCTGGCGGACGCGGAACTGGATGAGTACGGTTATGTCTTCGCCACCCTGCCGGCGACCACCGACAAGGCCGGGGTGCCGGTCATTGGATTCATCGCCCACGTGGACACCTCGCCCGAGATGAGCGGGGCGGATGTCAAGGCCATCGTGCACCGGAACTACGACGGCAGCGACATCGTGCTGCCGGACGACCCGGATTCCATCATTTCCCCGGCCGACAACCCTGCGTTGGCCGAACAGCTGGGCCGGGACGTCATCACCGCCTCGGGCACCACCCTGCTGGGGGCTGACAACAAGGCCGGAGTGGCCGAGATCGTGAGCGCTGCCGAATACCTGCTGGCGCACCCTGAAATTCCGCACGGGCCGGTGCGGCTTGGCTTCACGCCGGACGAGGAAGTCGGTGCAGGCACCAAATACTTCGACGTGGATCGCTTCGGCGCCCACTGCGCCTACACCATGGACGGCGAAACGCTGGGCGAACTGCAGGTCGAGACTTTCTCTGCGGACTCCATCACCGTCACCTTTCATGGCTTCAACACGCACCCGGGGTTTGCCAAGGGCAAGATGGTCAACGCGATCAAGGTCGCGGCCGAGTTTGTCGCCCGCCTGCCGCGCGAGGGCCTGTCACCGGAAACCACCTCGGGTTACGAGGGCTTCGTGCACCCCTACGTCGTGGACGCATCGGTGGACAGGACCTCGGTCAAGCTGCTGGTGCGCGATTTCGTGGCGGATAAGCTGAAAGAGATGGAACAGCAGGTCGAGGAATTCGCCGCCGCTGCCGTGGCGGAATACCCCGGTTCGCGCTTTGAGTGCGAGGTGGAGGAGTCTTACCGCAACATGAAGGAGGTGCTGGACGGCTACCCCGAGGTGGTGGAAAACGCCGTCGAGGCCATCCGGCGAGCGGGTCTGGATCCGGCAATCGAGCCGATCCGTGGCGGCACCGACGGCTCGCGCCTGTCGTTCATGGGCCTGCCGACGCCGAACATCTTCGCCGGCGAGCACAACTTCCATTCGCGATTCGAGTGGATCTCCACCTACGACATGCACAAGGCGGTCGAGGTGATCATCGAGTTGTGCCGCGTGTGGGAGGAACGCACGGCCTGAAAAAGGAAGCGGCGGCCGAAGCCGCCTGCGCGACAGGTGCAATGCCGAAAGCGGCACATTAGACTGCAGTTCCTGGATTCCGACTGCAGGAACACTTTGGCCGCGACCCCAATAAAAACTCCCGAGCTCCTGGCGCCCGCCGGTTCGCTGGAACACATGCGCTTCGCTTTCGCCTACGGCGCGGATGCGGTTTACGCCGGCCAGCCGCGCTACAGCCTGCGCGTGCGCAACAACGAGTTCAGCAAGGAGCAGGTCCTGGAGCAGGGCATCGCGGAGGCGCATGCGGCGGGGCGCAAGTTTTTCCTCGCCAGCAACGTCATGCCGCACAACAACAAGCTCAGGACCTACATCGCCGATCTCGAGCCGATCGTGGAGATGGGGCCGGACGCCCTGATCATGGCGGACCCGGGACTGATCATGATGGTGCGCGAGCGTTGGCCGGACCTGCCGGTGCACCTGTCCGTGCAGTCCAACGTCGTCAACCACGCGGGTGTGCGATTCTGGCAGTCGCAGGGCCTGGCGCGCATCATCCTGTCGCGCGAACTGTCCCTGAAGGAGATCCGCGAGATCCGCGAGGAGTGCCCGGACATCGAGCTCGAGGTGTTCGTGCACGGCGCGCTGTGCATCGCCTACTCCGGGCGCTGCCTGCTGTCCGGCTACATGTCGCACCGCGACTCCAACCAGGGCGCCTGCACCAATACCTGCCGCTGGAAATACTCGGTGCACGAGGCGCGCGAGACCGGCACGGGTGACACCGAGCCCATGTTCCTGCTGGAAGAGGAAACCCGCCCCGGCGAACTCATGCCAGCCTGGGAAGACGAGCATGGCACCTACGTGATGAACTCGAAGGACCTGCGCGCCGTGCAGCACGTCGAGGCGCTGACCGCCATGGGCATCGACTCATTCAAGATCGAGGGCCGCACCAAGTCCGTGTACTACGTTGCCCGCACATCCCAGGTCTATCGCCGCGCCCTGGATGATGCGGCGGCCGGGCGCCCGTTCGACATGGGCCTGATGGACGAACTCGAGGGCATGGCGAACCGCGGCTTCACCGAGGGTTTCTACCGCCGCCACCCGCCGGCCGAGTACCAGAACTATGAAAAGGGCTCCTCGACCAGCGACCGGCAGCGCTTCGTCGGCAGCATCATCGACAGCGATGCGCAATGGCTCACGGTGGAGGTGAAGAATCGTTTCGAAGTGGGCGACACGCTGGAACTCCTGACCACTTCAGGGAACAGTTCCTTCCAGTTACCGGCCATTGCCGCCCGGGACGGGGGCGCCCTGGACGCCGCACCCGGTTCAGGGCACGTGGTCAGGATACCGCTGCCGGAAGACGTCCCTCCGGAGGCGGTCAACCGGTACGCCCTGCTGGTTCGTTACCTCGAAACCTGAGCCCAGCTCGCCGTTTTGAATCCCGCGGCCTTCCGGTCGTCTTATTGTTAAGTTGAATCCGGCCCCGATTCCATGGCCGACGCAACGCGTTCACCGCCCGGGGTTCCGGCCTGGTCGCCTTCACGGATTGCCTGGTCGAAATCGAGTTGCGCCAGGTCTTCGATTTCCGAAACCGGCTTCATGAACTGCTCCCACCGCTGCGGCACCGTCATCTCCATCTCCACGTCCGAGAGATCCTGCTCCAGAACGAAACCGAAGGTTTGCAGGGCGCCCTCGTGCTCGGCGACGATGAGTTTCCAGAATCGGCGCGGGATCTTGACGGCCACGGTGCCCTCCGTATCGACGCCGGTGAAGATTGGGTCGTCATCCTTCAGAACCGGTCCGCAGAACACCGCCAGACATTCACTCTCCGCTTCTTTCAGCACCAGGTTCTCGAGGTCGCCCCAGTTGTCCTCGCCGCGGCTCGAGCGATTGAAGCCGAGCACCTGGGGCGAGCAGTTGGTGACGTGGTAGGTGTCGCCGTTGGCGCCGCGCATTTCCTCGTAGGTTTCTCCGAAAGCGACGTCGTCACGCCGCACGAGGTGGCCCTTGTCGAAGGAGGCCCTGTCCCTGGTGAAGAATTTGTCCGGCAGTTGTTCGTTGGCCCGTATGCGGGGATCGCCGAACCACTTTTCGCGGTCACTTTCCCCGAGTCCGCTGAGGCCCCGGCGCGTATATGCCTTGTCCTCCTCATTGCCCGGAGTCTTGGACTCCTCCGACGCATCCACGTTGGCGGCCGTGTACAGGGCGAGCCGCCGCTGGGCGTGCATGACCAGGGAAAAATGGTGATAGGGAATCACGGTGTCGCCGTTCGCCATGCTCACCAATTGATCGGGGTTCCTCGGCTCGGGCAACGGAACGGAAACGTCCAGGAATTCGGGATCGTAGCCCTGGCGATTGCCGTAGTTCGTTTCGTGGAAGGGTTCCACGTTGCGTTCCATTGATACCGTATCCGTGCCCAGGGCCACGGAAGCCGTCGTGGATGCGCCCAGGCGCACGGTAACTTCCAGCGGTATGGTGAACCGGACGCTGCCGGCTTCGTGTTCGTTCATGCTCAAATTCCCCCGTATGATCGTGGCAGGCGCCGCGTTCGCCGGCGCCGCCGTGTGGGCCAGGTTCAGCCAGACGCTATCCCAGGGCGTCTGCCCGGGTTCGGGCTCCGAGGAAAAACGTACCCCGGCAGCCACCACCCGTTCGTCCCGTGCCAGTTGGCCGGCCGGGACGCAGAAGTTGGTGTCCGTATACCGTCCGCCGAAATGCAGGCCGACGACCTCGCCGCTCGCGATATCCAGGACGCAGGATCCGGAATTGCCCCCCAGCGTGGAACTGTCGTGGGTGGCTGCGTCGATCCGGTGACGGTACCAGTCCAATCCCCGCGCGCCGAGCAGGTGCCCGGGTTGCAGGCGCTTGATGCCATACACGCCACCGAAGACCTCGTTCTGCACGTCGGACGGATTGCGCGGGTCGAAGGCCGGGTAGCCGACCACGGCCACTTCCCGGCCCACCAGGTCCTCATGCTCGGCGGCGGACAGTTCCAACACCCGGTGGTGGGCGGGCAGGTTGTCGACACGCAGCAGCGCCATGTCCCAGTAAGGGTGGATCATGACGACTTCCAGCACCGGCAACACTTCCGCCTCCAGGTCGCGCCGCTCACGTGAGAAATCGATGCCGGCCCCGAGGCCGTCGATGAAGCGCAGGCCCTGCGTGCCGAGACCGCGTGTGAAAATCTCGGCGACGTGCCGGTTGGTCATGATCAGGCCAGGGCCGACCACGAAGCCGGTGCCGCCGTAGGGCAGGGTCGGATGTCCCGGTAATTCGATGCGGCCGATCCCGCTGAAGCGCGCTTTCAGGGTCTCTTTCGCGTCGGCTTCGTTCAGGTGCAACCACAGTTGGTGGCTGGTCTGGTAGTCACCCTCGATGATGTCGATGGCCGGCCGCTTGTCCGGGATGATGATGGCTTCGAGGGCGAAACGCTCGTCCGGCGCCAACTCGACTCCGCTGCGCAGTTTTTCCAGGGTCTGTTTTTCCAGGTCCGGCATGCCGCCTTCCACCGGGCCGACCGATTCGAGCCCGGCCCCCGGTCCGGGGGCGGTTTCGATCAGTTCGCCGATGGTGCCGCTGGGCGCGATCGACCTGAGGTATGACGCCAGCGAGGCGTTCGATGTTCTGGGCATGGTGGCTTCGGTCTCCTTAATTGTTTGTTTGTCCGTTTATTACAGCACCGGGGCGTCCGGCGGCAGAATGCTCACTTCCTCGTCCACCTCAACGACGATACCCGGCATCGCCCGCAGGCGATCCAGGCTGGTTTCCGGAACCTGGCCGGTGACGATGCCGATCGCGGCCAACAGGTTCTCGTTGCGCAATCCGAGCGCTTTCAGCTCTGCGACGAGCCGTTCGCTGTCCCCCTGTGCCTCGAGGGCCAGCGTCAGGACCACGGAGATCATTCTCTCAGTCATGGCCCAAGCATAATCCCGGGCTGGTCGGGCGACAACGCGCCCTCCCGCCGACGGTTGCCCCGGCGCGGACGCCGGGGCAACGGTTTCCGATATCGCGGACCGATCAGGGCCGGACGATCGGGTAGCGCCAGTATGGCGGCCAACGGCGCCACCAGCGCGGGGGGCGAACAATGACGCGTCGGCACGACGGCGCCTGGACCAGGCCTTCTCCCGACTGCGCGGCGGGCAGCCCGATATCCCGGGCCGTGTCGAGCAACTTGTTCCATAGTTGCTGGCCGCGGACGCTTTGGTTCTGCGCCCACAGTGCCGCGCAACCGGCCACGTGCGGCGTGGTCATGCTGGTGCCGTTCCAGGTTGCGTACTTGGCCGGCATCTTGACGCTGGAATACACCGCAACCCCTGGCGCGCCGATATTCACCTTGCAGGCTCGAGTTCAGCGCGCCCACCGCCATGATCGACGGGCAGTTGGCCGGGCTGCTGACCGGCACGTTGTTACCGTTGTTGTCTGCCGCGGCAACGATCAGGCTGTTGGCATTGAGCGCGTTCCGGGCGGCCTGTTCGTAGGCCATCTTGAATCCCTGGCCGATCGCCACCCGGGCGCCGAGCGACATGGAAATGATCACGGCATTGTTCTGCAGTCCCCAGTTGATGCCGGCCAGGATCCAGGAATCCGTCCCGCTTCCGGCATGGTTGAGCACCTTGCCGGCCAGGATGGTGGCGTTCGTCGCCACGCCGTAACGGCGGTTGGTGCCAGCCGGGGATTTCGGGCCGCAGGCGGTGCCGATGCAGTGTGTGCCGTGACCGTGCCCATCCTGGACGGACTCGCCGGGCACGAAACTCGCCGTGATGGGTGAGCGTCCGGCGAAATCCGGGTGTGCAAGGTCGAAACCCGTGTCGAGCACGGCCACGCGGATACCGTTGCCGTTGCAGGCGGAATACGCCGCGCGTGTCGCCCGCGGGCCCCAGGTCAGGTCGGCGGTATCGCTGTACGTCGCCTGGACGCCCATCTCGGCTTCGGCGCCTTCATCGGGGGCGGGTTGGTCCAGGTTCTGAATCAGGGAGTCGATTGCGTCCCTGTAGCCGTACAGGTCGTCGATCATGGACGGAGGGTAATCGTCCCCGTCTTTCATGGCGTACACGTATTCCTCCGGTTCCACGGACGGGATCGGGCTCTCGTTGTCCGCCACGACAGTCTCCATCGAGGAGAGCTGGCCGGGGTCCACGTCAACCAGTGCGATGCCCAGGTTCTCGAACAACAGCGCGCCGGCATCCTTGATATCTGCCTCGGTCACGACCGCATTTTCGAAGTCTGCGGTGCTGGCCACGCTGAGGCCAGCGATTTTCTCGAGCTCCCGGGTTCAGGGCTTGCTGACCGACGTCCTGGAAAGTGACCAGGTAACGCCCGGTTGGTCCGGTGGGAAGCCCCTGGGGGTTGAACATGTTTTTGAAATCCTGGGTCTCCTCGGTGCTGACACCCTCGGTTTCGATGGGTTCTTGCGGTTCTGGTGGTCTCATTTCGTTGCCTCCTATGCAGTAGGGCGTGCTGCCCGGGAGGTGCGACATCCTGGTCGCCCGGATGGAGCTTTGGGCAGTCGCCCTTAACATGTAACGCAAAGAGTAGGTGCGCCCGGGCGTTGAATTCTCCCACCGGGCCGATATGCGCGGACCACGTCTGGCGCCGGGCACGGCAGCCAGGCACTTTTTGCAATTCTCCGGAAAATTGCGTATTACTAGGACGAAGGCCGTACCGGTCGGCACGCAGTCCAGAATTCCGGCGTAGCTGGCCGGCGAGCCTGAAAGCCCCGAACAGGCATATTACGGAGACAAGACATGACGGCGAGTTGTGGCGTCCGGCGCAGACGCCATCAGTTTCATTTTCCTGGAATTTCCTTCATCCTGGCCGCCTGCCTGGTGCCGGCCCTGCCTGCCGGCGCCGAAGACTACGCCAAGCTCCTCACTCGCGGCGACCCCGTGACGGATTACCTCGAAGCCATCGACGAGGCGGAGATCCATATCGGCCCCTACGCCATGGAGATGGCCGATCTCTACCTGGGACTCGGTCGCTCCCTGGCTTCAACCGGCGAGCTCGACGACGCCATGAGGGCGTACCAGCAGGGCGCGCACGTCGTGCGTGTGAATGACGGCCTGTACAGTGCGCAGCAAACCAGTTTCCTGTTCCCCGTCGCGGAGATCCTCGACCAGCAGGGTGACTGGGAAACCGCCCGCGAGACCATGGAGTACATCTACCGGATCAACGACGAGCATTACGACGGGCTGAGCCTGGAAATGCTCCCCATCCTGGAACGGATCCTGGACTGGTACCAGCCAAGGGGCCAGGCGCTCACACCGCAGATGCAGTTCGAGAACATGCATCTTCAGGAGAAATACGCGAACCACATCGCGATGATCAACGAGCAGCTGAAGGGCCCCGACCATCCCGATACACGGGCCATGTACCGCAGGATCGGGCAGATGCATTACGAGACCCTCTACCATGAGCAGCAAGTCGGCCGCATGCCGATCGATCGCAAACTGGTCATGGCCAACGGCATGCATCCTTCCAGCCACATCACCAAGGATTATTCCCGCAGGTCGCATATCAACGCGGGCACCGAGGCCTTCCGCAAGGCGGCCGAGTCCTTCGAGCATGACTCCGGCGCAGAACCGCTGTTACATGCAGAGGCGCTGGCCCAACTGGGTGACTGGTACCTGTCGACGAACAAGAAGCAGGATGCAGCGGAGGCGTACCGGCAAGCCTACGAGGCGCTAGCGGACAACGAAGCGACCGCTTACGCGGCCGACGCCTATTTCATCGATCCGGTCCCGGTCCGGTTTATGCACAGGGACCTGTGGCCCGTCGATGGTGCAGGGCCGGGGGACGATGGCCCTTGGGTGCGGGTTTCGATGGGGGTGACACGCGCCGGCGAGGCACGCGACGTCGAGATCGTGGAAACGCCGGAGGACATGACCCGGCAGCAGGCGCAGGAGGTCGCCAGCATGCTCGGCCACATGCGCTACCGTCCGCGCCTCGTGGCCGGCTCACCCGAAGTCACCCACGAAATGATCTGGAGCTTCCCGGTTGGCCATCAGTGACCGACCAGAACCTCAATGACTTCGAACTGAGGATCTCTGACGCCGGTGACGAAGGTTACCGCGTGGAGGTGTTGCGCTCGCCTGCTGGAGAATCAAACGCGATCCTGGAACTTCCACTGGCTGATCCCGGGTTCCAGGAGGAACTGAATACACTGGAACAGGCGCGGTTCACGGCGGGAACCACGCGCAGCGCCGGTTCGGCGGTGCGGGTTATCGGCGGGGACGCAGAGCCCCGGCAAGCCGCGGTGGACGTCGGGCTCCGCCTGGGAACGCTGCTTTTCGAGCGCATGTTCGCATCGCGGATCGGGGAAACTTACCGCACCGCCCTGCAGAGAACCCGGGACGAAAACCGGCAGATGCGGTTGCGGCTCCGCATCGAGACGCCGGAACTTGCGGCGATTCCCTGGGAGTTTCTGTACGACGAACGCGAAGGCGATGCACTATGCCTGCTCGGTGACACGCACCTGGTCCGTTACCTCGAACTGGGCCGCCCCCAGAAGCCACTCGCAATTACCCCGCCGCTGCGCGTGCTCGGCATGGTCGCCAACCCGGGCGGGACGGAGGAATTGGACACGGAGGGAGAAAGGAAGCTCATGCACGGGGCCATCGGTCACCTGGTCGATGCCGGCGCCGCGGTTGTCGAGTGGGTCGAGGGGGATGGCTGGAGAGACCTGGAGAAAGCCCTCCATGGCGGTCCCTGGCACGTGTTTCACTTCATCGGGCATGGAGATTTCGACGAGGAGACACAGGAAGGATTCGTGGCGTTCGGGGACGGGCAGGGCGGCGTGCAGCGGTTCGACGCGACCCGACTGGGCCGGATGCTGGCCGATCACAAGTCACTGAAGCTCGCGGTCCTGAACTGCTGCAAGGGCGGTGCGGCGGGTGAGAACAGCCTGGTTTCAAGCGTCGGGGCGAAGCTCATGCAGCGCGGGCTGCCAGCGGTCGTTTCCATGCAATACGAGATCACGGACAAGGCGGCCCTGGAATTTGCCCGCCAGTTCTACGGCAGCCTGGCCGACGAATACCTGCCCATAGACGTGGCCGTCACCAGGGCCCGGAAAAGCCTGACCTACGCGATCGACAATACGCTGGAATGGGCGACCCCGGTCCTGCACATGCGCGCGCCCTCCGGGGAATTGTTCGAGTTCGATCGCACGGGCGCGATCTTTACCGCGCCCGATGCAGAAAAACCGCATGACGAGCAGGTGCCCAGGTCTGCCGGGGAACCTGCAGCCCACCCGGCCCCGGCCGCGGGAGTGACACGCAAACGCCTTTTGACCCTGTTGCATCTGGTCAGGCGCGCATGGATCGAGGGCGTATTGGACAACGCCTTGTCGCAGGGTGAACTGGTCAACCTGCAGTTCCGCACGATCCCCGACATGGTGGAGAGCCCGTGGGGCGCCATCCCCGTCGAGGAGGAAGATTCCATCCAGAACGTGTTCGAGGAACTCGCCGGTTCCTTCCTCATCCTCGGCGTACCTGGCTCCGGAAAGACTATCCTCATGCTCAGCCTGGCCCGCGACCTGCTGGATGCGGCAGAACAGGATCCCGAATTGCCGGTTCCCGTGATCGTCAACCTTTCTTCCTGGCAGGCGGGGGGTGAATTCGGCAAGTGGTTTTCCGGCGAGCTCAGCGCCAAGTACTCGGTGCCGAAAAAGATAGTCAGGGACTGGCTCAAGGATCGGCGCCTGATGTTATTGCTCGACGGACTGGACGAGGTAAACGCTCGCCGGAGGGCGGACTGCGTGGAGGCCATCAACCGGTTCATGGACGAATCAGGGCCGGTCAGCGTGGTCGTCTGCTGCCGCTACAAGGAGTACACGGAGCTGCCTGTGCGCCTCAGCCTGAACGGCGCGGTCAACCTGAAGAACCTGACCCTGGAACAGGTTTACGAACACCTCGACAGCGCCGGGGGCCAGCTCGACGGCCTCAAGAAGGCCATGGTGCAACATTCGGAACTCAGGATCCTGGCCCGTACGCCGTTCCACCTCAATACCATGGTCCGTGCCTACTGGGGCAGGGACAATGTGGACCTGGAAAGCATGGGCATCGTAACGCGAGAGGAGCGGCACACGGAGGTGATGCAGGACTTCGTCGCACGCCAGTTCGAACGCACGCAGGGCGGGGGCGCCGGTGGCTGATCGAGGCGCAAAGAAGGCGGAACGGTACACGGTCGAGCGTTCAAAACGCTGGCTTTCTCAGCTCGCCTGCGGCATGCAGGCACACCACCAGACCGTGTTCATGATCGAGCAACTCCAGCCGAGCTGGCTGTCGGGCCCGTGGTCCCGATGTCTTTATATCCTGCTCACCCGCGTGATCATAGGGGCGGTATTCGTCGGAGCCATGTTCCTGTTTGCTTTCGGCCTGGTCTCCCATTACGGCGAGGTCAGCGGTTTGACCCGGGATGCCCTGGACTTCCTGCTCAGCGACGGCATCCTGATCCTGGGGCTGGTTTTCGCCAGTGCGGATCTGCGCCAGGCGGTTCGCGGGCTGGAGGGTGTGGAATACGCCGGCAAGGACACCGTTTTCGGCAAGATCAAGAAGATCCTGGTCCGGTTCTTAATCATGTTCATCGCAGCGGCAGTCCTGACGGGAGTGTACGAAGGTTTCACGGGCATAAGCAGGTCGCTGGGGCCCGACGACCTGGATCCGACCATGATGCCGTCATTCATGGCGGCCGCTTACTGGGCCGTGCGCAGTTCCTTCCGCAATATCGCCAGCGATATCCTGCCCGGTGAGGCCGTCAAGTGGATGTTCAGGCATGCCTTCATCGGCTGCGGCTGGGGCCTTCTGGTGGCCTGGCTGATTTACGAATCCGTGTCGCACGCCGGTTTCCTCAGCCAGGATGCCGTGCTGGACCAGTTCTATTTCTTTATCTACTTTGGCCTGATCGGCGCTTTCTTTGGTGGTTTCCAGAAAGTGGCGTTCGTGTCGGAGACCCAGCCGAACCAGGGCATTGTCCGCTCGACTTACCGGGCAGTCGTGATGGCCATTGTCCTGGCGACGCTCACTGGCGGAATGACCCTGCTCTTCCAGGTAATGAACGAATCAGCCCAGTTCACCGACATGGCGGGCGTGGACCTGGGCAGCGTGTTGCTGTCTTCAGGGACGATCGGCTTGAGCTTTGGTGTGCTGGCTGCGCTGCGCTACGGCATCATGGACTCGATCCAGCATTACGTTCTCCGGCTGCTCCTGGCTATGCGAAGGCAGGTGCCATTCGACATCGCCCGCTTCCTGGATTTCGCCGCGCGCGACCTCGAGTTCATGCAGAAAGTTGGTGGCGGCTATATCTTCATGCACCGCAACCTGCTCGAGTACTTCGCCTCACTGCCTGAACAGGCGAAGCCGGATAGCAGCACGGGCCAGGTCGCCGCGGCCGGCGAAGCGCCTTAGCCTTCCTCGGTCACGGCGATGCCGTTGACGGTGAGCGCGGTGATCTCTCCGCTTGCCGTGGCGTAATAAATCCTGTTTTCCTGGACGACGAATCCGCCGGTGATGCCGGACATGCCTTCCAGCTTGCGGTCGTACCAGCCCATCAGGTCTTCCAGCGAGGCGACGCCCGCATAGTCTGGCCGCCCGTCCTCGTGGAAGAATCGATCACGCGTGTTCCGTGCGCCTTCCGTATCGTAAATACCGGCCACGCTGCCGTCGGCGCGTGACAAGACGGTGATCCGCCCGTCCAGTCCCGCCAGGACCACGTGCGCCTCGCCCAGGGCCTCGGCGCCCGCGAACATGTTGTCGCTGTTGGTGAACTCCCAGTTCAGCCGGGTCGTCTCCGTGTCGTAGGAAAAGACTTTCGCGCCGTCGGAATTCACCACCAGCAACTCCTTCCCGGTCACGAGGGGCCGGCCGACGATCCAGCTTGGGGTGCGCTCGTTCCATGCGCCCGTGCCGGTCGATTCCAGCAGCGCGTAGAGGTTGTAGTCACGCCCCCCGAAATAGACGACGCCGTCGCTGACGGTGGCCGCGCCCGGCAATTCGCCGTTGCGGAAATAGGCGTTGCCGACGGTCTTGAAGCTCCACAGTACCTCGCCCGTGCCGCGGTCGATCGCATACATCTTCCCGTCAAAGCCGCCCACGATGACCCTCTCACCGGAAATCGCCGGTTCGCCGTGCACGATGTTTCCGGTCCGGACCTTCCAGCGCAGGTGACCGGAGTACTTGTCGAGCGCATAGACGTGGTGATCGCCCGAGCCGAAATAAACCTGGCGGTCGTCCACCGCCGGGGTCGACAGGTAGTAGTCCCAGTAATCCCAGCGGCGTTCACCATTCGTGGAAAAGGTCCACGTTTCAGCGCCGCTCTCCCTGTTCAGCGCGTGAACCAGGCCACTGCGGTCGTGGAAATAGATACGCCCATCATCGATTGCGACATTCGAGGCGATGGCCGCACCGGCGTCGAAGGTCCAGGCCGGTTGCCCGTCCGTCTTGTCGAGCGCGTGCAGGGTTCCGTCTTCGCCGCCCGCGTAGACCCGCTTGTCGTCAGCGCGCAGGCCGCCGTAGATCGCCGCGCCGGCCTGGTGGGTCCAGGTTTTCTCGAACGAGACTTCTTCCGCCGCTGCTGATTTGATGGCTTGAACCTGGGCCGCGAGGACCAGGCAGGCGATGAACCGGATGGGTGTTGATGCTGGCATTGCGGAACTCCTGGCTTGTCTTGCTGGCGAAAGTCCCGGCGCTCTCCGCGACTGAACCGGAAATCGCCTTCCGGGGAAAGTTAGCGTCTTCCCGACCGCCACGCATGTACCAGAAGTGGGTGATGGTATCCCTAACCAGACTCAATAGTTATAGATAACTCTCTGATTAGTAATCAACTTGTATTTTGACTCCAACATGCCCTTGACTCGGATCACTGTTTTGTTCCGATCGGTGAACGGTATTCTTAATCCATATTCGACCGGTGTGATATTCGGGTCACGGGCAGAGGTTCAATCACGACAGGCCAGGTTCGAGCGTTTGTCGGCCCGGCTGAGCAAGTGCCGCATCCGGCCGCGGGTGTCGTCAACGTGCCGAATCCCCTGGTCCCGTCATTCTGGACCAAAATGGTCAGCACACCGCCGGTGTTGGAACTGCAGCACCCGCCGGCCACCGAGGGCGGTCCCTAGTTTCGCACCTCGGCGTGGATCAGTCTCCGGGCTCGGTGTTCCGACGCTCCAGGAAAACGAATCGGGCAGAGCCGAAGGCGAGCAGCACGTAGCCCAGCAGTTCGGTGCCTTCCTGGAAGAAACTCCGGTAACCGTTGGTGTACACCGGGCCCATGACTTCCCGCCACAGGGTCCCGCTGCCGTACAGGCGGCTGAAGACCAGAAGCACCAGCAGCCCGGCAACGATGTAGGCATGAGATTGCCCAGACGTGCAGCGCCGCATGGCGTCCCCCAGGCCGGACCGGTTCCGCGCGGCGTAAGCAATCGACAACAGGGCCACCAGGCTCGCCGGGTAAATCCAGAATCCGTGCACGATGCGGTCCAGCCACATGTCGAGTTCCCGGATCAGCATCACCGCGAAAAAGCCCGCCACCAGTACCAGCCAGGCCCGCGAGTCCCTTTCCCGGACGGCCGCGGCGCCGAACAGCAGCGCGGACAACAGCAGCAGTGCTTCCTGGGCGAACTCGGTGAGCGAGAATTCGGAGTGGCCGTGGACGAAAACCTGGACGTCCAGCCTGGCCAACAGCGGGACTGCAAGGATAAGCCCGGCCAGCAAGACGAACTCCAGTATGCGGCAAGTGATCCGGTTCCCAGGTGTTGTCATGGTGGTTCCCTAATCACCAGCGATCTCTTCTGGCTGGCTATTCTCTGGCATTGCGGCGTGGATCGCAATGCCGCCGGAGCACTGCCTTTGCACCCGGCGGTGGGAGATTTTTGCAGTATCCGTCACTAAACTTGAATAACGGTTCACACATCGGGGGAATACAGCCATGGGGCGAAAATACGGCAAGGAAGTCGATGCCTTCCTGTTCCACATCATCGGGGAAGAGGAGACGGCCGAAGACCTGAAATCTTCGGTACGCTCGCGTTCGGCGAGCGCCCTGGAATCGACCGAGCCGGTGGAGTTGCCGGAAATCGAGATGGTGGAGCACGTGCCCCCGATGCGGACGCGGGGCGGCCTGGAGGCCGCGGATGATCCCACCCGGGCAGACGACACGCCGTCCTACGACCATGGCATCCCGGTCATCCTGCAGACGCGGGACGTGACCTGGGACGGATCGGGGATCGCCGGGTTCACGGCCCGTTCCCGGATCGGGGACATCCTGGCAGGTCACGCGACTGCCCAGGGCATCGAGGCGCTAAGTGCGGACCCCAACGTGATCCGCATCGACTTCAGCCGTGATGCCGGGGAGGAGGAACTCGACGTCTCGATACCGGCCGTTCGCGCCGACGTGGTGCACGGGGCGCCAACGGACGAGCTTGGCGCCAACGCGATCGTGGGGATCATCGACGCCGGGCTGGACGTGCTCCACGAAGCATTCCGGGATGCAAACGGCAATACCCGGATCATCGCGCTGTGGGACCAGTCCGACAACACCGGGCCCGCGCCGCAGGACGCCAACGGTAATCCGCTGTATGGCACGCTCCATACCCGAAGTGACATCGACGGCATGATCAATTCCGGAACCACGCCGATGGGACTGGGACGCGACACCCGCAGCGGACACGGCACCCATGTCACCAGCATCGCCGCCGGGCGCGCCGCCGGCGGTTTCTCAGGGGGCATGGCCCCGGAATCCGGGATCATATTCGTCAAGCCCAAGCTTGAAACCCCGGCCGGAGATCCCCTGAGCATCGGTTATTCACTGGCCCACGTCGACGCCCTGTCGTTCATCGACCGCGTGGCTCGCAACGAGGGAAATGGCCTCCCGGTGGCCGTGAACATCAGCCTCGGCATGAACGCAGGCGCCCATGACGGCACCTCGACGCTCGAGGCGGCGTTTGACAATTTCACCGCGAGCGGGCGCATGCCGGGACGGGTGCTGGTCAAGTCAGCGGGCAACGCGGCATCGCAGGGATTGCATGCGCACTTTCAGACCGGCTCCGAGCAGGTGATCAACCTGGCCTGGCAGACACGGCCCGTTCGCCGCAGCAGCGACATCATCGAGGTTTGGTTCAATTCGTCCGATGATTTGACGTTCAGGCTGATCGGGCCTGGTTCGGCCGGCACGACGACCCCGGTCGGCCGCAACGCGGACATCCGGCTCAACGGCAGCTTCGCCAACGGCAACACTTTCAGCATGGTGCTGGACCGCTTCCATCGCGACAATGGCGACACGCAGCTGACCATCATGATCACCCGCGGAACCGCTGCGTCCATCGAGCCGGGCATCTGGACGCTCCGGGTCGAGTCCGGGCAGGTCCTGTCGGCCGGTCACGTCGATGCATGGATCGAACGGCGAGGCGGCACACCGGCATCGTTCGTCACCCAGGTGGCCCAGGACGGGACACTGAGCATTCCCGGCACCGCCCACTCCGTGATCTGCGTGGCTGCGCTGGACCGGCAGATGCAGGGACAGGTGATGTCGTTTTCGTCGCGTGGCTCCACGCGCGACGGCCGGCGCCGGCCCGATATCGGGGCGCCGGGCAACGATATCGTCGCGGCTCGCGCCGGGACCTCTTCCGGCACGGTGGCAATGCCGGGCACCAGCATGGCCGCCCCACACGTGACCGGCGCCATCGCCCTGTTGCTGTCGCAGCAACAGGCGTCGGGTCACGGCCACCAGCTTAACGCCAACCAGGTCAGGGCTGCGCTCAGCCAGTCCGCGCGCGGTTTCAACGGACACTGGAATTCATCACGCGGCTGGGGAATGCTGGACGCGGAGGCGCTGCTCGGGCTGTTCCGCTAAGCAAGGGAAGAGCCTGGCTTGACCGGCGCTATTCGATTCATTTCAAGCCGATAACGACCAAGAGAAAAGGAGCGAACATCATGGCCAACCTCACGCTCAGCGGGCCGCAGCGCGGCAAATTCCGCGAGGCGCTCATGGACGCCTACCCGAGCGTAAACGCCTTGCAGGTCATGGTTCAGGACGAACTGGACGAAAACCTGCTGGCGATCATTCCGTTCACGGCCGACCTGGTTGCGGCACTGAGAAGGTTCGAGCCGCAGAATCTGGACCTGGTCTAAATCGCCCACGAACTGGGCATATAGCGCTGGTATGCCGTCGTTCGGGCCGGCTCCGGACCGACTGGCAAAATGCGTCTGACGAACTATACTTTAGTTGGACCACAAGGATGATTTTCGGTCCGCTTCAGCCGCAGAAACTCGCATCGGTTCGCCAATGGTTGGCGCCGATAGCCGGGGGCGTTCCCCGCGAGAAGAACGCGAAATTGTTGCCTGCTCAGGGAAATGGTGGGTATTCCTGCACACAATGGCCATTGGCCATCGAGAAGACAATCGCTCGAGTTGGCGAACCGGATCAGGGCCGGAGACCGCACGGCCGAGTCCGAGTTCGCGGAGGCGTTTTCGCGCCGCCTGCTCGTAGTGTTGTTGAAAGACACTCGCGATCCCGATGTCGCCCATGATTGCTGTCAGAAAACCCTGCTGATCGCGTTGACGAAGATGCGTGCAGGAAAAATCCTGAAACCGCGGAGCCTGATGGCGTTTCTGCGGTGCACCGCGTCGAACGTCCTCATAGCGCATTTTCGAAGCGAAAAGCGCTATATGCCCTTGGGCGACCAGGTCTTCCTGCTGCAGAGCGATGCCGGAGACGCCGCGGTCCGGTCACTGGATGCAGAGACCATGCAATGTGCGATACAGGAGGTGTTGGCGAGGCTGGCGGTGCCAAGGGACCGGGAAATACTGCGTCGCTTTTACCTGCTGGAAGAGGACAAGCATGACATTTATCCCGACCTCGGAATTTCCCCCGCGCATTTCGACCGGGTCCTTTACCGCGCACGGGCCCGGTTGCGAGCGGTTCTCGAAAACGAGCAGGAGGTCAGGGACATACTGTTCAAGTGCATGAACCAGCGGGATGCGGAAAGCGCGGAGGTGTTGCCGGCGATGGGCATCTGATTGGAGGCCCCTCCCCGGCGTGAAGGCGATCCGCCGGGATTATCCGATGATTCATACGGGTGCGCAGCTACCCAGGAAGCGGTCGCTCTCGCCGTATTGACCCGGGCCGGTCTTGAAGAAACGCTATGGGTGTTCGGCGATGCGGGGATCGCCGAGATCCCGCAGCGTCCGTTTGGCGTTTTCCGCCTTCAGCCGATCGAGCAGCTCATGTCCTGGCCGCAGCACATCGGCGACTTGATCTTGCCGTGGCCGTTGGGGCACTTGGAGATCTGCACCTCGGTGCCGTTGTCGAGTTCGAGGGTGTCGTTCTCCAGCGGCGCGTCGCAGTGGCCGCAGGTGGCGTTGACGCTCATGCCGCATTTTTCACATTCGTAGGTTGCCATGGTGCTCTCCTGGTTGGAATTCGGGGTTCCGGGTCAACGCAACATTATCACTGACAGCCAATGTTTCAAATAGCCCTGCGAACGGTCGTCAGTTTTTCCTGCACTGCCTCAGGTGGGCCCGGATGTCGAACCAGCTCTTCAGGGCGATGACCACCTGCAGGACCGGCCTGGACGGGTGCCCCATCCTGCTGATTGTGCGACGGCGATATACAATGAGCGGATCGAGGTCCGGGAGGACGGTCATGGCCGGTGGGTTCGCCAAAGACGGCGCGGTCCAGGAACAGATCGACGCCACCATCGAGGACGCGGTCCAGCGCGCCCGCAACGAATTGCCCAGCGGAGAAAGCCTTTACCATTGCGAGGAATGCGATGCTCCCATCCCTGCGGCGCGCCGCGAGGCCGTGCCTGGCGTGCGCCTGTGCGTTTCCTGCCAGGCCGCGCACGATGCGGAGAACGAGGTGTTCAGCGGATACAACCGGCGCGGCAGCAAGGACAGCCAGTTGCGCTAGGCCGGATTTGCACGCGGTCCGGCGCTGCCGCAAACTTCGCCCCTGGTCAACGATTCGGAAATCCTGAGATGTCCCGCAACCGGCGCCTGTCGAAGCACCTGCTCACCATCACCATGACCCTGCTGCTGGCTGCATGCGCCGGTGGCCCGGATCCACGAGAACCGGGTCACGGCTTTGAGCATGACATCCCGGGAGAGGCGGTCCCCTGGACACACACCGATTTCGACGATTCCGCGGACAAGTTCACCTTCGCGGTCTTCTCGGACCTCACGGGTGGTGAGCGCGAGGGTGTGTTCGCCGTCGCCGTCGAGCAACTGCGGTTGCTGCGGCCGGAATTCATCGTCAACGTCGGCGACTTGATCGAGGGTGGCACCAAGGACATGGCGCGACTGGCCGCCGAGTGGGACTCCTTCGATCGCCGTGCGGGCCGCGCCCGGGCGCCGGTGTTTTACACGGGCGGCAACCACGACCTGACCAATCCCGTGATGTGGGAGGTCTGGGAGCAGCGTTACGGGCGTCGGTACTACCATTTCATGTACAAGGACGTGCTGTTCCTCGTGCTGGATACGGAGGACAACACGGCCGAGGGCCAGGAGCGTATCCACGAAATTCGAGAGGCTTCCATGGAGGTCATCGAAGCGAGGGGCTGGGGCGTGTTCGAGGAAACCGGCTACGGCCGTCTCGAAGAGCGCGTGACCGGCCGGGTCAGCGCGCAGCAGGCGGCTTATTTTCGCGAGGTACTGGCCGCGAATCCTGACACGCGCTGGACCTTCGTGCTGATGCACAAGCCGGCCTGGGAACGACCCGGCGAAGAAAATTTCGCCATCATCGAGGCGGCGCTGGACGGGCGGCCCTACACCGTGTTCTACGGTCACGAGCACGCTTACCTGCACCAGCAGCGCCACGGCCAGGACTACATCCGCCTGGCCACCACCGGCGGCGTCCAGGTCGAAGGCAAGCCCATGGCGTTTGACCACGTGACGCTGGTAACGGTGGATGGCAGAGGCGTCGACATCGCCAATCTGCGCCTGTCCGGCATTCTCGACAAAACCGGGGAGTTGCCGCTGAACGGCAAGGAACTGTGCTTCGAACTGGCGGTTTGCGGAACGCCCGCCCATTAGAACGAGACCCGCCGAAGCGGGCCCCGTAAATGTTCAGGCACGGGTGATCAATGCCGCCAGTGCAGGGCCTCGGCCTTGCGCTGCCAGGCCTCCTGGGCGCCGACGCTCCAGCTGTCCCCGCCCTCGAGCTCGAAGAACAGGGGCTGGCGCGACACGGCCTCGGGCGCGACCTGGTTCATGGTGGCCGCCTCGTACAACCGGCCGTTGATCACCGTGTGGCTCACGTACTCGGAGCGTGACAGGTCCTCCAGCGGATTCCCTTCGATCACGGCGATGTCGGCCAGCTTGCCGACCTCGATGGACCCGACCGCGTGTTCCATGCCGAGGCTGGCGGCGGGATCCCAGGTGGCGCCGCGCAGCGCCTCCCACGGCGTGAAGCCGCCCTGTTCCATCATCCACATCTCCCAGTGAGCCCCCAGCCCTTCTCGCTGACCATGGGCGCCGATGTTCACCCGCACGCCGCGGTCCCGCAGGGCCTTGGCATTGCTGGCCACGAACACGTGATTATACTCGGCGTCGGGCGCCTTGGGCCGGCGGATGGAGCGCGGGTAAAGGCGGCTCTTCGGGGTGTAGCGCAGCAGCCGCTCGTTCTCCCATACGTTGGTGCGGTCGTACCAGTATTCCTCGCCCATCAGGCCGCCGTAGGAGACGTTGAAGGTAGGCGTATAGGCCGTACCGACCTGAGACCAGAGCTGCCTCACGTCCTCGTAAACGTTCTGCACCGGCACCGAGTGCTCGATGGTGGTGTGGCCGTCGATCAGTTCGGTCAGGTTGTGCTGGAACTTCATGCCGCCCTCCGGCACGACCATCATGCCGAGCTCCGCGGCCGCCTGGATGACCTGCTGGCGCTGGTCGCGGCGCGGCTGGTTGTAGCTCTTCACCGAGATTCCGCCGATGTCCTTGAGCCGGTGCAGATGGAACTGCGCGTCTTCCAGGCTCTTGATCTCGGCGCTGTAGCCGGGGGCATAGGCGCCGTAGAGAATAGTCCCGGTGCCGAAGATGCGCGGCGCCACCAGCCGGCCCGCCTTCTGCAGCTCGGCGGCCGCGAAGAACTCGCTGGTGTCGTTGGACGGGTCGTGGATGGTGGTCACGCCGAAGGCCAGGTTCGACAACTGCATCCAGTTCTGCTCGGGCATGATCTCCGAGGTGCCGAAGCCGCCGTGCGCGTGGGCGTCGACGAGGCCGGGCAGCACGGTCTTCCCGGAGGTATCGAGCACGAACGCGCCGGACGGGAGGTCCACTTCACCGCGCGCACCCACTGCCATGATGCGGTTGCCCTCGATGACGACCACGCCGTCCTCGATGACTTCCTGCTCGTGGTCCGCGTTGCGCATGGTTACCACGCGCCCGCCGACCAGGGCGATAGAGCCCTGCGGTACGTCGCTGGGCTGCTCGAAGGCCAGGTCCAGCCCGGTGGTTTCCGGTTCGGGCAGTTTTTCCGGCGCGCCCTGCAGGAACGCGAAGGACTGGTTGAGGTCGCGGCGGTAGAGGTAGCGGCCGTGCGACCAGGTGATGGCGCTGCTGTCAGCCGACCAGGCCAGGAACTCGCCGGTGCGCCCGGCGGCCTGGGCGACCTTGAAGCCCTTGGTGCCGCCGTCCAGCTTGATGGTCTTGCCGTTGCTGAAGTAGGGCGCAAGATAGGTCTTGTAGTTTTCCGTGAACGCCACCCAGCGACCGTTGGGCGAGACGCGGAATTGCGTCACCTTCTTGCCGTGCAGGTGCTCACGCGGGTCCTTGCCTTCGAGGTTGACGCTGTGCAGTTTCAGTTCCGTGTCCAGTTCGCCGGTGCTGGCGGAGTAATAGACGCGCTCGCCGTCAGCGCTGAAATGGGCGTTGGAACCGGACTCGATGACCCGTTCCGGTGCGCTGCCGCCGTCGGCGGGCACCCGGTAGATGCCCGGGTTCAGCGACCAAAGCGGCGAAAGCAGGTAACCGCCACCGATCTTGCGGAACAGCACCTGGCTGCCGTCGGTGGAAAAGGCCGGTTCGATGTAGTGGCCGGGCTCCGTCGTCAGGGTGGTGGTGCGCCGGCCATTCAGCGAGGTGATGCGCACCGAGCCGAAGCCGTTGTCGTTCCAGGTGGTATACAGCACGGAACGCCCATCCGGCGACACCACGGGATAGAACTCCGTGTGTTCCGACTGGCGGGTCAGGCGGCGCTGGCCGCCGTCGTCGAGGTCACGGACCCAGATGTACCCCAGCGCCTGGAACACGACCTGGTCGCCGTCCGGCGTGTAGGCGGCCCAGCGGATGGCCTGGGCTGCGAATGACTCGGGTGAAAAATCGACTTCGTAGCGCAGCGTGGGCCGGACCTTCTTGGTGGCCGTCACGTGCACCGGTATCTCGCTGACGCCCCCGTCAGCCACGTTCACGCGGTGGAACTTGCCGGCGGTCCAGAACACGATCGAGCCGCCGTCAGGCATCCATGCGAAAGCCGGCGCGTTGCCCTCCGAGCCGCTCGATTCCTGAAGGTCGCGCTCGAACCCGTCGAACAGCATCTTCTCCAGGCCAGACTCCAGGTCCTTCAGCCAGATCTGGCTCACCAGCCCCGGGCGCCTTTTCAGGTAGGCCAGCGACTTGCCATCCGGGGAAGGCGTCGGGCGGATGGCGCCGCCGGGCCCGCTGACCACCATTGTCGTTTCCCCCGTGGCGAGTTCGAGCCGCTGGACGGCGAACACCGAGCCGACCGCGTCCTTGTTGTACTGCCAGGTCCGACCAGGCGTGATGTCGGCGGCGTAGTAGACGTATTTGCCATCCGGCGAAAAGACGGGCTCGGACCGGTTCTTCTGGTCGGCGGCTTTGTTCGGTCTCTCCACCAGGTTGACGCCATTGCCGCCGCCGTGGTGGAACATCCAGATCTCGCCTGCGGCGATGGAGCGGGTCGAGTAGTAGCCCTTGCGCCCGACCAGGAATTCCCCGTCCGGGCTCCAGGCCGGGTTGTGCACGATGTGCTCGGCCTCGTCGGTGATGGCCCGCGGGTCGCTGCCGTCGGCCTGCATCACCCAGATGTTGTCGCCGCCGGCACGGTCGCTGACGAACGCGATATGGTTGCCGTCGGGGCTGAAACGGGGCTGGTAGTTCCACTCGATGCCGTCGGTCAGCGCCGCGGCCTCGCCGCCTTCGATCGGGACCGAGTAAAGGTCACCCAGCATATCGAACACCAGCGTCTCGCCGTCGGGGCTGACGGTGACGTTCGACCACGTCGTTTCACGCGTGTCGATGGTGACGGTCTCAGTGTGGTAAAGGTCGGAACTGACCTCCCACTTGGGTTTGGTTTCTTCCGTGTTTTCTGTGGCGTCCTGCGCCATGACCTGGAATCCGGTCAGCAGGAGGAGGCCGAACAGGGCTCGTTGCAGCATGGTGAATTTTCCGGTAGTCGATTCTGGGGGTAAAAATGGCCGCTTATGATAGCCCAGCGGCTGGGACACTGCATGGGGATTGGGCATTTTCCCCAATCCGGAGCGAAATACGCCCGGATTGATTCACCCGGCATGCCGAACCAGCCGGCCATCGGCCACGTAACCAACTGAATCTGAGACTGATTCAGGCCGGATGTAACTGGCGCGTTTATTGCATCGTCAATAGGAAGCAGACCGACATACCATAGAGGGAATTGAACATGACGAAATGGTTAGCGCTATTCGCCATCCTGGTATCCGCGGATGCCCAGGCATGGAACTGCAAGCATGAGCGTAGCCTGGATGAGGCGCTGGACGTGGACGGCAGCGAGTCACTCGCGATCGAGGCGTTCGCCGGCGATCTCGAGGTGACGGGCATTTCGCGTTCCGACGAGGTCAGGATTCGCGGCAGGATCTGCGCATCGAAAAAGGATTGGCTCGACGAAACGCGAATCGAGACCAGCGGCGGCGACCGGGCGCGCATCGGCGTCGACATGCCGAACATGGAGTCCAGCTGGTCGCTGTTCGGTGGCAACCGCTACGCCTACGTGGACCTCGTGCTGGAGGTTCCTGAGGACCTGGCCCTGGAAATCAGGGACACCAGCGGCGACATCACTCTGGAAAACACGACCGTTGCCAGCGTCGAGGACAGCTCCGGCGACATCGAGATCAGCGATGCAAGGGGCGCCCTTGAACTGCGGGATACCTCAGGTGACGTCACGCTGAGGGGCCTGGCGGGCGACCTGACGGTCCTGGCGGACAGTTCAGGGGACCTGCACGGCCGCGACATCGATGGCGCCGTGACGGTGCTCAGGGACAGCTCCGGGGACATCCGGTTCACGGACGNNTCGATCGGTGGCGATTTCAGCGTGCTCAGGGACGGCAGCGGAGACATCCGCTCGACCGACGTGGAAGGCGAGGTCAGTGTTCCGGGGCGCCGTTGAGGTCCTTCTTGCGGCATAGATAATCCACGCGATCCGTGCGGCGGACGGCATCGGGCCGTCCGCCCCGCAACCGGCCGGCGGGATGTCGCTCCCGCTTGACACCTGTCAGGATTTCTTCGCATCGATGGTGCAATATACCCGCGCTTGATCTGCGGGCGGCGTTGCACGAAACTTGCCCGTTCACGTCTGCCAGAAAGACAAGAAATACTTAAAGAGGAAATCCAATGCCCGATAGAGTACTGAAACCCGGTGTCGTAACCGGCAGCGATTACATCACCCTGGTCGATGCCGTCAAATCCGGCGGTTACGCGCTGCCCGCCGTCAACGTGGTCGGCACCAACAGCATCAACGCCGTCATGGAAGCGGCGGCCAAGGCCAAATCCGACATCATCATCCAGCTGTCCAACAGCGGTGCGGCGTTCTTCGCCGGCGCCGGCATCCGGGACGGCTTCAAGGCCAAGGTCCTGGGCGCCGTGGCCGCCGCGCAGCACGCGCATCTGCTGGCCGAGCACTACGGCATCTGCGTGGTCATGCACACCGACCATGCCAACCGCGCCCTGATCCCGTGGGTCGAGGCCATGCTCGACGAGGGCGAGAAATTCTTCGAGCAGCACGGCAAGCCGCTGTACAGCTCGCACATGCTCGACCTTTCCGCCGACCCGATCGATTTCAACCTGTCGGAGTGTGCGCGGGTGCTGGAGCGCATGGCGAAGATCGACATGTCGCTGGAGATCGAACTCGGCGTGACCGGCGGCGAGGAAGACGGCATCGGCAGCGAGTTCGACGAGGCGGCGGACAACGCCCATCTGTACACGCAGCCGGAGGACGTGCTGCAGGCCTTCGAACTGCTGGACCCGATCGGGCATTTCTCGGTGGCCGCCTCGTTCGGCAACGTGCACGGCGTGTACAAGCCCGGCAACGTGAAGCTACGCCCGGAAATCCTGAAAAACTCGCAGGACCTGGTCCAGCGCACGCACGACACCGGCCACAACCCGCTGCACCTGGTGTTCCACGGCGGCTCGGGATCCGAGAAGTCAAAGATCGCGGACGCGGTGAGCTACGGCGTGTTCAAGATGAACATCGACACCGACACCCAGTTCGCGTTCTCGAAGCCGGTCGGCGAATTCGTCGAGGCCAATCCGAAGGCCTTCAGGTACCAGGTGGACCCGGAAGACGGCACCCCGTACAAGAAGTTCTACGATCCCCGCAAGTACCTGCGCCTCGGCGAGCAGGGCGTGGTGGATCGCCTGCAGGAAGCTTGCCGGGACCTGGGCTCGCTGGGCAAGAGCATCGCGCAGTCCTGATCCCGCAGGGTGATCAGCGGCCGGCCGCGGCACCGGGTTGAACCGGTCGCGGCCGGCTTTTTGATTGCGCCCTGAGAGGGCATACTGGCGCGATGAATCCCTGGCTCCTGCTCATCCTGGGTATTGCCGCCATAGCGCTGGCCGCGTGGATTCCGCGCTGGCGCCTGCGGCGGGCGGTGGAAGCGCCATTCCCCGAAGAGTGGGTGGAGATCCTGGAAGCGAATATCCAGGTTTACCGCAAGCTGCCCATGAAGTTGAGACGGCAGTTGCGCCTCTTGATCAAGCAATTCCTCCACCAGGTACACTTCGCCGGCGCCGGCGGGCTCGAAGTCACCGACGAGATGCGTGTCACCATCGCAGCCGAGGCCTGCATGCTGATCCTGAACCGGCCGACCGGCGTCTACCCGGGCTTGCGCTACATCATCGTCTATCCCACCACCTTCGTCGTGGAGCGCGAGGATTACGACGATGCCGGGGTGGTGGAGTACGGCCCCCAGGAACTGTTGGGCGAGTCCTGGCACGAGGGCAAGGTGATCCTGGCCTGGGACTCGGTCCTGCACGGCTCGCGCAATTTCATGGATGGCCAGAACGTGGTGCTGCATGAATTCGCACACCAGCTGGACGCCGAGTTTGGCGGCCACGACGGCGCCCCGCTGCTCGGAGGGGGATCGAGCTACAGCAACTGGGCGGCCATCCTTTCCGAGGAATTCGAGGAGTTGCAGGAAAGGAGCCGGCACGGTCGGCGAACCCTGCTCGACGAGTACGGGGCCACGCACCCCGCCGAGTTCTTCGCGGTGGCGACCGAGACCTTTTTCGAGAAACCCAGGCAAATGTCAAAACACCATCCGGAGCTGTTCGAGGAACTTAAGGCCTACTACCGCATCGACCCGCGGGAGTGGCAGAAGCGGTAAAAAAGGCCGGCTACCTCTCGGAAGCCGGCCACAGGGAGATTGCGATGAGGTGGTGGTTCAGGCGGCCTTTGCGTGTATCGGTTCCACCAGGGTTGCGTCTGCCGGGACGGGCGCCTTGACCACGCCGAGCGGCCACATGTCGCGGCCGTAGAGCTCGTTGAGCACCTGGGCCAGGCCGGCGTAGATCGCCGAGAAACCGCAGATGATGCCTTCGTAGCCCGCGATGGTCCTGACCAGGGTGCTGCCCGTGGCATCGGCTATCGCAAGCAGGAAGAACAGGACGGTCAGCGACGCGAACACGAACTGCAATGCCCGGTTGAGCTTCAGCGTGCCGATGAACATGAGGCCGGTGAACAGGCCCCACATGGCCAGGTAGGCCGCCATGGCGCCCAGGGAGGTCGCTTCGATCCAGCCGAGTTTCGGCATGACGATCAATGCGACCAGGGTCAGCCAGAACAGGCCGTAGGAGCAGAATGCGGTCGTTGCAAAGGTGTTCTTCTTGGTCCACTCCATGATGCCGGCGATGATCTGTGCGATACCGCCGTAGAAGATGCCCATGGCAAGGATCATGCTCCCCAGCTCATAGAATCCGGCGTTGTGGAAATTGAGCAGGACAGTGGTCATGCCGAAGGCCAGCAAGCCCAGCGGGGCGGGGTTCGCGGTGTTGTCGATCTTACTGAATGTGGTGATCTGCGCTTCCATTACAGGTGCCTTTCAGAGGGAAAATTTTAATTTGGATATATTGAATCATTTCGGATGAAAAACCTATTGATCTTAATCAAATGGGGCGATAAAAGTTGGATTAATGATTTTAATAAGAACATATATCTTCTTTTATTGGGGCCGAATGCATACATGCCCAGGGGATGCGAAGCCTTCACGCAGCCCGGAAATTCGGGCCCGCCACGGGTAGTCGTGGACTGTCCGTGGCACAAGCGACTATCATGCCGATGAAGGCTTCGGATTCCCTGACGCCATCGCAGCCAGTCACCACGTCATGATCGACCAGGAAGAACTGGACAAGGGCACCATCGCCGCCCTGATGATCCGTTTCAGGGAGTACCGCCTGCCGCGTGCCCTGAGCATCCTGGAACGGTTGGACGCGGGCGGGCGGCTCAGCGAGCGGGACATCCGGTTCCTGAAACGCGTGTACCGGGACGGCTGGCAGGTCCAGCCCCTGGTCAAGCGGCACCCCGAGTACTCGGAACTGGTTGCCCGCACCCTTGACCTCTACGCCCGGATCATCGAGAAAGGAATTCAAAACGAGGGGCCGGCACTCCAGCAACAACTCCACCCGGAAGAAACGCAAGAGGATTGATGAACAGCAGGGACGCCTTCCAGGATCACTACCCCGATGACCTGAACCATTGCTATGGCTGCGGCAGCCGCAACGAGCAGGGGCACCACCTGAAAAGCTACTGGGATGGGGACCGCACCGTGGCGAGTTTCCTGCCCGGACCGCATCACACCGCCATCCCGGGGTACGTCTACGGCGGGCTGATCGCCTCGCTGATCGACTGCCACGGCACCGGTTCGGCCGCCGCGGCCGTGCACCGGGCCGAGGGCCGGCCCATGGGATCAGCGCCGCCGGTCCGTTTCGTCACCGCCTCGATCAGGGTGGATTACCTGGCGCCGACACCGATGGGCGTGGAACTTAGACTGGAAGGCGAGATCGCCGAGGTGGGCGAGCGCAAGGTGGTCGTCGACGTCAGCGTCAGCGCCGCGGGAAAGGTCACCGCCCGGGGCCGGGTGATCGCGGTGCGGATGCCCCAAAGCATGGTGCCCGGCTCCGCGGGCTAGTTCTCGGCGGCGAGTTTCCGCGTCAGGCGATACCAGAACTCCCCGGACCGGTACAGGGCCCCGATCCCGACCCGCTCGTCCCTTCCGTGGGCCCGGTCTTCCTCGGAAATATCCCACTCCAGGCCGCTCACGCCATAGGTGGGGATGCCTGCGTTGCGCGTGTAGGCGGCATCGGTGGCCCCGGTCTCCATGACCGGAACGACGGGAATTTCGCCCCACAGCGAGCCGGACGTTTCCTCGAGGGCGTAGAACAGCCCCTCGTTAACGGCGGAAGGCGGGCTGTGCATGGGGTGCCAGCTCTTGGTCAGCGCGCCGCCGTGGGGCTCGACGAGGGCCAGAAGCCGGTCGTAAACGTCATCCGGATTCGATTGCGGCACGATCCGGCAGTTGATGTTGGCGCGGGCAGTCTGCGGCAGGGCATTGACCGCGTGTCCGCCCTCCAGCATGGTCGCCACGCAGGTGGTGCGGGCCACCGAGTTCAGGTAGGGGAATTCGTGGAGCCTGGCCAGGGCCGGGTCGTCAAGGCGATCCTCGGCCAGCGCCGCAACCAGCGGACGCTCCGCCGCGCTCGCATCGTCCAGGTACTGCCGAAAATATTGCCGCGTGGTCCCGTTCAGGTTGATCGGAAAACGGTTGGCCTCGATATCCACCAGTGCATGGGCGAGCTGGTTGATGGCGTTCCCGGGCCGGGGCAGGGAGCTGTGCCCGCCGGGATTGGTGATCTCGATCTGGTAATCGCCGTACATCTTCTCGGCCGCCTGCACCATGAATCCCGTCGCCTGGCCGGCCACCATCTGCACGTACCCGGCGTCCGAATTCAATGCATATTCCGCTTCCAGCAGGTCCGGGTGGTGCTCCAGCAACCACAGGGTGCTCACGGCGTCGGTCTCCTCGTCGGCGCTCAGGTAGACGATGAGGTCCCGCGAGGGCTCGAATCCCTCGTTCCGGAGCCGGATGAAGTTACTCACCAGGACCGCCGCGCCCGCCTTGTTGTCGATGCTGCCGCGGCCGTAGAAATAGCCGTCTTCCTCGCGGTGCGCGAACGGGTCGAAGGACCAGTCTTCCGGCAATGCTTCGACCACGTCCAGGTGGGCCATCATGAGGATGGGCCGCCCGCCCGTACCGTCGCCCCGGTAGCGGGCCACCAGGGTGCTCTTTTCAGGCGTCGGACCGATGACCAGGACGTCGCTCTCAGGCATGCCGGCCCCGGTGAGCCGCCGCGCCATGGCGGTCGCGGCTTCCAGGGTCGTGGCCCCGCCGCTGGGCGCGGTATTGATGTTGACCAGTTCGCGGTGGATGTCGCGCAGCAGGTCTTCGGCCTCATCGGCGCGGGCTGACGGACTGTCCAGGCCCAGGCCCAGGGCGAGTGCGAAGGCCAGGATGATTGCAAAAGTGCGGGCTCTCACGGCGTGCTCCTCGTGTCGATGCTGCAAGTGTGCTTGTTGCAGCCCGGGGAAGTCCAGCGACCCGGCTGTCGGGGCCCTTCAGTCGGCGCCCAGGAACCCGTGCACCAAGCGCAGGATCTCCTCGCGACGGGTCAGGGCGAGGAACACCAGCAGGTCGCCGGGCCGTGCATCGGCCAGGGCCAGCGCCGCGGCATCGGCCGGGTCACCGTGCAGTTCGATGTTTGCTTCGTTGACGCCTGAATCGATGGCGAAATCCCGGATCAGGTTCGGTGTCTCCATGGGCTGGCGGCCACGCTCGTAGCCGGGCAGTTCGCAGAGCATCAGCCTGGCGGGATTCATCCGGCATGCGGCCCGCGTCAGGTCCCCGATGTCCTTGTCCAGGCGGTCGCCAGCCTGGCCCATCAGCAGGACCACGCGGCGGGCCTGAACCCGTTCCACCATCTCTGCCAGTGCCAGCATACCGTGCTCGTTGTGGGCGAAGTCCACCAGGATGCGGGTGTCGCCCTTGCGGAACCAGTTGCCGCGGCCGGGGTTGTCGTCCTCGTCGCCCCGGAACCCGGCCAGTCCCTCCCGGATCGCCGCCTCGTCGACACCGAGTGTGTCGCACAGGGCCATGGCGGCCAGCGCGTTGCTCACGTTGTGGCGGGCGGCCCCGTCCAGCGTGGCGGGAATCTGTTCGGCCCGGATGACGCGCCGCACCCTGTCGCCGTGCCGCAGTTCCAGCCAGCCGTCTTGCAGGCAGGCCGTCTTGCCGCCGGCTTCGAGGTGTTCGCGGACAAGGTCTGCCGCCGGGTCGAGCCCGAACCAGGTCACGGCGTGGTCCAGGGTGCCGGCGTATTGCACCACGCCGTCGTCGTCCGCGTTGAGGATCAATGGGGCATTACCATGCAGGGCGCGGCGCACGATGAACTTGGCCTCGATCAGTTCCGGCACCGTGTTGATGCCCCACTCGCCGAGGTGGTCGGCCGCGACGTTGGTGATCACCGCGGCATCCGCGCGCTCGATGCCGAGTCCGCGCCGCAGCAAGCCGCCGCGAGCCGTCTCCAGAACCGCCACCTCGGTGTCCGGGTGACGCATCAGGGTGCGCGCACCGCCGGTGCCCGAGTAATCGCCGGTATCCAGGATGGTCTCGCCCACCCGGATCCAGTCCGTCGAGGTCAGCCCCGCGCGCAGGCCGGCCGCGGCCAGGATGGCCGCCGCCATGCGCACGGTGGTGGACTTGCCGTTGGTGCCGGTGACCATCGCGACCGGGATCGTGCCCACGCTCTTCCAGTCCACCTCGTCCGGCGCGGGCAGGGCGTCAGGCGTCCAGACCAGCGCGGACTTGCCGTAGCCGACCGAAACCTCGTCATCGTCCCAGAGAAAGGGCACCTCGTGATCCCGTGCCGCGGCCTGCAGGGCCAGCAGGGCGGGATTGCGTTCTTTCTCGAACAAGTCCAGCAGACGGTTCGTATCCGCGCCAGTGTCCGCCGGTTCACCGCCCTCGAGGATTGCGAGCGCGGCCTGCCAGGCCGCCTCGTTGAGTTCGCACATGGAGTAGAGCACGTCCACCGGCGCACTGATCAACAGGCTGGCGCCGCCGTCGAACAGGCGATGCGTCAGGCGCTCTCCAGGCATTTCCACGGCCTCGAGCAGGGCCGAGGTGGCACCGGACCAGGCCTCCACGGCCGCCTTCAGCGCCCCGCTTGCCCCGGGGCCCTCGCAGGCGATGTCGATGATCGCCGCCGGCCGGTCCCAGAACAGGTTCGCCCCGGTCAGGCGCCTGCTGTCGGTCAGTCGGGGCAACACGGGCATGTCATCGGACCGTGGTCAGTCGCCGGACTCTTCCCGGCGGGCGATGCGCACGCCGCGCTCATCGCGGATCAATTCCTCGCCGGGCTCCAGCATGAAGGCGCCGGGATCCTCCTCCACGAAATGCTGAACCTGCTTTCCTTCGGTATCGTCGTCGATAGCGCCGGCCTCGGTTTCGAAGTTGATGATCTGCTTCCAGGTGCGGGTGATCTCATCGCCGAATACCATGACCAGGTCGCCCTCCCGGGCCAATTCCAGGGCCCGCACCACCGCCACCTGTTCGTCAGGGACGACCTCGACGGCTCTCTGATCGACGCCGCGCTCGACCAGCCGGGCCTGCAGCATGAGGGGAACCTCGTCGTCGCCGCGGCCGCGACGATTGTCGTCGGCCCGGCAGATGTAGTGATCGAAGTGCCCGGCGGTCTCGTCGGCGATCTCCCGGATGTCCTCGTCGCGCCGGTCGCCGGGTGCGCCGAGCACGCAGATACGCTGGCCCGCGACCTCCAGGCGGTCCACCAGCTGGCTCACGGCGCGAATGGCCGCGGCGTTGTGGCCGTAATCCAGGATGACCTTGAACGGGTGCTCGTCGTACACGTTCATGCGGCCCGGCGCCTGGAAGAAGGTGGTGTCGAAGGTGCGCAGCCCGTGGCGGATGTCGTCGAGCGATTTGCCCATGCTGTAGCCCAGCGCGGCGGCGAACATGGCGTTCTGCACGTTGTGGGTGGCCCGGCCCTCCATGGTGGCGGGAATCAGGTAGGTCCACAGCAGGGGATAGTGCGCCCCGTTGTCGTAAAGCGTGATCATGTCGCCGTTCATGCCCTGTTCCAGCACCATGGCGCGTCCACCGCGGTGCCCTGGGCGATCTCGATGGGAATGCGCTTGATCTCCGCCAACTGCTCGAGGGTGTCGATGCCCTTCAGGCCCAGGTGGTCGGAAGCCACGTTCAGGCAGGCCGCCACGTCGCACTTGCGGTAACCCATGCCGGAGCGCAGCAGGCCGCCCCGGGCGGTTTCCATCACCGCAACGTCCACCGAGGGATCGCGCAGCACGATCTTCGCCGAGGCCGGCCCGGTCATGTCACCCTTCACGGACAGCCGCCCGTCGATGTAGACGCCGTCGGTGGAGGTCATGCCTACGGTGTGCCCGGCCGTCTTCAGGATGTGCCCCAGCATGCGCGAGGTGGTGGTCTTGCCGTTGGTGCCGGTGATACTCGCGATGGGGATGCGCCGCGGAGTGCCCGGCGGGAACAGCATGTCCATGACCTTGCCGGACACGTCGCGGGGCTCGCCCTCGGACGGCGCCACGTGCATGCGGAAGCCGGGCGCGGCATTGACCTCGACGATGGCGCCGCCGACCTCCTTGTACGAACGCGTGATGTCACGGGTCAGGAAATCCACGCCGCCCACGTCCAGGCCCACGGCCTGCACGGCGCGCTGCGCCATCTCGCGGTTGTCCGGGTGCACCACGTCGGTCATGTCGATGGCGGTGCCGCCGGTGGACAGGTTGGCGGTCGAACGCAGGTAGAACACCTCGCCCTCGGGCAGCACCGTGTCCTTGTCGTGACCTGCCTTCTCCATCAGGCGCTCGGCCTG
>JABAHR010000772.1_pt8 | contig 43401 bp, 39 predicted proteins | sample 7062101 | NCBI WGS metagenome assembly JABAHR01 (sample SAMN14534553, study PRJNA622989) | marine sediment metagenome | biome: marine biome [ENVO:00000428]; feature: marine pelagic biome [ENVO:01000023]; material: deep marine sediment [ENVO:00002113] | place: India: Gulf of Kutch | collected...
AGCACGTCGGTCTCGTTGGTCGCGTATCCATACATCATTCCCTGATCGCCCGCCCCCTGCTCGTGGCTCGTGCTCTCGTCGACCCCCTGGGCAATGTCCGGTGACTGCTTGCCGATGGCGTTGAGGACGCCGCAGGTGTTGCCGTCGAATCCATACGCCGTGTTGTTGTAGCCGATGGCGTTGACGCGCTCGCGCACCAGGTGCTCGGTATCGATGATGGCCGACGTGCTGATCTCGCCGGCGACGATCACGACGCCGGTCTTGACCATCGTCTCGCAGGCAACGCGTCCGTTCGGGTCCTGCTCGAGGATGGCATCGAGGATCGTGTCCGATATCTGGTCTGCCATCTTGTCCGGATGGCCCTCGGAAACCGACTCCGAGGTGATCAATTGAGTGCGCGCCATGGATTGCCCGTCTGAAGGTCAAAAAAAAGACGGTAAGTGTAACCATTGAAGTGCGTTCGCCCAATACCCGCGTGGGTCTGGCAGCGACCCGCGCGTATCCGTCCGCGCCGAGAGCGCGCCTTCAGTAACCCCAGGTGCCGCGCAGCAGTCTGGCGTGGCCCTCGTAAAGGGCAGCGCTTGCCGGCTCGAACCCGGCCAGACCAGCGCGGGCGAGCGCCCGGCGCCCGGCGTCGATGTCGGCGGCGGCGAGAAACGCCCGGCGGATGACCTCGCGGGCCGAGGCCGGGACCGCGGGCGACGCGGACAGGGCCATGCCCGGGCCCTGCTGCATCGACAGAACCACGTTCAACTGAGGGTGCCTGCGTACCATGTCGGAGGGAATCACGGCCGCTGCCACGTCGCCGTTGATGACGCGGCGGATACCCTCCTCGTACGAGCCCACCTCCACGAGCACCGGAGCACGGATTGGATCGGGGAACAGCTCCGCCAGACGCAGGGCCGCGAGACTCGGTGGTGGCGGCGTCGCCACCGGCTCTCCGAACAGCTCGTCGAGCTCGACGAACACCGTCGCGGGCCCGGTGACGACGCTGAACCCCGACACGCCGGCAACCTTTGCCAGCACCTCGTAGTCGAAATGACGCACGCGGTAGTCGGTGAAATGGCCTTCGTCGAGAACCAGGTGATACGCCTCGCCCCTGACCATCGCCTGCCAATGGGAGAGCACGCTGTCGGGGACAATGAGTGTCAGCCGATGCCCGCTCGCCTCCGAGAGGTACTCGGCGAGCGGCGCGAATGCCATCGAGGCATCGTCGCCTTGGGCCTGGGTCTGGACGACGAGACTGAACTGCCCGGCGTTCACCGCCGCGGCGGCGCCGAGCGCCAGCGCGGCGAGCACCGGCGCCAGTCCCCGTGCATGCGGTCGAACTCGAATCATCGCCAACTGAGCGGCCATCACCCGCAGGCGTCGCGGGTCCTCGCGTCGATGTGACAATGATAGTCGTCCCGCGCAACGCATGGGGGCGCGTTGCGCAACACGGGCCAGTACGTCAAAATTCGCCTTTCCCTGCGTACAGGTCGACTTCCCACAGGCTGACTGCCGATGATCGTGGCTGTCTCCAACAGCGGGCGCGTTTCGGTGTCCCGGGCGGCGCGAAAAGCGACGTTCGCGCCGGCTGAACGGCCGACGGCGTGCGGCCGTCGCTGAGCTGCAGGCATCCGCATGTCATCTCGTCGAGAAATCGCCAACGCCATCCGGGCGCTTTCCATGGACGCGGTCCAGCGTGCCAAGTCCGGGCACCCGGGCATGCCCATGGGCATGGCCGACATCGCCGAGGTTCTGTGGAACGACTTTCTGCGCCACAATCCCGGCAACCCGCGGTGGTGCGACCGGGACCGTTTCGTGCTTTCGAACGGTCACGGCTCGATGCTGCTCTACTCGCTGCTGCACCTCACCGGCTACCCGCTGCCGATGGAGGAGATCGTCAATTTCCGCCAGCTGCACTCCATGACCCCGGGCCACCCCGAGTACGGGGACACGCCCGGCGTGGAGACCACCACCGGACCGCTCGGCCAGGGTCTCGCCAACGCGGTCGGCATGGCCATCGCCGAGAAGGTGCTGGCCGCGCAGTTCAACCGCGGCGATCACGCAATCGTCGATCACCACACCTACGTCTTCGTCGGTGACGGCTGCCTGATGGAGGGCATCTCCCACGAGGCCTGCTCGCTCGCCGGCACCCTCGGGCTCGGCAAGCTCGTCGTCATCTACGACGACAACGGCATCTCCATCGACGGCGAGGTGCAGCACTGGTACACCGATAACACGCCGGCGCGTTTCGCGGCCTACGGCTGGCACGTGGTGCCCGATGTCGACGGCCACGATGCGGACGCGATCCACAGCGCTATCGCATCGGCCCGCGAGGCCGACGATCGGCCCTCACTGGTGTGCTGCAAGACCATCATCGGCTGGGGCTCACCCAACAAGCAGGGCAAGGAGTCCTGCCACGGCGCCGCGCTCGGTGAAGACGAGGTGCAGCTCGTGCGCGAGACCATCGGCTGGTCCCACGCGCCGTTCCACGTCCCGGACGACATCGCCGCCGCCTGGGATGCCAGGAGCCGGGGAAAGGCACAAGAGGACGCATGGGCCGCGCGATTCGAGGCGTACCGCGCGGCCTACCCGGAGCTCGCCGCGCAGTTCACCCGCCGCATCGAAGGCAAGCTGCCGGACGGCTGGGGCGAGCACGCGGACACCTTCATCGCCGAGGTTCAACAGGCCTGCGAGAACATCGCCTCGCGTAAAGCGTCACAGAACGCGCTCGAGGGTTTCGCTCCCAAGCTGCCGGAGCTGATCGGCGGCTCGGCGGATTTAACCGGCTCGAATCTCACGCTGCACTCGGGCTCGCGCCCGATCTCGGCGACCTCCGACGACGGCAACTACCTCTACTTCGGCGTGCGCGAGTTCGCCATGTCTGCGATTCTGAACGGCCTCGCGCTGCACGGCGGTTTCATTCCCTACGGGGCGACCTTTCTCACCTTCTCAGAGTACGCCCGCAACGCGCTTCGCATGGCGGCGCTGATGGGTGTTCCGAGCATCTTCGTCTACACCCACGACTCCATCGGCCTGGGGGAGGACGGCCCCACCCATCAGGCCGTCGAGCAGGTGGCAACGCTGCGCCTGATGCCGAACATGAGCGTATGGCGGCCTTGCGATGCGGCGGAGTCGGCCATCGCCTGGCGTCACGCTATCGAACGCAGGCAAGGTCCGACCAGTCTGCTGTTCTCGCGCCAGAGCCTGCCGCATCAGGCACGCACGCGCGAGCAGCTCGCAGACGCGGCCCGCGGCGGCTACGTCCTGCGCGACTGCGCGGGCACGCCGCAGGCGGTGATCATCGCAACCGGCTCGGAGGTCGCGCTGGCGGTCGAGGCGAGCACGATTCTCGAGCAGAAAGGTATCGCCGTGCGTGTCGTGTCGATGCCTTGCACGGACGTCTTCGATGCCGAGAGCGCGTCGTACCGGGAATCGGTCTTGCCGCCTTCGGTCAAAGCGCGCGTCTCGGTCGAGGCGGGCGTGACCGATTACTGGTTCAAATACATCGGTAATCACGGCCGCCCTGTCGGCGTCGACGCGTTCGGACTGTCGGCACCGTACGAGAAGGTCTACGAATATTTCGGGCTCACCGCCGAGTCGGTGGTCAGGGCCGTAGAGGAATCCATCGCCGATGTCGGCGCCGCCGCGGCAGGCATTGCCGCAGAGAAAATCGTCTAAAACATCGAGGACTCGTGATGCCCATCAGACTTGCGATCAACGGATACGGACGCATCGGCAGGAACATCCTGCGCGCGGTGTTCGAGAGCGGCCGCAGCGACGAATTCGAGATCGTAGCGGTCAACGACCTGGGGAACGCCGAGACCAACGCGCACCTCACCCAGTACGACACGGTGCACGGGCGCTTTCCCGGTGAGGTGAGCGTCGACGGCGATTATCTCGTCGTCAACGGACAGCGAATTCTTGTATGTGCCGAACGCGATCCCGCAAATCTCCCTTGGAAGAAGCTGGATGTGGACGTCGTGCACGAATCGACCGGGCTGTTCACGAGCAAGGAGAAAGCGGGGGCGCATCTCAAGGCCGGCGCCAGGAAAGTCATCATCTCAGCCCCCGGGGGCGCCGACGTCGACGCCACCATCGTCTTCGGTGTCAATCACCACAGCCTCAAGTCCTCGGACACGGTCATCTCGAATGCATCGTGCACCACGAACTGCCTGGCGCCGTTGGTGAAGCCGTTGCACGATCACATCGGCGTCGAGTGCGGGCTCATGACCACCGTTCACGCCTACACCAACGACCAGGTGCTCACCGATGTCTATCACTCGGACCTGCGCCGCGCGCGATCCGCGACTCAATCGATGATCCCCACCACCACCGGCGCCGCCAAGGCAGTCGGACTGGTGCTCCCGGAGCTCAATGGAAAGCTCGACGGCTTTGCCGTGCGCGTTCCGACCATCAATGTGTCGCTGGTGGATCTCACCTTTACGGCATCCCGGGCAACAGACAAGGACGAGATCGATTCCGTTCTGCGCGCGGCATCGGAGCAGGAACTCAAGGGAATTTTGAACTTCAACGAGAAACCCCTCGTGTCCGTGGACTTCAATCACGACCCGGCCTCCTCCACCTACGAGTCGGCACTCACGAAGGTGATCGACGGAAAGCTGGTGAAGGTCGTGTCGTGGTATGACAACGAGTGGGGCTTCTCCAACCGCATGCTGGACACGACGCTGGCGCTGGTGAACGCGCCCTGAGACATCGGCGTCCGCTGCAGAACTTTCACTGACGAACTATCTAAGGATCGCGATCATGAGTTCAGAATCAATCGAAACAGTCGCCAACGCCATGGTTGCCGACGGCAAGGGCATACTCGCCATCGATGAGAGCAGCCCGACAATCAAAAAACGTTTCGACTCCATCGGTGCGGAGTGCAGCGAGGAAAATCGCCGCGCCTATCGCGAACTCCTTATCGGCGGCGAAGGTATCAACGAGTTCATCAGCGGCATGATTCTCTACGACGAGACCATCCGGCAATCGGCGGCCGACGGCACACCTTTCCCACAGCTGCTCGCATCGCGGGGCATCATGCCCGGCATCAAGGTCGACGGCGGCGCCAAGGACCTTGCCGGCCACTCCGGCGAGAAGGTGACCGAGGGTCTCGATGGACTGCGCGACCGGCTGGCCGAGTACCGCGAGCTCGGCGCGCCGTTCGCCAAGTGGCGTGCCGTCATCACCATCGGCGGTGGGATCCCGAGCCGCGGCTGCATCTCCGCAAACGCCCATGCGCTCGCGCGCTATGCGGCGCTGTGCCAGGAGGCGGGCATCGTTCCGATGGTCGAGCCCGAGGTGCTGCTCGAAGGCGATCACAGCATCGAACGTTGCTACGAGGTCACAGAGGCGACGCTGCGCGCGGTCTTCGGCGCGCTGTACGATCAGCGCGTGGTGCTCGAAGGCACCATTCTCAAGGCCAGCATGGTGCTCTCGGGCAACAGGGCCGCGAAACGCGCCGGTGTCGAGGAAGTGGCCGAGCGCACCCTCGCGTGCCTGACGAACTCCGTGCCGGCTGCGCTGCCCGGGGTGGTGTTTCTGTCCGGCGGCCAGACGCCGGTGGAGGCGACCGCGCACCTCAACGCCATGAATGCCATGGCCAGCACGCTTCCCTGGAAGCTCAGCTTCTCCTACTCGCGGGCGCTTCAGGAGCCGGCCCTGAAAACGTGGAATGGCGACGCGGCGAACGGCAAGGCGGCGCAGGCCGCCCTCTATCATCGCGCCAAGTTGAACAGCGCCGCCTCCCTGGGACGCTACAGCGAGAGCATGGAAAAGGCTGCCTAGCCCGAGCGCATCAGGCGGGCGCGGCAACGCGATCGGGAAACAGGCGCGGGCGCGATTGATGCTCCGGTGTCAAAGCCTCATGACCCTTGCCGTTCTCGAGCCACGCCCACAGCGGCCGCCAGTCGTCGAGGCAGCGCTCCCGGCCGATGCCACCGAGCTCGTTCACCCCGATGCCGCGGGCGCTGGCACGCGGATAGCGGCGGGTCTCGCGCAGCCGCGTCGCGACGCTCAGGCCGACCGTCTCCAGCGCCATCTCGAGTGGCTTGAGCCCGCTGCGATAGGCGGGCACGCGGTTGACCACGGCAGCGATGCGCACCCCGTACTTGCACACCGTCTCGACCCGGCGCAGCGCCTCCACCAGCGAGAGCACCGCGTCGATGTCGATGGGCGACGGCAGCACCGGAACGATGATGGTGTCTGCGGTTCGCACCAGGTTGGGAAGATGCGGATCGGCGAGACCAGCGGGCGTGTCGACGATGACGCGCTCGGCGTTGAGCGGCACGCGCAGCTGGAAGCTGCGCGTCACGCCGATCGGATTTTGAAACGCGGCCACGCCATGGATAGCCGCGCGGGACTCGGGGCGCATCTCCAGCCAGCGGGTGCTCGAGCCCTGGGCATCATGATCGAAGAGCGCGGTCAGAAATCCCTGGCCCGCGTAGTACGCCGCCAGGTTGGTCGCGATGGTCGTCTTTCCACATCCGCCTTTCGGATTGAGAAGCATGATCGTTTGCACAGCGTCCCCCTGGCCGAGCCTGGTGCCCGCCGCACGGGCCCGCGACCGTGCCCACTGACGAGCCGTTCTAATGATGCGCGTTGCGAAATCTGCCTGCTGTCGACCCGAGGGCGGCCGCGCCATGCGGTGCCGTCGAAATCGGTTGTAATGTCGTGTCTTGGGCAGCCCGAACGTTTCTACCACAATGGTTACAGAGCGTCTAGGAACCAAGGTGGTGCCGGTTGGGCATAGCTGACAGGGCCAATTCGAGCGGCGCACGAGCCCGCTTCGGGCGGACTCGCAGCCGCCAGCGGCGCAGGTCCGGCGCGCTGGCCGCGGCCGCCACGATGGCGCGGGCTTGCGCGCTCTCACGCCTCGCCATCGACGCCGCGCTCGCGTTGCTGCTTCTGCTCGCACCGCTTGCCGCGAGCGGCCAGCAGCCGCCCCGGTCACCGAGCGCCGATCGGCTGCTCGCCGCCGTCGTCGGCCTCCGTGCGAGCGTGCCCGCGGACGCCCGCACGGCGGACACCCTCGGCACCGAACGCGAAGGATCCGGCATCGTCATCGACGCCAGCGGCCTGATTGTCACAATCGGGTACCTGATTCTCGAGGCCAGTCGCGTCGAGGTGCGCGTTGGCGAGGCGAGGGCCGTGCCTGCCGAGATCCTCGCCTACGATCACGAGACCGGCTTCGGGCTGCTGCGCGCGAGCGCACCTGTTGACGTGACGCCCATGCGACTCGGTACGTCGGCGAATATCGGCGAGGGCGATCGGCTGCTGGTCTCGGGCTTCGGCGGACCGCTGGCGGCCAGAGGCGCGGTCGTGGTCTCGCGTCGGGACTTCGTCGGATACTGGGAGTACCTGCTCGAGCGCGCCATTTTCACCGCTCCGCCCTACCCGCTTTTCGGCGGCGCCGCCCTGATCGATGGCCAGGGCGAGCTGGTGGGCATCGGCTCGCTGGTGGTCGCCGACGCCTACGAAGGTGAGCAGCCTCTGCCCGGAAACATGTTCGTGCCGGTGGATCGGCTCAAGGAGGTGCTTGCCGATCTGCTCACCTCGGGGCGCTCTTCGAAGCCTCCCAGGCCCTGGCTGGGAATCTACGCGAGCGAGATCGACGGGCTCGTCATGGTACGCCGGCTGGCGTCGGACGGACCGGCCGCCAACGCCGGAGTGCAACCCGGTGATGTCATCATCGGCGTGGCCGGCCGGCCGGTGACGTCCATGGCGGACTTTTATCGAAAGCTGTGGGCCGCCGCGAAGCCCGGCGATCGGGTGCCCCTGACGATTCTCAAGGGCGCCGACATCGAGGAGCTCGAGGTCACGGCCGGCGACCGCTACCGCTGGCTGCGCCTGCCCTAGCGCGCGACCGGCGATCAGCCGATCAGACGGTCACGGGCCTCGCGGTACTTCTCGGCCGTGCGCTCGATGACCTCGTTGGGCAGCGACGGCGCCGGGGGTTTCTTGTTCCAGCCGATGCTTTCCAGGTAATCGCGCACGTACTGCTTGTCGAAGCTCGGCGGGCTGGTGCCGACCTGGTATTCATCGGCGGGCCAGAATCGCGACGAGTCCGGCGTCAGCACCTCGTCGATGAGCACGATGGCGCCCTCGGCATCGAGACCGAACTCGAACTTGGTATCGGCAATGATAATGCCGCGCTCGGCCGCATAGGCGACGGCCTGCTCGTACAGCGCCACGCTCACGTCGCGGACCCGGGCGGCGGTCTCGGCGCCCACGAGATCGGCCATCACGTCGAAGCTGATGTTCTCGTCGTGATCACCCACGGCGGCCTTGGTCGAGGGGGTGAAGATGGTCTCCGGCAGGCGCTGTGCCTGTTCGAGCCCCTCGGGCAGGCGCACCCCGCTCACCTGGCCCGTCGCCTGGTAGTCTTTCCAGCCCGAGCCGATCAGATAGCCGCGCACGATGGCCTCCACCGGCAGCGGATCGAGGCGTTTCACGACGACGGCCTGCGCCGCCACCTGCGCGCGCTCCTCCGCGTCGCCGAGCACGTCCTCGAGAAGCAGCCCCGAGAGGTGATTGGGCACCAGTTCGGCGGTGCGCGCGAACCAGAAGTTCGAGAGCTCCGTGAGCACTGCACCCTTGCCCGGGATTGGATCCGGCAGCACCACATCGAAGGCGGACAGCCTGTCCGATGCGACGATGAGCATGTGCTCTTCGTCGACGGCATAAATGTCGCGCACTTTGCCGCGGTTGATCAGCTTGAGACTCTGGAGATTACTTTCGAACACGGTTTCGACTACTGCCGCCATCGTTCATCGGTCCTTTTGTGAATGATCGAGCCCGGGCATTGTACTCTGCCCGGCGCACCGACCGATACTTTCATCGTGTCTCAGCCTCACGGCCAGCGCGGCGAGCGCGCCATGCGCGGCAGATCGCCGCCGAATCCCGATGCATAACGCATGAACAGACGTTTGAGCGGCGGCAGACGGTCGACCGTCGAGAGCCCCAGGTTGCGCGCCGCGCGCACGGGCTCGAGCCGACTCGAGAACAACCACTGGAAGCCGCTGAGTCCCTCCTGCATGAGCCGATTGCGACCCTTGCGCCAGCGCTCGTAGCGCCGCAGATTGCTGCGGCGTCCCGGGTCCCGGCCCCGCGAGCAGGTGTCGTGGACAACCTCGGCGAGGGCGGCCGCGTCCTGCAGGCCGAGGTTGGCGCCCTGACCCGCGAGCGGGTGGACGGTGTGCGCTGCATCGCCGACCAGCGCAATCCGTTCGCCGACGTAGTCTCTGGCGTGCAGATGGCGAAGCGGGAACGCCGCGCGCCCGCCGACCGTCTCGAGGCGCCCGAGCCGCCACTCGAAGGCCTGCCCGAGGGCGTCGGCGAAGTCCTCGTCGGACTGCGCAAGCAGCGCCTGCGCGTGCTCGGGCAGGGTCGACCAGACGATTGAGCAGAAACGTCCGGGCAGTGGCAGGAAGGCGAGCGGTCCGTCGGGCATGAAGCGCTGCCAGGCGGTCTCTGCATGACCGCGCTCGGTCAGCACCGTTGCCACCACCGCCTCCTGGCCGTAATCACCGCCGTCACAGGCGATACCGGCGAGCTCGCGCAGCCGCGATCGGCTGCCGTCGGCAGCCACCACCAGGCGCGCGTGCAGTCTTGCGCCGCCGAGCCGCAGGGTCGCGCGATCGCGCTCGATCAGCAGATCCTCGACGGTGTCGGGCCGGAACACCTTGAGCGTGTCGAGGCTCGCCATGCGATGCTCCAGGGCGCGTTGCACGGCTCCGTTCTCGACGATGTGGCCGAGCGCTTCGGCGCCGATCTCCGCGGCGTCGAAATGCACGCGGCCGCCCCCGGTCGCGTCCCACACGTGCATCTCGCGGAATACGCCCATGCGATCGCACGGCAATGCGTCCCACACGTCGATGCCGCGGAGAATAAACTCCGAAGCCGGGGTAATGGCGCTCACCCGCAGCTCCCAGTCCTCGCCCATCGGCGGCAGTGGCTCGCTGGCCTCGATCACCGCCACGCGCAGGCCGGCCTTGGCGAGCGCGCACGCGAGGGTCGCACCGACGAGGCCAGCTCCGGCTACGGCGACATCGTAGTTCACGCTCCCAGGCCTCGGGTGAGACGGCTCTGGCGCCCCGCCAGCCCCATGGCATGGGCGCCGAAATAGCGCTTGACCGGCGGCATCAGATCGAACGCCAGCAGGCCCATGTCGCGCGCCAACACGAGCGGCGCGAAGCGGTTCGAGAACAGGCGCACCAGTGCGTCTGTGGCGCGCGCGACGACTTTTTGATCGCGGCGGCGCCACTCGGCGTAGCGCTCGAGAACCGCTGCGTCCCCCGGATCGCCGCCCTCGCGGACACAGCCTGCGACGATCTCGGCGAGCGCCGCGGCGTCGCGCAGGCCCAGGTTGAGGCCCTGTCCGGCGACCGGGTGCAGATGATTTGCGGCGTTGCCGATGACTGCGAGGCGCTCGCCCACCACCCGCGACGCGGTCACCAGGCTGAGCGCAAACGCACTGCGTGGCCCCGCGGATACGAAACCGCCGAGGCGCATGCCGAACTGCTCGGTAAGCGCGCCCAGGAAGGCATCGTCGCCGAGCGACAGCAAGCGCTCGGTGCGGTCCGCGTCCGCACTCCAGACCACTGCACAATGATTGCCGCGCAGGGGCAGAACCGCGAGCGGACCGTCGGCGGTAAACCGCTCGTAGGCAACACCGCGGTGCGCACACCGTGCTTCGACTTCGGCCACCACGGCCCGCTGTCCGTAATCACGCTCGCTCGCGGGTATCCCGAGCCGCTCGCGCAGCGGCGAGCGGCCGCCGTCACAGAGCACCACGAGCGAGGCCTCGACATGCGCATGCGCCACGTTCTGCGCCGCGTCGGTGATGGACAGGCGCACGCCGCTCGCACGCTCGCTCTGCACATCGTCGACCCGAGCCGGACGCAGCACGTGCACCGCATCGAGCGATTGCAGCTGCGCATGGAGCGCGCGCTCGAGAGAGGCTGCGCCGATGACGTAGCCGAGGGCATCCAGACCGAAGTCCTCTGCGGCGAGGCGTGCGAATCCGAAATGCCCCCGGTCGGAGACGTGGATCCGGGTGATGGGCGTGACGCTTTGCGAGATTGCCCCCCAAACGTCGAGCGCAGCGAGGATGCGACGCGAGCCCTCGGACAGCGCGATGGGACGCGCGCCGTGGCCGGAAGCCTCGAGAGGCTGCGCATCGCTGGCATCGACGAGGGTGACCGGCACGCCCGCGCGAGCGAGCGCGAGGGCAAGGCTCGAGCCGACCGGCCCTGCGCCGGCGATGGCGATCCGGCAAGTGACCTCGCTCGAGGTCGGGTGGCGGGCGCCGCGATTGGCGGGGGCGCTCACCACGGTTCAACCGCTCCCGACGACAGCCTCGATCTCGTCGACGGCTTTCGGCACGGCGGATGTGAGCACCTTGTGCCCGTCACGGGTGACGAGGACGTCGTCCTCGATGCGGATGCCGATGTTCCACCACTTGCGCGCAACCTGCTTGTCGCCCGAGCCCACGTAGAGACCTGGCTCCACGGTCATGACCATGCCCGGCTCGAGGACACGCCACTCGCCGCCGATCTTGTAGTCGCCCACGTCGTGCACGTCCATGCCGAGCCAGTGGCCGGTGCGATGCACGTAGAACTTGCGGTAGCGCTCCTTTTTTATGATGTTCTTGGCGCTTCCTTTCATGAGTCCGAGCGCGACGAGACCCTCGGCAAGCACCTCGACCGCCGCCTCGTGAGGCGCATTCCAGTGGTTGCCGGGTTTCACCTGCTCGATAGCGGCTTGCTGCGCCTCCAGCACGACCTCGTAGAGCGCCCGCTGCGCCTTGGAGAAACGTCCGTTGACGGGAAACGTGCGGGTGATATCCGACGCGTAGTAATCGTACTCGGCCCCGGCGTCGATGAGCAGCAAATCACCGTCACGCAGGGTGTCGTTATTATCGGTGTAGTGCAGCACGCAGGCATTGGCACCGCCGGCGACGATGGACGGATAGGCGGGGCGGCGACTTCCAGAGCGCTTGAACGCGTAACTCAGCTCCGCTTCGACCTGGTATTCGGTCATGCCGGGCCTGCACATGGCCATGGCGCGCAGGTGCGCGTCGCTGCTGATCTGCACTGCCCGCGTCATGGCACGCAGCTCCGCTTTGCTCTTCACCAGGCGCATCTCGTGGATCACGTTGTCCAGCGCGACGAACTCCCCGGGCGAGCTCACCCCGGCCCGTGAACGGGTGCGCACCCGATTCACCCAACCGATCATGCGCTGGTCGAATTCGGGGTAGTAGCCCATCGCGTAGTAGACACGCGGCTGATTCTCCAGCAGCCCCGGAAGAATGTCGTCGATATCGCCGATAGGAAAGGCATCGTCTGCGCCGTAGTCCTTGCAGGCGCCCTCGAGGCCGCTGCGTATGCCGTTCCAGAGCTCCATTTCCGGATCCCGCTCTCGGCAGAACAGGACGAACTCGCCGCGCTTTCGCTTCGGCACCAGCACCGCCACCGCCTCGGGCTCGTCGAAGCCGGTCACATAGTAGAAGTCACTGTCCTGGCGGTAGGGGTACTCGACGTCCCGGTTACGAATGCGCACCGGCGCCGCCGGCAGGATGGCGATGCCTCCCTCGCCCATCTCGTCCATGATTGCGCGCCGTCGCCGCGCGAAGTCTTTTTTATCCAAAGCCGGGGCGGTCTCCGAGTCGTCCTCAGTGCAGGCGGTGCACGCCGTCTCCGGGCAGCGGTCTGCCCCGCAGCTCCTCGAAAATCAGCATGACGCCGACCCGCATGTACTCGACGATCTCGCTGTAGTCAGCTTCGGAAGACTCCGATTCCTCGGCGTCGCTGCGCAGGCGGGTTACCTCGGAGAAATCCGACAGCACCTCCAGAGCGTCCTTGGAGAGACGCTTCTCCAGGTCGACGGCGCTCGCGATACCGTAAAGGAACCCGCTGCACCAATCCGCCAGCGCCTCGCTGCGCACGCCGAGACCGGCATCGTCGCCAGGAAGTAAAGGCACGAAATTACACTGCCCCGAGCACAGCGTTCTCACCGTGTCGGTAAGCACACGCAACAATTCGCTGCGGCAGGCTTCCCTGTCCTGCTGAATTCGTCCGGCCGGACCGAGCACCTCTTCGAGCCAACGCTGCGGCGCCTGCTCGTCGACACCGCACAGCAAGCCGCACAGCAATCCATGACATTCGGCGGCGCCCAGCTCTGCTCGTGCGCGCGCCAGAGCACGCGAACAAAGGTTGTAAGATGTGGCCATTGCACTCACTCTCGGGTGTTTCCAACAGCTGTCACGACGGCCCCCCGGCACCGTCTCGGGCCTGCGCAAACAGGCGCTCGGCCCGGCGTATGCTAACACCGACGCTCGGTTCCTCGAAACACGTCATCAGCGCGGTTTCCGCATGGCGTTGACCGGGCAGATTTCGCCCCCTATATTGACGAAACTTGGGCTAGAATTCATGGCAGATGCCAGCCGCAACCGGTTGACTTCGATGGAACGCGACCAGGACTCTTCGAGGATTGATCGAATGGATCTTCAGGCGCTGGAAGCCCAGGTCGATGAGCTCATCCAAACCTGTGAGCAACTGAGCGAAGAGAACCGCGCGCTGCGCGATCAGCAATCCACTCTCGTCGCCGAACGTGCAAACCTCATCGAGAAATCCGAGCTCGCACGCTCGCGTGTCGAGGCAATGATCGCGCGACTCAAGGCAATGGAAATCGGCACATGAGCAATCAGGCGGACGCAGTCACCATACAGGTGCTCGACAAAGAGTACACGGTCGCCTGCCCACCAGAGGAGAAACAGGCCCTGCTCGAATCGGCGCGGGTTCTCAACGAGCGCTTGCGAGAAGTGCGCGGCGGCGGGAAGGTCCTGGGTACAGAGCGCATGGCGGTCATGACGGCGCTCAATGTCATTCACGAATACAACCTTCTGCAAAAAGAGCAGGCGCAGCTCTCTGCCGATGTCGACGGAACGGTGAGACGACTGCGCGGCAAAATCAACGACGCAATCAGTCGACGCGAAAAGGCGGAAGCGATAGACTAATCATCGATGCCCTCTGCGGTGTTCGCGAGCGGCCTAGTAATCGCTTGAGCCTAATCGTCCACCCACGGGAGCTGACCGACGGTGTTGTTGTGCATGTCCGTCCTGGCAGCGGAAAGCCTGATACGCCACGAAAAGCTCCCTTTTGAACCAAACTGGTTCAAGGGTCATGGCGCGCCGCGGCATATGCGGAGGGTGTCACCCCTCACTGGCACGGCCGGCGCCGTAAGAGCGTTCGCCGCTCTTCTGATTCATCCATGACGTCACGCCGGGCACTGCGCGCCGAGATGCGCCGTCGACGCCGTGCGCTTTCCGCAGCCGAGCGTGCACGGCTGTCTCAATCGCTTGCCAGGCGACTCGGCGGCTCGCTGCGGGTAAGCCGCGCGCGCACGGTCGCCTGCTACCTCGCCAACGACGGCGAAATGGATCTCGGACCGATGATCGCCCGTATGAGAAGCCGCGGCACGCGCGTGCTGCTGCCCGTCCTGCACGGCGACGCGCTCTGGTTTCTGCCTTTCGAGCCCGATACCCCGCTCACGCCGAACCGCTTCGGCATCCCGGAGCCGGACGTGGCCGCCGGCAGCCGATGCCGCGCCCGGGATCTGGACCTGGTGCTGATGCCGCTGGTGGCGTTCGACGCCGCCGGCAACCGCCTCGGCATGGGCGGCGGCTACTACGACCGCACATTTGCCTACCTGCGAAGCCGCACGGTGTGGAAAAAGCCGCTGCTCGTCGGAATCGCCTACGAGTTTCAAAAGCTGCCGTCCCTGGCCCCTCAACCCTGGGATGTGCCCCTGCACGCGGTCGCAACCGAGAAATATTTGTATCGATTCGCGCAGATCTGATAATTAAAAGCTCATGGCCAATTACTGGTTGATGAAATCCGAGCCGGGCGAATTCAGCATCGACGACCTGCGTGCGCGCCGGTCGCGCACCGAGCCGTGGGACGGCGTGCGCAACTATCAGGCGCGAAATATGATGCGCGACGAGATGAGGCCGGGAGATCAGGCATTTTTCTACCACTCTGCCTGCGAGGAGCCCGGAATCGTCGGAATCGTGAAAATCGCCAGCGAAGCTTATCCCGATCCGACTGCGTTCGACCCGCAGGACAAGCACTACGACCCGAAGAGCGACCCCGACGACCCGCGCTGGTTTCTCGTGGACGTGAAATTCGTGCGCAAGCTCGGCCGCACAATCGGTCTCAGGGAGCTGAGGGGCCACGACGCCCTCGCAGACATGGTGCTGCTCAGGCGCGGCAATCGTTTATCGGTAATGCCAGTCAGCGCCGAGCACTGGAACTACATTCTCGGGCTGGAATGACGACCCTCAGCTGAGGAACAGGTCGTAGGCCGGATTGCCCGTCTCGTCCACGTACTCGTAGCCGATGTTGGCGAGAAACGTCTGAAACGCCGCATTCTCGTTCTCGGGCACCTGCACCCCTATCAGCACGCGCCCGTAGTCCGCGCCGTGATTACGGTAATGGAACAGACTGATGTTCCAGTGCTCGCCCATATGGGTGAGAAACCTCAGCAGCGCACCGGGCCGCTCCGGGAAATTGAGCCGGTAGAGCAGCTCCTCGCTGGCGCCGCCCGAGCGCCCGCCGACCATGTAGCGCACGTGAATCTTCGCCATCTCGTTGTCGCTCATGTCGACCACGGGATAGCCCCGTTCGATGAGGCCTTCGATGAGCGCCGCCTTGTCGCTGTCCACGTCCCTGAGCTCGACGCCGACGAAAATGTGCGCATCACGCTCGTCGGCGAAGCGGTAGTTGAACTCGGTGATGGAGCGGGCGCCGATGGCGTGACAGAACTCTCTCAGGCTGCCGGCTCGCTCGGGTATCGTGACGGCGAGCAGCGCCTCGCGCCGCTCTCCCAGCTCGGCGCGCTCGGCGATATGGCGCAGCCGGTCAAAGTTGACATTGGCGCCGCAGTCTACGGCCACCAGCGTGCGGCCTTCGATTGCCTCGCGCTCGACGTAGCGCTTCAGACCGGCCACACCGAGGGCACCCGCTGGCTCGGCGATGGAGCGCGTGTCCTCGTAGATGTCCTTGATGGCCGCGCAGATCTCGTCGGTGCTCACCAGCAGCACCTCGTCCACGCACTCGCGGGCGATACGGAACGGCTCCTCGCCCACCTGCTTCACGGCAACGCCGTCGGCGAAGATCCCCACATGGTCGAGAATCACCCGTTCTCCGGCCGCGAGCGCGTCGTGCATTGATGGCGCATCCTCGGGCTCGACTCCGATGACGCGAATCTGCGGCCAGAGCGATTTGACGTAGGCGGCGATGCCGGCGATGAGACCACCGCCGCCGACGGCAACGAAAATGGCGTGAATCTCCGGGCCGTGCTGGCGGAGGATCTCCAGTCCCACCGTGCCTTGGCCGGCGATGATCTCGGGGTCGTCGAACGGCGGCACGACGGTCATGCCGGTCTGCGCCGCGAGCTCATCGGCATGCGCCCGTGCATCGTCGTAGGAGCTGCCGTGCAGCACGATCTCCGCGCCCAGGTCGCCGACCGCGTCGACCTTGATCCTGGGCGTGGTCTTTGGCATCACGATCAGCGCCTTCACGCCGAGCCGCTGGGCGGCAAGGGCCACCCCCTGGGCATGGTTGCCTGCCGATGAGGCAATCACGCCCCGCGCCCGCTCCTGCGCCGTGAGACTGCAGATCTTGTTGTATGCGCCGCGCACCTTGAACGAGAACACGGGCTGCAGGTCCTCGCGCTTGAGAAGCACCTCGTTGCCGAGGCGACGCGACAGGCGCGGGGCCCGCTCCAGGGGCGATTCGCGGGCGACGTCGTAGACGCGCGCTTTCAGAATCCTCTCGACGTAATCTCTCGGCATGGCTTTCACGGCTCGGCTATCGGGTCCCACTGCCCTCGTGCCCGGGACCAGCTGTATATAATAGCGTGTCGGTGCTCGGACCAACCATACGATCCCACCCGCCGCGCATCGAGGGAGGCGCTTTCCGATGACCCAGGACGAAAAAAAACAGGCGGTCGCACGAGCCGCGCTCGAGTATGTGGAGCCGGGCACCATCATCGGCGTGGGCACCGGAAGCACGGCGAACTATTTCATCGAGGCCCTGGCCGGAATCAAGCACAAGATCGACGCGACCGTGGCGAGCTCGGAGGAGAGCGCAAGGCGTCTCGCGGGCCACGGCATCCCAGTCATCGATCTCAACAGCGTGAGCGATCTGTCGCTCTACGTCGATGGTGCGGACGAGAGCACCCGGCATCTTCATCTCACGAAAGGCGGCGGCGGCGCGCTCACCCGGGAGAAAATCGTTGCTGCCGTCGCACAGCGGTTCGTATGCATCGTCGACGACTCCAAGCTCGTCGACCGCCTTGGTGCATTTCCACTGCCGGTGGAGGTGATCCCGATGGCGCGGAGCTACGTGGCGCGGCGGATCGTACACATGGGAGGTCAACCAGAGCTGCGCGAAGGATTCACCACCGACAATGGCAACGTCATTCTCGACATACACAACATGGATATTCTGGAGCCCGCTCGGATTGAGTCCGAGCTGAACCAGCTCGTCGGCGTCGTGTGTAACGGCCTGTTCGCGCAGCGCCCGGCCGATGTGCTGCTGGTCGGACGCGACTCCGGGGTCGAAACCATGCAAGCCGGGTGAAGAGAGCTGAACAGTCGCGCGACAAAAGGCCGAGGAGCCACCCAGAATCGCAGTGGACGCTTCGAGTCGCTCGAGCGCGAGAGGATCGACGACGGCTGGGGGTGTCTCGACGAAGAACCCGATCGGCTCAAAACAATCCTCGGTGTCGACCAGAGCAGAACGGTCATCAGCTTCAACAAGAGCCCCGACCTGGCCTTCGATCGCTCCGTCAACCCCTACCGTGGCTGCGAACACGGATGCGTCTATTGCTATGCGCGGCCTTCCCATGCGTGGCTCGGGCTGTCGGCGGGTCTCGATTTCGAAAGCCGGATTTTCTACAAGCCCGATGCCTCGCAGCGCCTGCGCGCCGAGCTCGCCCGGCCCGGCTACAGGTGCGCACCGATCATGCTCGGCGCCAACACCGATGCGTATCAGCCCGTGGAGCGCAAGTTGCGTATTACACGCTCCATCCTGGAATTGCTCGACAGCTGCGGACATCCGGTCCGCATCGTCACCAAGTCGTCGCTGGTCGAGCGCGATATCGACTTGCTCCGGTCCATGGCCGAGCGCGGCCTTTGCGCGGTCGCCGTATCGATCACCACCTTCGACGTGGATCTGGTGCGCAGGATGGAGCCGCGAGCGGCATCGCCGGCGCGTCGTCTGAAAACCGTCGAGCGCCTCGCCAGCGCGGGAATTCCCGTCGAGGTGCCGGTCGCTCCCGTCATTCCGGCTCTCAACGACGGTGAGCTCGAGCACATTCTCGAAGCCGCGCGCAACGCCGGCGCCGCCGACGCCTGGTACACGCTCATCCGACTCCCACGCGAGGTGGCCGATCTGTTCAAGGACTGGCTCGAGCTGCATTACCCGCTCAAGGCGGAGCACGTGTTGAACCGCATCAGAGACGCACGCGGCGGCAAGGATTACGAATCCGAATTCGGCACCCGCATGCGTGGGCGTGGAGTGTTCGCGGATTTGCTCGAGAGGCGCTTTCAGCTCGCCTGTCGCCGGCTCGGGTTTCCGGGCATCGAGGCGCTCGACGTCACGCGTTTTCGTGCACCCCCCGCCGACGACGCGCAGCTGCGGCTGTTCTGAGGACTCACCGGTATGCGCGCTGCAACCCACATCGGCACTTCCGGCTGGCAATACGGTCACTGGAAAGAGGTTTTTTATCCGAAGAAGCTCAAACAGAAAGAATGGCTCGAGTATTACGCCCGGTATTTCGACTGCGTTGAAGTTAACAGCAGCTTCTACGGTCTGCCGACGGTCGAGACGATAGCCGCCTGGTGCGAGCACGTCCCTGCACGGTTCATTTTCAGCGTGAAGGCGCCCCGGCGCATCACGCATTTCAAAAAGCTCAAGAACTGTGAAGCGGAGCTGCGCGAATTGTTTCGTCGTTTGGAGACTTTCGACAGGCACCTGGGCCCGGTGCTGTTTCAGCTTCCACCGAGATGGCGCTGCAATCTCGGCCGGCTGGAAGGCTTCATCAGCGCTTTGCCCTCCGGGAGGCGCGTCGCTTTCGAGTTCCGTGACCCAAGCTGGCACAACGAGGACGTTTACGCCTTGCTGGAAAGCCGATCGATGGCTTTCTGCATCTTCGACAGCGGCGGCTTCACGGCGCCGATCGTGGACCGGGGCAATCTGGTCTACGTGCGGCTGCACGGGCCGGTTGCCGCATATACCGGCAGCTACCGCGCGCCGCGACTGCGCATCTGGGTCGATCGGGCGCAGGCGTGGAACCGTCGCAACAAGGAGGTGTTTATCTTCTTCGACAACGACGAGCGCGGCTACGCCGTCAAGAACGGCGCGCGCACCATCGGGTTGCTCAAAGCCGCTTGAGGCAAACGCCGCCCGCTCGCCCGGCGCCGCCCGCGTGCGCCGCGGGGCGATTTCTCAGATCCTGTCGAGAACGCTGCAGGCCTCGAGGCGGCCGAGCAGATTCGCGGGAGCGTCCCGGTCTCTAGGCCCGAATCGGGTCTCCAGCTTCGATTCGTCCACGTAATCCTGCGACAGAATCGAGGACGCCGCGCTCGACTCGTCCGGCGCGAGCGGCAGCTCGATGAATCCGCTCACGAAAAGTGAAACCTTCCGTCACGCTCTTGTGGGGATCCTGCCACGGGCTGCAGTCACGAGCCCGCCTGCAGAGCGCTAGAAGATGACCACACTGCGAATCGACTCTCCCTCGTGCATGAGGTCGAATGCGCGGTTGATGTCTTCGAGTGGCATCTTGTGGGTGATGAGATCGTCGATATTGATCTTCCCGTCCATGTACCAGTCGACGATGCGCGGCACATCGGTGCGGCCCCTTGCGCCGCCGAAAGCCGTGCCGCGCCAGACGCGCCCGGTGACGAGCTGAAATGGCCGAGTGGAAATTTCCTGCCCGGCGCCGGCAACGCCGATGATGACGCTCTCGCCCCAGCCTTTGTGGCAGCACTCGAGGGCCTGGCGCATGGTCTCGACGTTGCCGATACATTCGAAAGAGAAATCAGCCCCGCCACGCGTCAGATCGACCAGATAGGGCACCAGATCGCCCTCGACCTCCCGCGGATTGACGAAGTGCGTCATACCGAATTTCTTCGCGAGCTCCGCCTTGCCTTCGTTGATGTCGATGCCGATAATCATGTCGGCGCCCACCAGGCGCGCACCCTGAATGACATTCAAGCCAATTCCACCGAGCCCGAAAACCACCACGTTTGCTCCGGGGGTGACCTTTGCGGTGTTGATGACGGCGCCGATGCCCGTGGTCACCCCGCAGCCGATGTAGCAGACCTTTTCGAAAGGCGCATCTTCACGAATCTTCGCCAGAGCGATCTCCGGAACGACGGTGTGATTGGCGAAAGTCGACGTTCCCATGTAGTGAAACAGCTGCTCGCCGCCGGCGCGAAAGCGGCTGCTGCCGTCCGGCATCACGCCGCGTCCCTGGGTCTCGCGCACGGCCTGACAGAGGTTGGTCTTGCCGCTGAGACAGTACTCGCACTGCCGGCACTCGGGCACGTAGAGCGGAATGACGTGATCGCCCGGCGCGAGACCACGCACGCCTGCTCCGACTTCCACCACGACACCTGCGCCTTCGTGTCCGAGAATCGCGGGAAACAGACCCTCGGGATCCGCGCCCGAGAGCGTAAACGAATCCGTGTGGCATATTCCGGTTGCCTTGATCTCGACCAGAACCTCCCCCTCTCTCGGCCCCTCGAGCTCGACGGTCTCGATACTCAAGGGCTCGCCGGCTTTGTGTGCCACGGCGGCGCGCGTTTGCATGGTCATGAGCTCCCCTTGCTGGCTAAAATGGCGACATTCCGTCGGCACGGAATCGCCGTCGGAGACGGTAACACAAAGGTCACGGGGTATGTAGTATTGGCGGCCGAGCAGCGACAGAGACGGCTATGAGCGGCGAGAAAGCAGGTGATTCGGCCATTGAGGGGCCTCGAGTGCGCGTTGCGACGGCTGCCGATGGCGACGCCTTCGTGCGTTTCAATTGCGCCATGGCACTGGAGACGGAAAACAAGCGTCTGCCCGAGGAAAAGGTCGTCTCCGGCGTACGCTCGGTGCTCGAGGATTCCGCCAGGGGCTTTTACGTCGTTGCCGAGTGCAACGCGGAGATCGTCGGTGCATTGATGGTGACCTTCGAATGGAGCGACTGGCGGGACGCCAACTTCTGGTGGATTCAGAGCGTCTACGTGATTCCACAATACAGAAAAAGAGGCGTGTATCGAGCACTCTATCAATTCGTGCGCGAGCGGGCGCAGTCCGCGGGCGGCGTATGCGGCTTCCGCCTGTACGTGGAAAAAGACAACCTAGGCGCCCAGCAGGCATACGAATCGCTGGGCATGTCGAAATGCGATTATCTGATGTACGAGGAGCCTCTACGAAGTGAGTGAAGACGCCGCGAGCGCGGGTCTGTTGAGCGACACGCCGGCGCCGGGCGTCGCCGATGTGCGGGCGGCGGCGGTGCGCATCGCACCCCATGTCCACCTCACCCCGGTGATGCGTTGCACCGCTATCGACGACATGCTGGGGGCCCGCGTGCATTTCAAATGCGAGAACCTGCAGAAGGTCGGAGCGTTCAAGTTCCGCGGCGCGTGCAACACGCTGCTCTCGCTCACCGATGCGCAGATAGAGAGCGGTATCGCGACTCACTCCTCCGGCAATCACGGCGCGGCCGTCGCGCTCGCCGCCCGGCTCAGGGGAACCTCGAGCGTGGTTGTCATGCCGAGCAACACCTCAGCGGTCAAGCAGGCCGCGGTCGCGCACTACGGTGCTCGCATCGTTCACTGCGAGCCGAACGAGCAGAGCAGAACGGAGACGCTCGAGGGGGTTCTCGCCGAGGAGGGCCGCACGCTGGTACACCCGTTCGACGACGTGCGGGTGATCGCCGGTCAGGGCACGGCAGCGCTGGAATTCCTCGAGCAGGTTCCGGATCTCGACATCGTCATGGCGCCGGTGGGTGGCGGTGGATTACTGAGCGGCACGGCGACCGTCGTGGCCGCCCTGTCGCCTCGAACACGCATCATCGGCGCCGAGCCGGCCGCGGCCGATGATACCTTCCGCTCATTCCGCGCCGGTCACATCATTCCGGTCGGCGTCCCCGATACCATCGCCGACGGCCTGCGCACGACCGTCGGAGAGCTGACCTTTCCGATCATCCGCAAGCACGTGGCGGATATCGTGCGGGTCAGCGAGGACGCAATCGTCGAGGCCATGCGGCTTACCTGGCAGCGCACCAAGCTCGTGATCGAGGCCTCTGCAGCCGTGCCCCTGGCGGCACTCCTCGAAGGTGCGGTCGATGTCAGGGACGCCCGCGTGGGCATCATCCTGTCCGGCGGCAACGTGGACCTGGACGCGCTGCCGTGGTGAGCTCATTGTGCGCGCGCGCGGCGGCGGCGCTGCTGTTCGCGAGCAGCATGCTCATGGCCGGGCCGGCGCTCGCCCAGTGGCGCGTGGCGCAGGATAGACCGAGCGGATCGTCACAGAGGATCGATGTCGCGGTAGTCGAGAACGAAAGCGGTCACCGTCTGCGCTTTTACAGCGACGACACAGAGAACGTGCGCGCACTCTTCACTATCCGTGGCGGGTTCGACAGCATGGATCCTGGCGCCTGTCCCACATACCGCATCGACAATCGCGATCCCAGGCGCGTGACCTTCGAGGAGCAGCGCTGCCGGATCCTGCCGAAGCAGGTTGAGTTCACGCTCGGAAAAACGGGACTCAATCAGAATCGTGAGCTGAAGCGGATTATGAACGGCAACAATCTGGTGGTCCGCTACCGGCTGGGAAGCGGGATCTATCGCGAGACGCAGTTCACGCTGAGCGGCTCGAAGTATGCGCTGACTCTGGCGGTGCGGGATCGGGAGGTCGGCGGCGACGAGTAGAGCGAGCGAGGGGTTCTCGCGCGTCCCGGGCTAGGATGTTGCAGGAACCATCGCCGAGTCCTGCTGAACCTCCTCGTTCTCGATCTCGACCTTGGGAACAGCCCGGCACTCGTTGAATATCCGCTTGTCGCAACGAACGCAGATTCCGCGATCGAGGCGCTGAAAAATTGCGGCGATAGCCTCGCCCTTGGTTGGGAACAGGTCCTCCGGACTGACGTCCTGAAGATAACCACCCCGCTCCAGAAGCTTTTGCGCATCCTCCTGCAGCTGGTGGAAATACAGCTGTCCCCCCGCCTCGCGGCGAAGCCGGGCTTCGCGGGCGAGCATTTCCGCACCGGCCACGTCGATGAAGCTGATGGTGCGCGACATGATGAGCAGGTGTTTCTGCAGAGGATTGTGCTTGGCGATGACGCGCAGGCGCTCTGCCACGTAGTTCACCGCGCCGAAAAACAGCGGCCCGTCGATACGCACCATCTTCAGCTGCGGACATTCCGGCAGGCTCGGGTCGGTATTGAAGCGCTGCTTGGGAAGACGAGGATCCGGAACACGCACGAGCACGCGAGGCCGCGATGCCCGGTGCAGATAGATCACCAGGGAGAGAAAGACGCCCAGCATGATGGCGAAATCGAGCTCGAGGAACAGGGTTGCGAGAAAGGTGCCCCACAGGACCATGGAATCCGAACGGCTGGCGCGCACGATGCTTTTGATGTGTGCAAAGTCGACGATGCCGAAGGCGACGAGAAAGAGAATACCCGCCATGGCTGCGTTCGGCAGATGCGCGAGCAGCGGGGCTACGAACAGCACGATGATCATCAGGAGCAGCCCGGCGAACACCGCGGCGAGCGGCGTTCTCGCGCCGGCCTCGTAGTTCACGCCGCTGCGGTTGAACGAGCCGGTCGCCACATAGGAGGAGAAAAAGCTGCCGAAAATATTGGAAAGGCCCTGGCCGATGAATTCCTGATTGCCATCGACGAGGTCGCCGCTGCGCGCCGCGAGCGACCGGGAGATGGACACCGCCTCGGTGAGCGCGAACAGCGTCACCGCCAGGGCCGCCGGGGCCAGCTCCTTGAACATGGTGAGATCGAGGTCCGGGCTCGAGAGCGGCGGCAGCGTCGCCGGCAGGGCCCCCACCACCTGAATCCCCGGGGCCGGTCCGCCAACGTAGAGAAACCGGCTTATCAGCAGTGCCACCACGCTGCCCGCGACCATGGCGCTGATCATGTACGGAATGCGCGGCAAGCGGCGGCGGAAATAGACGCCGGCGGCAATCGTCGAGAGCCCGACGACGGTCGCATAGGGGTGGATATCGCCCGGATGGGTCGCGACGAAATAAAGCTTCTCCGCCAGATGCAGGCCGGCAGGCATGTCCATGCCGAAGAAGTTTTTCAGCTGGCTGGCCGCGATCAGCACGGCGGCGCCGGCGGTGAAACCTACCACCACGGAGTGGGAAATGAAGTTCACCAGTGCCCCCAATCGGGCGATCCCCATGGCCAGCTCGATAACCCCGACCATGAAAGTAAGCGTCAGGGCGTAGGCGACGTAGTCGACGCTGCCCGGGTCGGCCAGCACGCTCAGAGACGAGAACAGCACGATGGAAGCAGCCGTCGTCGGTCCCGAGACGAGCTGCCGGGAGGAGCCGAACAGAGCGGCCACCACGGCCGGAATCATGGCCGCGTACAGCCCGTACTCGGGCGGCATGCCGGCGATGGTGGCGAACGCGACGCCCTGGGGAAGGACGACGATGGCGCCGGTCACCGCCGCGATGGCATCGGCGCGCAGGGTCGTGCCGTTGACCTGCGGCCACCACTCGAGAAAGGGGGCGAATTTGGCCCAGAAATCGCGATTCAAGCCATCGACCCGATTCGCGCGGAGGGCCCGGGCGCGCGCCGCACGAATCGACTCCGGCGCCGGGTGGTGAGAGTGAGAGGCTGGATGGAGAACATTTTCGAAAGAGTATAACGCGCGAGGCGCGCTCGGTTGAGCGCGCCTCCGGATGCCGCGTTGGCCACGACAGGCCCGCGCACGCGCCCCGCGTGCCGGGGCGCGGGAAGGTGCGGTGCGCACGCCGCCCGGGTGCGGCTCATGGAGGCGGCTCGAGCGCCCGCGGGCGCCCGGCGCCCCATCGGGCCGCGCCCGGCCGGGAATCATTCTCGGCCGAAGCCGGTCAATAGATTCATACCCGAGCGGGAATTAATCCAATGACCGAGCTGCTCCTCTCGAAAGCCTGGCCGGCCCGAGTGCTCCGTATCACCGTGCTCGTCGCCATCGGCTGGTGGTTCGCCAAGGACTTCGTCCACGCGCAGCTGCCGGATTCCCTCGAGTGGCCGAAAACCGATTTCGAAAACACCCTGGTGGATCTGAGCGAGATTCTCTCCGGTGGTCCCCCGAAGGACGGCATACCCGCCATCGACGAGCCGGAGTTCGTCTCCGTCGGCGAGGCCAATGACTGGCTCGATGCGCGCGAACCGGTCGTCGTCGTGTCCATCGGCGGCGAGACCAAGGCCTATCCGATTCAGATTCTCACCTGGCACGAGATCGTCAATGACAGCATCGCCAATGTTCCGATATCGGTCACTTTCTGCCCGTTGTGCAATGCGACCATCGTCTTCGATCGGCGCGTCGGCGACGAGGTTCTCGACTTCGGCACCACCGGGCGGCTGCGCAAGAGCGACCTGGTCATGTACGACCGCCAGAGTGAGAGCTGGTGGCAGCAGTTCACCGGCCGCGCAATCGTCGGAACCAGGGCCGGCACGGTCCTCGAGCGGATTCCAGCGAGCATCGTCGCCTACGAGGATTTCCGCGATGCCTATCCCGACGCCAAGGTGCTCTCCCGGCGCACGGGCTATCGCCGTGCCTACGGCAACAATCCCTATCGGGGCTACGACAGCGTCGACGATCGGCCTTTTCTTTTTTTCGATCCGGTCGACGAGCGCCTGCCGCCCATGGAACGGGTTCTCAACGTGAGCATCGGCAGAACCCACAAGCTCTATCCCTTTTCGATTTTCGACCAGCAGCCCGTCATCAACGACGAGGTCGAAGGCACGCCCGTGGTGGTGTTCAGTCGCCAGGGCACGCTCTCGGCTCTCGACGACACGGTGATCGCCAATTCGCGGAAAGTGCCGTCGGCGACCGCCTACGACCGGCGTCTGGACGGCAAAGTGATGCGCTTCGAGATCCGCGGCGGATACATCGTCGACAGGGAATCCGGAACGCGCTGGAACCTGTTCGGAACGGGCGTCGAAGGACCCCTCGCCGGTCGTCGCCTCGAGCCCGTCCCGGGCAGCGTCCACTTCGCGTTCGCCTGGCTCGCATTCAATCCCGACTCGACGATCTACGGACAGTAATGCGCGCTTTTGTATTCTGCGACGGGCGCGGTACCATCTGCTGAATGCTCGACGCCATAAGACGCTTCTTCGACACCAACCTGACCGTCGCCGCCGAGGCCAAGAATGCGGCCCGGCGCGAGCACGCCTACCGGCTCGCGGCAGCCGCGCTGCTGATCGAGATGACCCGCGCGGACCACGAGGTCAAGGGCATCGAGCGTGACGCGGTGGCGCGCGCGCTGCGCCGCGCCTTCGAGCTCGATGAATCGGAAACCGAGGAGCTGTTGGCGCTCGGCGAGCAGGAGGCCGAGCACGCGACATCACTCTACGAGTTCACGCGACTCATCAACCTGCATTTCGATGCGCAGCAGAAAGTGCACTTCGTCGAGCTGCTGTGGCAGGTGGCGCTGGCCGATGGCGAGATCGACAAGTACGAGGAGCATCTGGTGCGAAAGGTGGCCGATCTGACTCACGTGCCGCACCCTGCCTATATCCGGGCCAAGCACCAGGCAATCGAGCGCTCCTAGCCGACGATGCCGTCCTGTGCCCCGGGAAAGCGGAGATCGGCTCCGGCGGCGGCGCGCGTACCGGCAATCATTGCAGCGGCGGGTTCCTAATCGTTGCCGGTGGAGACGAAGTAGCGCTCGATGAGATCGGCGTCGTCGAAATGGCGAAGCCCCACGAACAGCGTCGCGTGCCTTCCCCATTGACGCATGGCGCCCGGCTCCGCAATGCCCATGGGCCAGAAGAACCAGCGCTCGCCCCGTTCCGTGCCGCGAACCAGGCCATCCGGCTCGAAAAGGCTGCGCCGCTGCCCGTGCGCTTTCGGCAGCGAACGCAGGGAGTCGTCGTCAGCGATGCTGTAGGCCTGGCCCGCCGATACCTGGTCGTCGAAATACAGGCGCTGAAGATAGTGCGTGCGATGGGCGAGCCGCAGCACCACTCTGCCCGGCCCCGGGCTAACGCGCTGCGGCACCAGCGGCGGCTCCTCGTAGCGCCCGCTCGGCGGTCTCTCGCGCAGGCGCGTGGTCGGCACGAACATGTGGTAGCAGCCGCAGTTGTGCATGCTGTCGTACATGAGCGGCCGGCCGTCGGCTGCCAGGGTTATTCGCAAAGTGATGCCGTCGAGTCGGCCCGAGAGCATGTCGAAGTCGCCCTCGGCAGGCCGGGACGGGAACCACGCGGAGTAGACGAGCTGCACGAGCGTGCGTCCCTCGAAGCGCGTGTGCGCGACGCGGCCGAACACCACCGGCCTGCGGACGTCGACCGATGGATTTCCGTCATCGGCCCAGAATGGCGCGCCAATGCGGTCGTTGTCGTCGACGACGTCGATCTCGTAAACGGGGGCAAAGGTCTCGAGCAGGCGTTCACGCTCGAGCGCCGACAACGACGGCATTCCGAGCGGCTCGCGTTGCGCGCCGCGCAGCTTCGCTTCGAGGGCGGGCGCCGCGATCGGCGCCGGCGCCGGCGCCGGCGGCGGCACGTAACGCACCAGGCGACCCGCGACGGCGAGCGCATCCAGTGAGCGGTCGAATTCCTCCCGCGTGCTCTTCTGATAAGCCTCGACTCCGGAGATGAACGGTACCGATGTGAAGGGGTACAGGCCGAAGACACGCTTGGCGATACTGTAGTCGTCGAGAACGCGCGCATTCTCGAGGAGCACTTTGCGGTCATCGGGAGAATCGAGAACAGCGTCGATGAGCACGTCGGCGCAGGCAGAGAGTCGGCCCGCGACATCGGCACCGAGCTCGCTCCTGAGATCGGCAGGCAGATTCTGCAGCTCGAAATGCCGCGCCCGGCGATCCAGCGCTTGCAGGTGGCGGACCCAGGCCTCGAAGTCGTCGCCGTCGGCGGCCGGCTTGACCGCATCGGCGGCGAAGAATCGCTCGATGCGCAGGTATGGAAACCCGTCGATACGCGCGGACTGCCCATCGGCGACACCGGCAGCCTCTGTCCGCGCATCCACGCTCCGGTAAAGATCCCGGCACGCCTCGACGCGTGCGTTGACGGCGTCGAAGACCGCCTCGCCCGCGGGAGGACGCGCAGCGCATGCCGCCAGAGCCAGCGTCATGGCCACACAACCGATTGTTCCGAGCCGATGCTTCACCGCAATGTTTCCCGAGCCAGGTACAAAACGGCGCTGTAGCGGACGATCTTACCGGCTGCGATGAAAAACAGCGCGCTCTGCCAGGACACGCGCAGCCAGCCGGCGGCCGCGCACAGCGGGTCACCGATGACCGGCACCCAGGATAGCAGCAGCACCGGGCTGCCGTAGCGTCGAACGCGCTCGACCGCGGGATAAAGCCCGGGCCGCTGGAGCCGTCCCGCCGGAAGCAGCCGACCGATGAGCCAGGAGCTCATGCCGCCGAGGGTGTTACCCGCCGAGGCTACCGCCAGCAGCGTGAGCGGCGCGTGCTGCTCGGCGTGCACCAGGTAGGCGAGCACCGCCTCCGACCCTCCCGGCAGCAAGGTCGCGGACACGAACGCGCTCGCGAACAGCCCCCAGAGTCCGGTGAGCGCTTCGTTCACCGCCCGGGGTGTTCGCCGCGCGCCCGCCGCCGATTCGCGAAAACGCCACCGAGCAGCACCAGGGCCGCCAGGGCGATGACCGCAACGTCGCCGCTTCGCGCATAAGGCGTCATGCCTTGCATGGGAAATATCTCACCTTCGAGGACCTGCACCTCGAACTGCGGCACCCGTGCCACCATGACGCCGTCGGGAGCAACGATCGCCGTGATGCCCGTGTTGGTCGAGCGCAGCAGATAGCGGCCGGTCTCGAGGGCACGCGCGCGCGCAATCTGCATGTGCTGATGCGGACCGATGCTGGTGCCGAACCAGGCGTCGTTGCTGACGGTGACGAGCACCGCCGCCTCGGGCAGCGCCGCCAGGACCTCGTTCCCGAAGGCAATCTCGTAGCACACCGAGATACCGAGGCGATGACCGCCGGCCTCGAGCAGCTCCTGGCCCGCGGCACCGGCGCTGAAGTCCGCCACCGGCAGGCCGAGCGCCTCGGTCACGGGCCGGATGAGCGCGTCCAGGGGCAGGTACTCCCCGAATGGCACCAGATGGCGCTTGTGATAGACCATCTCGCGCCTGCCGACCACGAACACGCTGTTGTAGAAGCGCTGCTTGTCGCGATCGAGCACGGGCACACCGAATACGACGTGGCTGTCGTGGGCGCGCGCCTCGCGTGCCAGCCGCTCGACATACCCGTCGAAGCTCGCGCGCAGTCCCGGAAGCGCGCTTTCCGGCCAGACGATCAGATCGGCATCCCAGTGCGCGCGCGTCAGCGTGAGATAACGTTCCAGGGTCGGGCCGCGCATCTCGGCAAGCCATTTGCGATCCTGGGACATGTTCCCCTGCACCAGCGCGACCCTGATCGCGTCACCCGCCGGCGCCGTCCATCTCACCATGGCGAGCAGCCCGGCTCCCGCCCATATCACGACGAGAACCGCGATCCACGCCCAGGGTCTGGCGCGCCGCTCGCACGCGATGAGCGCCAGCAGGCCCGCACTGGCGGCCACGGCCCACCCGCTCAGATGGATACCGCCCACCGGCGCGAGTCCCTTGAGCGGTGAATCGAGCTGGCTGTAGCCCAGCTGCAACCAGGTGAAGCCGGTGAAGAACCAGCCCCGCACCCATTCGGCCAGCACCCACGCGGCCGGCATGAGCACGAGCAGCTGGGCGCGTCGGTCGACGATACCGAGTCGGCGCACGCCGTAGCCGACCAGGGCCGGATAGAGAGCCAGAAACATCACCAGCAGGCCTGTCAGGAACAGCGCCCAGCCGATGGCGATGTGGTTGAACTGAAAGCTTTCGTGGATCCAGAAGACACCGAATCCAAAGGCGGCGAGACCGTAGATCCAGCCGCACACGAAGGCGCGGCGCGCGGGCATCTCGAGCCATACGAAAAACAGCACCGCGACCGAGAGCGGCGCGATGGGGAAGGCATCGAAAGGCGCGAAGGAAAGCGGCAGTGCGAGCCCCGCGATCGCGCATGCGATCAGATCGCGCCGGCCGTCCAGCCTCATGCTCGACCGCGCCCGGCCACGCCGGATGTCAGGCGCCGGCTCGCTCCGCCGAGAGCACGCGCAGCAGATGGACGCGACGCTTGTCGGCGCGCAGCACTTTGAAGGTGACACCGCCGATTCGCGTCGTCTCGCCACGCCTCGGCAGACGGCCGAACGCCTTGATTACCAGACCGCCGATGGTGTCGAATTCCTCGTCACTGAAGTCGGTGTCAAAAAACTCGTTGAAGTCCTCGATCGGCGTGATCGCCTTGACCGTGCACTCACCGTTCTTGAGGCGTCGGATCAGGGTGCCTTCTTCGATGTCATGCTCATCCTGGATCTCACCCGTGATCTGCTCGAGAACGTCCTCGATGGTAACGAGTCCCGCTATGCCGCCGTATTCATCGACGACGATGGCCATGTGGTTGCGATTCTCGCGAAACTCCCTCAACAGCACGTTCAAGCGCTTGCTCTCGGGAACGAACACCGCCGGGCGCATGACGTCGTCCATGTCGAATTCGCTGTCTCCGTTGCGCGCATAGTAGGCGAGCAGATCCTTCGCGAGCAGGATCCCTTCGACCTCATCGCGATTATCACCGATGACAGGGAAACGCGAGTGTCCCGACTCGGTCACCGCGGCGATGAACTCATCAGGTTGGCTGCCCGAGTTCACGACCACCATCTGCGCACGCGGCACCATGATGTCGCGCACCTGCATCTCGCTGACGTGCAGCACGCCCTCGATCATGGCCAGCGCCTGGGCATCGAAGAGGTTGCGCTGCTCGGCGTCGCGGAGCACGTCGATCAGCTGCTCACGGTCCTGCGGCTCGCCGCTCAGAGCCTTGTTGAGCCGGGAAAGCCAGGACGGTGTCCCGGAGCCGTTACCGTTTTCGGGAGAGTCCACGCTCATGAGAGATCCGATGATTCGTAGGGATTGCCGAATCCGAGGCCTGCGAGAATGCGCGCCTCCATTGCCTCCATCGCCTCGGCATCGACGTCGCCATCGTGAGTGTGGCCGAGCAGATGAAGCGTGCCGTGCACGATCATGTGCGCCCAATGCGCATTCACGCTCTTCGATTGCTCGTTCGCCTCGTGCCGCACGACGGGCGCGCAGACTACGATGTCTCCGAGGATCGATACCTCGGCCCCCGGTGGGGAGTCGAAAGAAAACGAGAGAACATTGGTGGGGCCTGTATTGCTTCGGTAACGGCTGTTCAGATGCGCGCTCTCCGCCTCGTCGACAATGCGAACGGTGAGCTCGGCCCCGTCCCGTACATCGCCCACCGCGGCCGTCGCCCAGGCACGAATACTCTCGGGATCCGGTAGGTCGTCTTCTTCGCTGGCTATCTGCACGTTCACTTCGAGCGTCATTCCCGTTCGTCTTCCCTGCCCCCGCCATTGCGATCCTCGTACGCGTCGTAGGCATCGAGGATGCGGGCAACCAACGGATGGCGGACGACGTCCCTCGAGTCGAAAAACGTGAAGCTGATGCCGTCGACACCGCGCAGCACGTCTATCACGTGCCGCAGACCCGAGCGCTGTCCACGTGGCAAGTCGATCTGGGTGATGTCGCCGGTGATGACCGCGGTCGAACCGAACCCGATTCGAGAAAGGAACATCTTCATCTGCTCTACCGACGTATTCTGGGCCTCGTCGAGTATGATGAATGATTCGTTGAGCGTGCGGCCACGCATGTAGGCGAGCGGTGCCACCTCGATGACATTGCGCTCGATGAGCTTCTGCACGCGCTCGAAACCGAGCATCTCCTGGAGCGCATCGTATAGCGGGCGCAGGTAGGGATCGACCTTCTGCGCCATGTCACCGGGCAGAAAGCCCAATCGCTCTCCCGCTTCCACCGCGGGGCGCACCAGAACGACCCGGCGCACGGACTCGCTCTCGTAGGCCTCGACGGCACAGGCAACGGCGAGATAGGTCTTGCCGGTGCCGGCAGGACCGATCCCGAAATTGATGTCGTGGAGAAAAATGTTACGCAGGTATTTCGTCTGATTGGCGCCGCGGCCGCGGATATGACCTCGACGAACCTTGACGACAACCTCGTCGTCGCGCCGTTCCTCGAGGGCATCGGCGATTCCCGCTTCGTGCAGATAAAGGTGCACGCGCTCGGCGGTCAGCGTCTCCGCCTCGGCATCGGCATACATTCGACGCAGAATCTCACCGGCCGCGCGCGCGCCCTCGGGGGCGCCGCTCACCTGAAAACTGTTGCCTCGACTGACGATGTCGACATTGAGCCGGCGTTCGAGCTGCTTCAAATGCTGGTCGAACGGCCCGCACACGTTCGCCAGCCGCTCATTGTCGGCGGGCTCCAACCGTATGTCGCAAACGGTGTCGAGATCTTGCTTGGGTTGAACGCTCAAATGTAGTGATGAATACCTGGGCTGTGACGGAGTGACTGCGCGGGGACCTCAGGCGACGGCGGATGGACGCGTCGCGATGTCCACGAGCTTGCCACGAAGACTGTTGGGCAGGGCTTCTGTAATGAGCACGTCGACGAACCGGCCAATGTGATTCGGCCCGGCCGGAAAGTTGACGACCCGATTGTTCTCTGTTCGCCCCGAGAGTTGTCGCGAATCCTTTTTCGACGGGCGCTCCACCAGCACGCGTTGTATCGTGTCCACCATCGACTCGCTGACGGTCATGGCGAGCGTGTTGATGCGTGCCTGGAGAGCGGCAAGGCGCTTGCTCTTCAGCTCTCGCGGCACCGTGTCGGCAAGCTCGGCCGCCGGCGTGCCGGGACGCGGGCTGTAGATGAAGCTGAAGGAGTGATCGAAACGAACCTCGTCGATGAGGCTCATGGTCTGCTCGAAATCAGCGTCGGTCTCGCCGGGAAATCCGACAATGAAGTCCGAGGAAAGGCTGATGCCCGGCCGCACCTCGCGAAGCCGAGCCACTTTCTTCTTGTAATCTTCTACGGTGTAGTTGCGTTTCATCAAATTGAGAATTCGGTTACTTCCACTCTGCACCGGCAAATGCAGATGGCTTACGAGCTCGGGAACCTCCCCGAAAACGGCGGTCAACTCTTCGGAAAACTCACCGGGATGCGAGGTCGTAAACCGAATCCTCTCGATACCATCTATAGCAGCCGTGTATGAGATGAGCAAGGCAAGGTCGCAGGTCCCGCCGTCGTGCGTGGGCCCGCGGTAAGCGTTCACATTCTGGCCGAGATAGGTGATCTCCCGCACTCCCTGCTCGGCGAGGGCCGCGGTCTCGGCAATGACGTCGTCGAACGGGCGGCTGAACTCCTCCCCGCGGGTGTAGGGCACCACGCAGAACGAGCAGTACTTGCTGCAGCCTTCCATGATGGAGACGTAGGCGCTCGGACCGTCGGCGCGTGGCTCCGGCAGGCAATCGAATTTCTCAATTTCCGGAAACGAGACATCCACCTTCGGTGCACGCGAGCGCGCGAGTGCGTCGATGAGCTCCGGCACCCGGTGCAGCGTTTGCGGTCCGTAGACGATGTCGACATACGGCGCGCGCGCCTGGATGGCGGCGCCCTCCTGGCTCGCCACGCAGCCGCCGACGCCGATAATGAGCTCGGGTCGCGCCCGCTTCCACGTGCGCCAGCGCCCCAGCTGGGAGAACACCTTCTCCTGGGCCTTCTCCCGCACCGAGCAGGTGTTGATGAGCAGGACGTCGGCATCTTCCGGCACCTCGGTACGCTCGAGCCCGTGGGACGCGGCGAGCAGATCGGCGGTGCGCGCCGAGTCGTACTCGTTCATCTGGCAGCCGAATGTCTTGATATAGAGCTTTCGCGTCATTCCTCGTCCCGCTTGATGCGGCCGGTAAACGTACACTTTTTGGACCCGCTTTTCCACGCAAACGGCCGCCCTGCGGGGTGCCCCCGGGGGCGCCGCACGGCGGCGCTCATGGGGTCACGAGGCCGTCGGGCAGGTCGAGGCAGGCCGCGGCGGACGCCACCGGCCGCGTCGGCCGCCAGCGCCCGAGGGCCTCGCCGAGGGCGACCTTCTCCTCCTCGAGCAGCACCCCGCCGAGGGCGTTGGCGCCGATCTTTCCGAGGATCACGCTGCGCTCGTCGACGCGCTCGTAGAGCCGCTGCTGCGCGGCCATGACCGAGAACCAGAAGTAGGCCCGCAGGGGGTTCTCGTTCTCCGGCCGCCCGTCGGCGTAGCCGGGGCCGGGGACGCCGCCACCGGTTCGGAAGTACTCGGCCAGAAACCAGACCGCGCGCATCACCTGCGGCCCGCCGCGGCGCTCGTGTGCGATTAGGCAGTACCAGCCCATGGCCTCGGTCACGTCGCGTTCGACCCCGACGCCTTTGAGGTAAAGGCCGGCCAGCGTGTCGCGGGCGCGCACGTCGCCCGCGCCCGCGAGCGCCTGCAGCTCCGGCAGCGCACGTGCGAAATCGCCGCGCTCGAGCTGCTCCAGGGCCGTCTCCAGATCGGCCCGCGCCGGCGCCACGCCGCACAGCGCACAGGCGAGCGCGCAGGCGAGGCCCGTCAGCCGGGCTCGAAGGACCATTCGCGCCATCCCGCAAGGGCGGGAAAATACAGGCCGAGGCGTATGGGGCGGGATTCCATCGCCGCGAACAGTCGCGCGTAGCGCTGCAGCTGCTCCCGGTAACGCTGCTGCTCGCGATCGAGAAACGCGTCCACGTCGCCGCCCTCGTGGCGCCCGGACTTGTAGTCGACGATCCAGCGCACGCCGTCGGCGTCGACGAAGCTGCGATCGACGACCACGTCGACGAGCGCACCGGCGTCGAGGCCGGTGAGGGCGAACTCGCTGCGCGCGCCGGCGTGGGCGGGATCGAGCAGCCAGCGGCCGCGCTCGTCCGCCACCACGGCGGCGAGCGCTTCGGCAACCCGCTCCAGGGTCCCGGCCAGCTCCTGTTCGGGAATGCCGAGACCCGCCAGCATCGCCCGCCACGCCGGGCGCCGGCGTGCCAGGCGTGCCGCGTCCCAGGCTTCGGCGCCGTCGCGGGAGATCTCCATGAGCGCGCGATGCACCACCGTGCCCACGTGGCGCGCGGTCTCGCCGGCCCAGTCGAACTCCACGGCAAGCGCATTGCGATCCGCGGGCGGCTCGAGCCGATGGTCGCGGGCCTCGACCGCCGCCGGCGGCGGCGGCGGGCTCCAGCCGGGGGGCACGCGCCGCAGCTGCCGGATCGGCGCCGCGCGCAGGGCGGGCGCGGCCAGCGGCGCGTCCCGGTCCGCGCGCGCGAGCGCTTCCTCGAAGCTGCCCTGCAGCGCCGGCCAAAGGCGCCCCAGCAGGCTGGATTTCCCCGGTGCCACCAGCGTGGCGCCGTCGTTGACCGCGACGGTGCCGAGCAGGTGCAGCGTCCTGCGTGCCCGCGTGGCCGCCACGTACAGGAGCCGGCACTGCTCGTGCCGGTCCTTTTCCGCCTCCAGGCCGCGCAGGTAGTCGTAGATGGGCGGCTCGGCCTCGCTCGGCGATGGCACCGGCGCCAGCAGGATGTTGCTGTCCTCGGACTCACCGGCGCGCTTGGTCCAGGCGAGCAGACGGCGCTCGTCGGCGCGCACGCCGCGCTCCAGCGACGGCACGATGACGACGTCGAACTCGAGACCCTTGGCCTTGTGGATGGTCATGACCTCGACGTCGGCATCCTCGACCTCGGTGACGGCGAAGAGCCGCGCGGCGCGGCGCGTCAGCTCGTCGCCGTCAACGGGCGCGCCGGAGGCGTCGAAGCCGTCGAGCAGCTCGAAAAAGGCCCCGGCGTTGGCGAGCTCGCCGCGGCCGACGCAGGCCGGGCCGCCGAGCGCCGCCCAGGCGCCCTCGACCCAGCGGCGCAGCGCCCGCCGGCCGCGCTCGGCCACGGCCGCATCGAGAATCGACCGCACGCCCTCGGCACGCCGGCGCCCGTCGGCGCTGAGCGCCGGGCAGGCGTCGAGGTCCGCCAGCAGATCCAGCATCGGCGTGTCGTGGTCCCCGCCGGCGATGGCATGAAGATCGGCGAGCGTCAGCCCGCACCAGGGAGCACGAAGCAGCGCCAGCCAGGCGACGCGATCCGCCGGATGCAGAAGCGCGCGGGTGAGCGCCATGAGATCTTCCACCACCGGCACCTGCGCGAGCGGCTCGATGTCGACGCCCCGGTAGCGGATGCCGGCCTCGCGCAGGCGCGGCAGGATCGCCTGCAGATGCGTGCGCGTGCGCACGAGCAGCGCAACGCTCGCCTGCGGATCGTCGCGACGCGCCCCCGCGACGAGCGCCGCCACCCGCTGCGCCTCGCGCTCGCGGGCGTCCTGCTGTTCGCCATCGCCCTCAGCGGCGCCGTCGAGCAACGCGTGCACGCACACGCNNGCGACGCTGGCCCGCGACGGCGTGTAGCTCACCGCCCCGGCGATGGCGTCGTCGCGCGCGGACATGACCTGCGGAAACACCTCGTTGACCCACGCGACGATGTCCGGCAACGAGCGGAAGTTGGCGGCGAGGCGCAGCGACTCGACGGGCAAGCCGGCCAGCCCGTGCGCGGCCACGTCCAGGAACAGGCCCACGTCCGCCTCGCGAAAGCGGTAGATGGACTGCATGGGATCGCCGACCAGAAACAGCGTGCGCCCGTCGTCCGGCGCCCAGCCCTCGGTGAGCTGCTGCAGCAGCGCGAAGTGACTGTGCGAGGTGTCCTGGAACTCGTCGACCAGGATGTGGCGGATGCGGTAATCGAGCGCCAGCGCGAGATCGGTGGGCGCTTCGTCGGCGCCGAGCGCCTGGCGCGCCGCGTTGGTGATCTCGGAGTAGTCGACCCGGGCACGCTCGGCGAACACCACGCGCAGGCACGCGGTGGCGACCGGCAGCACGTCGAGCAGCGCATCGAGCACCTGCCACTGGCCCTCGGTGTAGGCGGGCTCCGGCAACCGGGCAACGCCGGCGAGCGCCTTGCACAGGGCGCCTGCGCCGACGAGATCGTCGAGCAGCGCGTGCGCCCGTGCGCGCATCTCCTGTAGGTGCGGCTGCTTGTCGGCGGGAAACCCGTCGCGGCGCGTCAACGACTTGCGCAGGGCGCCCGCCTTGGTGAGCAGCACCGCGCCAATGCCCTGCCAGAGCGGCCGATCGGCGGGTGAGGCGCCGGGTAACGCGGTCAGCCCGGCGCACGCCACGGCTGGCGAATCGGCGCCCGCCGCCGCCAGGTTCTCGCCCGCAAACGCGCACGCGGCGACCAGCTCGTCGGCGAGATGCGCGGGCACCGCCGAGCGCAACGCGGCGAGCGCGTCGCCGACGGCCCGCTCGAGCTCGCGCTCGAGCTCGGCGCGCCGCGCGGTGCCAGCGGCGCGACCCGGAAGCAAGTAGCGCAACCACTGGTCGCGCCGCGAGAGCATCTCCACCAGCATCGATTCGAAGCGTCTGACGTCGCCGTCGAGGTGCGTGATCAGCTTCGCGATCGCATCGCTCCAGGACGTGTCCTCGTTGAGCAACGTCACCACCTCGCGGGCGGCCTGCCGGTAAAGCGGCGAAGCGTCCTCGACGATGGACGCATCGCCACCGAGACGCGACAGCCACGGCATCTGCGTGGCAATGGCGAGACACAACGCATCGATGGTGAGGATGCGCATGCGCGCCGGCTGCGCCTCGAGTGACCAGCTTCTCTCGGCATCGCGCGCGAGCACGGCGCGCGCGAGCGCGAGGGTCGTGCGCTCGTGCCGATCGAGCGCGTCATCCTCGCCGCCGGCACGGCCCTTCGCGAGCGCATCGAGGATGCGCTCGCGCATCTCGCCCGCCGCCTTGCGCGTGAACGTGATAGCGATGATCTCCTCGGGATCATCGACGCCGGCGAGCAGCCGCAGGTAGCGTTGAATGAGCAGGCCCGTCTTTCCCGATCCCGCCGGAGCCTGCACGACAAAGGAGCGCCGCGCATCGAGCGCGGCGTCGCGCACGTGTTGATCGCTCGGCTCTTGCGACGTCACTGCTCGTGGATCCGGCAAAGCGGCTGCAAGCGGCAGTGTCGACAGGTGGTCGCGGGCGATTTCGGGTCGACGCGCGCGTCGCCGTCGAGGTAGGCCTCGGCAAGCCGCGTCAACCGGGCGCGCCACAACTCCTTGTGCGCTTGCCAGTCCGCCGCCTCGCGGGCCCCCTGCAGCTTCGAGCCCTCGATGCTGTCGACCCCGGGGGCGAGGCCTTCGGCGCCGGCGAGGCCACGGTAGCCGAGCTCTCCGGGACGCAGCGCGCCGAATGCGAGCCCGACCACCGGGGCGTCACCGGCCTCGTCCATGGCCAGGACGTAGACCGGCAGCTGCGGCTCGTCGGGACGCTCACCGAACCAGTCCCTCGGCTCGCAGGGGCCGGTCTTGTAGTCGACGAGAAAAATCCCGCCATCGGCGAGCCGGTCGATGCGATCCGGGCGCAGCGTCACCGGCAGGCCGGCGACGCGCGCAGCGGCGCTGCGCTCGGCCTGCACCTCGAAGGGCGCGCGCGCGGTCTCGATGGCGAGCCAGGCGTGGGCGAGCAGCGCCAGGCGCTCCTGCTCCACCTGCAGCAGACGCCCGCGCAGGGTTTCCGGCCGTCGCCACGCCTCCTCGGCCAGCACCTGCTCGACGCCGCTGCGAACGAGCTCGACACGCTCGTCTTCGCGCATGGCGAGCAAGCGCGACTGTGCGCCGAGCGTCTCCCAGATGAGCTCCAGCAAGCGATGCACGAGGTTGCCGCGCACGCGCGGATCCAGACTGCTGTCCGGCGCGATCACGTCGGCAGCGCCGAGGCGGTGGACGGCAAAGGCGCGAAACGGACATGCCGCCTGATCCTTGAACACCGACACGCCGCCCCGCACCGCCCGATCGGCGTCGACCGCCGGCGCGCGCTGGTCATCGAGCCGCTCGAGCGTCGGCGCCGCCGCGTGCACCCGCGCCGCATCCGTCGGCACGCGGCTCACGGCAAGCGCATCGGCCTCGCACGCGGGCAACTGCGCGATCAACGCGCTCGCGCGCAGCGCCTCGTCGCCGCGACGACGGGCGTGGCTCACCACCACCTGCTCGGCGCTCGCCAGCATGCGCCCGGTCCACTCGCGCGCCCAGGTGAGCTGCTGCTCGCTGCTGGCGCGCGGCATGCCGCGCTCGCGCTGAAGTGCGAGCGGCAGGAATGGATTCGGGCGCGCAGGCTCCGGCCACGCCTGGTCGTGCAGCCCCGTGAGCCACAGGTGCGAGTAGTCGAGTCCGACGGCCTCCAGCACGCCGAGAATCTGCACCGGCGCGGCGCCCGAGCGCGGTTGAAACACCTCTCGCGCCGCCAGCCGCTCGAGCTGCGACAACGCCTGGGCGAAATCGACCCGCGGCATCACCGGCGCGAGCGTAGCCAGTGCGCCGAGCAGCTCCCGCCATGCCTGCACCGCCTGATACTCGTCGCTCGTGAGCGCGCGATCGCCCGGCCAGCCCGCGCGCGCGAGCCACGACGAGAACTCCGCGGCCCAGACTGTCAGATCAGCACGCCTCGCGCTGCGCGCGCCGTGGCTGCGCAACGCGTCGAGCACGCGCATGAAAGCGGCGCCGGCGCCGCCGGAGGCTTCGTCGAGGCGAGCCGCCAGCTCGCGCAGGCGCACGAGCGTGTAATGCGGCTCACCGATGCGGCGCAGCTCCGCATCGAGACGCGCGCGCCAGCCGAGACGACCACCGCCCAGATAGGCCGATATCAGCCAGCGCCCCGCATCCTTCAGCGACAGCCGGCCGCTCATGGCACGCAGGCACGCGAGCGCGTCCGCCACCACGGGCACCTCGGCGAGCGGCTCGCCGAGCGAGACATTGAACGCACGCGGCGGCGACTCGGCGCCCGGGCGCGCGGCGCCCGGCGAGAACACGTCCTCGAAGATCGCCGCAACCCGGTGACGGACCGCCGCGAGCCCCGGGACGACGATACCGATGGGGCCGCGGGCACCGTCCTCGAGGCACGCGCGCGCCCAGCGGGCCGCCGCCTCGAGCTCGTCGTCCTCGCCGGCAAAGCTCACCCGCGCGATCTCTGCCGCACGCCGCGGCGGCTGCCAGTGCGCGACCTCCAGCCCGAGCCGCGCGAGCGCCTCGAGCACCGCCTGCTGCTGCGGCGTCGGCCGATCGAATCCGGCCAGCAGCACCCGGCGCGTGCCGGCCGCGGCGATCGCTTCGAACCCCTTGCCGGTCAGCCGCCCGGCGAGGCTCGCCGAGTCCAGCCAGTCGCCGCGACGGCAGTGGCTCGCGTAAGCGCGCGCCCAGGCGCGAAAGGCCCGCACCTCCTCGCTCGCGTAGCCGACATCGTGCTCCGGATCGATCTGCCAGTCACGCAGAAGCGCCCATGCGGCACGGGCATTGCGCGCCGTGTCGGCGGCGTGCAGCAGCGACGCCTGGCCGTCTCTCAGCGGGTGCTCGGCGATCACCTGCTCCCACAGACACGCATCCTGATCGGCGGAGAGCAGCGTCGGCACGGGCTGTTCGGCGCATGCGACGAAATCGTTCCAGCAGCGCTGAAGCCAGGCCGCATAGGGAACGATGTCCGGGCTCTCCCAGACGATCTCGCCGGCCGCCAGGCGGGCGCGGTCGAACTCCGAGCGCAGCACCCTCGACAGGCGCCGGTTGACGGTGAGGAGCGTCGTGTCTCGGTCAAGGGTATCCAGCGGCATCGACCCTCTTTATTCAGTGCGGACAACTCAGCCACCGGCGGCTCGACACGTCGGCGGTAAACGGCAGCCCATCGAGTGCGGGCTATGCTTCGGCCGGCGGCAGCCTGGCCAGCCCATCGATGATGGTGGCCGACGGCACGTGCTCGAACACACGCGGCGATATCTTGATTTTACTCGAGCGGTCGCCGCCTCCGAGGATGACGTACTCGGCATCCATGACGCGTTGGTCAATCCACAGAGGAAGGTCCTGCGGAAGACAGATCGGTGTCACCCCGCCGATCTCCATGCCCGTCATGTCGCGGGTCTCGTCGGCGCTCGCAAACGAGACCCGCCGGGCCTCGAGGCGCTTGCGCACGACACGGTTCACGTCGAGACGGGTCGTGGCGAGAAGCACGCACGCAGCGAAACGTTCGCCGCCGGTCTTGGCCTTGACGAGGATGGTGTTGACCGAGTGATCGAGAGGAAATCCGTAGCGCTCGCAGAAGACCGCGGTGTCAGCAAGCTCGGGATCGCAGTCCATGACCTCGTAGGCGAGCCCTGTCGCGTCGAGGAAAGCGTGAATCTGTCGAACGGTATCGGTGCTCAAGACGAGGCCGCCGCTTCACGCGCCTGGATCGCGTCGAGTCGCGCAAGCAGCTTTTGCGCGCGCTCCACCACCGGCACGTCGATCATCTTGCCGTCGATGCTGATCGCACCCGAGCCCGCGCGCTCGGCCTCGGCGTAGGCAGCGACGATACGCCGCGCGCGCTCGGCCTCCTCGGGCGCGGGCGTGAACACCTCGTTGAGCACCGGCACGTTGCTCGGGTGGATGCAGGCGGCGCCCTCGAAACCGAAACGCCGGGAACGCTCGGCGGTTGCACGGTAAGCGTCCAGATCCCCGTACTCGGCGATGCTGCCGAGAATGCCGAGCGGCACGAGCCCCGCGGCGCGGGCGGCATAGAGAATCATTTGCTTTGGAACCGCGAGGGTTTCAGGACTGGGCACCAGGCCCGCAGACAGCGCGAAGTCCTCGCCGCCGAGCTCCATGGCGACGTTGCGCGCATCGGCGCGCGCGATCGCCTCGGCGTTCAAAAGGCCGACCGGCGACTCCACCAGCACGACGAAACGGATGCTGCCGCCCGCCATGCCCCGCTCGGCTTCGAGCTGCGAGACGTCGCGGGAGAGCGACTGCAGCGTGTTCGCATCGTCCACTTTCGGCACCAGCAGCGCGCGGACACCGGGAAGCACGGCGGCGTCGAGATCGGCGGCGGCCTGCTCGGGCTCCGAGTTGATGCGCACGAGCACGTCGGCACCTGCGCGGCCGACCTGCGCGACCGCATCGACGAGCTTTCGCCGCGCATCGGGGCGCTCGCCGACGGGCACGCTGTCCTCGAGATCGAGAATGATGGCATCGGCGCCCCGCGTGTGCGCCTTGTCGATGAAGCGCGGATTGTTCGCGGGAACGAACAGCAGCGAGCGCCAGACGAGAATGTCCGCAGGGTTGGGTGCGTTCACGCTCCTCTGCCCCCTTACAGCGTCGCCACCGGCGTCACCGGTGAGCCGACGGCCCCCGGCATGCGCAGCGGCGGCGCCGTCAACAGGCATCGGAAGCGCTTCTGCCGACGCATCTCCGCGGCCAGCTCGGACAGATACCAGAGCTCCCCGAGATGAACACCCAGCCGGAACAGACAGTGGCGGTGCAGCGGCAGACGCGAGCAGCCGCCGCGAGTGTCGCCGGTGCCGTGGGAATCTTCCACCGCCATGTTGTCGGTGGCAATGACGGCGATACCGCTGTCGGTAATCCAGTCGAGCAGACGATCGTCGTAACCGTCGAGCACCGCGCAGGACGCGTGCAGGAGCGCCGCGTCGGGCTCGCCGCCCATGGAAAGGATCATGTCGTCCCAGCCCGTATGCATGAGGAACATGTCGCCCTCTTCCACGACCACACCGTCGTGTTCGAAAACTTTCATGAGCGCATCGTAACCTACCACCGCGCGCTCGTTGCCGAAATGCGCGTGCAGGTCGACGAGCACGGCGCGGCCCTGCACGCTGGTCTCGGCCATGTTCTCGATTCCCAGCGCACGTGCGCCGAGGGCCTCTCTGTCCGCGTCACGCCCGATGTGCTCGTAGGCCCGGAAGCCGTTGTAATAGACCGGCTCGGCGACGCCGTCGCCGTCGGCATCGAAAAGCTGACCGACGTGGGCGAGACTGTCCCACTGGGTCGAGTACTGACTGTGCAGGACCATCACCTCGTCGCTGGTGATGTCCATAACACCCGGTGTCTGGTCGTTCCAGATGTAGTTGAAGTAGACGTCGCCGCTTTCGAAAACCGGGGCGAACTTCGGTGGGTGGCGTTTCGGGTTCACGCTGTTGCCGCCCGGCAGATCCAGCGGCAGGCTGAGACAGAAGCTCTTGCCGTCGCGCACCTCGGCTACGCCCTGTTTGACCTTCTCCGCAGTGATCAGATTCAGTCGCCCGCGCTGATCGTCGACGCCGAAGTCTCCCCAGTTCGAGCCCTCGGGGCGATTTTGCCAGCGTTTTCTCATG
>JABAHR010001535.1_pt4 | contig 43301 bp, 36 predicted proteins | sample 7062101 | NCBI WGS metagenome assembly JABAHR01 (sample SAMN14534553, study PRJNA622989) | marine sediment metagenome | biome: marine biome [ENVO:00000428]; feature: marine pelagic biome [ENVO:01000023]; material: deep marine sediment [ENVO:00002113] | place: India: Gulf of Kutch | collected...
CTGTATCTGCAACCGATGATGGCGGTGGTCACGAACATCGATGCCGATCATCTGGAAACCTACGGCGGCGACTTCAAGCGCCTCAGGCAGACCTTCGTCGATTTCATCCAGCGGCTGCCTTTTTACGGTCAGGCGGTTCTCTGTTTGGAGGATCCGGTTATCCGCGAGCTGCTTGCGGAGATCGCGAAACCGGTGACCACTTACGGATTCAGCGACGAAGCCGACGTGTACGCCACCGACATCCGCCAGCAGGGCAGACGCAGTCACTTCCGTTTGCATCTGCGCGGTGTCCGCGGCGCGCGTGAGCTGGTGCTCAACCTGCCGGGAAGGCACAACGTTCTGAATGCGCTCGCCGCCGTTGCCGTCGCGCGCGAGCTCAATGTCGACGATGCCGCTATCGCTCGCGCCCTGGCCGGCTTCGAGGGGATCGCACGGCGTCTTCAGGACTACGGAACGCTGGCGAGCCCGGCAGGATCGATCACGCTGGTCGACGACTACGCCCATCATCCCAACGAAATCGCCGCGACCGTCCAGGCGGTTCGCTCCACGTGGCCGGGACGGCGCCTGGTGGTGGTCTTTCAACCGCACCGTTACACACGCACGCGCGACCTGCTCGACGATTTCAGCCGGGTGCTTTGCGAGGTCGACGCGCTTGCGGTGCTGGAGGTCTACCCCGCCGGAGAGAGCCCCATCGGCGGCGCCGACGGGCGCGCCCTGTGTCGCGCGATCCGCGCCCGCGGGCGGGTCGACCCGGTGTTCGTAGACGAGCTCGATGGCGTCGCCGGGATGCTCCCGGGCCTGCTCGCTGCCGGCGACGTGCTGCTGGTGCTCGGCGCGGGTGATGTCGGGCGCCTGCCCCCGGAGCTCGCCGAGATGTGGGCGGCGCCGGAGCGCGCACAGGAGGGCGGTGGCGCGTCATGAGCGCGCCGGCAGCGATCATGAATCGACCTCGCGGCGACCTGCGCATCGACGAGCCACTCTCGCGCCACACCGCGTGGGGCATCGGCGGGCCGGCGAAGCGCTTCTATCGGCCGGCGGATGTCGACGATCTCGCGTTTTTTCTCGCCGGCCTGCCCGCCAACGAGAGCATCTTCTGGCTGGGACTCGGCAGCAACGTTCTGGTGCGCGACGGCGGCTTCGAAGGCACGGTCATCGCCCCCGATGCGCTCGATGCGATCGCCCTCGCCGGCGATGATCGGGTACGGGTCGAGGCCGGTGTCGCCTGTCCCAAGGTGGCCAAGTTCTGTGCCGCGCGCGCCCTCGGCGGTTGCGAATTCTTCGCCGGCATCCCCGGAAGCGTCGGCGGCGCGCTCGCCATGAATGCCGGCGCTTTCGGCGGTGAGACCTGGGATCTGGTGGAGTCTGTGGAGACCGTTGCACGTGACGGCAGCCGCCACCGCAGGGCTGCGGGCGAGTACAGCGTCGCTTATCGCAGCGTCACCGGACCCGCCGACGAGTGGTTCACCCTGGCGGAGCTGCGGCTGTCGCCCGATGCCGGCGGCAGCGCCGCGGTGCGCATCAAGGAGCTGCTGCGCCGGCGCGCGCAAACCCAGCCGCTCGGAACGCGCAACTGCGGCTCGGTGTTTCGCAATCCGCCGGGAGACTTCGCTGCACGCCTCATCGAGGCCAGCGGCCTGAAGGGCGCGCGCGAAGGCGCCGCGGTGGTTTCGGAAAAGCACGCCAATTTCATTATCAACACCGGCGGCGCAACGGCTGCCGACGTGGAGTCGCTGATCGCACGGGTCGCCGAGCGCGTCGCCGAGACGAGCGGCGTGCGTCTCGAGCGCGAGGTGCAGATCGTCGGCCGTGCGCTCGCAGAGGGAGCGCAGAAATGACTCTCGCGACACGCAGAAAGGCCGTCGTTGCGGCTCTGCTGCTCGGCCTCGCCGCGGCCGCCTGGCCGGCGATCGAGCGGCTGCAGCGCCACACCGTCAACTCGGTGCGCATTGCCGGCGAGTTCAGGTACGTATCACGCGACCTGCTCGAGCAGGTGGTCGCCGATCAGATCACCAAAGGCTTCTTCGAGGTCGACGTGGAAGCCGTACGCAGCGCCTCGCGCGCGCTTCCATGGGTACGCGAGGCGTCGGTGCGCCGGGTGTGGCCGGACAGCCTGCACGTGGCCATCGTCGAGCGCGAGCCGGTGGCCCGCTGGAACGGCGATCACCTGCTGGAGGCGGATGGGACGCTCTTCGAGTCGCATGGCAAGGCCTCCAAGCTCGCTCTGCCGCAGCTGTTCGGACCGCAGCAAAGCGAACGCGAAGTGCTCGCGGCGTTCGGGCGGTTTCGCACCGTGCTCGGCCCGCTCGGGGGCGGTATCGAGAGCCTGCGTCTGCACGAGCGCGGGGGCTGGCGCCTGATGCTCGCCAACGGCACGGCATTGGTGTTGGCCGAGGGGCAGGACGCGGCGACGCTGAAGCGATTCGCGCGCGCCGCGGCCAAGGAGATCGCCGAGCACCTGGATCGGATCGAACAGGTGGATCTCCGTTATGCGGGCGGCTTCGCCGTGCGTTTACGACAGGCTTCGGAGAAGGGTAACGAGGGTTGAGTGCGGTGAAGAAGACCGACAAAAAACTGATCGTGGGTCTCGATATCGGCACTTCCAAGGTGTGCGCGGTTGTCGGCGAGGTGTCGGAGGACGACGGAATCGAGGTCATAGGCATCGGTATTCATCCGTCGCGGGGCTTGAAGAAAGGCGTGGTGGTCAACATCGAGTCCACTGTCCAGTCGATACAGCGTGCCGTCGAAGAGGCGGAGCTGATGGCAGGCTGTCAGATCAACTCGGTCTACGCGGGCATTGCGGGAAATCACATCCGCAGCCTCAATTCTCACGGCATCGTTGCCATCCGCGACAAGGAAGTTACCGCCGGTGACGTGGACCGGGTCATCGACGCGGCGCGCGCGGTGGCGATTCCCGCCGATCAGAAGATCATCCACATCCTTCCTCAGGAGTTCATTATCGATAACCAGGAAGGGATCAAGGAGCCGATCGGAATGTCCGGTGTGCGCCTGGAATCGAAGGTGCACATGGTGACCGGCGCCGTGAGCGCGGCGCAAAACATCATCAAATGCGTGCGCCGCTGCGGGCTGGAGGTCGACGACATCATCCTGCAACAGCTGGCATCCAGCTACTCGGTTCTGCTCGACGACGAGAAGGAGCTCGGTGTGTGTCTCGTCGATATCGGCGGCGGCACCACCGACATCGCGGTATTCACCGAGGGCGCCATTCGGCACACGGCGGTGATTCCCATCGCAGGCGATCAGGTCACCAACGACATCGCCGTGGCGCTCAGGACGCCGACTCAGAACGCCGAGGAGATAAAGATCAAATACGCCTGTGCGCTTGCCCAGCTCGCGACCGCCGACGAGAGCATCGAAGTTCCGAGCGTCGGCGACCGACCGCCGCGCAGGCTCGCGCGTCAGACACTGGCTGAGGTCGTCGAGCCCCGCTACGAGGAGCTCCTGACGCTCGTGCAGGCGGAGCTTCGCAGAAGCGGCTTCGAGGACCTGATCGCCGCCGGTGTGGTGCTCACCGGAGGCAGCTCCAAGATGGAAGGCTTGATGGAGCTTGCCGAGGAGATTCTGCACATGCCGGTGCGCATCGGCGCTCCGCAAACCGTGTCCGGACTCGCGGACGTAGTAAGAAACCCTATTTATGCCACCGGCGTCGGCCTTCTGCTGTTCGGCTACAGACATATGCACGAACGCGGCGCGGAGAGCGTGTCGGGCGGTGGTTTCAAAGCTGTGTGGGAACGCATGAAGAGTTGGTTCCAGGGAAATTTTTGAAGGTGTAACTGACCTCGATGTCGGAGGGGAAGCAATGTTTGAACTGGTAGATGCATATAGTCAAAGCAGCGCTGTCATACGTGTCATCGGTATTGGTGGCGGTGGCGGCAACGCCGTCGAGCACATGTTGAGCTCGAATATCGAAGGCGTCGAATTCGTGTGTGCGAATACCGACGCGCAGGCGCTCAACAAGTCCGCCGTGCGCACCGCGTTGCAGCTCGGGAGCAATGTGACCAAGGGCCTCGGTGCCGGCGCCAATCCCGATGTCGGCCGACAGGCGGCACTCGAGGATCGCGACCGAATCGTCGATCTCCTCGAGGGTTCGGACATGGTGTTCATCACCGCCGGCATGGGCGGTGGAACCGGCACAGGGGCCTCGCCGATTGTCGCGCAGCTCGCCAAGGAGCTCGGCGTCCTGACCGTGGCCGTGGTGACCAAGCCGTTTCCGTTCGAGCTCAAGCGGCGCATGAAGATCGCGGAGGACGGCATCGCCGAGCTGAGCCAACACGTGGACTCGCTCATCACGGTGCCGAACGAGAAGCTGCTGAGCGTGCTCGACGGCAGCATCACGCTCCAGGACGCTTTCAAAGCGGCCAACGAGGTGCTGCACGGGGCGGTGCAGGGTATCGCAGAGCTGATCACGCGACCGGGCATGATCAACGTCGACTTTGCCGACGTGCGCACGGTCATGTCGGAGAAGGGTCGCGCCATGATGGGCTCGGGCCGGGCCGTCGGCGAGGAGCGCGCGCGCAAGGCGGCGGAGGCCGCTATCGCCTGCCCGCTGCTCGAGGACGTCGATCTCAGCGGTGCCCGCGGCATTCTGGTCAACGTCACCGCCGGTCCGGATCTCGGCATGGACGAGTTTGCCGAGGTCGGCGAGGCCATTGGCGAGTTTGCCTCGGAGAACGCCCTGGTGGTTATCGGCACGACCCTCGACGAGGAGGTCAGGGACGAGCTGCGCGTGACCGTGGTGGCCACCGGCCTGGGGCAGGACACGGCGCGCATGGAGCGCGACATGCGCCTGGTAGCCCAGGCCGCCGGCAGCGACGTGGACTACAAGCGTTTTGACATGCCGACGGTGATGCGCAAGCAGCCGCCGAGGGAGAAGGAGCCGGTGACCGCGGTGGATGCCGATTCGGAGTATCTGGACATACCGGCGTTTCTACGCAGGCAGGCCGACTAGGCGCGGCGGGAGCGGGCCCCGTGGAGGGCGCCCCGGGGCGTCCCCCACCGCGGCGGCTGGTGGCCGCCCGGCGGTCATTGGCCCCGTGGCTTCGCGGCCGGCGGAACCTTCGTTTGGTTCTTCGGCGCCGTCGCGCGGGCTGGTGGCCGCCGAATCGGCCGAGCGGCCCCATGGGACGGGAAGCTGATCGTGTGTCGGCAGCGCCGCTTTTGCCGGGAAGGTCTATAGTTGTTGCCATGGGTGCTCAATGGTCACCGCGGGGCGCACGGGTTCGCGCGTTGCGGAATTCTGTGCTAGCATTTTCGCCGCTTCGCGCAAGCGAACCGGCGGTCTCGAACCAGCCGCCGAGAGCAACAATCGATACAGACACCGAATACGCATTCCGCGCCGGTCCGGGGGGGCACGACAGTAATGATTAGGCAGCGAACGCTGAAAAACGTTATTCGTGCCACCGGAGTCGGATTACATACCGGCGAAAAAGTCTACCTCACTCTGAGACCCGCGCCTGCCAACAGCGGCATACGCTTTCGGCGCGTCGATCTCGATCCCGTCGTCGAGATAAAGGCAAGCTCCGAGAACGTCGGCAGCACGGCCCTGTCGACGAGCTTGAGCGCCGGCGACGTGCACGTATCGACCGTCGAGCATCTGCTCTCTGCGATGGCAGGACTCGGCATCGACAACGCGTACGTCGATTTGAGCGCTGAAGAAGTCCCGATCATGGATGGCAGCGCCGGTCCTTTCGTGTTCCTCATCCAGTCGGCCGGCGTCGAAGAGCAGAATGCCGCCAAGCGGTTCATTCGAATCAAGCGCCCGATAAGGGTCGAAGAGGCCGACAAATGGGCGCAGGTCGAGCCATTCGATGGTTTCAAGGTGTCCTTTGCCATCGAGTTCAATCATCCCGTTTTCAGTGAGTGCCGCAACGAAGCATCGGTGGACTTCTCCACAATCTCCTTCGTCAAGGAAGTCAGCCGCGCGCGCACATTCGGTTTCCGCTGTGACCTGGAAGCGCTGCACGCCAGCAACCGCGCGCTCGGCGCGAGCGTCGACAACGCAATCGTCGTCGACGATTACCGGGTTCTCAACGATGACGGTCTGCGCTACGACGACGAGTTCGTGAAGCATAAGGTGCTCGACGCAATCGGCGATCTGTATCTTCTCGGGCACAGCCTCATTGGCGCCTTCAGCGGATACAAATCCGGGCACGCGTTGAACAACAAGTTGCTGCGCACCCTGCTCGCAGACGAGACCGCGTGGGAGATGGTCACCTTCGACGAAGGTGTCGAGGCACCGATCATCTTCATGCAACCGGTGTCCGCCGGTTGAAGCGCCCGGCAGGCGGGCTTGCGCGACAAGATTAGAGACTAAAGGAGAACGACGGGGCGCGAGGGGAGAGGGCCCGCAGAGGCATCCACTTCGTAGACCCTGCAGCTCGGCGGCCGGGACTCAGTCCCGGTCCTGGTCGGAGACCCTGCCGGAGAGGCGCATCAACGCGCGCGCGAGCGCCGGGTTGTCCGTGCTGCGGGCGACGCTCTCAATGAGGCCGGCGGAGCGGCCCGAGAGGCGCGGGCGCGGCCTTACCGGCGGCTCGCTTGGCAAAATCGTGGGCCGGGTCACGATTTGCACTTTGCTCAGGCGCGGGTTTTCCAGGCGCCTGCGCAGATGGTCTAGTATTTGAGGGGTCAGGTAGCGGATACGGGATGACCAGGCGGGAGACTCCGCCACCAGGGTCACGGTCCCTGCGCTTGCCCGGGCGACGCAGACGCGGCCTTTGAGGGGTTCGTCGAGAATCTCATCCAGGGCCTGGTTAGCGAGTCCCAGGCGGCGCGACGCGGCCGTGAGCCGCCCGAGAGGCGACAGGGCGTTGCCGAGGAGCTGGCGTACCGATATGTAGGGAACGCCGCTCATGTCCGACACCTGGCAGAGAACAAAACGACCGGGTTCGCTACCTGCGGGAAGGGGGGCGAGAACGCGCCGACGGACGGGCGCTCCCGGCGAAATACATAGTTAGCCCGTATGGAAATTATCGTCATCTCGAGCAACCGGCGTCGGCGCCGCGCGCACCTTGGCAATGGCGCCCTATTATCGCTGATAGTCGCCGTCGTTGCCCTGTGCACGGGGGCCTATTTTCTGGGATCCCGCTCGATGCCCGTCGCGGGCGATCCCGGTCCGGAGCTTTACGCAGCCGCCTGGAAGGCGGAGGTCTTGCAGCAGCGCGACGAGGTCCAGGGCGCTATCAAGGACGCCGAGCAGAATCTCGACGCGCTGGCGCTCAGAATGGGCGAGATTCAGTCGCGGGTGGTGCGTCTCGACGCGCTCGGCAGACGCCTGGTGGAGATGGCGGACCTGGATGCCGAGGAGTTCAACTTCGATGCGCCGCCGGCCCGGGGCGGGCCGGAGCTCGTGACCGAGCGTGAGCCCTTCGAGGTGCCGGATTTTCTCGCCTCCCTCGAGAATCTCGTCAGGCAGCTCGAAGACCGCGAGCCGAAGCTCGCCGTGGTGGAAGGCACGCTGATGAATCGCAAGCTGCATGCAGAGGTCTTCCCGACCGGGCGACCGGTGAAAAAGGGATGGATCTCGTCGGTATTCGGCTGGCGAAACGACCCCATCAACGGTAAGCGGGCTTTCCACGAGGGTATCGATTTCGCCGGTCGCGCAGAGAGCGAGGTGGTTGCCGTCGCCGCCGGTGTCGTCGTGTGGTCGGGAAGGCGCTGGGGATTCGGCAATACCGTAGAAATCAATCACGGCAACGGCTACACGACGCTCTATGCGCACAACGAGAAAAATCTCGTCAAGGTCGGAGAGACGGTCAAGAAGGGCCAGGTGCTGGCGTTGCTCGGCTCCACCGGCCGCTCCAACGGGCCTCACGTGCATTTCGAGGTGCGCAGGAACGGCAAAGCGGTCAACCCCATAAAATTCGTGCGCGAAAAGCCCTAGACGGTCGCCGGGGCGTTCAATCTCGCATCGCGGGGTTGCTTTTTACCGCGGCAGGCCCCATTAATCTCATTGCAGAGCGCGGGAGCGACGGCCTCGCCAGCGGGCCGGATTGTTGACAAACGTGCTCCGGTGACCATCATCACCCCACGCCGTCAAGAGCGTCCGCAGGCCGGGGCGACCACGGCCCGAGCATTGGCATGATCACGAAGGCAATCAGGAAAATCGTCGGTAGCCGCAACGAGCGGCAGGTTCGGCGCATGCGCAGGATGGTCGAGGGCATCAACGCCCTCGAGGCGGACGTTCAGAAGCTCTCCGACGCCGAGCTGCGGGCCAGGACCGATGAGTTCCGCCAGCGCCGCGCCGCCGGCGAATCCCTCGAGAGTCTGCTGCCCGAGGCTTTCGCGACGGTTCGCGAAGCCGCGCGCCGTACCCTCGACATGCGCCATTTCGACGTTCAGCTCGTGGGCGGCATCGCCCTGCACGAGGGCCACATTGCCGAGATGCGTACCGGCGAGGGCAAGACCCTGGTCGCGACGTTACCGGCTTACCTCAATGCGCTCGATGGTAACGGCGTTCATATCGTCACGGTGAACGATTACCTGGCCCGGCGTGACGCCGCGTGGATGGGGCACATCTACGAATTTCTGGGAATGCGCACCGGCGTCGTCGTGCCGGGCATGCTGCCCCAGGAGAAGCAGCAGGCCTACGCGGCCGACGTCGTTTACGGTACCAACAACGAGTATGGTTTCGATTACCTGCGCGACAACATGGCATTCATGGCGGCGGAGCGCACCCAGGGCCCGCTTCACTATGCCATCGTCGACGAGGTGGACTCGATTCTCATCGACGAGGCGCGCACGCCACTCATCATTTCCGGCCCGACCGACGAGAACTCCGACCTGTATGTGCGCGTCAACCGGCTGATCCCCTCCCTCAAGCGCCAGGAAGTGGAGGACGGACCGGGAGACTACAGCGTCGACGAGAAGGCAAAGCAGGTCTATCTCACCGAGGAAGGCCATCAGCGCGTCGAGCAATTGCTCGAGGAAGAGGGCATGCTCGAGGCCGGACAGAGCCTCTACGATGCCAGCAACATCGTGCTCATGCACCATCTGATGGCGGCTCTGCGCGCTCATGCGTTGTTCACGCGCAACGTCGACTACATCGTCAAGGACAACGAGATCGTCATCGTCGACGAATTCACCGGTCGCACCATGCCCGGGAGACGCTGGTCCGAAGGGCTGCACCAGGCCATGGAGGCCAAGGAAGGAGTGCCGATTCAAAACGAGAACCAGACGCTCGCCTCGATCACGTTTCAGAACTACTTCCGGCTCTACGACAAGCTCGCCGGCATGACGGGCACGGCCGACACCGAGGCCCCCGAGTTTCAGCAGATCTACGGCCTCGAGGTCATCGTGATTCCCACGCACATGGACATGATCCGCGAAGACTTTCCCGATCTGGTTTATTTATCAAAGGACGAGAAGTTCGAGGCGATTCTCGAGGACATCCGCGATTGTCGCGAGAGAGGGCAACCGGCGCTCGTGGGTACGGCTTCAATCGAGACCTCGGAGTATCTGTCGAGTCTGCTCGCCAAGGAGAGCATCCCGCATCAGGTGTTGAACGCCAAGCAGCATGCCCGTGAGGCCGAGATCATCATGCAGGCGGGCCGCCCCGGAACGATAACCATCGCCACGAACATGGCCGGCCGCGGCACCGACATCGTTCTCGGCGGTAACGTCCAGGCGGAGATCGATCGCATAGAGAGCCCCGAGCGCGAAGAAACCAGCAAGATGCGCGCTGACTGGAAAAAGCGTCACGAAGCGGTCCTCGAGGCCGGCGGGCTTCACATCATCGGCACCGAGCGCCACGAGTCGCGGCGCATCGACAATCAGCTGCGCGGACGCTCCGGCCGGCAGGGAGACCCCGGCTCGAGCCGCTTCTACCTCTCCCTGGAGGACGACCTGATGCGCATCTTCGCCTCGGATCGCGTGTCGGCCATCATGCAGAAGCTCGGCATGCAAAGAGGCGAGGCCATCGAGCACCCTTGGGTTACCAAGGCCATCGAAAACGCGCAGCGCAAGGTGGAGAGTCGTAATTTCGACATCCGCAAGCAGCTGCTCGAGTACGACGATGTCGCGAACGACCAGCGAAAGGAGGTCTATGCCCTGCGCAGCGAGCTGATGAGCGAGGACGACGTATCGGATCGCATCACTCAGATTCGCGAAAATATTCTGAGCGAGGTCATCGACACGCACATAGCGCCGCATAGTCTCGACGAGCAGTGGGACGTGCCCGGTCTGGAGGAGTCACTCAAACGCGAGTTCGACATCGACCTCGATATTTCCGGCTGGCTGGCCGCGGACGACGAGCTCCACGAGGAGCCGCTGCGTCAGCGCATCCTCGACGAGATCACCGCCGCTTACGAGGAGAAGAAGCGCCTCGCAGGCGAGGAGGTGATCCGGAACTTCGAGAAAGCCGTCATGTTGCAGGTCCTCGACACGGCGTGGAAAGAGCACCTGGCCGCCATGGACTATCTGCGCCAGGGTATCCATCTGCGCGGCTACGCGCAGAAGAATCCCAAGCAGGAGTACAAGCGCGAGGCCTTCGAGATGTTCCAGGGCTTCACCGAGCGCATCAAATACGAGGTCATCAATCTGGTCTCCAAGGTGCGGGTGCGCGAGGAATCGGATGTCGAGGCGATGGAGGAGCAGCGACGGATGCACGCGCCGGTGTCGGCCGTTCACCCGAGTGCCGCCGCCATGGAAGCCGAGGCAGCCGAGGCCGATCCTGTCGCGGCCGCCGTCGCCGACGAAGTGGCGAAGACGAATACGCCATTCAAACGTCCCAGTCGCAAGATCGGCCGTAACGAGCCGTGTCCTTGCGGCTCGGGCAAAAAATACAAACAATGTCACGGTCGTATCAGCTGAGGGGACGGCCCGCCTGAGGAGTCCGCGGGCGCCCCGGGCGTCAACGTGGAGATCGGTACATGGCGGTTGGCCTTAGCGACGAGATCAATCCTCTGCCCGTCGACGGCGCGCGTCTGGGCAGCGCCTCACTCGGCATTCGCAGCGAACCACGCGACGATCTCGTCGTCATGGAGCTTGGCGCCGGCAGCCGCGCGGCGGCCGTGTTCACGCGCAACGCCTTCTGCGCTGCACCGGTCACCATCGCGCGCGAGCATCTCGAAAGGCAGGCACCGCGTTATCTGCTGATCAATGCCGGTAACGCCAATGCCGGCACCGGCTCCAATGGTCTCGAGGATGCCCGCAGCTGTTGCCGGGCGCTTGCCGAGCGCAGCGGCTGCAGCCTCGAGCAGGTGCTGCCGTTCTCCACGGGCGTCGTCGGCGAACCCCTGCAGGTGTCGCGATTCCCCGAGGCCATCGAGGCTGCGCTCGCGGCTCTGGACGCCAATGGCTGGTCGCGGGCCGCGCGCGCCATCATGACCACCGACACCGTGCCGAAGGGCATCTCCAGGCAGTTCATCGTCGACGGCAGGACCGTCACCGTCACCGGAATCGTCAAGGGCGCGGGCATGATCCGGCCGGACATGGCGACCATGCTCGCTTTCCTCGCCACCGACGCCGACGTCGCGCAGCCGGTGCTCGATGCATGCCTGAAGCGCGCGGTCGCGCGGTCGTTCAATCGCATCACCGTGGACGGTGACACATCCACCAACGATGCGTGCGTCCTGGTCGCGACAGGCGCGCCGGGTGCGCCGCGCATCGACGAAGCCGCGGAAGAGGGCGCCGAGGGATTGCTCGAGGCGGTGTCGGAAGTGTGCACGTGGCTCGCACAGGCAATCGTCCGCGACGCCGAGGGGGCGAGCAAGTTCATCACGATCGCCGTCAGCGAGGGCCGTGACGAAGCGGAGTGTCTGCGGCTCGCCTACGAGATCGCGCACTCGCCGCTGGTCATGACCGCCATGTACGCGAGCGACGCCAACTGGGGGCGCATACTTGCCGTCGTGGGACGCGCCGGGCTCGACGATCTCGACATCGACGCGGTGCGTATCGATCTCGGCGACGTGGCCATCGTCTGCGACGGCGGCCGCGCGGCGGGTTATACCGAGGAGCAGGGTCAGCGTGTCATGTCCGAGGACGAGATCACCGTCTCGGTCGCGCTCGGGCGCGGCTCGGCTCACGCGACCGTGTGGACCTCGGATCTGTCCCACGAGTACGTCACCATCAACGCCGAGTACCGCACCTGAAGCAGCGAGTTCACGTGGTCGCCGGCGTGCTCGACAACGCGCGCGGCGAGATTCTGGTTGCCAGGCGCTTCGACCATGCCCACCAGGGCGGCCTGTGGGAGTTTCCCGGCGGCAAGGTGGAGGCGGCCGAGTCGCCACGGGTCGCGCTTGCGCGCGAGCTCGACGAGGAGCTCGGTGTCGGTGTCGAGGCGGCACGCCCGCTCATTCGCGTGCGCCACGACTACGCCGATGTGCGCGTGCTGCTCGACGTGTGGCGGGTCACCACCTGGAGCGGTCGCATCCACGGGCGTGAAGGCCAGAGTCTCAAATGGCTCGCGGCGCACGCGCTGCGCGAACTGCCGATGCCGGCGGCGGATGAGCCGGTGGTGACGGCGCTGCGCCTGCCCGAACGCTATCTCATCACGCCGTCCCCCGGCCGCGATCGCGAATCCTTTCTGGCGGCCCTCGGTGCGAGCGTCGATGCCGGCGTGCGCCTGGTGGCGCTGCGGGCCAGGGAGCTCGCGCCGGCCGACCTCGTTGCTCTGTGCCGAGAAGCGGCGGCGCTCTGCCACCGGCGCGGCGCGCATCTGCTCTTGAACGGCGATCCGGCACTGCTCGCCGAGAGCGGCGCCGACGGCGTGCACCTGGACAGCGTGCGTCTGATGTCGACGCGCTCACGGCCGGTGGGTGAGGCTTCCTGGCTGGCGGCTTCCTGTCACGACGCCCACGAGCTCGCCCGAGCCGCGTCTGTCGGCGCTGATTTCGTCGTGCTCTCGCCCGTGGCGGCGACGCCGAGTCATGCGCACGCAAAGCCGCTCGGCTGGCAACGCTTCGAGGCGCTGGTCGAAGAGGTCAACCTGCCGGTATTCGCCCTCGGGGGCATGGGCCCGGAGCACCTGGACGCCGCGTGGCGGCACGGTGCGCAGGGTATCGCCGCGATACGCGCTCTGTGGAGGGGGTCGGCGCAGCAGCGGTAGTCGTTGCCCCGCGGGGTGTCAGCGCTCCAGGTACTGGAGCTTGTCGGCGACGTCCTCCCACTCCGCCGCGTCCGGGGGTGCGTCGATCTTCTCGGTGAGCACCGGCCATTCTTTGGAGAGCTCCGCGTTGAGCTCGAGAAAATGCCGCTGGTCCTCGCGCAGATCGTCCTCCGAGACGATGGCGTCCACGGGACACTCGGGCTCGCACAGGGTGCAGTCGATGCACTCCTCGGGATCGATGACCAGGTAGTTGGGTCCCGCGTGGAAGCAGTCGACCGGGCATACCTCGACGCAGTCCGTGTATTTGCATTTGATGCAGCTTTCGAGAACGACGAATGTCATCGGCTAGTGATCCTGGCGTGTCGGCCGCAGAGAGCGGCATATGTTACTGGTGTTTCCCGGTGCTTACGAGTCCCGGGAGGCTCGCGAGCGCAGCCGTTTCAGGGGCGTTGCGCGTCCAGCAACGTGGCCAGCGGCGCGAGCCGCTCGGGCAGTTGAACATCCGGGTAGCGGGCGCGGAAGGCGCGCAGATTGCTCATCGCACCGTCGCGGTTGCGAGCCTCGAGCAGTGCTTCGATGAAGCGCAGCCACGCCTGCGGGTCGTCGCGCACGGCGGCGCTCGGCATTGGATGCGGGTCGCGCGGGGGAACCTGCGCGTCCGAGGGGGCCACTGCCGACGCCGCCCCCTCGGCGCGGCGTCCGGGCGCGCTGGCGGCTGCCGGCGCCGGCTCGCTGGCACCGAGGTCCGCCCGCTCGGCCTCGGCCGCGGCCGGCGCGCCGCCAACGGCCTCCTTGCCCGCGTTCTGCGCGGCAGACGGCTCGGCCGGCGCCGACTCGAGGGCGCGCTCGGCGGCAGTCGGCTCCTGCAGGGTCTGGGCCTTGTGCTTGCGAGGCAGCGCCTCGTCCGCGGCCGACGGCGCGCCGACGCTGGCCGGCGGCGAAGCCGGTTCGGATTTCCCCGTTCGCTCGAGGGCGACGTCGCGCTCGAGAGACGGGTCGGGCATCAGCAGGACCACACCCAGCGAGAGCACCAGCACCGCGGCCAGCGAGGCGGGTACCAGCCAGTGGCGCGCGAAGGGGCTGTGCACCACCCGCCTGCGGGTCGATACCGCACGGCGCGCCTCGGCGAGTATGCGCGCGTCCAGGCGCGCGTCCGGTTGCTCGTCGGCGCCGTCGCGGTAAAGGCGTGACAGCTCGGAGTCACCCTCCAGGTACTCGTCGAGCCATTCGTCGTCGCGCTCTTTGCCGCTCATGATGTGTCTCCCAGCCCGGCGCGCAGCTTCGACAAAGCGTAACGAAGCCGGCTCTTGACGGTCTCGCGGCCGACGCCGGAGAGCGCGGCGATGTCCTCGAGGCCGAGACCGGCTTCCTCGTGGAGCAGAAAGACGTCGCGTTGCTCCGCCGGCAGCGCGGCAATCAGGGTCTCGAGCCGGGCCGCCTGGCGCCCCGAGGACACGCGCCGCTCGGGCTCGTTCACCGGATCCGCCGCCGGCACGTTCGCTGATTGCGCGTCGTCGAGGGACTCGAATCGTCCCGGATTGTCCGCGCGGTGGCGATCGATGACCCGATTGCGCGCAATGCGGTACAGCCAGGTGGTGAACTTCGCGCGCGGCTCGTAGCGGCTGCGCGCGCCGATGACGCGCATCCACACGTCCTGAAAGGTTTCCTCGGCCGTGCTGCGTTCGGCGCAATGACGCAGACAGTAGCGAAACAGCGCACCCTTGTGGCGCGCGTAAAGCACCTCGAAGGCATCGGCGTCCCCGTCCCGGTACTTGAGCATCAGCGCCTCGTCACTCGCATCGTCTGCGTCCATACAGGACCAGACTAACGGCCAAACCACCGAATGCAAGCCCGTCCCGAGGCGGCGCGGGGCTTGCACTGGTTGCACATTCTTTAGTAAACGTAGCAACGTCTCGATTGGGTTCGGAAGCTTGCCAGCATGGAAAGTGTCGGAACGCGCACCCTGCGTGGAATTCTCGAGTATCGCGCCGCGACGACGCCCGAGAGCCCGTTTGTCGTCTTCGACGACCTCGACGCCGGCGTCGCCCAGTACAGCTACGGGGAATTCGACGCACGCGTCAACCGGAGCGCGCACATGCTGCACTCCCTCGGCATCGGAGCGGGAGACAAGCTGAACCTGCATCTCTCCAACTGCGTCGAGTTTCTGCTGCTGTGGTTCGCCGCGGCGAAAATCGGCGCGGTCATCATGCCCACCAACGTGGCGGCGACGGCCGAGGAGCTCGAGTATCTGATCGATCACTCCGAGTGCCGGCTGATCTTCACCCAGAGCCGCTACCTGGACATCACGCGCGAGGTGCAGCGGCGCTGCGCCCGAATCGAGGCGATCATCGTGTGCGATGAAGACGCCGAAACGCGCGAGGCGTCCTTCGCAGCGCGCGTGTCCTCGCAGCCGGAAACGCCGCCGCAGGCGCCCGGCGGGGCCGACGACGAGGTGGGCATTCTCTACACGTCCGGCACCACCTCGCGACCGAAGGGCGTGCTCGTCACGAATGCGAACTACATCTATGCCGGGGAGACCGTCGCCAAGGCGATCTGCCTCGCGCCCGACGACCGCCACCTCGTGGTGATGCCGCTCTTTCACGGCAACGCCCAGTACTATTCCACCATGAGCACGCTGGTGACGGGGGCGAGCATGGTGCTCTCGTCGCGCTTCAGCGCGAGCCGTTTTTTCGATCAGGCGATTCGCCACGGGTGCACGGTCTCGAGCCTTTTCTCGGCCCCCATGCGCATGCTGCTTGCCCAGCCCCGCCGCGAGGCGCTCGCCGAGAACAGGCTGCGCGCGGTGCTGTTCGCCCAATCTGTCACCGAGGAGCAGCTCGAGGAGTGGCAGGAGCGCTTCGGCGCGCCGCTGCTGCAGCTCTGGGGCATGACCGAGACCATGGGTCCGCCGCTCATGAACCCGATCCACTTCCGGCGAAAGAACATGAGCATGGGTCTGCCGGTGATGGGTTATCGGGTGCGTCTGGTCGACGAGCAGGGAAACACGGTACCCCGCGGCGAAGTCGGCCAGATCGTGGTCTCCGGCGAGCCCGGCCGCACGCTCATGAAGGGCTACTTCAAGAACAGGCAGGCCACCGAGGAAACCATTCGCGACGGATGGCTGTGGAGCGGCGACAACGCGCGCGAAGACGAGGAGGGCTATTTTTATTTCGTCGATCGCGCCAAGGACATGATCAAACGCTCGGGCGAAAACGTCGCCGCGAGCGAGGTGGAGGCGGTCGTTCTCACACACCCGAAAGTCTTCGATTGCGCCGTGATCGGCGTGCCGGATCCAATGCGCGACGAGGCAATCGTGGCGGTGGTCGTGACCGTCGAAGGGGAGGTCGTGGACGAAGCGGCGATCGTCGACTGGTGTCGGGAACGGCTGGCGAGCTTCCGGGTGCCCGAGCGCGTCGAATTCCGCAGCCAGCTTCCGCGCACCTCGGTAGGCAAGATTCAAAAGCACCTGCTTCGGGCCGAGCTGGAAGAGGCGGGATGAGCCGAAGCGCCAGCGCGCCGACGCGCGGCGATTATCCGCACTTTTGCGCGCTCGCGACGCGCTGGATGGACAACGACGTGTATGGGCACGTCAACAACGTCCTCTATTACAGCTTTTTCGACACGGTCATCGCCGAGTACCTGGTGCGCGAGGGCGGCTTCGCGTTCGAGACCGCCGAAGTCATCGGACTGGCGGTGGAGAGCGGCTGCCGTTATCGCCGGCCGCTCGCCTTTCCTCAGCGGCTCGAGGCGGGCCTGCGGGTTGCCCATCTGGGCAACTCGAGCGTGCGCTACGAGATCGGCATATTCTCCGAGGACGACCGCGAAGCGTCCGCCGACGGCTACTTCGTGCACGTGTTCGTGAACCGGGCGACGGGTCGGCCGGCCCCTATCCCGGCTTCGATTCGAAGCGCGCTCGAGCGCTTGACGACGACCTGACGCGCACCCGCTGCGCCGGCGCCGGCCGCTACCGGCTTTCCGATTCGATCAACTCTTTCAGCCGGTAGAGCATCGCGAGCGCATCGCGTGGCGACATGCCGTCCGGCTGCATGGCGTCGATGAGCTCGCGCAACCGATCCGGGCCGAGTGCGTCGCGAGCCGAACGCTCGAAGAGCGGCATTTGCGCATCGCCGCCCGCCGTCGTGCGCGCAGCCGCCTCGGCCTCCAGGGACTCCAGGGTGGCGCGGGCGTCCTCGATGACCCTTCTCGGCACGCCGGCCAGTGCCGCCACCTGCAGCCCGTAGCTGCGGTTGGCGGGTCCCGGGCGCACGCGGTGCATGAAGACGATGCGGTGCCCGTGCTCGAGCGCCTCCAGATGCACGTTGGCCACGCCGCTGAACTGCTCGGGCAGCGCGGTGAGCTCGAAGTAGTGGGTGGCGAACAGACTGAAGGCGCCCACCTCTCTCAGCAGATGCGCGGCCGACGCCCAGGCGAGCGCCAGACCGTCGTAGGTGCTGGTCCCGCGGCCGATCTCGTCGAGCAGCACGAGGCTTTCACGGGTCGCGTTGTTGAGGATGTTGGCGGTCTCCACCATCTCGACCATGAAGGTGGAGCGGCCGCCGGCGAGATCGTCGGCGGCACCGATGCGGGTGAACACGCGATCGACGGGACCGATGACGGCGCGCTCGGCGGGCACGTAGCTGCCCATGTGCGCCATCAGCACGATGAGGGCGGTCTGGCGCATGAAGGTCGATTTGCCGCCCATGTTCGGGCCCGTCACAACCAGCATGCGGCAGTCCTCGTCGAGCGTCACGTCATTGGCGACGAAGGGCTCGTCGAGCACCTGCTCGACTACGGGGTGGCGGCCGGCGGTGATGGCGATCCCGGGCGTGTCGGTGAGCTCGGGTTGCCGGTAGTCGAGCGTCTCGGCGCGCTCGGCGAGGGTGACGAGCACGTCGAGGCGGGCGAGATTCGCCGCGCAGGTCTGCAGCGCGGCGAGCTCATCGGCGAGACGCGTGAGGATCGCGTCGAAGAGGTGGCGCTCTCTGGAAAGCGCGCGCTCGCGCGCGCTCAGCACCTTGTCCTCGAAGGTCTTCAGCTCGGGCGTGATGTAACGCTCGGTGCTCTTCAGCGTCTGGCGCCGGCGGTAGTCTTCCGGCACCTTGTCGGCGTGGCTGCGGCCGAGCTCGATGTAATAACCGTGCACGCGGTTGTAGCCGACCTTGAGCGTCGCGATGCCCGTGCGCGCACGCTCGCGCGTCTCGAGCTCGGCGAGGAAGGCATCGGCGTCGAAAGCCAGGCGCCGCAGCTCGTCGAGCGCCTCATCGTAACCCTCGGCGATGACGCCGCCGTCGCGCAGTGTCACAGGCGGGCTCTCGACGATGGCCCGGCGCAGCCAGGCGCCGGTTTGCGGAAACTCTCCGATGCCCGCACGCAGCTCCGCGAGCAGAGGGCTGTCCACCGGCGCGAGCATCTCGTGCAGGGCCGGCAGCAGCGCGAGCGTGGCGCCGAGCTGGGACAAATCCCGGGGCCGGGCCGTGCGCAGGGCCACCCGCGAGACGATGCGCTCCAAATCACCCATGTCGCGCATGTGCCCGTGAACGCGGGCGTGAACGCCGGCGTCGAGCAGCGCGCCAACGCACTGGTGGCGGTGGCGCAGCACGTGGCGGTCACGCAGCGGCCGCCCCAGCCAGCGGCGCAGGCAGCGGCTGCCCATGGCGGTGGCGGTGCGGTCGAGCACGTCGGCGAGGGCGTGGCCGCGCTCTGCGGACAGGCTCGCGGTGAGCTCGAGGTTGCGCCGTGAGACGGCATCGAGCACCACCGCGTCCTCGCGACGCTCCATGACCAGGCCGTGCACGTGCGGCAGGGCGCTGCGCTGGGTGTCGCTCACGTACTGCAGCAGGCCGGCGGCGGCGGCGACGGCCAGGTGCGCCGAGTCGACGCCGAACCCGGCCAGATCGCGGGTGCCGAACTGCGCCGAGAGCCGCTCGGCCGCGGCGCCGCGCTCGAAGTACCAGGCGGGAAGCCTTTGCAGGCTGGCATGCTCTTCGAGCACCTCGAGCCTTGCGGCGTCCTCGCTGACGACGATCTCGGCCGGCTCGATGCGCTGCAGCTCGGCGCCGAGCGCCTCGACACCGCTCACCTCGGAGCACACGAAGCGGCCGCTGGCGAGCTCCAGGCGGGCCATGCCGAAGTCCGTGCCCTGTCCGTGCACGGCGCACACCAGGGTCTCGCGGCGCTCGTCGAGCAGCGCGTCGTCGGTGACCGTCCCCGGGGTGACGATGCGCGTGACCTGGCGCTCGACCGGCCCGCGGCTGGTGGCCGGGTCGCCGATCTGCTCGCAGATGGCCGCGGACTCGCCGGCGCGCAGAAGCCTGGCGAGATAGGCGTCGACGGCGTGAGCCGGCACACCGGCCATGGGGATCGGCGCGCCGTTGGCCTGCCCGCGCGCGGTGAGCGCAATGTCGAGCAGGCGCGCCGCCCTGCGGGCATCGTCGAAGAACAGCTCGTAGAAATCCCCCATTCGGTAGAAGAGCAGCATGTCCGCGTGCTCCGCCTTGATACGCAGGTACTGCTGGATGACCGGGGTGTGGGCGGCATCGGGGGGGCGCGTCATCGGTGGCAGTGTAACCAATGGCGATCGGCCGCGCATAGCGGTGCCGGCCGCGTGCCTTGAATTGACGGGAATCGCCCGCATATTCCCCGCTGACCCCGAGCCGAGCCCACTTTTTCCCGCCAGGAGCAGCACCAGGCCATGAGCGTCGAGACCACCAAAGAGACCCGCAGCTTTCAGACCGAGGCCCGCCAGCTGCTGGATCTCATGATTCACTCCCTGTACAGCAACAAGGACGTCTTCCTGCGTGAGCTGATTTCCAACGCCTCGGACGCCGCCGACAAGCTGCGCTTCGAGGCGCTTTCCGACGAGGCGCTCTACGAGGGCGACGGCGAGCTCGCCATCCACGTGGACTACGACGAGAAGGCGCGCACCGTGACCGTGCGCGACAACGGCATCGGCATGAGCCGCGAGGAAATCGTCGAGAACCTCGGCACCATCGCGAAATCCGGAACGCGCCAGTTTCTCGAGGCGCTCACCGGTGACCAGGCCAGGGATTCCGAGCTCATCGGCCAGTTCGGCGTCGGCTTTTACGCAAGCTTCATGGTCGCCGACCGCATCACTGTCACCTCGCGCCGCGCGGGCCTCGCCAGGACCCAGGGCGTGCGTTGGGAGTCGAGCGGCGAGGGTGAGTTCACCGTGGAGAGCGTGGAGGTACCGAAACGCGGCACCCGGGTGGTGCTGCATCTGCGCGAGGGCGAGGACCAGGACGCCTATCTCGACGCAGCGCGGCTGCGCGCCATCGTTCACCGCTACTCGGATCACATTTCCTTTCCCGTCAAGATGTTCAAGCAGGGCGAGGGCGAGAAAGGCGAGGAGACCGTCAACACCGCGACCGCCATCTGGACGCGCAGCAAGCAGGACATCAGCGATCAGGAGTACAACGAGTTCTACAAGCACATCGCCCACGACTTCGAGGACCCGCTCGCGCACCTGCACAGCCGCGTCGAGGGCAATCTCGAGTACACCTCGCTTCTGTACATACCCGCGCGTGCACCGTTCGATCTGTGGGATCGGAACGTGCGCAGGGGAGTGAATCTCTACGTTCGCCGCGTGTTCATCATGGACGATGCCGAGCAGCTCATGCCGCCTTATCTGCGCTTCGTGCGCGGCGTCATCGATTCCGCCGACCTGCCTTTGAACGTGTCCCGGGAAATTCTCCAGCAGAACCGTCAGATCGACGCCATGCGCGCGGGGTCGGTGAAGAAGGTGCTCGATCTGCTGACTCGGCTCGCCAACGACGAGCCGGAGAAGTTCGCGCTGTTCTGGCGGGAGTTCGGCAAGGTTTTCAAAGAGGGGCTCATCGACGATCCCAAGAACAAGGAGGCCATCGCGGAGCTGCTGCGCTTTGCCAGCACCCACGGCGGGGACGACGCGCCGAGCGTATCGCTCGCCGACTATGTCGGGCGCATGAATGAGGGTCAGGAGCTCATCTACTACATTACGGCCGACCGCTACGACACTGCCGTCAACAGCCCGCACCTGGAGATCTTCCGGGACAAGGGTATCGAGGTGCTGCTGCTCACCGACGAGATCGACGAGTGGGCGGTGAACCATCTTCAGGACTACCAGGGCAAGCACCTGCGATCGGTCTCCAAGGGTGAGCTGGATGAGAGCATCACGGGCAAGCCGCCGGAGGAGAGCAAAGAGGGCGAGGAGCGCGAGCACAACGAGCTTCTCGAAGCGTTCGAGAAAGCGCTCGGTGAGCGCGTCAAGTCGGTCCGTCTGACCAACCGCTTGACCACCTCGCCGGCCTGCCTGGTGGCCGACGAGCACGAGCTCGGCGGGCACCTGGAACGGCTGCTGCGGGCCGCGGGCCAGGACGTTGCGAGCAGCCAGCCAATCCTGGAAATCAACCCCGAGCACATTCTGATTCAGCGCTTCGCCGCCGAGGCCGATGAGCAGCGCCGCTCCGACTGGGCTAGTATTCTTTTCGATCAGGCCCTCCTCAGCGAGGGCGGACGCGTGTCGGATCCCGCCGGCTTCGTCAGGCGCCTGAACGAAATGTTTCTGGCTCTGGCCGGCGAGGGAGGCGCGGCGACCGGCGCCGCTCCGAGCGCCGGCGGGACCCCCGCCGGGGCGACCGCCTCCGGTGCCACCGGCGGTAAAAAGGCCCGGCGCCAATCCCCGCGCAAGCCCGCGACCTGAGGGATCCGGGTCCCGGGAAAGGGGCCAATCTGCCGACCGTGACACGCTTCGCGCCGCGGCGGTGCGGGCCGTTATGGGAACTGTGTGAACCCGGTCACGTTGGCCGGGAATCGGCGGCTGCTAGACTGGCTCCACGCAACAATAAGGCCGCAGCCGGAGACCACGCGCTCGGAAAAGGCCATCGGCTTATGCCCAAAGCAGACAGCACAGCTTTCGAATCCATCAGGGCGCTTTCTGCCGTGGGCATCGCGCTATCGGCGGAGAAGGACGAACGCCGCCTGATGGAGCTCATCGTGCAGAGCGCCAAGCAGCTCACCAACGCCGACGGCGGCACCTTCTACTCGCGCACCGAGGACGACGAGCTCAAATTCGAGATCATGCATACGGATACGCTGGGTATCCACATGGGCGGCACCAGCGGAATTCCCATCGACCTGCCGAACATACCGCTCTTTGACAAAGACGGTAAGCCGAACCACAAGATGGTCGCCGCCAAGGCCGCGGTCAGCGGCCAGACGGTCAACATACGCGATGCCTACAACGCACCCGACTTCGATTTTTCCGGCACCCGCGCCTTCGACGAAACCACTGGATACCGCTCCAAGTCTTTTCTGACCGTCCCGCTCAGAAATCACGAGGACGAGGTCATCGGCGTCCTGCAGCTCATCAATGCAGTGAGCAGGGATACCGGCGGCCTGGTGTCGTTCAGCATCGCGGACCAGGAGCTGGTCATGTCGCTGGCTTCCCAGGCGGCCACGGTGTTGACCAAGGATCGCCTCATCAAAGAGCATCGCACGCTTTTCGAAGCCTTCATCGAGCTCATTGCTGCGGCCATCGACGACAAGTCACCGTACACCGGCGGCCATTGCCGCCGGGTGCCCGAGCTCACCCTGATGCTCGCCGACGCAGCGGCGCAGACCCAGTACGGTCCACTCAAGGACTTCACCATGAGTGAAGACGACCGCTACGAGCTCAATATTGCGGGATGGTTGCATGACTGCGGAAAGGTGACGACGCCGGAGCACGTGGTGGACAAGGCCACCAAGCTCGAGACGATTGTCGATCGTATCCACACCATCAATGCGCGCTTCGAGGTGCTCAAGCGCGATGCGCAGATCCGGGTCCTCGAGCAGAAGCTCGAAGCCCGGGAGAAGGGCAAGAAAATCAACGAGAAAAAGCTCGATGCGGCGCTTGCGGCCGAGCTCGAGCAGCTCGAGCGCGACCGCGAATTCCTCGGCGTGTGCAACGTCGGCAGCGAATACATGGCCAAGGAAGATCAGGAGCGGGTCGAGCGAATCGGCGCCTACAAGCTGATCGACGGCAACGGCAACGAGGCGACGTTGCTGAGCGATGACGAAATCTACAATTTGAGCATCGAGAAGGGCACGCTCAACGCCGAGGAGCGGGAGATCATCAATCAGCACATTGTCACAACCATCAAGATGCTGGAGTCACTGCCCTATCCGAAAAACCTGCGCCGCGTACCCGAGTTCGCCTGCGGCCACCACGAGAAAATGGACGGCACCGGCTATCCGCGCGGCTTGAAGCGCGAGGAAATGTCCGTGCAGGCGCGCATCATGGGCATCGCGGATATCTTCGAGGCGCTGACCGCGGACGACCGTCCTTACAAGGCGGCGATGCCGATTTCCGAAGCCCTGAGGATTCTCGGCACCATGAAGCTCAACAACCACATCGATCCGGATCTTTTCGATGTCTTCATCCGCAAGAAGGTATACTTGAAGTACGCCCAGCGCTTCCTCGAGCCGAGGCAGATCGATCACGTCGATTTGAGCAAGATTCCAGGCTACGAGACGCTGGCCGACGAGATTCAAAGAAAGACGGCGAGCATGGGGGGAGGATAGCTGCCCGACGCCGAGCAGGCCTTCGAGGTCCTGGCCCGATCCGCCGCCAGGGACCTTTGCAGCATCCGGGACTTCATTCGATGGGGCGCGAGCCGATTTGCCGAGGCCGAGCTTTGCTACGGTCATGGCACGGACAATCCCATCGTCGAAGCCTCGGTGCTGGTGCTGCACGCCCTCAGCCTCGATCCCGACCTGCCCGAGGGGCTGCTCAGCGCGCGCCTGAGCGCGGAGGAAAAGCAGCAGATCCTCAACCTTTTCGCGCGGCGCATCCGAGAGCGGATACCGGCGGCGTACCTGACCGGCCACGCGTGGTTCGCGGGGCTGCGCTTTCGTGTCGACAGGCGGGTGCTCGTTCCGCGTTCGCCCATTGCCGAGCTGATCGAAGCCGGCTTCGCACCCTGGGTCGATCCGCAAAGCGTGGAGCGCGTGCTCGATGTCGGCACCGGCAGCGGCTGCATAGCCATCGCCTGCGCGGTGCACCTGCCGCAGGTCGAGGTGGATGCCGTCGATGTCTCCACCGATGCGCTCGAGGTCGCGCGCCTCAACGCCGAGGAGCACGGTGTCGATGACAGGGTGCACATCTTCGCATCCGACGGCCTCGCAGCGGTGCGCGGCGCCTATGACGTGATCGTCAGCAACCCGCCCTACGTGGATGTCCACGACATGGATGCGCTGCCCGAGGAGTACCGGCACGAGCCCGCCGTGGGACTCGCCGGCGGTGAGCACGGGCTCGACGTGGTCGCGGAGCTGCTGGCGCATGGGCGCGAGCACCTTCGCGACGACGGCGTGCTGATCGTCGAGGTCGGCGCCAGCCGTCCGGCGCTCGTCGAACGCTACCCCGGCCTGCCCTTCGTGTGGCTCGAGTTCGAGCGCGGCGGCGACAACGTGTTCCTTCTCAGAGCCGGCGATCTCTGACCCCCCGCGGCCGGGGTTTCCGGTCCGAGGGTGCCGTGAACGGCGTCCTCATCGGTTACAATTGCCGGCCATGAGCGGAAACACCATTGGCAAGCTGTTCTCGGTGACCTCCTTCGGCGAGAGTCATGGCGCTGCTATCGGTTGCGTCGTCGACGGCTGCCCGCCCGGTCTCGAGCTCTGTGAGGACGACCTGCAGCCGGATCTGGAGCGTCGCCGCCCGGGCAAGACGCGCCACACCACACAGCGCCGGGAAACCGACCAGGTGCGGATCGTCTCCGGCGTTTTCGAGGGCCGCACCAGCGGCACGCCGATCTGTCTGCTCATCGACAATGTCGACCAGCGTCCCAAGGATTACACCAAGATCAAGAATGTGTTCCGGCCGTCGCATGCCGATTACACCTATCAGCAGAAGTACGGCGTACGCGATTACCGGGGCGGCGGGCGATCCTCGGCGAGGGAGACATCGGCACGCGTCGCCGCCGGCGGCGTCGCGAGAAAATACCTGCGCGAGCGCGAAGGTATCGTCGTGCGTGGCTACCTCGCCCAGCTCGGTCCGATCAAAAGCGAAGCGTTCGACTGGGACGAAGTCGAGCGCAATCCGTTCTTCTGCCCCGACAAATCGAAGGTCGCCGAGCTGGAAGCGTATATGGACGCGCTTCGCAAAGAAGGTAACTCCATCGGTGCGCGCATCAATGTCGTCGCAAGCGGCGTTCCGCCCGGTCTGGGCGAGCCGGTATTCGACCGCCTCGATGCCGACATCGCCGCCGCTCTGATGAGCATCAACGCCGTCAAAGGCGTCGAGATCGGCGACGGGTTTGCGGTGGTCGAGCAGAAGGGCACCGAGCATCGCGACGAGATCACGCCGGAGGGCTTTCTCAGCAATCATGCCGGCGGCACGCTCGGCGGCATCTCGAGCGGGCAGGACATCGTTGCCTCGCTTGCGCTCAAGCCGACCTCGAGCATTCGTCTGCCGGGGCGCAGCATCGACGTCGATGGTAATCCGGTCGAGGTGGTCACCCACGGTCGGCACGACCCGTGCGTCGGCATTCGCGCGACGCCCATCGCCGAGGCGATGCTCGCCATCGTGCTCATGGACCACCTGCTGCGACACCGGGCGCAGAACCTCGACGTGCGCTCGCCGACTCCCGTGGTGCCTGCGAGGACAGAGGATCAGGGCTGACGGCAGTCCATGACATTGCCGCACGCACCCCTGGCGACGTTTTACTTCTTCTTTTTCGCGGTCACCGGCGCCATGCTGCCGTTCTGGCCGCTGTATCTCGAATCTCTGGGATTTACGCCGGTTGCCATCGGCACCCTGGTGGCCCTGGTCATGGTCACGAAGATCGTCGCCCCCAACGTGTGGGGCTGGGTGGCGGACCGGCGCGGCCGGCGCATGGCGCTCGTGCGCCTGGGGTGCTTCACCGCCACGCTCGTCTTCGCGGCGGTCCTGCTCTCGAGCCGCTTCTGGTGGCTGGCGCTGCTGATGGTGATCTACAGCTTCTTCTGGAACGCGGCGCTGCCCCAGTTCGAGGCGGTGACGCTCAATCACCTGGAGGGGCGCGTCGAGCGCTACAGCCGCATCCGGCTGTGGGGGTCGGTGGGATTCGTGATCGCGGTGGTGGCGCTCGGGCGCATGATCGAGCAGGGCGGCGCCGCGGTGGTTCCGGTGGCGATTCTCTCGCTGCTCGCCTGTGTGGCCCTGGCGAGCCTGCTGGTCGAGGATGCCGGGACGCGCCCTGCGCCCGCCGGGCAGACCTCGCTGCTCACGGTGCTGCGCAAGCCTCCGGTGCTCGCGCTGCTCGCCGCCTGTCTGCTCATGCAGGCGAGTCACGGGCCCTACTACGCGTTCTACTCCATTTATCTGGAGGAGCACGGCTATCCGGCGAGCAGCATCGGCGCGCTGTGGGCGCTCGGCGTGGTGGCCGAGGTGGTGGTCTTCTTGTTCATGCAACGCCTGGTGCCCTGGGCCGGTTTGCGCAACCTGTTCCTGCTCGCGTTTGCGCTGACCGCTGTGCGCTGGGTGATGGTCGCCCTGCTCGTGGAATCGGGCGTCGCCATGCTCTGCGCCCAGCTGCTGCACGCCGCGAGCTTCGGCCTCTACCACGCCGTTGCCATCGCGCTGGTGCACCGGGAGTTCACGGCCGGCCACCAGGGACGCGGACAGGCCCTGTACAGCAGCCTGAGCTTCGGCGCCGGCGGCGCCGCCGGCGCCTTCATGGCCGGGTATGCATGGCAAAGCGCGGGCGCGACGGTCACCTGGCTGGCGGCCGCCGCCTTGAGCGCCCTGGCGCTGCTGCTGGCGTGGCGCTACGTGGTCTTTCCGCCAGCCCCGCTGCTGCGCGCGAACGCCCGCTTTCCGCTACAATAGCCCGCTTTCGGGATTCGCTGGCGAGAAAGACGATGGCCGGAAAGACCCTTTACGACAAGCTCTGGGATGCCCACGAGGTGCGCCGAAACGATGACGGCACATCGATCCTCTACATCGATCGCCATCTTCTTCACGAGGTCACGTCGGCCCAGGCCTTCGAAGGTCTCGAGCTTGCCGAGCGCAAACCCTGGCGCATCGATGCCAACCTCGCGGTTTCCGATCACAACGTTCCGACCACCGATCGCCGCGGCGGGATCAGGGATCCCATCTCCAGGCTCCAGGTCGACACTCTCGACGCCAACTGCGACAAGCACCACATCGTCCAGTTCAAGATGAACGATCGCCGGCAGGGCATCGTGCACGTCATCGGCCCCGAGCAGGGCGCCACCCTGCCGGGCATGACCGTGGTGTGCGGCGACTCCCATACCTCGACTCACGGGGCATTCGCCTGCCTTGCCCACGGCATCGGCACCTCCGAGGTCGAGCACGTGCTCGCCACCCAGTGCCTGCTGCAGAAGAAATCAAAGAACATGCGCATCGTCGTCAACGGCAGGCTCGGCAAAGGCGTCTCACCCAAGGACCTGATACTCGGCATCATCGGCAGAATCGGCACCGCCGGCGGCACGGGCTACGCCATCGAGTACGCCGGCGATGCCATCACCGCGCTTTCGATGGAGGGGCGCATGACCGTCTGCAACATGTCGGTGGAAGCCGGCGCGCGGGCGGGCATTATCGCCGTCGACGACAAGACCATCGATTACGTCAAGGGCCGGCCGTTCGCCCCGACGGGCGAGATGTGGGATCGCGCGGTCGCCGCGTGGCGTGGTCTCGTGAGTGACGCGGATGCGGTATTCGATCACGAGGTGGTGTTCGACGCGGAGAGCATCGTGCCGCACGTCACCTGGGGAACGTCGCCGGAGATGGTCATCGGTGTGGACGCGCGCATTCCGGATCCCCGCGAGGAGGAGGACCCCTTCCGCCGCGAGGGCATGGAGCGCGCGCTCGCTTACATGGGCCTCGAGGCCGGAACGCCGATGAGCGACGTGAAGGTCGACAAGATCTTCATCGGATCGTGCACCAACGGTCGTCTCGAGGACCTTCGTGCCGCCGCCGACATCGTTCGCGGCCGTCGCATCGCCGACAACATCAAGCTCGCCATGGTGGTGCCGGGCTCGGGCGTTGTGAAGCAGCAGGCCGAGGAGGAGGGCATCCACGAGGCGTTCATCGAAGCCGGCTTCGAATGGCGTGAGCCCGGCTGCTCCATGTGTCTGGGCATGAACGACGACCGTCTCGAGCCCGGTGAGCGCTGCGCGTCGACGTCGAACCGGAACTTCGAGGGACGCCAGGGCCACCTGTCGCGCACCCACCTGGTGGGTCCGGCGATGGCCGCGGCCTGCGCCGTCGCGGGGCACTTCGTCGACGTGCGCGAGTGGTGAGGTGGCGGCTTTGAGCGCTAGGTGCTGGTGCCGCCGACGGTGAGCTCGTCGACCTTGAGCGTCGGCTGGCCGACGCCGACGGGAACGCTCTGACCCTCCTTGCCGCAGGTTCCGACGCCATCGTCGAGCGCCAGATCGTCGCCGACCATGCTGACCCGGGTGAGCACGTCGGGGCCGTTGCCGATGAGCGTCGCCCCCTTGACCGGCCGCGTGACCTTGCCGTTCTCGATGAGATAGGCCTCGGAAGCGGAGAACACGAACTTCCCGGAGGTGATATCCACCTGTCCACCGCCGAAATTGACCGCGAACAGGCCCTTGTCGACCGAGGCGATGATCTCCTCGGGCGTGTGCGGCCCGGGCAGCATGTAGGTGTTGGTCATGCGCGGCATCGGCAGGTGGGCGTAGGACTCGCGCCGCCCGTTGCCGGTCGGGGTCACGCCCATCAGGCGGGCGTTCATGCGGTCCTGCATGTAGCCCTTGAGAATGCCGTTCTCGATCAGCACGGTGTGCTGGGCCGGGGTTCCCTCGTCATCGATATTCAGCGAGCCGCGCCGGCCCTGCAGGGTGCCGTCATCCACGACCGTGCACAGCTTCGAGGCCACCTGCTGCCCGACGCGCCCCGCGAAGGCCGAGGTGCCCTTGCGGTTGAAGTCGCCTTCCAGCCCGTGCCCGATCGCCTCGTGCAGCAGCACGCCGGGCCAGCCCGGCCCCAGCACCACCGGCATCATGCCGGCCGGTGCATCGATGGCCTCCAGGTTGACCAGCGCCTGGCGCACCGCCTCACGCGCGTAACCCAGCGCGCGCTCATCCTCCAGGAAGAAACTGTAGTCGCTGCGGCCACCACCGCCGAAACTGGCCTGCTCGCGGCGGCCATCCTGTTCCACGATTGCAGTGACATTGCAGCGTACCAGCGGCCGCACATCGGCGGCCAGCGTGCCATCGCTCACGGCCACGAGCATCACCTCGTGCACCCCGGCGAGGCTGACCACAACCTCCCTGACGCGCGGATCCTGGCGGCGCGCCTCGGCATCGAGCTGTCTGAGCAGGGCAACCTTGTCGTCGGCCGACATGCGCTCGAGCGGATCGTGCGCGGGATACAGCGCGTTGCCTGCACGCGCCTGCCAGGCCTGCAGCCTGCCGCCGGCGCCGTGACCGGCAATGGCGCGCGCCGCACCCGAGGCCTGCAGCAGTGCGGGCATCACGATCTCATCGGAATACGCAAAGCCGGTCTTGTCGCCGCTGATGGCGCGCACACCGGCACCCTGCTCGATGCTGTGGCTGCCTTCCTTGACGATGCCGTCTTCCAGCACCCACGATTCATAGCGGGTCGACTGGAAATACAGGTCGCCGCCATCCACGGCATGCCCGAGCAGCTTGCCGAATACCGTGTGCAGGTCGTTTTCGTCGATGCCTGCCGGCACCAGCAGCCGCTGGCGGGCAATATCGAGACTGGACTCAGGCATTGTCAAGACATCGCAGGCGGCGATGCGCGATGCTGGGGAAATTACGCCGTGCACTCTGCAGGCGACCGAGTTCGATATCGGCGCAAACCACCCCCGGGCCACGTGCCAGGCTGTTCAGCACCGTACCCCAGGGATCGACGATCATGCTGTGGCCATAGGTCTCGCGGCCATTGAGGTGATAACCGCCCTGGTCCGGCGCGACCACGTAACACAGGTTCTCGATGGCGCGGGCGCGCACCAGCACCTCCCAGTGGGCGCGGCCGGTGATGGCGGTGAATGCGGAAGGCACCACGAGCAGTTCCAGGCCCTTGTCGAGTTGCTGGCGATACAGTTCCGGGAAACGCAGGTCATAGCATACCGAGATGCCCATGCGCCCGAACGGACTGTCGATCACCACGACTTCGTTGCCCGGCTCGATGGTGTCGGATTCGGTGTACTGTTCACCGCTGTCGACCAGAGCGACGTCGAACAGGTGGATCTTGTCATAGCGCGCCACCTGCCTGCCCTGGTCATCGAACACCAGGCAGGCCGCGCGCACCTTGTCATCGGCCTCGGCCTCCAGCGGTATGGTGCCGCCGACCAGCCAGACAGCGTGTCGTGCCGCCTGCTCGGACAGGAAGGTCTGTATCGCGCCGCTGCCCGGTTTTTCGCGTACCTCGACCTTGTCGTGCTCGCTCTTGCCCATCAAGGCAAAATTCTCCGGCAACACCACCAGTCGCGCATGCTGGCTGACCGCCTCCTCGATCAGACGCTCCGCCTCCAGCAGGTTGGCGCCGATGTTCGGGCTCGAGGCCATCTGAATACATGCAACTACACTCATAAAGTTACGCCAGTTTCCTGGAATCTAACGGGTTTCACAGCATAGCACAGAATGCCGACCGGGCATCCGCGCGCACCGGCACGCCATTACTCGTCCTGCTGCGTTACCTCCGCGGCAGACTGCGCATCCCTTGCCGGTGCTGCCAGCCGGGTTATCGCCGGTTCCGACCACGGCCCGGTCAGGGTGTATTGCGTACGCGCAATTTCATTCAGGCCGAGTGTTTCCCCGAGCAGCTTCTCGGCAACGATCACGGCCGCGCCGACCGCGGGGCCGCCGGCAATGGTACCGGCCAGCGGCAGGCCGGATTGCAGGTAGGGCGTCACGGTTACCAGCTGATCATAGTCCTGCGCGGCGAGGCCGACACGGCCCGAGATGTCGATCTTTGCCGCCGCCCCGTCTATTTCCAGGTCGTTGGTGTAGGCATTGCCTGCGTCCAGTACGAAGTTGCCGGCAATGCGTTCAAAACCAAATCCCTTTTCAAACAGGTCGGAAAAATCCAGCGCCAGACGTTTGGGCAGCATGGTCACGCTCAGCAGCCCGAGCATCCGGCCGGCGCCCGGGTCGACCTCCAGGATCTGCCCGTCCTTGATAACCACCCGGATCTTGCCCTCGACGCTGTCTGCCGCAAACGCCCATGGCGCACCCGGCCAGTTGGCCTGCAGTGAACCGCTCAAATCACCGCCTTTCATGACCTTCTGGTACCCGAACTGCTCCAGCAGCCAGTCCATCCGGGCATCGCTGACCTCCAGCTCGACATTCGTCAGCGAATCATGCTCCGTGGCCTGCCAGCTGCCGCTCATGCGCAGTGTCAGTGTTTCCGATGACATCGCCAGCCGGCTGATGTCGACCATCCCGCCGGGCTGTTTTTCCACCAGCAGGTCCAGTGAACCGTAATTGACGCCGTTGTACACCAGTTGTTGCGCGGTAGCCTGTATGGCCGGCATATCGTCCGGCGCGAACGCGCGCGTTTGCTGCCCGTCCTCGACCGATTCCAGTTCCAGGCGTTGCAGGTCCATCACCACCGTATCGATACCGTCCGCTGTCCGGGTCAGGCGGGCCTCACCTGCTGCCGGTCCGCCCCTGCCGCGGATCGTCCATACCCGCCCTGCCGACTCGATATCCAGTTCCGCTTCGCGGATGCGGTGGCCCAGCATTTCCAGTTCGCCGATCTGCATCGACAGCTGCAGCGGCAGACCGGCGCTAGCGTCGCCGGCAGCGAAATACGGTTGCCAGTCCGCCAGCCTGAACCGCTCCAGCCGCCCGCTGATCAGCAGGCTGTCCCGGTCCGGCAGCACCGGCTCCGTTCCGGCCAACGCCAGTGCCCCGCGCCTGACACGGGCTGCCAGCTGATCCTGCGTCTCGATCACGAGCCTGCCGCTCATGACCCCGGCAAGTTCAAACTCAAGCTGCTGCTCGCTGCGCTCCAGGCCAGCGACCCGTATCGACAGTTCGCGCACGCTATCGCGCGGCTTGCCGAGCGGTGCCGGCAGATCGATCGCCGTGCCCGCCAGCGTGCTGCGCAGGGAGATCGCCAGGTCGGCGGGCTTGCCGCGCACCGGCTTGCCACGCCCGGTCAGGCGCACCCGCCAGTCGCTGTCATCCGTGATCGCCTTGCGCAGGATATGCCCTTCGGCCAGCAGCTGTTCGATCAGGGCCAGCTTGCCAGCCAGTTCGATGTGGGTCACCCCGCCATTGGTGCTCTCCGTCCACACCCTGGCCTGCACCGGGCGTTCGAACAGCGTTGCCTGCAGGCCCTCGCCACGAATGCCCTCGGTGTCGAACTCCAGCCGGCCGCGCACCTGGCGCAGATCTATCTCGTTATCGCTGACCTGCAGCGTGTTCCCTTGCAGACCGATCTGTCCGGACACGGTGACCGGGTCCGCGTGATCGCCGAGCGGCACCAGGATGTCCAGTGCCAGGTCGGCGCTGCCGGTGGTCGTGATGCGATCCACCAGCCCCCCGTAGGTCTCTCCCAGCGGACTGCTGCCCAGCTCGGCCAGCATCACCGACAGCTCACCCTTTACGTCACCCCTGAGGGTCAGTCGTGGATGCGCGAGGTCCCTGATCTGTGCATGCACGCCATGCAGGGCGGCGCTACGGATGCGGCCTGCCTGGCTGTGGATATCCATCTGCCGGCCGGTAAAATTGACCTGTGCATCGAGCTGGGTAACGGGGGACCAGTGCTCGTTGAAATCGAGCGTGGCGCCTACCACGGGCAGCCGCACCTCCAGTTTTCCCTCGCCGTGATCGTATGGCAGCCTGTCCAGGGGGCCCTGGATGATCACACTGCCCTCGCGCACCTCCCCGCCCGTCAGGCTGCGGTCCAGCCAGGCAACCCCGACCGGCGACATGACCTCTGCGGGCAGGTAGTCGCGGATGCGCGCCACCTCGGCCCGGGGGATGGCAAGCTGCAGGTCCATGGACGCCACGCCCTGGTCACCGGGCAGCGCCAGGAACAGGTCACCCTGCAGGGCCAGGTGATCATTGGCGAGGCCCAGCCCCCGGGTCGTCAGCTCGATCCCCTCCCCCGTGTCATTCCAGTACACCTCTCCCTGCAGGCGGTCGAACAGCAGCGGCGCGCGGAACAGGCGCGTGTCGTGCAGTTCCAGGGCATGACTGTCCAGTGTCACGACACCCGCGTCGGCGGCACCGCTCACCGCACCGTCCAGACCCGCAAGCGCCGGGACCGGACCGGACTGCGCGACACCCAGCTTGCTGAACTGCGCGTCGAAATGATCGACCCTGAACAGCCCTTCACCCTGGCGCAGCGAGGCGGAGAGATTCTGCATCTGGCCGGTCGGCCGCAGTGCGAGCAGCTGCATGCGTACCCTGTCGTCTATCGGCAGCACTGTCAGCAGCCCCGCCAGCACCTCCAGGTCCAGTTGACTCAGGCTGGCACTGATATGGCGTACGTCATCGCGCCTGGTAACCGCCACCGACAGGTTTTCCGCACTCCAGCTGCGCGCCTCGCGGCTGAACTGCAATTCCTGCAGCGCCAGTTGCCAGCCTTCCGCCTGCTGGCGCCAGCCAAACTGGGTGCCGAGCCGGTCTGCATCGAAACGCGCCTCACCCTCGCCGCTGCCGTACTGGACGGTAAGATCCTCTACCCCGATCTCCCCTTTCACCGATACCGGACGGCCGGCTTCCAGCTTCGCCCACAGGCGCATGTCGGTACTGCCACTGGCGACCAGCAGTTCGGGCAACTGGTCGTGCAGCAGGGTGGAAAGCACCAGCGCGCTGCCACGGAAATAGGCAACACCATGCCAGTCGAGCGGATTGGGAGACCGGCCGTAGAGCTGCGCCCCGATCTCGACACGCTCACCGATTGTCTCCGGCAACAGTGCATACCCGGACAGCTCGTGCCAGCTGCCCCGGTTGACCAGTGACAGGGTTACATCGTGAAAGCGCTGCGGTTCAGCCAGCCCCGGCGGGTTGCGGAGGGTGACACTGGCGTCATGCAGGGTCAGGCGTGACATCTCCGTGAGGTGGGCGCCGGCGCCGCCGGGATCTGCATCCAGCGGCAACTCCTCGATATACACGCGCCCCTGGTCGTCACGCGCCAGCGTCAGGTCAATGCCGATGACATCGACGCCGGAGATACGCAGTTCACGCTCGGCAAGAAAATGCTGTACATCGATGCTGATCCAGATTTGGTTGATGTCCAGCCTTTGCGGCGCTGCCGGCGCACCGCCTATGGTCACGTCCCTGAGCTTCAGAACCGGGGACAGCCCGCGCCAGGTCGCCTCCATGCGCCGGATATTGACCGGGCGGTCCAGTGCCACGGATGCGGCAGCGATGATGTCGTTGCGATAGTCACTGAGCGTGGGCACCCACAGGCGCGCCGCGGCCAGCACCAGCGCCGTGAGCAACAGCATGCTGACCAGGCACAGCCAGAGCAGGCTGAACAGGCGCTTCAGCATAACCCCGGACTGCCGGCACGGGCGGCAGGCGCTCCGACCTCACATCGGCACAACGTCATATTGTTCCTGGGTATACAGGGTCTCCACCTGGAAACGGATCGGCTTTTCGATAAAGGCCTCCAGTTCCGCAAGGCTGGTCGATTCCTCGTCCAGTATCAGGTCAACCACCCCCTGTGAAGCGAGCACCAGCAGCTCCTCAACGTCGAACTGGCGCGTGGCACGCAGGATCTCGCGGAAGATTTCATAGCACGCGGTTTCCGCGGTCTTCAGCGAGCCGCGTCCGCTGCAGGTCGGACAGCTCTCGCACAGCACATGTTCCAGGCTTTCACTGGTCCGCTTGCGCGTCATCTCCACCAGGCCCAGCGAGGACACCTCGCTGATGTGGGTCCTTGCATGGTCCTTTTCCAGACACTTCTCCAGTGTACGCAATACCTGGCGCTTGTGCTCATCGTCCTGCATGTCGATGAAATCGATGATGATGATGCCGCCCAGGTTACGCAGGCGCAGCTGGCGGGCGATGGCCTGTGCCGCCTCCAGGTTGGTCTTGAAGATCGTCTCCTCGAGGTTGCGGTGCCCTACATAGCCGCCGGTATTGACATCGGCCGTGGTCATGGCCTCGGTCTGGTCGAGAATCAGGTAGCCGCCGGACTTGAGCTGCACCTTGCGATCCAGCGCCTTCTGTATCTCGTCATCGATACTGTAGATATCGAATATCGGCCGCTCGCCGGGGTAATACTCCAGCTGCGTCTGCATATCGGGCATGAACCGCTGGCAGAATTCCCGCGCGCGCTGGAAACTCTCGCGTGAATCGATACGCACCCGTTCGATGCTGTCATCCAGCATGTCGCGCATCACGCGAATGGTCAGCGGCAGGTCACCGTAGGCCAGGGTGCCGGGAGTGGCACTGTCGAGTGTCTCGGATATGGACTGCCAGAGCTTGCGCAGGAACAGCATGTCTGCGCGCAGCGCCTCTGCCTCCGCACCCTCGGCGGCGGTGCGCGCGATGTAACCACCCGTATCCCGCTCGCTCATGAACAGCTGGATGATATCGCGCAGGCGTATGCGCTCCTCTGCATTATCGATCTTTTGCGAGATCCCGACGTTGTCGACGTTCGGGATGAACACCAGGTAGCGCGACGGCAGGGTAATCTGGGTGGTCAGTCGCGCCCCCTTGGTGCCCAGCGGGTCCTTGATGACCTGCACGCAGATCTCGTCACCTTCATGCAGGAGCTCGGTGATATCGGAGCTAACGCCCGGGTTGTCCGGGTCGCCGTTGCGGGCGCCCTGATCGATATCCGAGGCATGCAGGAATGCCGCCCGCTCCAGCCCGATATCGACAAACGCGGCCTGCATGCCGGGCAGCACCCGACATACCCGGCCCTTGTAGATATTGCCGACCAGCCCGCGACGCCTTGCCCGCTCGATGAAAATTTCCTGCAGTACGCCGTTCTCGACCAGGGCTACCCGTGTCTCGCGCGGTGTCACGTTTATCAGTATTTCTTCGCTCATGTGACTGATCCGTCATCCTGAACCGGCCAGGGACCGGTCTCTGTGCCTGCCGCTGCCCGATGCTTGCGAGCGCGGGCCGGGCAAGCCGCCTGCTTCAGCCGCCCCGCTCCATTGTACCCGCCGCTGACTGCCAGGGCATTGCGATCCCGAACTCGTCGAGCAGCTGCGCCGTCTCGAACAGCGGCAGCCCCATCACCCCGGAATAACTGCCCTCGAGCCGTGCGATGAAGACGGCAGCCAGGCCCTGCACGGCGTACGCCCCTGCCTTGTCTGCCGGTTCGCCCGTCTCCCAGTATGCCGCACATTCCGCCTCCTCCAACGTGCGAAACGTCACGCTGCTGGTACTGGTACGCACCGCTTCGCTGCCGGCAACCAGCGCGACTGCCGTCAACACCTCGTGGGTGCGACCCGACAGCAGCTGCAGCATGGCCAGTGCCGCCTCCCGGTCACGCGGCTTGCCGAGGATCCGGCCGTCGACAACGACCGCCGTATCGGCACCCAGCACCGGGCGCCGCTGCTGCCCGCGCAGCGCCTGCCAGCCGGCACGCGCCTTGTCGAGCGCCACGCGCGCCACGAAATCGTGCGCGGTTTCCCCGTCGAGGCGCCGTTCGCTGACATCCACGCGCACTACATCGTGTGTGACGCCAATCTGCAGCAGCAGTTCACGGCGTCTGGGGGATTGCGATGCGAGGAAAATCGACGGGGCCGATGTCATGATCAGTTAACCGTGTGCCGCGTAACGGGAAGAACCGTAACCCTATCATGATCGGTGATAGGGATGCCCGGTTGACAGCGTCCAGGCACGGTAGAGCTGTTCGGCCACGACCACGCGCACCAGTGCATGCGGGAAGGTCAGAGCGGACAGCGACCAGCGGCGTTCGGCGCGCTCCAGGCACGCGGCCGACAGCCCGTCCGGGCCGCCCACCAGCAGCGCCACGTCGCGGCCGGAGGCCATCCACTGTTCCAGCTGCTCCGCCAGCAGCTCGGTACTCCAGGCCTGTCCGCCCACGTCGAGCGCGATGACCATGCAGTCCCCGGGCAGCGCCGCCAGCATCTGCCGGCCTTCCTCGTCACGCGACTGCGCAACGGTCCGCGACCTGCCGCGCTGCGCGAGCGGGATCTCGACCATCTGCAGCGAGCATTCGCGCGGCAGTCGTTTGCTATATTCCCGGAAGCCCTCGGTTATCCAGGCCGGCATACGTGTACCAACGGCAATCAGGTGGATGCGCATGCCGTGTGCAGCTCAGCTGTCCGATTGCACAGCAGCCCCTGACGGACCGCCCACCGACCATAGTTTCTCCAGCGCGTAGAAATCGCGGACCTCGGGCATCATGACATGCACGACCACGTCGGCCAGGTCGATCAGGATCCACTCTGCACCCTTGTCACCCTCGACACCGAGCGCCTTTACACCGATCTTTTTCGCTTGCTCTTCGACGTTGTCCGCGATCGCCTTGACATGACGCGTCGAGGTGCCGCTGGCAATCACCATGATGTCGGTAATCGAGGTCTGCTCGCGCACGTCGATGACGCGGATATCGACAGCCTTCAGGTCTTCCAGCGCATGGATGGTGGTCTCCAGCAGGCGCTCTACCTGTTCATCGACGCCGACGGGTTTGTCACTGTATGTTTTGTTGTTCATTCACCTTTGTGGTCCTGTACAGACCCTGTTCATTGATAATAGAAAGTACGCTGTCGGGCACCAGGAAACTGGCGTCGCCTCCGTCTGCCAGCAAACCGCGTATCTGTGTCCCGGAAATATCCAGGTGACTGACCTGCTGAAACAGCAACAGGCCGGCGGAGCGCTGCCGCAACATGCCGACATCCTTCACGCGGTGTATCCCGATCAAATCGCCCAGCTCGCCGGTTTCGGGAACGCGTGCACCGGGACGCGTCATCACCACCATGTGGCAATGGCCCAGCAGCTCGCGCCAGCGGTGCCAGGCCGGCAGGCCGCGGAAGGCATCCATCCCCACGATCAGGCAGACTGCCTGCCCGGGGAAATCCGCTTGCAGCGACACCAGGGTATCCAGCATGTAGGAAGGCCCTGCGCGCTGCAGTTCCCGCTCGTCCACCACAAACCCGGGGTGCCCCTCGATGGCGGCATTCAGCATGCGGGTACGCAGGCCGGACGAGGCCACCGGCGCCGGCCGGTGCGGAGGTATCCGGCACGGTACCAGACGTATCTCGTCCAGCCCCAGCGCATCCCGCACCTCCAGCGCCGTGCGCAGGTGGCCGAGGTGTACCGGGTCGAATGTGCCGCCGAGGATGCCGATCATGCAGTGGAGTTGATAACTACTGGATGTGCCACAGAGATCACAGAGTACACAGAGGAAAAATATTGCTGAAAGACATTATCATCTCTGTGTGCTCTGTGTTCTCTGTGGCTGTATTGAACAGGAAACGCAATCAGCTACGGATGTGGCCATCGCCGAGCACGATGTATTTCAGGGTGGTCAGGCCTTCCAGCCCGACCGGTCCGCGCGCATGCAGCTTGTCGGTACTGATGCCGATTTCCGCGCCGAGCCCGTACTCGAAACCGTCGGCAAAACGACTCGATGCATTCACCATCACGGAACTGGAGTCGACCTCGCGCAGGAATCGCCGTGCCCTGGTGAATGATTCGGTAACGATTGCATCGGTATGGTCGGAACCGTGGCTGGCGATATGCTCGATCGCGCTGTCCAGGCCGTCGACGACACGGATCGCAAGGATCGGCGCCAGGTACTCCTCGTCCCAGTCGGCCTCGCTTGCAGCGTTGATATCCGGGAGTATGGCACGGGTCTGCTCGCAGCCGCGCATCTCGACACCGGCCTCCCGGTACTTCTCCGCCAGTGGCGGCAGCACCTGTCCGGCAATACCCCGGGCCACCAGCAGCGTCTCCATGGTGTTGCAGGTGCCGTAACGCTGGGTCTTGGCATTGAATGCCACCCGTATGGCCTTGTCGAGGTCGGCCGCGTCATCGATATAGGTATGGCAGACGCCGTGCAGGTGCTTGATCACGGGCACCTTCGCCTCCGCGCTGATGCGCTCGATCAGGCCCTTGCCGCCGCGCGGCACGATCACGTCCACGTATTCTTTCATGCGGATCAGTTCACCCACGGCGGCGCGGTCGGTGGTCTCCACGACCTGCACTGCATCGGCGCTCAGGCCGGCAGCGGCCAGCCCCTCGTGAATGCAGCGGGCAATCGCCTGGTTGGAGTGCAGCGCCTCCGAACCGCCGCGCAGGATTGCGGCGTTGCCGGATTTCAGGCACAGGCCCGCGGCGTCCGCGGTCACATTGGGGCGGGATTCGTAGATGATACCGATGACACCCAGCGGTACGCGCATGCGCCCGACCTGGATACCGGAAGGCCGGAAGTTCATGTCGGAAATGCTGCCCACGGGGTCCGCTAACAGCGCGATCTCGCGCAGCCCCTCGGCCATGCCGGCGATGCGCTCGTCGTTCAGTTCCAGGCGGTCCAGCAACGCGGCATCCAGGCCACGCTGGCGGCCGGCCTCCAGGTCCTTTTCGTTTGCGGCCTTCAGCGCTTCCGCTGCAGACTCGATGGCGCCGGCAATCGCGGTCAGCGCGGCGTCCTTGCGGCCACTCTCGGCGCGACTCATGGCACGTGCGGCGGCACGCGCGCGCATGCCGACACCCTGCATGTACTGCGCAACATCAAAATTGATCGAGTCTGCCTTTACACTCATTTGTTTACCACTCGGTACTCCGTCCCGGGACGCATGCCGGATGACAGCACCGGGCTGCCTGCCAGCTGCAGTGTCAATTGTAACAGTTCATCCCAGGCGTTGCCCGCGGCCTGGCCCTTGCAGACCCGGTCGAGGCTGGCACATTGGCGCAGCAGCTGCGTCAGCACCTGCCGCGGCATGCGCCTCAGCGCCGCGCCGATGACTGCCTTGCGGCTGGACCAGACCCGGTAGCGGGCCAGTACCGCGTTGACCGCCTGCCCCGCGGCAACGTCCGTGGCCATCGCCACCAGCTGACGAATTTCCCTGGCCAGCGCCCACAACACCACCGGCGCTGCGACACCCTCGGCCTGCAGGCCGTTGAGGATGCGCACACTGCGTGCAGGCTGCCCTGCGAGTGCACTGTCTACCAGGGTAAAGACATCGAAGCGCGCATGGTCAGCGACCAGCCCGGCGATATCCTCCTCGTTCACCGGCCCTGCCCCCTGCAACAGGAACAGCTTGTCGATCTCCTGCGCACAGGCGAGCAGGTTGCCTTCCACCCTCTCGGTCAGCATGCGCACGGCCCCGGGCGTCGGTTCCAGCCCGCACCTGCGCATGCGTGCCTGCACCCAGCCGGCGGTCTCCTGCACGTTCAGCGGCCACACGAAGCTCACCACCCCGGCAGTATCGAGCGCCTGCACCCATTTGCTCCTGCGTGCCTGCGACTCCAGTTTGCCGGCGGTAACCAGCAGCAGGGTATCTTCCGGTAATTGCGCGGCGAATGCGCGCAGCGCCTCTGCACCTTCCCTGCCGGGCTTGCCACCCGGCATGCGCAGGTCGATGATGCGCCGCTGCGCGAACAGCGACAGGTTGCCCGCCTCGGCGAGCAGGCTGTTCCAGTCGAAACCCGGCTGCACGGTGAGCACCTCGCGCTCGTCATAACCCTGCGCGCGTGCCGCGCCGCGTACCGCATCGGCAGCCTCCAGCACGCGCAGCGGCTCATCGCCGCTGATGAAATACACCGGCGCAAGGGTTTTCTTCAGGTGGGCTTCGAGCTGTTCGGGCTTGAGCTGCATGTTTCGTTAATCGGGTACAGACCGCGTTTTACTTTCAGGTGAATGACTGTATTGCTTCAACAGCGCAGGAAAACGTGGTCTGTCCCCCATTTCAGCGCGCTGCAGCCGCGATGCGCAGCATGGCGAGGTTGACCAGGTTCTCCTGCAGCGTGGCGCGCACCACCTCCTCTTCGCGCGCCTTGCCAAGCACATCCGTGCTGCTGAAGATGTAATCCCGGCCCAGCGAGACGGCCTGTTCCGCGACCACGACCTCCCGGCCCGGCGTGACCACCGAGAAGCGGATGGTCTGGCGTATCTCGTATTCCAGCACGTTGCCTGCCGTGTCGACCGAAACGACCAGCTTTTCCGTCCTGTTATCGGAGATGTTCAGCACAGCGGTTGCCGTGCTTTCGGTTTCCGTCACGGTGATGTCGCGCAGCCGCAGCGCATCGGCAAAATCCCTGGTCAGGGTGCTGAACGGGCGCACGCCCTTTATATAGGTGACCGACATCTGCTCGGGAAGCGCGCTGGTGCCGCGCAGCTGGAAGCCGCAGCCGGACAGCACAAGGGCAAGCAGCAACAAGACCGGCAGGAAACGTTGGGCTATCACGACCGGGCTAGACCACGATGTTGACCAGTTTGCCGGGCACGATGATGACCTTGCGGACCGCCTGGTCCGCGACGTGCCGGGCCACGTTTTCATCCGCCAGCGCAGCCTGCTCGATGCTTTCCCGGTCGGCGTCGGCGGCCACGCTGATCCTGCCGCGCACCTTGCCCCGGACCTGCACCACCAGTTGCAGCGTATCCTGCACCAGCGCCTGTTCGTCGACGGCCGGCCAGCGGCAATCGACCACCGCCTGCTGGTGCCCCAGCGCATGCCAGAGGGCATGGGTGATATGCGGCACCATCGGTGACAGCATCAGCACCACCAGTTCCAGCGCCTCCTGCAGCACCGCCCTGCCCTGCGCGGAACTGTCATCAAAACGTGCCAGTTCGTTCATCAGCTCCATGTTGGCGGCGATCGCCGTGTTGAAGGTGTAGCGCCGCCCGATATCGTCACCCACCTTGGCCAGCGTGCCGTGTACGCGGTTACGCAGCGCTCTCTGTGCATCGTCGAGGGATGCCACATCCAGCGCCGCGACCGTTCCGGCAGAGACATGCTGATGCACCAGTTTCCACAGGCGCTTGAGAAAACGCGAAGCGCCCTCCACGCCGGAGTCCGACCATTCCAGCGACTGGTCCGGCGGCGCGGCGAACATGGTGAACAGGCGCACGGTGTCGGCGCCGTAGCGATCGATCAGCCCCTGCGGGTCCACGGTGTTGCCCTTGGACTTGGACATCTTGGCGCCGTCCTTGAGCACCATGCCCTGGGTCAGCAGGCAGGTGAACGGTTCGTCCGGCCTGAGCAGCCCCTCGTCGCGCATCAGCTTGTTGAAGAAGCGCGCATACAGCAGGTGCAGCACGGCATGCTCGATGCCGCCGATGTACTGGTCGACCGGCAGCCAGTAATCGACGCGCTCATCGAGCATGGCCTCGTCCTGGTCGGCGCAGGCATAGCGCGCGTAATACCAGGACGATTCGAAAAAGGTATCGAAGGTGTCCGTCTCGCGCTCGGCCGGACCGCCACAGGCCGGGCAGCGGGTATCGATGAACTCGCGCATCCTTTTCAGCGGCGAGCCGGTGGCATCCACCGTGACATCGGTCGGCAGCACGACCGGCAGGTCTTCCTCCGGCACCGGCACGGCACCGCACTGCGCACAGTTGATGACCGGGATCGGACAACCCCAGTAACGCTGGCGTGACACGCCCCAGTCGCGCAGGCGGTAATTCACCTGGCGCGCACCCCTGCCGGCCGCGCTCAGCCAGTCGGCGATGGCGTCGAACGCCTGCTCCGAGGAGAGCCCGCTGAATTCACCGGACTCGCGCAGCACACCCTTTTCGGTAAACGCCGCCTCTGACAGGTCGGCCTGCTGCGTATCCGTGGCCGGGAACACCACCTGGCGGATCGGCAATCCATTCTGGCGCGCAAACTCGTAGTCACGCTGGTCGTGCGCCGGCACCGCCATCACCGCACCGTGACCGTATTCCATCAACACGAAGTTGGCCGCCCAGATCGGGACTTCCTCGCCACTTACCGGGTGGATGGCCCTGAGCCCGGTGTCGACACCCTTCTTCTCCAGCGTCGCCATGTCGGCCTCGGCCACGCGGGTGTTGCGGCATTCCTCTATGAAGGACTGCAGTGCCGGGTGCCCCGCAGCCGCGTCCGCCGCCAGCGGATGTTCCGGCGCGACGGCCACGTAGGTCACACCCATCAGGGTGTCGGGTCGCGTGGTATAGATGGGCAATGTCTCGTCACGACCCCGGATGCCGAACTGCATCTCCACGCCCTCGGAACGTCCGATCCAGTTGCGCTGCATGGTGACCACCTGCTCCGGCCAGCCATCGAGCTGGTCCAGGTCCGCCAGCAGCTCGTCCGCATACTGCGTGATTTTCATGAACCACTGCGGGATCTCGCGCCGC
>JABAHR010005940.1_pt1 | contig 43189 bp, 43 predicted proteins | sample 7062101 | NCBI WGS metagenome assembly JABAHR01 (sample SAMN14534553, study PRJNA622989) | marine sediment metagenome | biome: marine biome [ENVO:00000428]; feature: marine pelagic biome [ENVO:01000023]; material: deep marine sediment [ENVO:00002113] | place: India: Gulf of Kutch | collected...
GGTCTGGTGCTGCAGCCACAGCTGCCAGGCCTCCTTCGATACCTGCTCGAAAATGCGCTGGCCGAGTTCACCCGGATAGGGCGGCCGGTCCAGCCCCTCGGCTTCCTTACCCAGCTTTACGCACTGTACGGTTCTGCCCATTGCCCGTCCTGTCCTTGTCATCAATGGTTAAACGTTTCAGCAACTCTGTGNNCCCCGGCCGGTACCAGCGCTGCCGTGTAGCGTCCATTATCCGGGTATCACCCCTGCTTTCCATAGCCAGTATGGGAGTGATGTCGAGATGAAAGTGGCTGAAGGTATGGCGCAGCACCGGCCAGCTCTCCAGCAGTTCGATCTCCATACCCAGCCTTTCCCGTGCCCAGTCTTGCACGGGCGCCCCCTGCCCGGACTCGGGAAACCCCCACAGGCCGCCCCAGACACCGGCCGGCGGGCGCTGTTCCAGCAGCACCTCGTGTGCGCGGTTGAGCAGCATCAGCATGCTGGTCTCGCGCACCGGCAGGCGCTTGCCGGGACGCGGCGCCGGAAAGACATCCTGCAGGCCCGCACGGCAGGCGGCACAGTCCGCCTGTAGCGGGCAGCTGTCGCAGGCCGGCTTGCTGCGGGTGCACACGGTCGCGCCGAGGTCCATGATCGCCTGGGTGTACTCTGCCACCTGCTGCACCGGCGTATGCTGCTCGGCCAGCTCCCACAGCCGCTTCAGTACCGCCGCCTGTCCCGGCCAGCCCTCGACGGCATGAAAGCGCGCCAGCACGCGCTTCACGTTACCGTCCAGGATCGCCGCGCGCTGACCGCAGGCCAGTGCCAGGATCGCGCCGGCCGTGGAACGGCCGATGCCGGGCAAGGCCACCAGCGCAGCGTGCGTTTGCGGGAACGCGCCCTCGTGCTGCTCCATCACCTGTTGTGCCGCCGCATGCAGGTTGCGGGCGCGTGCGTAGTAACCCAGCCCCGACCAGTGGTGCAACACCTGGTCCCGGCTGGCGGATGCCAGTGCGCTCACCTCGGGAAAGCGCGACATGAAACGCTGGTAGTAGGGAATCACCGTGGTAACCCGGGTCTGCTGCAGCATGATCTCCGANNACCGCCTGCACCCGGGTCTGCTGCAGCATGATCTCCGACACCCACACCCGATAGGGCGTGCGCTGCTGCTGCCAGGGCAGGTCCGTGCGGCCATGGCGGGCAAACCACTCCAGCAGGCGCGCACTGAATCCGGGCGCAGTCATTCCACCGCCCCCGCGCGTGGCTGCTGTTCGATGTAACGTGCCGTGACCTCGACCTCCTCGACCAGCTTGTCCTCGATCATCCACGGACCGATCAGCGGCGGCACCCAGAAGTCGGGTTCGAACACGTGGCTGAAATGCAGTGCTGTCATATCCCCGTGCTCTTCCAGCACCCAGCGCGCCTCACCGGAACGGAAGTCACCCTGGCCCGGCACCATGGTTGCCTCGATGGTATGGGCGTCCGGCAGGCGCACGTCCTGCACCTGCACCACCTTCTTGCAGAAGATCAGGATGCACACTTCGACCACCGTGCGCACGCGCTGCAGTTCTTCCGTCCGGGCCAGCACGCTGCTTTCCCGGAAGGAAGGATTGATGACCGCCAGGTTCCCGAAATCGGTGATGGTGCTGTATACCATCGGCAGCGGCGCCGCGATGAGCGCATCGACGTGCACGGAATAGACGCTGCCCTCCTGCATGACACCGGAAGAGCTGATCTCGACGGCCGGCGCCGGTAGGCTCACCACTAACAGGGCCAGCAACAGGCTGCGCATAGCCGCGGGCGGAACTACTTGAACAGGCCCTTCAGCAACTCCTTGCCAAGTTCCTCGCCCACCTTCTCCTGGATCTTTTCCTGCACCTCTTCTTCCACCTTTTCCTGCACCTTCGCCTTGGCCGCCTCGCTTACCACCGATGCGAGGTCGGGGCGGTAGGACGGTTTGCTGTAGGTACCGCTCACCTGTACCGGGATGGCCAGCCCTTTCAGCTCACCCAGCTGCTTGCCGCCCTGTCCTTCCAGGCTGCCGACGATCTTGGTGGTGAGCAGGTAGTCGATGGTTTCCTCGGCCAGGTGGGTCTGCCCCTTGCCGGAGATGCGCAGCAGCGGTGACTGCAGGGACAGGTCGTCGTTGCGTACCAGGCCATTGGTCACGGTGGCCGTGCCGCTCATCACCGCGAAGTCGGTCTGGTTGGGCAGATCGTCCGCCGGTGCCGGCTGGCCCTTGAGCGCGGCCTGCGCCTTGCGGATCAGCGCGGCGATGTTCACGCCCTTGACCGCGCCGTCGGTAAACGAAAACGTGGCATTGCCGCTCACGGTGCGTTTCAGTTCGTCCGGCGTCAGCCCGCTGCCGGTGAACTTTGCCGTCAGGTTGGCGGTGCCGAGCAGCTTGTCGTCCCCGATCAGGTCCTTGAGCAGCGGACCGGCCTGTACATCGGAGACCTTTTCGTTGACGGACACCCGCGGTGTCTGTTTGCTCACGTCGAGCGTGATGTCGCCGCTGTAGGAACCGCTGTACAGCTGCGCACTGGCCGGATGCAGCCGCACCACGCCGTCGCGCGCCTTCACCTCCAGCCTGACATTGCTGTAGGACAGCCCGCTTGCCTTCATGCTGGCGACACTCAGCTTGCCGTTCATGTTGAGCTTGCGCAGCCCTTCCAGCTGCGGTTCCGCGGCCTCGCCCTGCGCCGCCGCCGCCTCACCCTCCGCCTTCGGCGGCATGTAGCGGTCCAGGTCGATGCTGTCGACAGCCAGGTTGAACCCGATCGCCGGCGCATCAAACGTATCCACCCGCGCCTTGCCGGTCAGGTGTGTATCATCCAGCGACAGTTTCAGATCGCTGACCGCAAAGTGACTGGTGGAGGCGTCCCAGACCAGCCGCGCATCGGCCTTGCCGAGCACACTGCCGTCCACGGTCTCGGGCGCGTCGATGCCCAGCTCCTTGAATACGTCACGCGGTGAAAAGCCGGCAACAGCCAGCTTGCCACTGAACGCCGGCTGCTCGCCGGTGATCCCGCTGCCTTCAATATTGCCGGTCACTTTCAGACCGAGCGCCTCCAGCACCAGCGCCGGCAGCGACAGGGTCTGCGCCTCCAGGTCGAGCGCCACGTCGGTGGCCAGCGCCACCTGCAGCCTGCCGCCCGGCAGGCCGGAACCGCGCGCATCCACGTTGAGTTTCGCGCCAGTGACATCGAGTGCGTCCATCTCGTCAGCCACCAGCACCGCACCGCTCAGTTCAAACTGGCCCTCGATCTCCGGCTCGGTGGCAGCGATGCTGAAGCCCAGGTCCAGGTCGAACGGTTCGCCGGCCTCGATCCCGCCGGTGGAAAGCGACAGCTTGTCGATCTCGTAGCGCGCATCGGCCTGCCGGTCATCCCAGACCAGCCGGGCATTGCTGATCTCGATGCCGCCAACCTCCAGACTTTCCAGTTCGAGCCCCTCTGTCGGCTCTTTTGCCTCGGGCTCCGCTTCCTGTTCCGCTGCGGCCGTGAGGTCATCCCAGTTGGTCCTGCCGTTCTTGTCCCTGGCCAGGCTGAGCTGCATGCCCGACAACTTCACCGTGTCGACTTCCAGCTGCTTCTTCAACAGGGGCAGCAGCTTGACCCGCAGCTGCACGGTATCGACACTGGCCATCCAGGGATCCGTGAAACCCTCGGCATTGCTGAAGCGCGTCGGCCCGATATCGAGACCCAGCCAGGGAAACACCGACAGCTTCATGTCACCCTCGATCTCCAGTGTGCGCCCGGTGTTCTCTTTGACCCTGGCCGTAATCTCGCCCTTGAAATCGTTCGGATCCACGATGAACGGCAGCACGATCGCCGCAACGATGATCAGTGCAACCAGTAAGCCCGCCAGCGAAAGAATGATTTTCAGCAACTTGCCCATGAATCGTTCCTGTGTCCTGTGTGGTTGGATGGATGCCGGTTCGACATGTTGCACAGTATAGTGTTTCACATCCCAAGGTGCATACGCCGCAGATCACACTCCCGGGAACCATAAAAAAGGGGTGCGTGGAAGTCCACGCACCCCTTGCCTTCATCCGGCACCGCCAGGCAGTGCCGTGTTCTGCAGGGATCAGGCGCCCTTGTCGGCCTCGATCTTGCCGGTACGCTCGATCAGACGAGCCTTGTAGGCTTCCTCACGCTCCTTGCGGCGGGCGTCAGAGGCCTTCTTGTACTCCTCGTAACGTGCGTCCATCTCCTTGATGCGGGCATCACGCTCGGCATCCATCTGGGAGATGAATGCATCGCCCGGGAACACCGGCTGCTGCGGCGCATTGGCGAACATCTCGGCCTGCTGCTTCTGGATGGCCTGGAAGTGCTCGGCAGCCGCCTTCTGGGCGTTCTGCATGTTCTCGATCATCTGGGCCTGCTGGTCGGCGATGGCCTTCTTCTGCTCCTCGGTCATCTCGACCGCCGGGGCAACCGGAGCGCCGTAGCCATACGGGGCATAACCGTAGGGAGCGTAGCCATAGCCATACGGACCATAACCGTCGTAGTAGCGGTTGTAGCCGCGACCATAACCACGACCGGAACCGTGGCCGCTGAAGCTCATGCTGAAGCCGCCGTCGAAGTCGCCGTCACCCCAGCCGTCACCCCAGCCGTTGTTATAACCATTGTCACCCCAGCCCCACCACGCGGAAGCGGAACCGGACACGAAGGCCAGAGAGGCCGCAGAAATCACAGTAGCAATCTTTTTCATGGTTGTGTCTCCACTAAATAGTCAATTAAAAGGGTTCAAAATCTGTTGGGTACCTAGCCCGACACGCTGGATAAGTATATTAACAATTTCTTATAATACAATAATTATATTTCTATATGCCTATAAACTTAACTTTGGTGGGAGTGCCCCGCAGCGCGCTGCTATTGAAGGCGAGAACTGATTGATTCTAATAGATATTCTAGAATATTGGAGCGGGTGATGGGAATCGAACCCACGTTTGAAGCTTGGGAAGCTCCAGTTCTACCATTGAACTACACCCGCATGCCGGCGGCACCCGCCAAGTTTACAGCCGGCGCGGGTGTGCCACCAGCTTCGCCATCAAATTCACCGGTCCCGGTCCGGCACCGGGCCTTGTGCTGTCTACCGCCCGCGCCGGCTGCGGGAGCAGGCATGCGCCGCGGCTGTATACAGGGCGCAGAACAAAAAAGCACAATAGACGTCTGATAAGGTAGTCATTGCGGACAACACCAGGAGCCCCCTATGCCACCCTCGAACCCGGTAGACCGAGCGCGTCGCTTTGCACTGAAGACCTTCGGCCTGCTCGGTGGCCTGCTGGTCGCCGACCGGGCGCGGGCGCATCACACCGAGACCCACTTCGAAGACAGGTCGACACATAACATCGTCTACCAGTGCAACAAGGGTGAAGTCGAGTACTGGGAAAGCATCCTGTTCTCCGCCGGCGAATTGCTGCGCAAGTACGGGGACGACGTGCAGATCGTCATCAGCGTGATCGGTCCGGGCCTGCATCTCATCGGCAAGCGGCCGCAGCGACCGGTACCGCCGGAGCTGCAGCAGCGCGTCGCGTCACTGGCGGCCTATGGCGTCTCCTTTCATGCCTGCGGCAATACCATGAAGTCACTGAAGTGGACGGAGCAAGACCTGGTGTCGTTCGCAAAGATCGTACCCATCGGCGCGGACGACATCATGCAGCTGCAGGAGCAGGGTTTCTCCTATATAAGCTGGTAGCGCCTGTGCTGGCTGCGGCGCCGGACCGGCGCTGCCGCTGCATCGTTTACAGCCTGTCCGCGTACAAGGCGCGGATCGGGTCCGCAAACTGTTCCAGCACGCGCGCGCGCTTGACTTTCAGGGTCGGCGTCAACAGGCCGTTGTCCACCGTCCATGCGTCACGCGTCAGGATAACGCGCCTGATCTTGGCATAGCCGGGGAAATCCTTCAGCGCCTTCCTGATGCCCCTGAGCAGTTCCGCGTGCAGCTCCTTGTGCTGCAGGCTCTCTGCCGCCCCGGGATCCAGGCCATGGCGTTTTGCCAGCCGCGGCCACTGCTCCGGGTTCAGCACCAGGATGGCTGCCAGCCAGGACTCGCCTTCCCCGATCACCAGCGCCTGGTCCACGGCCGGCAACAGGCAGATGGCCAGTTCCATGTCCATGGGCGGGATCTTCTCGCCGTTGGACATGACCAGGATGTCCTTGATGCGGCCGGTTATATAGATATGCCCGTCCTCGATGCGCGCCTGGTCACCGGTATGCAGCCAGCCGTCGGAATCGATGATCTCGGCGGTGGCGACGTGGTTGTTCCAGTAGCCCTGCATCATGCCGGGCGTCTTCACCAGCAGTTCCTCGTTGTCCCCGACGCGCACCTCGATGCCGTTCAGCGGCACACCGACGCTGGCCGGCTCGTTATCCTCCGGCAGGTTCACGCTGATTACCGGGCTGGTCTCGGTCAGTCCGTAACCCTGCAGGATCGGCACGCCCAGGCCAATGAAGGTCTTCGCCACCGGCAGCGACAGCGGGGCACCGCCGCTCACCGCCATGCGCAGGCGCCCGCCCAGCTTGCCGGTCACCTTGCCGGCAACCAGGCGGTTGAGCAACGGCCAGGCCAGCAGTTGCGGATGCCAGCGGGCACGGTGCTGCTGATGCTGGAAGCGCCGCCAGCCGACCCCGGTCGTCATGTTGAACAGTGCGCGCTTTACCCCGGACTGCCTTTCCATCTGGCCCTGGATGCGCGCGAATACCCGCTCGAAGATGCGCGGCACCGCGATCAGCACGGTGGGTTTTATGTTCTGCAGATCCTCGGCCAGTTGCAGTATGGAGCGCGCATAGGCCACCCCGGAGCCGGACATGACCGGCAGGTAGTAACCGCCGGTGCGCTCGAGGGTGTGTGACAGCGGCAGGAATGACAGGAACAGGTCTTCCTGGTAGACGTCGATCATGGTCAGCGCCGAGTGCGCGATCGACAGCATGTTGTGATGGGAGAGCATGACACCCTTGGGCCGCCCGGTGGTTCCGGAGGTGTAGACGATCGACGCCAGCGCGTGCGGGTCACCGGCCCGCTGCTGCAGGCTTCCCGCCTGCCCCGGCAGCCAGTCGGAGACATAACGCACCCGGGGATCCGCCAGCAGTGATCCGGGGGCCTCGTTGCTCGAGGTATTCAGGATCAGCACCCGCTGCAGGTCCTGCTGCCCGGCCAGTGCCGGTGCCAGGCGCTTCCAGTTGGCGGCATCCTGCACCAGCAGTACCCTGACCGCGGCGTTCTCCATGATATAGGCGATATTGTCGGGGCGGTCATCGGTATACAGCGGCACCACCACCAGTCCGCAGGACAGGGCGGCCTGGTCGAAATACACCCACTCCTTGCTGTTGCGCAGGTGCACGGCCACGCGGTCGCCGGCGCCCAGTCCCTCGGCCGCCAGCGCCGCCTGCCAGCGCGCGATCTCGCGGCCGGCCTCACCCCAGCTGGTATCCCGCCAGCGCTTCGCCTCGGCGTCGTAACTGCGATACGCCAGCACGTCCGGCGTACGGTTGACGCGCTGGAACATCAGGCCGTCCAGCGTGCCTGCCTGGTCGACAGAAATGATGTCTTCTGTCATGAGTGTCATTGAATGCCCCTCATCCAGCCCCGCATCGGGGCGGCCACAACGCGCCGATTACGGTAGAATAGCCGGCGTGAACAGCCCCGATAAAACCATGGATATTACTGTCAACGGTACCACCCGCGCCGTTCCTGACCAAACCACGGCCAGCCAGTTGCTGGACTCGCTGGGCCTGGCAGGCAGGCGTCTTGCGCTCGAGATCAACCGCGAGATCGTGCCACGCAGCCGTTTCGACCGGCACCTGATCCAGCCGGGCGACCGGGTCGAGATCGTGCACGCCATCGGTGGCGGCTGATCGCGCCGCAGCGTCCTTGTGTTTAACAAAGTATCAAAGAGTTAGCCGCCTATGTCCACTGCCCTGCAAGCCGCAGAATCCCTCTCCGACCCGCTGATCATTGCCGGTGTTGAGTACCGCTCGCGCCTGCTGGTCGGGACCGGCAAGTACCGGGACCTGGCCGAGACCCGGGCTGCCACCGAGGCCAGCGGAGCGGAGATCGTCACCGTCGCCATCCGCCGCACCAACATCGGACAGGATCCGAACGAGCCGAACCTGCTGGACGTGCTGCCGCCGGATCAGTACACCCTGCTGCCGAACACGGCCGGTTGCTATAGCGCGGAGGACGCCGTGCGCACCTGCCGGCTGGCCCGTGAACTGCTGGACGGCCATGACCTGGTCAAGCTCGAGGTGCTGGGCGATGAAAAGACCCTGTTCCCGGATATCGTGCAGACCCTCGAGGCAACCGAAATCCTGGTGAAAGACGGCTTCAGGATCATGGTGTATACCAATGACGACCCGATCATCGCGAAGCGCTTCGAGGACATGGGCTGCGTTGCGGTGATGCCGCTGGCGGCGCCGATCGGTTCCGGGCTGGGCATACGCAACCCCTACAACATCATGACCATCGTCGAGAATGCATCGGTGCCGATCCTGGTCGATGCCGGTGTCGGCACGGCCTCCGATGCCGCCCTGGCCATGGAACTGGGTTGTGACGGCGTGCTGATGAACACCGCCATTGCCGGCGCCAGGGACCCCGTGCTGATGGCCTCCGCGATGAAGAAGGGCATCGAGGCCGGGCGCGAGGCGTTCCTGGCCGGGCGCATTCCGCGCAAGCGCTTTGCCAGCGCCTCGTCGCCGATCGACGGGACGTTTTTCTAGAACAGCCCCGCGCAGAGACAGAGCAACCTCGCGCAGAGACGCAGAGTTCGCGGAGAAGCGCAGAGGTCCCGAAGCCTTCGGGGACAGAAAATGACTGCTGTGTTTCAGTGTCAATCTCTACAGCTTGTCACGTTCCTTTCTTCGGAATACCTGGAATCACTTGCTGTGCTGCGGCTGATGCCAGCATGCTGCCACCTCTCTGAATGGAGGGGGTGAAGTCGAGTTCCTCCGCGTTCCTCTGCGAACTCTGCGTCTCTGCGCGAGGCTGGCTACGACGAATCTGCCGCGAGCGGGGCATTCATGTAGCGCAGGTTTACATCGCGCTGCGGGAACGGGATGGTGATGCCCGCCTCCCTGAAGCCGTGCCAGATGGCCAGGTTGATATCGGATTTTATGCTGCCGATCCCCTGCTCGGGATCATTCAGCCAGATACGCAGCTCCAGCGCGATGCCGCTGTCGGCAAATTCCATCAGGCGCACCACCGGCTCCGGCTCTTTCAGGCTGCGCGGCTGCGACTTGCCGGCCTCGAGCATGATCGCCATCGCCTGTTCGGGGTCGTCGCCATAGCTGATCTGCACCGGAATGCGAACGCGCACGTTGCGGTCACTGTAGCTCCAGTTGATCACGTCCGTGGTCACCAGGTTTTCATTCGGGATCAGTGTCTCCACGCCCTCCCGGTTGCGCACCACGATGTAACGCGCGCGCAGTTCCTTGACCCAGCCAAAGGTGTCCCCGACGGTGATGACATCTCCCGGCCGGATCGAGCGATCACCGAGCAGGATAAAACCGCTGATGAAATTGCTGACGATCTTCTGCAGGCCGAAACCGAGACCGATGCCGATAGCGCCACCGAGCACGGTCAGCGACGCCAGGTTCAGCCCCGCCTCGGTCAGCGCCATCAGGATGGCGAGGGCCAGCAGGGAAAACTTCACCACCTTGGCCATGCCGACACGAAGACTGGCATTGATATGGCGGGATGCCTTCATGCGCTGCTCGAACAGCCCGGACAGCCAGAATGCCAGCAGCAGGTAGAGCGCGGACAGCAGCACCAGCTTGACAACCATCAGCAGCGATACGTGCGCATCGCCCAGTTTGATGGCCAGCCTGTCCATGCCGCCGACCACCGGCTGCAGCCAGCCCACCAGGTGCAGCGCCACCACGGCCCAGACCGTGGTACTGATGACCTTTTCCCAGGCCTTGAGCGCCGGACTCGGCACGAATCCCACGCGCAGTCCGTAGACCAGCATGCGGACCACTGCCAGCGCCAACAGCAACTGGGCAACAATTTCAAGCAGTGCGGTTTTATGTCCCAGCAACATCAGCGCCACGCGGCCTATGATGACGATAGCCAGCGCGGCGAGAGGAAACACCAGCCGGCGGCCGGAACGCAGGATCAGGTTGCGCGGCATGGAAAGACCCGGCTGTTCGATACGGGCCTTGAGCTTGCGGTCGGAATATTGATAGGCAGTGAAGGCAACAACCAGTGCCAGCAACAATACCAGTCCCTGCAGACCGGTCTCCAGGGTCAGGTAGCTGGACAGCTCCTGCATCACGCTGCCGAAATCAAACGCTGACATATCCATAGCTACGCCCCCTGAACACCCGGTTTTTGCCGCCGTGGTAATAATACCCAATCAAGCGCTGATTAATTACCATGTTTCTGTCATTGCGAGCGAAGCGCGGCAATCTCATACTATGCAACCAGCCATCCGGAGATTGCCACGTCACTTCGTTCCTCGCAATGACAGATAAAGCTGAAGTTGGCCGGCACAAACCCTTGTCGACAGGATTCTGTCATCGCCATGAGCACTGAAGCATCACCCTTTACCCGGAAAATCCGCTCATTCGTGAGACGCGAAGGGCGCATGACGGATGCACAGCAGCGCGCACTGCAGCAACTCTGGCCACGTTTTGGCGTGGAAAGCAATGCCCGAATCGACCTGCATGGACTGTTTGGCCGTGACGCGCCGGTAACGCTGGAGATCGGCTTCGGCAACGGGGAGACGCTGCTGGCAATGGCACAGGCCAGCCCGGAGAGCGACTTCATCGGTATCGAGGTACACAGGCCCGGCGTGGGCCGGCTGTTGCAGGCGCTGGACAGGCAGGATGTCAGCAACGTGCGCGTCATGTGTGACGACGCGGTGGAGATCCTGCAGAACTGTATCCCCGACCACAGCCTGCAACGCGTGTTGCTGTTCTTCCCGGACCCCTGGCACAAGAAGCGCCATCACAAGCGCCGCATCGTGCAGCCCGGGTTTGTGGAACTGCTGGCAAGGAAACTGCAGCACGGGGGGCTACTGCACATGGCCACGGACTGGGAGAATTATGCCGAACACATGCTCGAGACGGTCGGTGCCAGCCGTGCATTCCGTAACTGTGCCGGCGCAGGGCACTATGCAGAGAAACCCGACTACCGCCCCACCACCAAGTTCGAACGGCGCGGCCGGCGTCTTGGCCACGGGGTCCGCGACCTGCTGTTTGCAAGGGTCTAGCGGCTGGCGGCCTCGGCACTCGCCCCGATCGGGTGCGGCACCCGCAACGGGCAGGTCTCGGCATGGTTGTCACCGAGGCGGTCCCAGGCATAGTTGAAGGCCTGGGTGCGCAGCGCGAAGACATGGTCCCTGCCCAGCGCCTCCATCAGGTTGGTGCGTTCGAAGGTATCCCAGAGCTGTTTCTTGGCACGCGCGATGATGAGCTCGACACCGGCCTCGCGCAGGCGCTCGGTGAGGCTGTGCAGCATTTCCTCGCCGGTCGCATCGATCTCGTTGATGCCTTCCGCATCGATGATGACGAACTTGAGATCCGGCTTCATTGCCACGCGCTCCAGCACCTTGTCCTCGAAGTAACCGGTATTGGCGAAGTACAGCGGCCCGTCAAAACGGATCAGCGAAATGTTCCTGCAGGTCTCCAGCTTGCGTACATCGGCATCGCGCAGCGAGCCGTCCGGATCGCGCGAGAGCACCGCCACGCGGGGCGACATGGAGCGGTACAGGAACAGCATCAGTGACAGGATCACGCCGACCATGATGCCCTTGTCGAGGTGCGGCGCCCACACAATCGTCAGGACAAAGGTGATGACAGACACCACCGCATCATGCCGCTGCACCTTCCAGGCGTGCTTGATCGGGCTGACCTTGACCAGGTTGATCACCGCCATGATGATCACCGATGCGAGGGTTGCCTGCGGCAGGTGGTAGAGCAGCGGGGTGAGGGCTATCAGGGTAATACCCACCACGAGCCCGGTTATGACCGCGGAAAACCCGGTCCTTGCACCGGCACTGATGTTCACCGCCGAGCGTGAGAAGGAACCCGACACCGCGTAGCCGCTGGACAGACTGGAGAAGATATTGGAAAGGCCCTGCCCTACCAGTTCCTGGTTGGCATCCAGACGCTGGCGGGTACGCGCCGCCATGGCCTTGGCAATGGAAATCGCCTCCATGAAGCCGATGATGGCAATGGCGACCGTCACGCTCAGCAACTGCGCCATGGTCTGGAAATCAATGGTCGGGAATGCGATCGGTGGCAGGCCGGCCGGAATTTCGCCGACCACCTTGCCCCCCATGGCCTCGAAACCGATTTGCCAGGAAATCAGGGTGGTCACCACCACGGCGGTGAGCACATTGGGAATGGCAGGCAGGTAGCGTTTCAGCACGATCATGATGGAAAGCGCCAGCAGGGCCATGTACAGGGTCTCGAGATGGGTGTGCTGGGTGGCCGCCACCAGGGTGTTGAACACGGTTTCGTAGGTATGTTCGGCCTTCTCCACCGAGACGCCGAACAGCTTGCCGAGCTGCGAGGTACCGATGATGATGGCGGCGGCATTGGTAAAGCCGATGACCACCGGGTGAGACAGGAAGTTCACCAGCACACCCAGCCTCAGCAGGCCAAGTGCCATCTGGAAGATGCCTACCATCAGGGCCAGCATGACGGCATAGGCAATGTACAGTTCCACGTTGGCGCCGGCTATCGGCTCCAGCGCGGAGGCTGTCATCAGCGAGACCACGGCAACCGGACCGGTGGCAAGCTGGCGCGAGGAACCGAACAGGGCGGCAACGATGCCGGGCAGGAATGAGGCATACAGGCCGTAGTAGGGCGGCAAACCGGCCAGCTGCGCATAGGCCATCGACTGCGGCACCAGCACCAGCGCGACCGTGACGCCGGCGATGATGTCGGCGCGCAACACGCCCGGTTTTTTCAGTTCACCCAGCCAGGCCAGGAAGGGGAAGAAATACTGCTGCCAACGCTCTTCTTTTTGCTGTTCGCTCATACTGCTTGCAATCCCGATTCTTGATTTGAAACTGGTCCTTCAGGCCATTAGGACCCGGATTAGATACAAAGCAGAGTATTATATTCTAATAATATGTATGACTGTGAATATCCCATTGGGTACAGCCGCGGCAGATCCGCCCCGGCAGCGTGACGGCCTGCAGCTGCCCGGCCAGCCACGGCCCGCGCGCACCCTCTACAAGCCCTTGAAATTCATACCCAATATTGCTGTACAGGCGAGCGGCAGCGGGGCAACTTGAGTTGGCGAGGATAAAAATGGTTCAATACGCGGCTCCCGGGAGCACGCGACAGGCAATCTTCGTGCATCTGCACGGGGACAGCATAGCCGCACTTTGCTGCCTCGCAGTGCCCTGCTCACAGATCAACAATGCGATAAGGGCCAGGAGTAACCCATGTCCAGAAAACATCCGATCATCGCCGTAACCGGTTCTTCCGGTGCCGGTACCACGACCGTCAAGGTCGCCTTCGAACACATCTTCCTGCGCGAGGGCGTGAATCCCGTCATCATCGAGGGTGACAGCTTCCACCGCTACGACCGCGCGGCGATGAAGGAGGCCATGAAGGCCGCAGAAGCAGAAGGCAATTCGAATTTCAGCCATTTCGGCCCGGAAGCAAACCTGTTCGACCGGCTGGAGGAGACGTTCAGGAGCTACGGTGAAACCGGAACCTGCGATCGCCGTTACTACCTGCACAGCGATGAGGAGGCTGCGCCGTTCGGGCAGAAGCCCGGTGAATTCACGCCGTGGGAAAAGGTGGGCGAAGACAGCGACCTGCTGTTCTACGAGGGCCTGCACGGTGGCGTCGCAACCGATGACGTCGACGTTGCCAGCCATGTCGACCTGCTGATCGGGGTCGTGCCCATCGTCAACCTGGAATGGATCCAGAAAATCCACCGCGACTGCGAGCAGCGTGGCTATTCAGCCGAGGCGGTAACCGACACCATCCTGCGCCGCATGCATGACTACGTGCACTACATCACGCCGCAGTTCTCGCGCACCGACATCAACTTCCAGCGTGTACCGACCGTCGATACCTCCAACCCGTTCATTGCCCGCGACATCCCGACGCCGGATGAAAGCTTCGTGGTCATACGCTTCAAGGACCCGCGCAAGCTGGATATCGATTTCCCCTACCTGCTCGGCATGCTGAATGATTCATTCATGTCGCGCCGCAACACCATCGTGGTGCCGGCCGGCAAGATGGGCTTTGCCATGGAGATCATCCTGGCGCCAATCATCGAGCGCATCCTGCGCAAGCGCGACAGCTGAGCGCCGCGCTGCAAACCTGACCGGGGTGCCTGCGGGCACCCCGGCGCCGTGTCTCTCCGGCAGCGGCACCGCCACCGAACCTTACCCGCCGCCAGTGCATCAGCGCCTGATTGCAGGCGTGGAATTCTCTCCTATACTTCCAGACAGGTATCAGCGGCACGGCTGATCCGCGGTCAGCTGTGCAAAAATCTGCGTCGGCCTGCCAATGTCACTGATCGAGACGTACCTGAAATCCTGCCGTGAACTCAGCCGCTTCTGCTCCCGGGACGGCCTGATCGATGCCGCCTCGCTGCGTTTCACCATCGTCATGGAAATCGGCAACGAGGTCATCGTGGATGTCGAGTTCGAGGAACTGCTGGAAGAGGATCCCTGCAATACAGAAAGGCGGATTACCTGCCGCGGGCAGTTGCACCTGTATACCGACCGCTACGGGCACATCATCCGCGCCGAGGTGCTCTAGAACCTGTCCCGAAATTGATGTGCCCGGGGTGTGCCCTGTGCCCGCAGCACCCGGAACTACCCGTCAATTCCGGGTGCCGCTGGTTTTGGGACAGTTCTAGAAGTAGACGTATCCCTCACCCACCAGCCGGTCGATCTCGGCCTGGCCAAGCGGGACCTGCTCGATGAAGGCCGGGATATCGTCGCGCGCCACGCCCTGGATACTCATCATGGTCTGGCAGATCTTGACGTCCACGATATCGAAGGCGTCCAGGCGCGCGGCCTGGTCAACAACGTCCTTGTACTTCTGGTAATTGCTGCTGGCGAAAAACTCCACTTCCGGTCCATGCAGTACCAGCACGACGCTGGCCCTTCCGCCCTGTGACAACAGCGAACCGGAAAGCTGCTCGGCACGATCCAGCAACACCTTCAGTTCATCCAGGGTATGCACCATGATGTCCAGCACGGCGCGCCCGGGCGGGGCTTCCCGCGGCAGGGTTTGTTCGGGTTGCGCGCTGCCGGGCCCCGGGGCGGTAGCCTGTGGCGGTTCCTGCTGCTCCGGCGGGCTGAGATACCACGTGGACAGCAGCAGGATGCCGCCCGTCAGCACAGCAAGCCATATACGAAATGCGCCCCGTCTCATCAGCTACCCCGTGCAAGGTGACAGGTATGTCATTCTAACCCCTGAACCGCCCCGCGCGACAATGATCGATGGCCGTTTCAGGTACAATGCGCGCTGCCGCCCGGCACCCAGACCTGTACCAAACGGATTACCGCCATGCACACATCCGCTGCTGCCCCGACTGACCAGTCCCACAACCGGCAGATTGCCGTATGGCTGTTCATCTGCTGCCTGATGGTCTACGGCATGGTCGTACTGGGCGGCGTCACGCGCCTGACCGGTTCCGGGCTTTCCATGGTCGAATGGGACCCCATCTTCGGCATCCTGCCGCCGCTTGACGAGGCGGGCTGGAACGAGGTGTTCGAGCTGTACAGGCAGTCGCCCGAGTACCGCAAGATCAACATCGGCATGGACCTGGAGGGTTTCAAGGGTATCTACTGGTTCGAATACTCGCACCGCGTGCTGGGCCGTACCATTGGTACCGTGTTCCTGCTGCCATTTCTCTATTTCCTGGTCCGGAAGCGGATCAGCCGGCCACTGGTGCCCAGGCTGGCCGCCATGTTCGTACTCGGTGGATTGCAGGGTTTGCTGGGCTGGTACATGGTCAAGAGCGGCCTGGTGGACAACCCGCATGTCAGTCAGTACCGGCTGACCGCCCACCTCGGACTGGCCATCCTGATCTATGCCTACATGTTGCATGTGGCCCTGGGCCTGTGGTTCGGCCCGGGCAACCGCATCACGGTCTCACATGGCATGCGCCGCGGCATCACCCTGCTGACCGGCCTGGTGTTCATCACCATACTTTCCGGTGGTTTCGTCGCCGGCCTCAAGGCCGGCCATGCCTACAACACCTTCCCGCTGATGGACGGGCGCTGGGTGCCGGAGGTGATCTTCATGCTGGAGCCGGCGTGGAGAAACTTCTTCGAGAACATTGCCACGGTACAGTTCGATCACCGTCTGCTGGCGATGGTCGTGTTCGTCAGCGTGTGTGCATTCTGGCTGGCCAACCTGCGCGGGCAACATACCAGGCAGCTCGGCATCGGTCTGCACCTGCTCATGGCAGCGGTCGTGCTGCAGGTCGCACTGGGGATATCAACACTGTTGCTGCACGTTCCGGTGGCACTGGCTGCCACTCACCAGGCCGGCGCGCTGCTGTTGCTCTCTGTGCTGCTGTTTCTGAATCAGCGCGCCGTGCGCTGAACCAGGCGGGATGATTACCGGCAGGCCGGACGGCCTGCCGGTAACTGTTGCTTACAGACTGCTGTAATAGGCCGAGATGTTTTCGATGTCCTGGTCGTTCAGCGGCTTGGCCATCGGTGCCATCAGCGGGTCCTTGCGGCTGCCGTCACGGAAGGCCTTCATCTGCTTGACCAGGTACGCTTCCTTCTGGCCGGCCAGGTTCGGCCACATCGGGTTGCTGCTGATACCAGCCGGACCGTGGCAGCCGGCACAGCTGGCGGCCTTGGCCTTGCCGGCAGCGGCATCACCGGCAAGTACCGAGCCGCTGGAACCCAGCAGCAGGCCTGCAATCACGATACTTGTTAGCTTGTTCATCTTGTTGCTCCTGTAGTGCTCTATCTGAATCAATGAATTCTTTGTACCCGGAATCGAAGCCGGCCCGCTCAAGGGGCGCGCAGTCACGGGGGGGCGAAAAGTATATTAAAGAATAATGATATACTGCAAGTCAAATCCGCCCGAATATTGCATCCGCGTAGCCGGTAAGATTCCCTGATCCGTCAATAGTTCCTTGTGAAACGACTGCTTAGTGGTGTAACAGCCGTTGCCACCAGCGGCGGCGGTTGCCGGGCACCGGTGCACCGGTATGCAGGTCGACCGGCGCCAGCCTGGACAGGATCCATCCCGGCAGCGGCGGGTTGTCACTGTAACCGCATGAAACGCCGAGATTGTTGGGATCGAATATCTTCACGAAGGTCGGGCTGACCATGTCATCGGCAAACACGATCCCGCAGTAGTCCTCCTCGTGTTCGGCACGCAGCAGCGTGGCAATCTCGGTCAGGAAGTGCCGCATCCGCGCGGGGCTTGCCGGTTCGGTTGGCGGCTGCTCGCCCAGCGCATAGATGTACCACGGACTGTCGGCAGCCCCGTCCAGCACCTTCCACAGCGCATCGAGCTGCTCCCAGCGCAGCACGTTCTCGAAACGTCCGGTGAAGGCGACCCGGAACGGATCGCTCGCTTGTTGACTCATGGCGGCAAACCCGGTGGTTGTCATGGAAAAGACTATATCCTACTGTGCGCAACCGGCAAATCCGGCCGGGCAGCTGAATCACGGCTAACCGGAACCCGTCTCGCTACCGCGCCAGCCGCGTTGCTGGCCGCAACCCACGGGAGCCGGAGGATTTTTTGCCCCTGACCGCGTTGCAGTCACAGGGCTGTGCTGCTGGTTTCGCCAGCACGCTGCACTGGCACGGCGCCCCCGGAATACCGGACACCCTGACAATGATCAGAACCGGCTCGGCAAATGGTTCTGACTTGACCTGTGTCAATGTCCCGGCCGGGGTGATCTGACAGACTGCAGTCATGTTGTGGCAATGAGCTGGCAACATCTCCCACACTTCGCGGGCCCTGTGCCCGCGTTCTTTTTTCTGCAGCCAGCTAGCGTGCAGTCACCACGTCATGCAGGATCGAGCGCAGGTCACTGTCCCAGCGCGCGAAGAACACGGGATCGATCCTGTCACCGGCGATCTCCGCGTACACGCGGGGATTGATTGTCACCAGCACGGTCTGTTCACCCTCTGCGAAGATGGAGATCTTTGGTGGCACGTAGGGCACGAGTTCCGGCACCTTTTCGGTCAGCTGGCGGATCTCGTCGATCTTGCCGGCGAACACGATGCGGTACTTGTCGGTCTTGTAGCCCATTCCGGTGAGGCCGACGTCGATACGCTGTACCCGCGACACGGTGTAGCCATGCGCCGTGATGGAATCCTGCAGCACCAGCATGGCCTCGGGGAAAGGCAGCACGGAACGCACCATGATCAGGTCCTCGTTGGCCCGCGCGTATACGGCGACCTGCAGCAGCAGCCCCGTCAACAGGCCAGTCAGAATGCGTTTTTTCACAGTGTTGCCTCCTCGAGGATCTCTACATAGATCGCACGCATGCGCTTGCAGTAGTCATCCAGCTCCTCGTTGTTGAACAGGCGGCTGAGATACAGCGGGTTGATGACACTGATGGTCACCTTGCCGTCCAGCTCCATGACGGTGACCCGGCATGGCAGGAACAGACCGACGCGCGGATCGACGGCAAGCGCATCGAACAGGAATTTGAAATTACAGAAATGCACGATGACCTGGTTCGGATTTTCCCTGTCCTCTTCGACCAGGCCGTGCTCCAGGGTGTCGGTCCGGATCAGCAGGAAATTCTGGCTGGCAATGGCCTGCTTGAGGTTCTCGACGGTTTCTTCCAGCGTGTACGGCGACTCGAAGATAATGGCCGCCGATTCATCCGCTTTTTCTTCCGCATCGATAGCCTGCATCTCCTCGAAGGAGCGCACGTAGCTGACCAGGTCGTCGATGTCCTGTTCCGACAGCCCCTGCTCGAGGTAGGACCGCATGGGCGTACCCTTGCGACCGGCCTTCAGCGTCTGCCGGATCATTGCATCCGATGCCGAACGCAGGAAACCGCTGTTGGCCAGCGCCGGCGCGATAAGCGGCTGGTCCCGGTGACGCGACAGGGTAACGCCGGTGCCCGACCCGCCCTCGCCGTTTGCTCCATGGCAGTCGGCACAGTGCGCGGCGAACAGTTCCCTGCCGCGTCCCGCGTCACCCGTCACGGGTTCCAGTGTATAGACCGGGGCCGGCTGCCTGGACCAGCCGCGCATGAAGGTAATGACTGCCCTGATCTGCGCATCACTCAGTGTGCTGAAGGCTGGCATGACCCGGCCGGGGCGGCCGTAGCGTATGGTGCTGGCCAGGTACCGGTCATCGACACTGTCGAGAAAGGACGTCATCGACAGCGGCACACCCACGCCGCCACCCCCCTTTTCACCGTGGCAGGCGGCGCAATGCGTGGCATACAACACCGCACCGTCCGGTGCGGCAAGGCCCATCCCGCTGACAGCCAGCAAAAATACTCCAAAAATCAATCGCATGATAAAAACAAGTCTCCTCTTGATCCGCTGACCGGAGTACGATAAGTTAATTACGATATAAGGATATTACTCTTATCTAATCATTTGTTGACTTATATCAAAGCCGCAGGCTATCCGATGCACCATGATAGGTCTGCCTAAAATTTCTCATGAACTCATTGTAGAGGAGGTATGCAAATGAAGAGCGTAAAATTGACACTCGCTGCGGCCGCGATCGCCGGTCTCGCCGCACTGCCCATGGGTTCTGCCCAGGCATGGGGCTGGGGTGGTCCGTGGAACGACGGCTGGGGCGGCAGTGACTGGGGCCCGTTCTCCGGTGACGGCTGGGGCGACATGGACTTCAACATGAGCGGCGGTGGCCGCGGTTCCGGTTACGGCCGCGGTTATGGCCGTCACTACGGTTACTATGGTCCGTATGGCTACGGCGGTTACCCGGGCTATGGCTATGGCGGTTACCCGGGCTACGGCTATGGCGGTTACCCGGGCTACGGCTGGGGTGGCTACCCGGGCTACGGCTATGCTCCCTATGGCGCTGCCCCGGCAGCTCCGGCAGCACCGGCGGCACCGGCCGAGTAAGCAGACCCGATGACAGCCCTGCACATTTCTGTGCAGGTGCTGGCATGTCGGGGTTGTGTGAGTTATAAAACAGGCCTGTCTCGACAGGCCTGTTTTTCTTACCACACCCGCCATCCACCCAGAGGTTGCAATGAATACATACCGAATTGCTGTTTTTCTCATTGCCGTTTTCACATCCCTACAAACCGTTACAGCAGCGCCCTACCCTGCCGGCCATCCGGCGCCGTGGGCGGCACCCTCGGCAGACAAAATCGATTCTGCCAATCCCGCATCCATCGTCAAGGCGGGCGTTACCAAGCTCACCAGTTTCATCAAGAGTGGCCGCGCGCAGAATCGTGAACTGGCGCTTGCCTTCATGGAGACGGAAATCGAGCCCTACTTCGACTTCAAGTACATGACGCGCTGGGCTGCAGGGCCCGCCTGGAGACACATGTCGCCGCAGCAGCGCGCCGGCATGGAACAGCAGCTGAAAACCTCTTTCATGAACACGCTGGCACAAAAACTGGTGACCTACACCAACCAGCCGATCCGCTACTTCACGCCGCGCGGCCAGGACAGCAACGATGTGCGTGTCAGGGTCTGGATCATGCAGCCGGACGGCATCCCGACCCGCCTGGAATTCCGCTTTTACAGGAGCGATGACGGGTGGAAGATCTTTGACGTCAAGGCGGAGGGCAACAGCGCGGTGGTTTACTACCGCAACCAGTTCCGCCACCTGATGCAGCCGGAAGGACGCTCCCGCTACTACAACTGAGGCGGAAACCTACACACTGGACCGCGACCGGATGTACTTCACCAAGTAGTCTCCCCGGCCTGGCGGGGCGCACCGCTGCAGCGCCCCGCCACCTTTCCAAGTCCCTGATTATCCTCTGCTCTTACCGCTTTCCTACCGGCCGTTAATATCTGGCGGACAGGTGCCGCTATATATCAGTGTTGCCTGCAGATTTTCATTTTGTCAGGGTCCGGTGAGGCCGCAGGCACAGCTCGATATCAAGGCACGCAGGCCGGCCACTGCGCACGGCCTGCCCGAACAGGGAAGGGAACATGACACCGTATACGAAAACGCTGATTGGCCATCTCACCAAGGTCGAGACCGGTTCGCTGAGCGCGCGCCTGGTCGAGGATAACGAGGGCAGGCTGCCACGCATATCGATCGACGGTGAAGACGACATGCGGGCCCAGCCCGGTTCCTACGTGGCCATCATCCAGGGCGATATCCGTATCCTGGCCGTCATCACCTCGATCACCGAAACACACGAGCCGGGCAGTACCACGAGCTTCAGGACCATTCAGCTCATCCCGCTCGGCGAGATCGTGCGCAGCGGCACCTTCCAGAACGGCGTCAAGAATTACCCGGTTACCGGTGCCGAGGTGCACACCGTCAACAAGGAGGATGTCGAGGCGATCTTCATCAAGTTCCGCTCGCAGGGCTATGCCGTGGGCAATGCCTCTGCCGATGAAACCATCGATGTATGTCTTGACCCGGCTGCCCTGTTCGGGCGCCATTTTGCGATCCTCGGACAGTCCGGCGCGGGTAAATCCTGGACGGTTGCCAACCTGCTGCAACGCGCTGTGCGGACCATGCCGAACGCACATATCGTGCTGCTCGACCTGCACGGTGAATACAGCTGGCTGGACAACCGCGGCGAGCGACAGTATGCATTCGACCCGGATACCACGCGCTATCTCGATGCGCGCGACCTGGAGATCCCCTACTGGCTGATGACCTTCTCGGAACTGGTCGATCTGCTGATCGACCGCGATGACCCGTCGGCCTCTTCCCAGATTTCATTCCTGCGCGACACCGTCCACGAGCTGCGCAACCAGGCAAACAAGGATCTTGGCATTGGCGATATTTCCATCGACTCGCCGGTTTACTTCGACCTGAAGGAACTGTACGGGCATTTCGAAACCGCCAACAAGATGACGACGAACTTCGGCAAGGAAAAGGGCCCGCTGGCGGGCCTGTTCGACCAGTTCCTGATGCGCCTGCAAAGCCGCCTGAATGATGTGCGCTACGACTTCCTGCTGAACCCGAAACATCGCAACTCGTCCGAATCGCTGCCCGGGCTGTTGCGCGATTTCGTCGGGCTGGGTAAGCCGCGCGCACAGATCACCATCATCGACCTCAGTTCGGTACCGTTTGATGTGCGGCCGGTAGTCACTGCCCAGGTCGGACGCGTGGCATTCGAATTCAATTACTGGAACCCGATGTTCAAGGAGTTTCCGTTGCTGCTGGTCTGCGAAGAGGCGCACGCCTACATTCCGCGGGAGGGCAAGTCCCAGTACGAGGGAACCCGGCAGTCCATGCAGCGTATTGCCAAGGAGGGGCGCAAGTACGGAGTCGGCCTGGCGGTGGTGACGCAGCGCCCCCACGACCTGTCCGAGACGGTGCTCGCGCAGTGCAACACCTTTGTCTGCCTGCGCCTGACCAACCCGGATGACCAGGACTACGTGCGCGACCTGGTACCGGAAGCCGAACGCGACTTCATCGATATCCTGTCATCTCTTGCCCAGGGTGAGGCGATGATCATGGGACTGGCGGTACCGCTGCCCACACGTGTGCAGCTGTTCAAGCCCAACCCGGTGCCAAACAGTTCCAGCGTGGACTTTTACCGCCACTGGAGTTCCGGACTGGAAGACCTCGATATCGAGGACATCGTGAATCGCTGGCGCCGGCAGGACCGCCTGCACCGCGCCTGACGACAGGGCCGGCGCTCAGCCGGTCTTTCCTTCCTTCACCATTTCCTCCTGGCCAAGCAGGCGCAGGATCTGCTCGCGTGCCGCCATGCCGTCCCGGTACCCCAGCTCCATCAGTTCCTTGCAGAACGGTGCATCGAACATGAGGTAACTCATCAGCGGCCTGCCCTCGCGGGTCAGGGCGCCGATCCCCTTCAGCAGGATGCGCACGGAACGCGGGAAATTATCCACATAGCGCGCCACGATTTCACGCACGTCGGTACTGGGAGTGATGACCAGGTAGTTGATCTGGCGCAGTGCCGTATCCTCGTACTCGACGCGGTTGTCCCTGGTCTTGGAAATGGTGTGATTGATGCGCGACATGCGCTCGATGTCGGCATCCAGGCTGTCCATGAACAGGCTGTCAAAGATATAACCGGAAATCTGTCCAAACAGGGGATAATTGACGTCGCGTTCATCCTCCGGCGGCAGATCCTGCTTCGGATTCCTGACACCGATAATCAGCAGGCGGTTGGCACCCAGATGCAACGCCGGACTCAATGGCGCAGTCTGCCGCATCGAGCCATCCCCGAAGTATTCATTGCGCAGCTTGACCGCAGGAAACAGTACCGGGATTGCCGATGAGGCCATCAGGTGATTGAGCGTCAGCTCGGTCGGAATCCCGGTGCGTCGGGTTCGCTTCCAGGGCTGCAGGTCCTTCACTCCCTGGTAAAAGGTAACCGAGTTGCCACTGGTATACCCGGAAGTCGTTACTGAGACGGCACGCAGTGCACCGCTGTCTATCGCCTGCTGGATCTTGGCAAAACGGATATGCCGCTCCAGCAGTTCACGCAACGGCGAATTATCCAGTACCGAGCGGGGCTGCTTCTTTGTCAGCGACCCCAGCAGGAAGGTACTGGCCCAGCGCCAGGCGCTGACAAAGGCGGTCCAGCCGCCGGTCCTGAACACCTTGCCGATATGGAAGTTGGCCCAGATGCCCCACAGGCGATCGACGCCTTCCCGGAAGCGGTTCGCGCTGCTGGCGAGCAGCACCGCGTTGAGCGCGCCGGACGAGGTGCCACAGATCACCGGGAACGGATTTTCCGCATCTTCCGGCAGCATGTCGGCGATCGCCTTCAGCACACCCGCCTGGTAGGCGTTGCGCGCACCTCCACCCGGCAGGATCAACCCGGTAACCTGTTCATCCTGCTTCTTTTTGAATGATATGCGATACATCATACAGCCGTATTTCGCCAGTTGATTAGTATCATATCGGCCTTATACCGGTATTTATAACGGAAAAGTACCCTGTTCGGGCAATGGGCCCCGGACATGCGATAATACTGTCACATTCCGGTGCCGGTCGCCGCCCTGTGCAGGAAACATGTTCACGGGTAGACTGCCATGGCAGCAAAGCCGGCGCGGCAGCTGATTTTGACCTGGATCAACCCGGCAAAAGCCATGTCCATCCTATACTTCGGTACATTCCGGACAGGTGCTGCAGGAACACCATAACCACAGGAGACATAGCCAGTGAAAGCAGGAGAGTTCTGTATACGCGATGTGGTTATCGCACAACGGGAAACCTCCATCACGGAAGCTGCCCAGCTGATGCGGGAACATCATGTCGGCTGCCTGGTTGTAACCGAGGAGATTGCCGGCCACGCCAGCCCGGTCGGGATCCTCACCGACCGCGACCTCGTGATCGAGGTTATTGCCAAGGAAATACCGCTTGCTGAAGTCACAACGGGTGATGTGATGACATTCACACTGCTCAAGGTCACGGAAGACGAGGACCTGCTCGATGTTGCACAGCGCATGCGGGCCCGGGGAGTACGCCGGGTACCGGTGATCACTACCGACACGGGCGCGCTGGCAGGCATCATTGCCATGGATGATATCCTGGGTTTGCTGAGCCAGGAGCTGTCCATGCTCTCCACGCTCACGGCGCGTGAGGCCGAGCAGGAGATCAGCAAGCGTTCCGAACCCTGAATATCAGGGCCGGCGTGTCCGGCGCATGCTGCGCGGAGCCGTCTACCTGCCTAGTACGGTAGCGGCGGCCTTGCATGAGGCATGTGCGGCGGCCATGCATGCCATGGCACATGTGACGGTGGCGCCATGTGACCGGGTTCCGGCGCAGCTCGATGCGGTCCGGCTTCGTGGCTGCTTATCTCGGCCCGCAACTCCTCGGGTGTCATGTTCCTGATCTTCTCGCGCAGCGTAACCAGCTCACGGCGGCGTTCCTCTGCCTGTTTGCGCAACTCCTCGTGCCGGTTGGCAGCTTCGACCTGCTGTTTCAGTGATTCCTGGATTAATCTCTCCTGGTTCTCGACCAGGTAGTTGTGCCGATCCTCGGCCTGGTTGCGCAGTGACTCGTGACGACTGACGTCCTGTTGCAGGCGGTCTTCGCTCTCTTTCAGCCAGGTTTCCAGTCTTGCTTCCTGGTACTTCCTCCTTGCCTCGCGCCACTTTTCGTTCAGTGCACGCCGTTCCTCGACCTGCTTGAGATACGCCTGTCTCTGCGCTTCCATTTGTTTGAACACTTGTTGCTGCTGCTGGCTCATGCCCGATTCGTACGCTGGCTGGTCCGTTCTCCCGCGATCGTATGATTCACGGTACGAGCGGATGCGTTGCTCCATGGCCCCCGGCTGTACCTCCGGCGCCGCTTCGGCCTGGCCGGCTTCCGCCGGAACCACTTCCTCCGCGTACAGGGGTGAAATAAAGATCAGCGTTGCCAGGGCTGTGATTATCGGCTTCTTCATTATAGTTCCTCCCTTCTGGCAGATCCGGATCACGGGTATATATGCTTCAGTATAACCCGCACTGCCATTTCATCAATCGGGAGCGGAGGGGACATCCTGCAGGGGAACTGCCCGGTGGCTTTCGACACTGCAGCACGATGCTGGCAGCACCGGCAGGCGAACGGGCGAAGTGACTGTGCTCAGCGGTGACTGTGGCAGCTGGGCTTGCCTACCACGGCACGAAGTTGTTCATGAAGTTCATCGGCCGCATGCTGTTGCCCATCCTGCCGACCTCGTGGCGCATGGCATCGCCGGTCATGTTCATGAACTGCATGTTCTGGTTCAGGCTGGCCATGGAGGCATTCATGCCGCGCATGTTGACGAGCATCGGCTCAAGATGCTCCAGTGAATCCATCTTCTTCGACATGTAGTCGACCGACTCGGACATATCATGCACCCTGCGTGTCATGGTGCGGATATTTTCAGACAGGTAGACCACGCTTTCGGAGATATTAGTCAGGTTCTTGCCCATCTGCGGGTCCATGCCCTGCGCCAGGGTGTGGATGTCCTTGCTCAGCGTGTAGATGAGGAAGAAACCGTAGGCCGCCAGCACCACGAAGGCGAGCATGGCCGGGTAAATGATCAGCTCCCAGCGCCTGGCACTGGCCTCGAAGACATTGGCAAACCGCTCCATCGCATCGCCTTCGATGACGATGTCCTTGTTTTTCTTGTTCTCGATATTTACAACCTTGTCGCTCATCTGGCTCACCATTTGTCTGGCAGTCGTAAAATTACCGTCCGATTATACCTGATCTAAAATAACTATATCATGATTTACTTCTGCAAGTGGCCCGCCTGGTGTCCGCAGCCGCCACCCGTCACCCAGCTATACACCATGCACGGCATATTACCTTGACGTGTATCAAGGTAACGGCATGATTTATATAGACCTTGAGTGGGGAACAGGCGCCGCGGCCAGGATATCGGCCGCAGTGATGCGGGGAAACGGGAAGGCTGCCGGCGGTCCCGGTTACAGGAATACGGGGAACAGCTTGGTGTTTTCCAGGTTGATGCGATCCTCGACCAGGTGGAATATCTCACGCGTCTCGTGCATGAACACCTCGTGCCCCGCCTGGTCATTGTTACCGCGCGTGGTATGGCACCAGCGTTTTACGTAATCCGACAGGATCGTCCTGAGCAGGTGGGTGTTATCGATAAACTTGCTGGCAACCTCATTGATACTCTTGTCATGGTGGGAAAGCAGCTCTGCGTACATGGCCCGGTCTTCGTGATCCAGGTGTGCCCGGATCTTGTCGCTGAACCTCGACAATAGTTCGCAGAACACCGGGTTCTCTCGCATTGCCGCGTTGGCAACCAGGATATCCAGCACCGAACACAGATCGGTCAGTTCCTGGTTCTCCTTGCTGAATTCGGCCACGTTAACCATGCACACCCCCCGCAGTTATCGAGTTTTCCTGTGAATTATTGAGGCTAGACAATACGGTATTCTGTTTTTTGATGCAGATCAAACACAGCAAGTGTAACGATATTGCCTGCAGGCAAGTTAGCATACTTCACGCTTTTACCGCCAGAACCGGCCCCGATCACCCCGGCACGTGGCCCTGCCAACGGGGCTGAAAGGCTGCCTGCAATCCGTGTTATCCGGATTTCCCGATCAGGCAACACGGCATCAAAATGGCAACCATCAGGCGCGTCGCTGCCTACAGGTCGAAGCCCTGGTGTAACTCCGGCATCTCCACACGGGTATTGTTCAGCAGGCGGCTGAATGCCGTCATGCTTTCCTGTTCGCCGTGTACCAGGAAGGTGCGCCCGGGTGCTCCTGTCTGTGCATGCCAGGCATGCAGTTCGGTCTGCCCTGCATGCGCCGAGAAACCACCGATGGTATAGATCTCTGCACGCACCGCATAATCATCCCCGAAAATCCTCACCTTGCTTGCCCCGTCGATAATCTCGCGTGCAAGCGTGCCGTGTGCCGCATAACCGACAAAAACAATGCTGCTCTGANNCACGCGTCCGCCCGTACACATACCGGAACCGGCCATGATCACTGCGCCACCCCTGATCTGGTTGATCGCCATGGACTCCGCCGTCTCGCGCGTGAAATGCAGACCGCTGAAGGCGAACGGATCACGCCCGGTGCGGAACAGTTCGCTGGTATGTTCGTCGTAGCAGTCCGGATGGTTGCGAAAGATGCGTGTTGCGGATATCGCCATGGGCGAGTCCAGGAACACCTGTAAAAACTCCGGCAGGATGCCCTGCTCCTTGCCGGCGTGCAGGTAGAACAGGATTTCCTGTGCACGCTCCAGTGCGAAGGTGGGAATGATCACGTTCCCGCCACGGCGTATCGTGGAATTGATCGCCTCGTACAGCTCATCAACCGAGGGTTGCAGCTGCTTGTGCTGGCGATCCCCGTAGGTCGTCTCCATGACCACCGTGTCCACTTCCGGCGGACTGGCGGGATCACGCAGGATCGGGCGCCCGCTCAGGCCCAGGTCGCCGGAAAACAGCAGGCGCCGCTGCTGCCCGTTGTCAGTCAGCTCGAGCAGGATACTGGCCGAACCGAGGATATGGCCGGCATCGAGGAAGGTTGCACGGATGCCGGGCGCCAGCTCCAGCGGCTCTGCATAGTGCGCGGTACGTCCGAAGTTCTCCTGCGCATTGAGCGCATCCAGTATGGTATACAGCGGCACAACATCCTCGCCCTTCCTGCCACGGCGCCGTGCCCGACGGTTCCGGTAGCGCGCCTCTTCCTCCTGCAGCCCGGCCGCGTCCATCATGACCAGCCGTCCCAGCTCGCGGCTGGCGGCGGTAGTGATGATCTCGCCGCTGAAACCGCGCCTGACCAGCAGCGGGATGCGCCCGCAGTGATCCAGGTGGGCATGCGTCAGCAGCAGGTAGTCGACCGACGCCGGATCAAAGCCGAAGTCATTGGCATTCTCCTCGACCAGCTCGCGACCGCCCTGGTACAGACCGCAGTCGACCAGCACGCGCCGGCCGGCACATTCCAGCAGGTAGCAGGAGCCGGTAACGTCCCGCGATGCACCATGAAAGGACAGCCTCATCCGCGTGACTCCGTGCCAAACAGTGGACAGCTGCACTTGATATACCAGTGTTCGATGCCTTGCCAGGCCTCCAGCGCGGTTTCGGCATACCAGAAGATATCCAGGTCCTCCGCGTCGATGGCACCCTGTTCCAGCAGGAAATCGAAATCGATGACCCGCTGCCAGTAATCCCTGCCGACCAGCACCACCGGGAGCGGCTTGATGGTACGTGTCTGGATCAGGGTGAGCGCCTCGAACAGCTCGTCCATGGTGCCAAAACCGCCGGGGAACGCGACCAGTGCACGCGCCCGCTGCATGAAATGCAACTTGCGCAGCGCAAAATAACGAAAGCGGAAACACAGCTCCGGCGAGATGTACGGGTTCGGATACTGTTCGAGCGGCAGGTCGATATTCATGCCGACCGTCTTGGCGCCGCACTCGAATGCTCCGCGACTGGCCGCCTCCATGATGCCGGGACCGCCGCCGGTCATGATCACCACCTCGCAGTCGAGCGGTCCCTTGCCGGCCTCGGCCACCAGGCGTCCGAAGTCACGCGCCTCCGAGTAGTAACGGCTGTTATCGAGGATGCGCCGTGCCACCCGGAGACGCTGCTCCAGGTCTGCGTCCTGCGGCGTTTCAGCCAGCGCACGCTCCAGCGTGCTGACCCTGCGCTGCGCGGCGGCAGGCTCGGCTATACGGGTACTGCCGAACACAACGATGGTATTTTTTATCGAGTGGTCGCAGAGCAGCAGCTCCGGCTTCAGGTATTCAAGGTTCAGACGCAGTCCGCGTGCCTCGTCACGATTGAGAAAATTTACGTCCTGGTCCGCGCGGCGGTAGCTGGGTGCCTCGAGCAGGACCTGGATGCGTTCCGGCGCATGCGGATCTTCCTCGCCGGTCTTGGGCAGCGAATCCGGCAGCGGTTCACGCCTGCGTTCCGGGTCCGGCGGCGCCGGGACTTCCGGTACGGGTTTGTCGGTTTCAGTCATTCATCAACCCCCGCTGGTTCCTGCAGTATCCCGAACAGGCCGTTTCAAGGCCGGCGCCTGTTGTCGGTACGCTCTCTGCCCAGTCTCCCGCGCATCTCGCCCAGACCGGTCTTGTAGGCTTCTGCATCCCCGTAATCGAAAAAATGCGGATAGCGGTTATGGGCACCGTGCACACGGCGCGCATGCCGGATCGGGCACCAGTACTGCTCGGTGCGTGCAACGATCTCGCGGGTATAGGCGATCACGCCGTTTGCATAACCGCAGTAGGCGCAGTTCATCTTTTCAATGGCGTTCAGATAGACAAGCCGGTGCCGGTCATTGACGAGATAGTCACGCCGCCGCACGCGTGCCACGCCGTAGGCACGGAAGCAGATGTGCTGATACAGGGTGAATGTAACATCGATCACGACCAGCGGGATCAGCATGCTGTAGATGACCGGCGAACTCAGTACCGAGCCCAGGCGGGCCGTGAGGACATAGTTCAGCGAACTGACACGGAAGCGGCGCTGGAAGTCCTGAACCTCCTGCGAGAAACGCACCCGCCCCCCCTCAAGGGTGTAGCGAAACCGTTGCCGCGCACCGTCAAACAGTACCTCCATCTGCTCCTGGAGGTCACGCATGTCATCCAGCAGTTCGTTGATATCTTTATACATAGGCTGCCACCCTGCACCTGCCCTGCGTCACCCCAACTATAACGCAGCCGGCTGGCGGCACGACAGCAGATATTTGCGAGTGACGGGAACAGCGCACGCGGCCCGCGGGATGTCAGTGCTGTCTATTTGTTCCCGGGCGGGAAGTTCGCCAGCACGCCGCTGACCAGTTTGTTGATCAGCTCATCCATTTTTTCAGGCGTACTGCCGCTGTCCAGTCTCCTGCTGCCGCTGCCGCGCCACAGCAGGGCATTGTCCGCAACGGCAAGGAAGTCGATGGTCAGTACGATTTCATCGTAGGACTCGACATCGTAACCCGGAAAACCGTATCCGATACCGTATGCCGAGTGCCGGCCGAAACGGCCGAAGCCGACCGATATGCCGGAATCGTAGCTTTCCAGCCCGCTACGCGTACCCACCTGGTAGGCAAGCGTGGCGTCGGCATTGTCATCCACCACTGCGATCCCCTGCGTGGCGAGTTGGCTGCTGATGGCCTTCCTGATGCGCTCATCAACCAGCGGGCTGTTGACACGCGGGTCGGTGCTGGCGAGCTGTTCCGGACCCACCATGCGTACGCTCCTGATAGCGGAAAAATCATGGCCTTCGCGGTAGTCCACGTGGGCCGGCGTGGCACAGGCCGCCAGCAGGATGGATACCAGAACCAGTGTGGCTGTCCTGAAAATGCAGGCCGGCTTCATGAGAACCTCCGTATCAACTGCTGCTGAACGTATGACCAGGCCATCAGCAGGTAATTCCCGCGATCATCTATTTCTGCGTTACCCGCACACCGTCGGCAATACGGTCATCCGGGTGCAGGATGACGCGCGTACCGGGCTCGATACCGTCAAGGATCTGGGTAACCAGCCCGTTGCCATGCCCGATATCCAGCCTGACGAGCCGCGCCTTGCCTGCGTCGATCACAAAAGCCGCCCAGTCCTCTCCATGCCGGAACAGCGCACTGGTCGGGATCTGCAACACATCCTCGTCGTGCCACAGCACGAAACGCGCCTCGACGCGGTAGCCGTCACCCAGCTGCTCCCACTCCGAACGCGGTGACACCAGGTCGGCAACCACCCAGACGCGCTGTTCCTCGACACCCAGCGCGGATATGTGTGTAAAGCCGGTTGGTTCGACGGTGCGCACCACGGCCTCCAGTATCTCCGGCCCGCCCCAGCGCAGCAGTTCCACCGGTGTGCCGGGCTGGATACGCACGGCATCTGCAGACAGCACATCGACGGCGATCTCCAGTGCCGCGGGATCCCCGATTGCCAGCAGTGGTTCGCCGGTTGCCACCACACCCTCGCTCTCGTGATGGATCTGCAGCACGCTGCTTGCAACCGGCGCCCTGATCGCTACCGTCTCCAGCTCCCCGTCACCATTGCCGGCGATTGAATACTGCAATGCAGTCTCGGCCGCCTTCAGCTCGTGGCGTGCCACATCCACCGCGAATATTGCAGAACGCAGCTGCGCCTCGGCCTCGCGTGCATGCGTCGCCGCCTGGTCCAGCGCCTCGCGCGAGACCAGCGACTTCGCGAACAGCTGCTGCTTGCGCTCATGGTCACTGTTTGCGTAGCCGGACTCGGCACGCGCCGCCTGCACCTGCTGTTCCGCGCTGCTGACGGCTGCCCTGGCGGCTGCGACCTGCGCCTCTGCACGGGCACGGCTGCGCGGATCGAGCACCTCGGGACGCAGCGGCTCCATCAGGGCGAGCGTCTGGCCCTGTGCCACCGTGTCGCCCACCTCGAGGCGGACACGCTGCAGGTAGCCGGCCACCGGCGCCGATATCACATAACGGTCCTTGACGCGGGTCTTGCCCTCCTCCTCCACGGTCACACTGAGCGGTGCACGCCCTGCAGTGCCGGAATCAACCAGCACCGGGGCGGGCCAGAAACCCCACACCAGCAACACCAGCACGGCTGTTGCCAGCAGTGTGATTACGGTTGCCCTGTTAAGCTTCATGACTTGCTGCCTGCTCCCGTTGCTATTCCCGCGTCTTCAGGACCCCGATCAGGTCGAGTCGGTTGAGTTTACGCCAAAGCAGGGCGGCAGAGATAATCGCCGACCCCAGCACCACACTGGACGCGAAGGCCACCGTATCGACCTCCAGTACCAGCGGTACGCGGTACAGGTCGGAACGGAATGCATTCGACAGGTAGCGACACAGTTCGCGACCGAACAGGTAACCCGGCAGCAGCGCAACCAGGGTAACCAGGCCAAGCTCGCCCAGCAGGATGTAGGCGACCTCGCCACGGGTNNCTGTTGTAGACCACGCCGAAGGCGATGATGCCGCCGAGCAGGGCGGTGATAAACGAGAAAAACAGGATGGTTTCTTCCATGGTCTTGTGGAAGTTACGGATCGCGGTTTCGCGTATGATCGTGCCACCCACCCTCGGCATGCCGTCCAGCTCGCGCAGTACATGCTCGAGCCTGCCCTCATCGATGTCCAGGAATGCGGTATTCACCGCAGCGCCCTCTTTCAGCAGCCGGTTGACGGTCTCGCGCTGCATGTAGGCCGACACCCCCAGGTATTCGCTGGTCAGCCCCGACACGGGCACTTCGAGCACCGGCCGGCTGCCTTCCAGCACCTCGACCGTCAGCATCTCGCCGGGCCTGATAGCCAGCAGCTCGGCCAGGAAATCGGTCAGCACCACACCCTCTGCCGGCAGTTCCACGCGTTTCAGGTCGGCATCCAGCACCCTGCGCAGGGTGCCGTCAGGCTCCATGCCCTGCAACGCCCCCCGGTAACTGCGGTGCTCATGGCGCAGCCGGGCCGGCACCGCGCGCATGCCTTCTGCGTGCAGCACGCCGTCGATGGAGCCGAGCGAGTACAGCACATCGAGGGAGGTGGGCTCGATCAGGGTGACGCTCAGGTCCTGGGTCTGGCTCATGGCATACTGCACGTCGATCATGTAGGTCACGGCATCCTTCTGGAAATTGGACACCATGATGATGCCGCAGGCAGCGGCGATGCCGCTGACCGACAGCAGGGTTTTCAGCGGCCGGCGCTCGATGTGACGGGCAATCATGCGGGTGGGCTGGGATAACATGCGCTGCAGACCGAGTCGTTCGACCAGGGTTTCCCGGTAGACGGCCGGCGTCTCCGGGCGCATCGCCTCGGCAGGCGGCAGCTTCACCGCGCGGTGGACGGCCAGCAGCGCCCCCGTCATGCCGGCAGCCAGGCTCACCAGGGCCGCCAGCACGACCACGTCGCTATGCAGGTGGTAGTCGGTAAACGGGAAGCGGTAGAAATCCATGTACAGCGCGCTCAGCCCGCTGCCCATCCAGATGCCGGCAGCAATACCGCCGGCCAGTCCCAGCAGCACCATGGTCAGTACCAGCGCGGCGTAATGCCGGCCCACGGCCAGGTTGCTGTAGCCGAATGCCTTGAGGATCGCGATCTGGTTGCGCTGGGTACTGACCAGTCGCGTGATGACCACGTTCAGCAGGAACGCCGCAACCCCGAGGAAGATGACCGGGAACACGGCGGCCATGGTCTCCAGCCCTTTCAGCTCCTCGGAAAGAAAGCGGTTCGAGGTCTGGTCCTTGCGCGCGAAGGCGCCCAGCCCGCCATAGCGCTCCACGATCCGGTCGACGCGCTGGATGACATCTTCGGGATTCGCGCCATCCACCAGCGTGAAACTGACATCGTTGAACGCGCCTTCCATGTTGTAGGCCGCGGCCAGCGCGGTACGGCCCATCCACAGGATGCCGTAGCGCTTGAAATCCGGGAATACCGCGCCCGGGGCGATGGCATACATGAACTCCGGGGACATGGCGACACCGACCACGGTCAGCTGCTTGCGCCGGCCCTGGATGGTCGCCGTCAGCCGGTCGCCGGGCTGCAAGCCGTGTTCGTCCGCAAAGGTATCGTTGATCAGCACCTCGTCATCGCGGCCGGCACTGACCAGACGTCCCTGGCGCATGTACAGCGAATTCAGTTCCGGCTCCCGGCCTTCGGGTATCGAAACCAGGGTCCCGATAACGGGGTCCGGAAAACCGGGCACCGACAGGCGTGCCGCGGCCACCACGCGCGTCTGCAGGCGTTCGACACCGGGCACCTCCCGCAGACGCCCGGCGACCGCGTTGGGCGCCCGCTTCAGCAGCGCAAATACCTCGGCAAAACGCTGCTCCCGGTAGTAACCGTCACGCGCGATGATCAGCGTGTCATAGGTGGACAGCGACATGACAAACGTCGCAACCCCGCCGACCTGAACCAGTGCAATCGCCAGCACCATGCCGCGCATATCCACCAGGTCGCGCCACAGCTTGCGGTTGAGTACCGCCATCCCTACCAGCTCAGTTCACTGGCCCGCTTGCGGGTCTCGTTGCGCCGTATCGAACTGATGCGTCCGTCCATGATGTGCACCACGCGGTCGGCCATGTCGGCAATCCCCGCATTGTGCGTGATCAGCGCGGTGGTGGTGCCGAGCTCACGGTTGGCACGCTCCAGCGCCTCGAGCACCAGCACACCGGTTTCCGAATCCAGCGCACCGGTCGGTTCATCGCACAGCAGTACCGACGGGTTCTTGGCAACCGCACGGGCAATCGCCACGCGTTGCTGCTCGCCACCCGAGAGCTGGGCGGGGAAGTGGTCCATGCGGTCCTGCAGGTTCACCAGTGCCAGCGCGTCTTCCGGGGTCATCGGGTCGGGGACGATCTCGGTAACGGCCTGGACATTCTCGCGCGCCGTCAGGCTCGGCATCAGGTTATAGAACTGGAATACGAAACCGACGTGGTAGCGTCGGTATTCGGTGAGGCGCCGCTCGTCGGCATGGGTCAGGTCATGATCGCGGTAATGGACGGTTCCGTCCGTGGCCGTGTCCAGGCCACCGAGAATATTCAGCAGCGTGGACTTGCCGCTGCCGGAAGGGCCCAGCAGCACCATCAGTTCACCGGCAAACAGATCCAGGTCGACCCCGCGCAGGGCATGCACATCGACCTCGCCCATGTGGTAGACCTTGGTCAGGCCGCGCACGCGAAACACGCTTTCTGTTTCAGGCACTACCGGCTCCGGGTTACTGTTCATGGCACACATGACTGACACTTTTGACCACCGGGCCAGCATAGTCAACTTCGCCGCGCCCGTGTTTGAGACAGGTCAAGCGCCGGTCAGGCTGGAAAACGCGGCTTCCGGCAGGTACCGTGACAGCCATGCTGTTGCGGTATACACCTGATCCCCTCGCGCCCGGCACCCCGTGGTGACACCCTCGTTGCGCAGCAGTGCGCTGAAGGCGCTGGCGTTTATCGCCCTGCTCTGGCTGCTGGAACTGCTCGACCGCCTGCTCGGTCTCGGGCTTTTCCGGCTCGGCGTATACCCGCTATCCCCCGACGGGCTGGTCGGCATCCTGTTCGCTCCGCTGATCCACGGCTCGTGGAATCACCTGCTGTCCAACAGCTTTGCCTTGCTGATCCTGCTGACGGTGCTGTTCTACGGATATCCGCGCTCCGCACGGCCGGCACTGGCGTTTATCTACCTGCTGTCGGGACTGGGGGTATGGCTGTTCGCGCGCCAGAGCTATCACTTCGGTGCCAGCGGCGTGACCCATGGCATCATGTTCTATGTGTTTGTCAGCGGTATCCTGCGCCGCGATCGCCTGTCTGTAGCACTGTCCCTGATCGTGTTCTTCATCTACGGCAGCATGATCTGGAGCATCTTCCCCATGGAGCCGGGTATCTCGTACGAATATCATTTCTTCGGTGCGGTCTGCGGCCTGGTCGCCACGCTGCTGTTCAGCCAGCGTGACCCGCCACCAGCAGAGAAGCGCTATGACTGGGAAGGCGAGGACGACGGGGAGACAAACGCGGATGGGCGCGACTACCCCGGCTGACCGTCGATACGCGGCCGCAGCCACATCGGCAGGTAAGCCAGCAGTAACAGGGTAAATGCCAGCATCCACAACAGCTGTGAAAGCCCTACCCACAGACTGTAATGAGAGGCATCGAACAGCGGCAGCACCACGCGCACCAGCGTACCGGCCAGCAGGATGACCAGCGCCTGCCCCACGGCCGGGGGCGCGTCCAGGCTGCGACCGGTGTGGCCCAGGGTGACACGCGCCATCATGCCCAGCGTGAACAGCCCGATGCCGCCGTAACTGAAGGCATGCAGGGCGAGTGACGGTGAGATGCCTGCTGCATACACCAGGCACTTGAGCGCGAACCCGGCCACCAGCCAGCCATAACCCAGGTACAGCACGGCCAGCAGCGGGACCCGCAGGATACCGCTGGTATACCAGCCGGACAGCCGCAGTGCATGCAGCACAAACAGGACACCGGCCAGCAGCGCAACCGCCAGGCTGTCCGGGTACAGGACATCGGCGAACCAGAACACCAGGAACAGCGCCAGGCTGGCGATGTCCAGCCACTTGCGTTGCATCAGTGTAACCGGCCGCTGCATGCCGCGTTCTATGAAAAACGGCAGTACCCGGCGCGCCATGACAAAGATCAACGCCATCACCAGGTACACGCCGGAATACAGCCCGGCCCGCTGCGCACCGGGATACAGGCCCATGGCACCGGCATAGAACAGCAGGTTGCTGCACATGAGCAGCACCAGCTTGGACAGGATGCCGACCTGCTGCCACTGGCGCACACGGAAGATCGGGCAGGCAACCGCGACTGTCAGTGCGGCATTGAACGTGCAGTCGGCCAGTGCCGCCCAGTACAGCGGCACCTGTCCGCCGGCCAGCAACAGCACACGTGCTGCCAGCCAGGCAAGCACCAGCAGCAACAGCGGCGGACCGTGCAGGGTCTGTACACCGGTCCAGTTTTTTACGGCCGTCAGCAGGAAACCGGCGATCACGGCCATGGCGTAGCCGAACACCATTTCGTGGGCATGCCATGCCGGCGCGGAAAGCTGCTGCCGCCACGGCCAGTCCAGTACGTAGACACCCGACCAGACCAGCACCGCGAGCACGGTAAACAGCGTGGCTGACAGGAAAAACGCCCGGAATCCGAGGTTGAACAGGGCCATTTTTATGTGGCGCTACCTGCTTCAGGCGCTGCGCACTTGCGGACCCAGTTCGCAAAGGCTTGCAGCAGGGATAGTGAAACCGAAAGTGGAACCAACACCGGGTTCACTGGATATCTCGAGCTGCGTGTCGTACTGCTCGAGAACATGCTTGACAATGGAAAGCCCGAGGCCGGTCCCGCCGGCCTCACGCGAACGCCCGATATCGACGCGGTAGAAGCGTTCGGTCAGTCTTTGCAGGTGCTGCGGCGAAATGCCCACGCCGCTATCAATCACCTCGAAGTGCACACCGATGGGCGTACGGTACAGCGCCACGCGAATCTCCCCGCCAGCCGGTGTATAACGTACCGCATTCATCACCAGGTTGGATGCCGCTGCATGCAGATCAACGTGATTGCCAAGAATGCCGACTCCCTCCTCCACCTCGGCCTGGATCCGGTGCCCGCCCTGCATGTCACTGGCCTGGCGGGCTTCCGCCGTCACTTCTGCAACCAGTTTTGACAGGTTGACCACCTGGGGCTGCTCCGGCTCCTTGCGACCTTCCAGCCGTGCCAGGGTCAGCAGATCCTGCAGGATATGCATCATGCGCTCGCTTTGACGCTTCATGCGCTGCAGCGGTCCGGCAAGATCCGCTTCGCCGGCCAGCCTGTCCTCGAGCTGTTCCAGCGAACCCTGCAGGACAGCCAGGGGGGTGCGCAACTCATGGGAGGCATTCGAGACAAAGTCACGCCGCATCTGTTCCAGCAGATACTGCTGGGTGACATCGCGGGCCAGCAGCAGATACTGCCGGGTTCCGTACGGCACTAGCCTGATCGATATCCGCGTCACCTGGTCCTGCATGGAATCCAGGTGGATCGCCTCGGCATATTCACCGGCGAACAGGTAGCGGCTGAACTCCGGATTTCTGATCAGATTGGTCACCGGCTGTCCGGTATCAGCGCGTTTCACGCCGAGTATTCCGGTTGCGGCATCATTCATCCACAGGATGCGGAAATCCGCATCCAGCACGATGGTGGCATCCGGAAGCGCCTTGGTGGAAGCCTTGAACTGCTTGAGCAGGCGGCCCACCTGTTTCTTGCGCCTGGAGGACTTGCGCCGCTTTACCTCGAGCCGGTAGTAGATATCACCCCATACACCCGGGGCCGATTGCGGCAGGCGCCTGCTGCTGTCATACAGCCAGCGCTCCAGTCTCCAGAGATGGTAGACATGCCAGCCCAGGTAACCGATACCAGACAGTGCGAGCAGCCAGAGGGGAAGTTCTGCCAGCTCGAATACGAACCACAATGACAGGAACAGCATGCCGACAAGCAGCAATTCCCGCCGTACTGCATCCGAGCGGATCAATCAGGCAGCTCCCGGGCTGAAGCGGTAGCCGGCACCGCGCACGGTCTGGATCAGTGCCGACTTGCCGACCGGCTCAAGCGCCTTGCGCAGGCGGCGTATATGCACATCGACCGTGCGTTCCTCGATGAACACCTGGTGACCCCAGACACTGTCCAGCAACTGGCTGCGCGAATAGACACGTTCCGGGTTGCTCATGAAATGCCTGAGCAGCCGGAACTCGGTAGGCCCGAGACTGATCTCGGTCGAGTCACACAACACGCGATGCATACCGCTGTCCAGCACAATACCGTCCAGCTCGATGCGTTGCTTGTCCTCGCCAGGGTGCAGGTTTCGCAATTGCGCACGGACACGCGCCAGCAGCTCCTTCAGGGAAAATGGCTTGACGAGGTAATCGTCCGCACCGCTGTCCAGGCCGGACACCCGGTCACTGATCTCGCCACGTGCCGTCAGCATGATGACCGGCAGGCTTTTAAAGCGTTCGATGCGCCGGATCTGGCGTAACCAGTTCAGTCCGCTGGTGTCGGGGAGCATCCAGTCCAGCAATACAAGATCCGGAAGGTGCTGTTCCAGCTGCCTGCGTGCCTCGCTGACGGTACCCGCAACCAGTATTCCGTAGCCTGACTGTTCCAGCGTCTCACTGAGCATATCGCGCAGGTCCGCCTCGTCTTCCACTATCAGTATCCGCGCCGGTTGCCCGGCCCTGCCGGATACCATGCCGGCGACCGATTCTTCAGATACCGATTTCCTGCTCGATTTCATCGATAGTGATGTGGCGTACATCCTTGCCCCTCACGAGATAGACAATGTATTCGCAGATGTTCTTGGAGTGATCGCCGATCCGTTCCAGTGCGCGGATCACCCAGATGAGAGCCTGCAGTTTTTCCACCTCATCCGGCTCGTTCTTCATGTGCTGGGTCAGTTCCGTGAGCAGCGAAAAGTAGCGCTGGTCGATATCCTTATCCTTGCGTGCCGCCTCGACCGCCGCCTCCACGTCCATGCGCACAAAGGCGTCAAGTGCATCATGCAACAGGCCAACCACCATGCGCCCCATGGTGTCGATCTGTTCCATGATCACGGCCATGTTCTGGAACGAGGAAGCCTCCAGCTCGAGGGTGATGCGCCCGATCTTCTCGGACTCGTCCCCGATACGCTCGATATCGGTGATGGTCTTGATTATCGCCATCACCATGCGCAGGTCACCGGCTGCCGGCTGCCGGCGTGCCAGCACATAGGTGCAGTCTTCATCGATGCTGACTTCCTGTGCATTGACGCGGTGGTCAGTGCGAATGACATACTGGGCGAGTTCAGCGTTCTGCTCACGCAATGCAGTCATTGCGTCGTTCACCTGCCGCTCAACCATTCCACCCATGGAAACGACCCGGTTGCGCAAACTTTCCAGTTCGCGGTCGAAACGGTGGTGAATATGTTCACCGAGACTGGCTGGATCCATCGTTCTTTCCCGGTCTGTTCATGAAAAATTCCTTGGGAACAGGCATGTTATGCGCTGCTGGCTGGCACAGTGTATGCCGGAATTATGACATATTTGTGACAGAAAAGTCCTTTTCCGGTCAGGCGCCTTCAGGCGCCTGACTATACTGCTGTCATACTTTTGTAACATAACGGGGCTATTGTTGCGCCAGGAAAATATGAACCCCGAACATCCACAGGAGAAAACCATGCGCAATATCCTTTCCGTCACCCTTGCGGCCGCCCTGCTCGGCATGGGCCTGCCCAGCGCCGAGGCCGCGCGTGACCACATCACGATTGTCGGCTCCAGCACGGTCTATCCCTTTGCTACCGTTGTCGCCGAGCGTTTTGGCAAGGGCACCAAATTCAAGACACCGAAGGTCGAATCCACCGGTTCCGGCGGCGGCCTGAAGCTGTTCTGCGCCGGTGTCGGTGTCGAGCACCCCGACATCACCAATGCCTCGCGCAGGATCAAGTCCTCTGAAATCGAAATGTGCAAGAGCAATGGCGTGAATGAAATCGTCGAGGTCAAGATCGGCTACGACGGTATTGCAATGGCAAACTCCAAAAAGGCGGCACCGATGGAACTCACCCTGCGTGACGTGTTCCTTGCCCTCGCCAAGGAAGTCCCGGCAGCCGACGGCAGCGAAACCCTGGTCGCCAACCCCTACAAGACCTGGAAGGACGTGAATCCGGCGCTGCCTGCAACTGAGATCGAGGTGCTCGGCCCGCCGCCGACCTCCGGCACCCGTGATGCNNNNAATGAAAAAGCAGGACAAAAAGCGCTACAAGTAGATCTGCCACACCATCCGGGAAGACGGTGCCTATGTCGAGGCCGGCGAGAACGACAACCTGATCGTCCAGAAACTGGAGGCCAACCCGAAGGCGCTGGGTATCTTCGGCTTCAGCTTCCTCGACCAGAACAGCGACAAGGTCCAGGGTTCCAAGGTAAACGGAGTAGCGCCGGAGTTTGAATCCATTGCCAACGGCGAGTACCCTGTGTCCCGACCCCTGTACTTCTATGTCAAGAAGGCCCATGTCGGCTCCATTCCGGGCATCGAGGAATACCTGGCAGAATTCACCAGCGAAAAGGCATGGGGTGATGACGGCTACCTGTCCGACAAGGGTCTGATCCCGATGCCGGATGAGGAACGCAGCAACATGGCAAAGGATGTCAGGGAACTGAACACGATGTAGGGCAGTTCACCTGACAACAGCTATGACCGGGGTGGGTGTGCAGAACGCGCACCCATCTCTTTTTTCCGGAAAGAAAAAACGTGGATGCAACCCGATTACTGATACTGGTATGTGTACTGGCCGCAGCTGCCTATATGCTGGGCAGACACCGCGCCTACAGCATCAGTAACGGCACCATACACAGACTCCGTTCACTCCCCGCGCACTACGGCTTCTACGCACTGATAATTACCGGTGCGCCTGCACTGTTGCTGATATTCGCCTGGTCGATGCTGGCCGGCACGGTAATCGACAACATGGTGCTGGCGAGTCTCCCGGCACACCTGCTGGAGCGACCGGCCGCAGAACTCAACCTGCTGCTGAACGACGTCAAGAACAGTATCGCGGGCTCGCCTGCTGCTGTCGATGATCCGCTGGTAAGGGATCTTGCATCCCGACATGCCGAGCTCGGCCAGCGGGCCACGCAATTATTGTGGTTGCTGGTCGTTTCCTGTTGTGTCGCCGGTATGGCCTGGGCCTGGAGGCAGATACGACTGGATTACCCGGCCCAGCACCGTGTAGAAAAGGCCATCGTCTACGCCCTGATCGGTTGCTCACTGCTGGCCATTTTCACCACCGTTGGCATTGTCCTGTCGGTACTGTTCGAGTCGCTGCGCTTCTTCCGGGAGGTCCCGGTCACCGAGTTCCTGTTCGGCCTGGAATGGAGTCCGCAGACGGCAATTCGCGCCGACCAGGTCGGCGGATCAGGCGCATTCGGCGCCATCCCGCTGTTTACCGGCACCCTGCTGATTTCCGCCATCGCCATGTTCGTGGCGTTTCCGGTCGGGCTGATGTCCTCCATCTACCTGGCAGAGTATGCCGGGCAGCGCACGCGTGCGGTACTGAAGCCGGTACTGGAGATCCTGGCGGGCATCCCGACCGTGGTCTACGGGTTCTTTGCCGCGCTGTTCGTAGCACCCATGATCCGCGGGCTGGGCGAGAGCATCGGCCTTTCCGTTGCGTCGGAAAGCGCGCTGGCAGCCGGCCTGGTCATGGGCATCATGATCATCCCGTTTGTATCGTCGATCTCGGACGACGTGATCACCGCCGTCCCCAACGCCATGCGCGAGGGTTCCTACGGGCTGGGGGCAACCCAATCCGAGACCATACGCAGGGTCATCATCCCGGCCGCGCTGCCCGGGATCGTGGGCGGCGTGCTGCTGGCGGTGTCGCGCGCTATCGGCGAAACCATGATCGTGGTCATGGCTGCCGGACTGGCAGCCAACCTGACAGCCAATCCGCTGGAGGCGGTCACCACGGTGACCGTGNNCGCCAAGACCCTGGCCGCCTTTGCGCTCGGCCTGGTGCTGTTCATCGTCACCCTGGTACTGAATGTCATCGCCCTGTACGTGGTGCGCCGCTATCGCGAACAGTATGAATAAACTTCCCCGGAGCAGCATGCATGGACAGTACCGTTAGAAAGATGCAGAAAAACCTGCGCCGCCGCTACGCCGCGGAGCGGCGCTTCCGGCTGTATGGCCAGATGTCCATCCTGCTGGCACTGGTCTTCATGCTGTTTCTGTTCATTGCGATCTTCAGCAGGGGCTACACTGCCTTCCAGCAAACCTTTATCAGCCTCACGATCGACCTGGCAGGCGAGGAGTTCCCGGCCTCGACCGCGGATATCGAGGGCTTTTATGCCATGGACTATGCGGGCATGATCAAGCGCTCGCTGTATGCAGAATTCCCCGAGGTCAGCAAACGCAAGGAGAAGCGCGCCCTCTACCAGCTGATCAGCCCCGGTGCGAGCTATACCCTGCGCGACGCCATCATGGAAGCGCCGGATATAGCCGGCGGCACTGTCACCATCTGGCTGCCTGCAAACGACGATGTCGACATGTACATCAAGGGCAACTTCGACAGCGAGGAAAGCGCAACCGGACGGCTGGACGAACAGCAGGTTTCATGGGTAAAGCTGCTCCATGAGCAGGGCCGCCTGGAAAAGCGTTTCAACTCCACCTTCTTTACCGCCGGCGATTCGCGCGAGCCGGAACTCTCGGGTATCCGCGGGGCGCTGGTCGGCAGCTTCTTTACGCTGCTGGTCACGCTGCTGCTGTC
>JABAHR010000185.1_pt1 | contig 42977 bp, 39 predicted proteins | sample 7062101 | NCBI WGS metagenome assembly JABAHR01 (sample SAMN14534553, study PRJNA622989) | marine sediment metagenome | biome: marine biome [ENVO:00000428]; feature: marine pelagic biome [ENVO:01000023]; material: deep marine sediment [ENVO:00002113] | place: India: Gulf of Kutch | collected...
GCGAACGACCGGAACCGACCCAAAGCGGTCGTTCGCACTTGAACCATCTATATGTCGGCTTTTGAGTACGAGCTAGCAGCGCCGTTGGATCTCCTATCCGCGCGAGCTACACTGCCCAGCACACTACGTGGGCCGCCCGTGGCGGGGCTTGGTCATTAGTCGCGGAAGTCTGCATGCGTTTTCTCTTAGCTTTTGTTCTTGTTTTTCTATCTTCAGTCGCCAGCGCGAATCAGCAACTCTGGGACAGGCTGAGGACCGAGCCGAATCTCATCGTGCTGATGCGGCACGCAGATGCCACCAGCGGAGACCCGCTGGTCTGGGACGAGACAGGTAAATGCAGGGGCGAGCGTGTTCTAACCGAGACAGGCAGGGCCCATGCACGCAAGATCGGTGAGCAATTCGCCGCGTATGGCATAAAGCCGGTCGTCATCAGTTCCCCAATGTGTCGCTGTCTCCAAACCGTCCAGATCGCGTTTGGCACCCAGCCCATCACCGATCCGATCTTGCGCGAAATCGCATCGGCCGACGCGGAGCGTGTGGAGGCTTTCGAGACAAAGGTCCGATCACTGATCACGAGCAACCGCGGTGCCATCCCGCTGGTATTTGCCAGCCATCGCCCCAACATCGAGCTGCTCACATTCGAGCTGATCAGCACCGAAGATCTGCTGGTCGGCCGCATATACGAAGACGGGGAAATCGACGTATTGGGCAAGATCATCCCTGAGCCATGAGCCGCCTTGCAGCAACATGGACGCAAGCGGCGTGGCGCATCTCCTCGACGCCGGCGAACACCGTGCGCTCGCGCAGAGCAGCCTCCTATTCTCGTGGGCGGGGCTGTACCTCGGTCAGCGGTTGCTAGACGATTCCCGGTACGGGGATGAGCCTACCAATGGCGACTGAGGCCGTCTGTAGCAGAAGGGCTCACCTTCGAGCAGTACCGGGCACGGGTGCGGCGGGCGGGGTTGCCAGATGGCGAATGACCGAAACCGACCCTAAGCAGTCACCCACCGTCCGGTATACTTTGCGCCGGGAATCTACCCAAAACAGTCCTTATCTCGAAGAACAACAGGAGTCCGCGATGCTGCTTAAGCGACTTGTTCTTATCGTGTTATTCATCGCCTCGCCATCAATGGCGCAGCAGGAAAACTCTCCGATTCTCTTCATAAACGTGAATGTATTCGATGGCGTAAACGAAGAGCGGATCGAGAACGCCAACGTGCTGGTGGTGGGCAACCTGATCGCCGAGGTCTCCGCCGAACCGCTCGCAGCGGCCAATGCGCGGATCATCGACGGCGGCGGCAGGACGCTCATGCCCGGGATCATCGAGGGCCACGGTCATCTCATGCTCTCCATGGATGCAACGTCTTGGTTCAATACGCACGATGTTTTCTACATAGGGGCCGCTGCAGCGCAGGAGGCTGAAAACTACCTCATGCGTGGCTGGACCACGGTGCGAGATATTGGCGGACCGGTCATGGGGATCCATCGCGCAATCGAAGATGATCGCATTATCGGGCCGAGGATATACGGCTCCAGTGCAGTCGTTGGTCAAACGTCTGGTCACGGAGATTTTCGACAGAACAATGATCCGCATCCCAACAAGGTTGAGTACAAGCAGCCATTCTATGAACACTTCTCGTTTATTGCAGATGGACCAGCTGAAGTGCAGCGTGCGGTACGTGAGGCACTGCGCCGCGGCGCTGTGCAGATCAAGGTGATGGCGGGCGGTGGCGTGTCGTCCAGTATAGATCCGCTCTATACGGTCCAGTATTCACCTGAGGAGTTTCGCGCAGCAACCGAGGCGGCGGCGGACTACGGCACCTACGTCGCCGTGCATGCGTACAACGACGCCTCGATTATCCGCGCCGCCGAGAACGGTGTGAAGGTTATCGAGCACGGCACCCTCATGACCGAAGCCGCGGCCAAGGTCATGGTCGAGAAGGACGTTTGGCTGATGCCGAGCTGTCAGGTCCTGAACCTGTCCGAAGAAGCCGTTTCGTTCCTAAGCAAAAGCAGCCGCGGCAAATTCTTCGAGGCAAAGGACGGTCTCGACAATCAAATGCGGATAATCGGTGAGTACGATGAGCTGAAGGTCGGTTTCGGGACTGACTTGTTCGGCAACCCCGGAAACTTTGCCGCCACACCATTGGAGTTCACGTGCCTTGAGCAATACTTCACCCCCTTTGAAATCCTGCGGCGGGCAACATCGATCAACGGCGAGTTCCTCGCTTTGACGGGTAAACGAAACCCATATCAAGACGGCCCAATCGGTGTAATCAAAGTTGGTGCATACGCGGACCTTCTTTTGGTCGCTGGCAACCCGCTGGAGGGCACACAAATCCTCGTGGACTATGAAGAGAACATCGACCTGATCATGAAGGATGGGGTGATCTACAAGAACACTCTCTGATTGGACGGCCGGTATTGGCCGCTTTCAGACTATCGCAGCGCAGCATGGCCAAACAGTGAGGCGAACGACCGGAACCGACCCACTGCCGCCGTTCCGTATTCTTGCACATCGAGATGTCGCTAGTGGGAGCCCTCCGCCGCATAAGATGTGGACAAACGGATTAGTCAGTATGGTATCTTGAATTCTTCAATAAGAAGAGTTTGTTGGGAGGAGGGGTATGTCAGCGAACAAGACAATAATTGTGGGTTCAGAAATGCCGCCGGCTTTGGGGCCGTACTCGCAGGCGGCTAGGATAGGTGATCTGCTGTTTGTTTCTGGTCAGGTGGGTTTGAGTCCTGATACTGGCGAAATTGCCGGATCTGACTTCGAGGCTCAAGCGCGTCAAGCGTTTGAGAATGTACGCGCTGTATTGGCGGCTGCGAATTGCAGCATGGATGACGTAGTCAAGACAACATGTTGGGTGGCGGACGCCGCATCCTTCCAAGAGTTCAATGAGCTTTACTCTGAGTTTTTTCCAAATGACCCACCAACGCGGTCAACTCCTATAGTGGCCTTACCGAAAGGCTTACTGTTCTCAATGGAGTGCATTGCAGTTGTAACAAGCTGATTGGCTGCTTCTGGCCGGTTTAAGACCGTTATCGCGGTTCACTTGGGGGCCATTGGATGGCCGGTCCCGGCGAAAGCAGCCCTTCGACCCCTATCGGTTCTGAACCGGTTCAACTAGTCAATCGAGAGTGAACCCCAGCTTCATCGTCACCTGCCACCAGGCGACCGCGTTGTTCTCGATCTCGCCGCGAATGTCGGTCACTTCGAACCATCTCATGTTGTGCATCGTCTGCGACGCCTTGGCGACGGCGTTTTTGACGGCGTCTTCGATGCTGGTGCTCGAGGAGCCGGTGAGCTCGAGGGACTTGTAAACGTGATCAGCCATTGTCTTCTCCTTTCGGTGTCTTTTCACTCAGCTCGGCGCGCATGGCCTGCAGCTTCGCCATGATCTTCGCGTAAAGCTCGCGTCCGACGACGAGGATGGCGAGCGCGGCGAAGACCTCGGCGACGATCAGCAGCGTGGCGAGCGAGCCCGCGACGCCGCCGGGCGGCGCGTCCATGAACGGCACAAACGCGGCGATAGCCGCCAGCGCAACAGCGACCGCCGCGAGCGCGCCTGCGATCCACAGCCGGTGCCTGCTGCCGAGGGCCATGGCCGTGTTCACGCTCCGGCGAGTCGGTCGAGCAGCTTCTGGGACTCCGCCACCAGCTCATTGACCAGATCCGCGGCCGGTCGCCTGCGGATGAGTCCGACGCCCTGCCCCGCCCACATGGCGAGGAATCGAGAATCACCGCGCTCCGTAGCGGCCTTGCGTAGCACCCTCGATACCGAGTACTGGGCTGGATAAGGCAGCAGCGGCTCGTCGAGGGCTTCGACCTCGTCGACGTAGCGGTTGCGGATGCCGCGCGCGGGTTTCCCCGAGAGCGCCTCGGTGACCGTGGTCGCCTCGGCGCCTGCGGCTTCGAGTGAGTCGCGCCAGACAGCGGCGATGGGCGCCTCCGGGCAGCCGAGAAAGGCCGTGCCCATCTGCACCGCCGACGCGCCGAGCGCCAGCGCCGCCACCACGCCGCGGGCGTCCATGATGCCACCCGCCGCGATGACCGGAACCGATACGGCATCGACCACCTGCGGTATCAGCGCCATGGTGCCGATGAGCGCGCGTCGGTAATCGACCGTGAACGTGCCCCGGTGTCCTCCGGCCTCCGCCCCCTGCGCGATGACGGCATCGATGCCCATGTCCTCGAGCGCCTTGGCCTCGGCGACCGTGGTCGCCGAGCACAGCACCTTGGCCCCCGCCTGGTGGGCGCGCGCGACCATGGCGGCATCGGCGCCGAAGTGCAGGCTGATGACCGGCACGCCCTCCTCGACCAGCACCCGGAACTGCTCCTCCGCCGGTCCGAACAGGGGTCCCGGCTCCGGCACCGGGCCAACGTCGAGCTCCCTGTGGTAGGCCTCGAGCCGCTCGGCGAGGCGCGGGCCGGGGCGCGCGTCGCGGTCGAACGCCTCCGTGTGCGCAGAGAAAAGATTGACGTTGAAGCTGCGGCCGGTGCGCTGCCGGATCGCCTGCACGACGCTGCGCAACCGGTCCGGCCGATCGCCGGCGGCGCCGTAGCTGCCCAATCCACCCGCCTCGCTGACCGCCCCGACCAGCTCGGCGTTGCTGGCCGCCGCCATCGGTGCCTGAATGATGGGATGCTCGATAGCGAGCAGATCGAGAATGCGCCGGTCGCTCCACATGTTCACACCGTCCGCTCAGCCGCTTTCGTTGTCCTCGTCGAGGGCGAGAGCCGCCGAGTTGATGCAGTAGCGCAGCCCGGTGGGCCGGGGGCCATCGGGAAACACGTGACCGAGATGCGCGTCGCAGGTGCTGCAGAGCACCTCGGTGCGCGTCATCCACAGGGTCCGATCCTCTTCCTCCGCGACGTTGCCCTTGTCCACCGGCGAGTGGAAGCTCGGCCAGCCGGTGCCGGAATCGAACTTGGTATCGGAATGAAAGAGCGGCGTGCCGCAGCACACGCAGCGGTACACACCGTCTTTCTTACAATCGTGATACTTGCCGGTGAAAGGACGCTCCGTGCCCTTCTGTCGGGTGACGCGGTACTGCTCGGGCGTCAACTCGCTCTTCCACTCCTCGAGGGTCTTGCTGACCTTGTCCTTCGTTTCCATTGTCTCGAATCTCCGTCAATGCAAATCGAGCGCCATGCAGCCGGCGCGGCGCTCAGGCCACGCTCAGGCCACGCTCAGGCCACCGCCACCGGAAACTTGTCGCGCCACTCGGCGGGGCCGGTCTGGTGCACCGAGCTGCCCGTGGAGTCGACCGCCACCGTCACCGGCATGTTCTCCACCTGGAACTCACGAATGGCCTCCATGCCGAGGTCCTCGAAGGCCACCACGCGGGTCTTGCGAATGGCCTTGGAGACCAGGTAGGCGGCACCGCCGACGGCCATCAGGTAGACGGCCTTGTGACGGCGGATGGCCTCGATGCCCTGGGGGCCGCGCTCGGCCTTGCCGATCATGCCGATGAGGCCGGTCTCGGCGAGCATCATCTCGGTGAACTTGTCCATGCGGGTCGCGGTGGTCGGTCCGGCGGGCCCGACGACCTCGTCGCGCACCGGGTCCACGGGGCCCACGTAGTAGATGATCCGGTTCTCGAGATCGACGCCCTCGGGAAGCGGCTTGCCGGCGGCGATCAGATCCGCAATGCGCTTGTGGGCGGCGTCGCGCCCGGTGAAGAGCCGTCCGGAGAGCAGCAGCCGATCGCCGGCCTTCCAGGTCTGCACCTCTTCGCGGGTGAGGGTGTCGAGATTCACCGGGCGCGCCTCGCTCGACGGCGTCCAGGTGACGTCGGGCCAGTCGTCCAGATTCGGCGGCACGAGCTCGGCGGGACCGCTGCCGTCGAGGGTGAAGTGAACGTGGCGGGTGGCGGCGCAGTTCGGGATCATCGCCACCGGCAGCGACACGGCGTGGGTGGGATACTCGAGGATCTTCACATCCAGCACCGTGGTGAGGCCGCCGAGCCCCTGGGCACCGATACCCAGCGCATTGACCTTGTCCGCGATCTCCAGGCGCAGCGCCTCCACGTGATCCTGCGCGCCGCGCGCGCGCATCGCGTGCAGATCGATGGGCGCGAGCAGGGATTCCTTGGCGAGCAGCAGCGCCTTCTCCGGCGTGCCGCCGATGCCGATGCCGAGAATGCCGGGCGGGCACCAGCCGGCGCCCATGCCGGGGACGGTCTCGACGACCCAGTCGACGACGCTGTCGCTGGGGTTGAGCATGGCAAAGCGCGCCTTGCTCTCCGAGCCGCCGCCCTTGGCGGCGATGCGCACATCGACGGTGTCGCCGGGCACCACGCGCGTGTGGATCACCGCCGGGGTGTTGTCGCGGGTGTTGACGCGACCGGCGATGGGCGGGTCGACCACGGATGCGCGCAGCACGTTGTCCGGGTGCGTGTAGGCGCGGCGCACGCCCTCGTTGATCATGTCCTCGAGACCCATGTCCGCGTCCCAGCGAACGTCCATGCCGACGTCCACGAAGGCCACGACGATGCCGGTGTCCTGGCAGATGGGTCGCCTGCCCTCGGCGGCCATGCGCGAGTTGCTGAGGATCTGCGCCATGGCATCCTTGGCCGCCGGCGACTGCTCGCGCGCATAGGCCTCGCCGAGCGCCTTCACGTAGTCCACCGGGTGGTAATAAGAGATGAACTGCAGCGCGTCGCAGACGCTGTCGACGACGTCGCGCTGCCGGATGGTCGTCACCATGGGGGCGTTCGCGGCCCCGCTATCGACACTGCACGGCGCGCACCGGCGGCACCGCGGTCAGGGCGTCGAGGCCGCGCGCCAGATCGCACTCGATGTCGTCGATGTCCTCGAGTCCCACGGCGACGCGAATCAACGATTCGCGGATACCGGCCAGATCCCGCTGCTCCTGGGTGATGCGGCTGTGGGTGGTGCTCGCCGGATGCGTGATGGTGGTCTTGGCATCGCCCAGGTTGGCGGTGATGGAGAGCATCCGCGTCGCGTCGATGACCGACCAGGCCTCGGCGCGGCCGCCGTGCACCTCGAAGGCGACCACTGCACCGAAGGCTTTCTGCTGGCGCGCGGCGAGCGCGTGCTGGGGGTGGCTCTCGAGACCCGGGTAGTAGACCCTGGCGATGGCCGGATGCTTCTCGAGCCGCCGTGCGAGCTCCAGGGCGCCTTTGCAATGCGCGTGCATGCGCAGGCTCAGGGTTTCGAGGCCGTTCAGGAACACCCAGGCGTTGAAGGGGCTCATGGTCGGACCGCAGGTTCGCAGAAAAGCGAACACCTGGTCGCGGATCTCCTGATCCTGCATGAGCACCGCGCCGCCGACGCAGCGTCCCTGCCCGTCGATGAACTTGGTCGCCGAGTGGATGACGACGTCCGCACCCATCTCGAAGGGCAGCTGCAGCGCCGGCGTGCACAGGCAGTTGTCCACCACCAGAAGGCACTCGTTGGCGTGGGCGAGCTCGGCGAGCCATGGGATATCCGCGATGTCACCGAGGGGATTGGTCGGGCTCTCGATGAACAGCATGCGCGTCTGCGGGCGCATCGCCTGCTGCCAGGCTTCGCGATCGGTCACCGAGACGAAGCTCGTCTCGATGCCGAACTTGGAGAGCACGTTGCTGAACAGCGAGACGGTCGACCCGAAGAGATCGTGCGCGGCGACGATGTGATCGCCGCTCTTCAAGAGCGCGAGACACGTGGCGAGCACCGCCGACATGCCCGAGGAGGTGCCGAGACAGTGCCGGGCGCCCTCGAGCGCCGCGAGACGCTCCTCGAAGGTGCGCACCGTCGGATTCGTGAACCGCGAGTAGACGTTGCCTTCCTCTTCGTGAGCAAAGCGCGCCGCCGCCTGCCGGGCGCTTTCGAAGACGAAGCTCGATGTCAGAAAAATCGCGTCGTTGTGCTCGGCCTCCGCGGTCCGGACCTGGCCGCTGCGCACCGCGCGGGTATCGAATTTTTCCATTGTCCCTGTCGCCGTCAAACGGGCTTTGTCGTGATGCAAAAAAAAACCTGCTGAAGCGGTTGCTAAAGCAGGTTTGCCCTCGCTTTAGCCGTACTTATTGAGCGCCCGCAAGCTGATTTGGATCAAATCGGCGCTTGAATAGCAAGCCTAAGGCAATGTGCCACTGCCTGTCAACGGCATTTTCTTTAGGAAATTCAGTCGTCTAGGCCGACTCTCCCTCCGCCAGCCGGCGCGCCTTGGCGGCATCGTTGCGCGCCAGCGCGATCCGCTCCAGATACTCGGTGGTCACGCCACCGGTCACGTAGTCGCCGGTGAAGCACGAGGTGTCGAAATCGCGCAGCCGCGGATTGCCCTTGCGCACCGCGTCGATGAGATCGTCAACGGTCTGATAGAAGAGCCGATCCGCGCCGATGGCCGCGGCGACCTGCTCCTCGGTGCGGTTGTGGGCGATGAGCTCGCTGACAACGGGCATGTCGATGCCGTACACGTTCTGATAACGCACCGGCGGCGCCGCGGACGCGAAGTACACCTTGCGTGCCCCCGCCTCACGGGCCATCTGAATGATCTGCGCCGAGGTCGTGCCGCGCACGATGGAGTCGTCCACCAGCAGGACGTTCTTGCCTTCGAACTCGAGATCGATGGCATTCAGCTTGTGGCGCACCGATCGCTCCCTCTCCTGCTGCCCCGGCATGATGAAGGTGCGGCCGATGTAACGATTCTTGATGAACCCTTCCCGGTACTTCACGCCGAGCTTGTAGGACAGGGGCAGCGCGGCGGTGCGGCTGGTATCGGGGATCGGGATGACCACGTCGATATCGTGATCGGGCCAGGCCTCGAGAATACGATCCGCGAGACGCTCGCCCATGCGCAACCTGGCCTTGTACACCGACACGTCGTCGATGATGGAATCCGGTCGTGCCAGATAGACGTACTCGAATATGCAAGGTGAGTAGACGGGATTATCCGCGCACTGCCGGGTGTGCAGCTGCGCGTCGATGTCGACATAAACCGCCTCGCCGGGCTCGAGATCGCGTATCAGCTCGAAGCCGAGCGCATCGAGCGCCACGCTCTCCGAGGCGATCATGTACTCGCGACCTTGCTCGGTGTCCCGGTAGCCGAAGCACACCGGCCGAATGCCGAAGGGATCTCGAAAGGCGACGACGCCGTGGCCGATGATCATGGCGATGACCGCGTAGCCGCCGACGCAGCGCCTGTGCACACCCGAGACCGCGTCGAAAACGTCGTTCTCGTCGATCTCGAGCTTTCCGAGCTTCATGAGCTCGTGGGCAAAGACGTTCAGAAGGATCTCCGAATCCGATTCCGTATTGATGTGGCGCCGGTCGTCTCGGAATACCTCGCGCATGAGCTGCCTGGCGTTGATGAGATTGCCGTTGTGGGCGAGCGTGATGCCGAAAGGAGAATTGACGTAGAAGGGCTGCGCCTCGGTCGAGGACGCCCGGCCCGCGGTCGGGTAACGGATGTGCCCGATGCCCATGCTGCCGCGCAGGCTCAGCATGTGCTTGGTGCGGAAGACCTCGCGCACCAGACCGTTGTCCTTGCGCTGGTGCAGGTGCTGGCCCTCGCAGGTGGCGATGCCCGCCGCGTCCTGGCCGCGGTGCTGGAGGACCGTCAACGCATCATAGAGCGTCTGGTTGACGCGGTCCCTGGCGACGATTCCGATGATTCCGCACATTCCGATCGAGTATCCCGGGTTTCAGTACTGGAAAAGCTTCGCGACATCCGCCGGCAGCAGGGCGCGGATCTCCACCGCCAGCACCTGGAAATGCGGCAGCAGCAGCGACTCCTTCCACCAGGAGTCCTTGGGCAGCGCCGTGAGACCGGCGCACAAGACCAGAATCGCCACGATGACGATACCGCGGGCGACTCCGAAGACGATTCCCAGGGCGCGGTCGGTGCCGGTGATCTCCGTCTTGTCGACAAGGAGGCGCACGAAATACATGGCGATAGCGGTGAGCACGAGCGTGCCGATCAGAATGGTGAAAAAGGCCAGGGCGTGGCGAATCGACGGCTGTGAGACGGTACTCTTGAACAGGGCGCTGACGTCGTCGGCGAACGTGAGCGCCAGCCAGAACGCCAGGACCCAGCCGAGCAGCGACAGCGCTTCTCTCAAGAAGCCGCGTATCACGCTGATCGCGGCGGACACGACCAGGATCGCAAGGATGGCATAGTCCACCCAAATCATGTCGCGGACGGAAGCAAATGTGATACCGCGTTGAGCATTCAATTCCCGATCGGCGGGCCGGGATTGTACCAGAGGGCCGGAGGGCTCGAAACGGGCCACCGGCTACCCGGACAGGTTGACGACGATACCCTTGAGCTTGGTCTCGGCCAGCAGCTTTTTGACCATCCTCTCGGCCTCCGCCCGGCTCGGCTGTGGTCCCACGTAGACCCGCGAGATGCTGCCCTCGGTCTCGACGAATGCCGTATAACCCCGGGCAACCAGCTTGTCGCGCAGACCCCGGGCGTTTTCGGCCTTGGCAAAGCTGCCGAGCTGGACCGCGAAGCGCCCGCCGCCGGCGGGCTTGCTGCTCGCGGCCGATCCGCCGGACGCCTTCGCCGGTGTCGGCGCCGGGGCGGCCGGCGCCTTGGCAGCGGGCGCAGGCGCGAGCACCGGCGCGCGCTCTTCGGCGGGCGCGGCCGGGCCGGATGCAGCGTCCGATGGCGAAGGCGCGAGCAGGCGCCCGGCGCGTGGCGCCGGCTCCTCGTTCTGCTCGAGCAGCATGGGGATGAAGACCACCGCGGCAAGCACCAGCACGGTTGCGCCGACCAGGCGCTGTTTCAGTCGATGGTCCATGCCGGCAGTCTCCGGGCCCCGCGCTCAGCTTTCAAGATTCAGCACCTCCCGCGCGGTCAGGAAAGAGCCGAGCGCGACCATGCGCTCACCGCTGCGCGCCGCGCCGCGCGCCGCCTTCCAGGCGGCAGCGACATCGGCATGCACGCTCACCGGGCGCGCCGGGAACAATCGGCGCAGACCCGCAGCGACGCGCTCGCCGTCCTGGCCCCGCGGCCCGGGCAGCGCGGCCGTGTACCAGACGTCGACGGCATCTCCGAGGGCAGCGGCGACGCCCTCCACGTCCTTGTCGCGCAGCATCGCCAGCAGCGCGTGGGTGCGCGGCGCGCGGGGCCGCGCGGCCAGCGTCGCCGCGAGCGCCCGCGCGGCCTCGGGATTGTGGGCGACGTCGACGATCCGCTCGACGTCGCCGGCGAGGATCTGCTGGCGACCCGGCAGCCACGCGCTGGCGATGCCGTCTCGCACCGCAGCGTCGCCCACCGCCACGCGCGGCCCGAGCAGCTGCATGGCCATGACGGCGGCGGCGGCGTTGGCGCGCTGCGAGGTGCCGCCCAGACGCGGCTCGGGCAGCCCGTCGATGCGGCGCCCGGGTCCCCGCCACGACCAGCCGTCGTCGTCACCGACCACCGAGAACTCGGCGCCGAGCGTATGCAGCGGCGCAGCCAGGCGGCGCGCGCGCTCGACCAGGCTTTGCGGCGGACACGCGTCGCCGCACACCGCGGGACGCCGGGCGCGGAAGATGCCGGCCTTCTCGCCGCCGATGGATTCGCGGTCCGGACCGAGCCAGTCGGTGTGATCGAGATCCACCGTCGTCACCACCGCCACGTCCGCGTCGACGAGATTGACCGCGTCGAGCCGCCCGCCCAGGCCGACTTCCAATACCGCCAGCGCAACCGGGGCGCGTCGGATGATGTCGAGGACCGCCAGGGTGCGGAACTCGAAGAACGTGAGCGCGACGTCGCCGCGCGCCTGCTCGACGCGCTCGAAGGCGTCGATGAGCGTCTCGTCGCTGACCTCGCGTGCGCCAATCGTGAGACTTTCGTTGTAGCGCTGGAGAAACGGCGAGGTGTACGCGGCCACCGGATAGCCGGCCTTCTCCAGCATGGCGACGAGATAGGCGACACAGGATCCCTTGCCATTGGTGCCGGCGACGGTGACCACCGGCATCGGCAGCGCGCCGATCCCCATACGGGCGGCGACCTGCGCCGGTCGCTCGAGCCCCAGATCAACGAGGCGCGGATTGAGACTCTCCTGCCAGCGAAGCCAGTCCTCGAGCGCGAAGCCGGTGCTCGCCGGACGTTCGATGGTGGTCGTTGGGATCACCCTCAGGGCGTCGGCCGGTGCTTCAGCATGGCGAGCACGCTGGCGATGCGATCGCGCATCTCGCGGCGGTCGATGATCAGATCCACGGTGCCGTGCTCGAGCAGGAACTCGCTGCGCTGAAACCCTTCGGGAAGCGTTTCCTTGACGGTCTGCTCGATGACCCTGGGCCCGGCGAAGCCGATGAGCGCACCCGGCTCGGCGATGTTGATGTCGCCGAGCATGCCGAGGCTCGCCGACACGCCGCCGGTCGTGGGATCGGTCAGCACCGAGATGAATGGAAGTCCGGCCTCGCCGAGACGCGCCAGCGCCGCGCTGGTCTTGGCCATCTGCATGAGCGCGAATACGCCCTCCTGCATGCGCGCACCGCCGCTGGCGGAGAAGCACACCAGCGGCACGCCGTGCTCGATGGCGGCGCTCGCGCCGCGCGCGAATCGCTCGCCCACCACCGAGCCCATGGAGCCGAGACGAAAGCGTGATTCGAACGCCGCTGCCACCAGGGGCACGCCTTTGACGCGGCCCACCATCACCACCAGCGCGTCCTTCTCGCCGGTGGCCTTCTGATCCTGCACGAGCAGATCCTTGTACTTCTTGCCGGCGCGGAACTTCAGCGGGTCAACAGGCGCGACCTCGGCGCCGACCTCGACCCTGGGCTCAGCATCGAGAAACTGATCGAGGCGTTTGCGCGCGCCGATGCGCATGTGATGGGAGCACTTGGGACAGACGTCGAGATTGCGCTCGAGCTCGGCCTTGTAGAGGACGCCGCCGCAGGACTCGCACTTGCTCCACAGCCCTTCGGGCACCGTGCGTTTGTTGCCGCCCTCGGTGCGGATGCGCGACGGCAGCAGCTTCTCGAACCAGCTCATGCGCGCGCGTCCATGGCCGTGCGCATGGAAGCGAGCAGCGCAGCGACCTCGTCGGGGATGCGTGACGGTGAGTCCATCATTTCCTCCATCTTGGTAATCAATGCGCTGCCGACCACCACCGCGTCGCTGACGCCTGCAACCCGCGCGGCGGTCTCGCCGTCCCGGATGCCGAAACCCACGCCGACCGGCAGATCCGTGAGCGCCTTGATGCGCTTCACGCGGCTCTCGACCTCGGCCACGTCGAGGTTGGCTGCGCCGGTGACGCCCTTTAGAGAAACGTAGTACACGAAGCCGCTCGCCTGGGCGCAAATGCGCGCAATGCGCGCCTCGTCGCTGGTGGGCGCGAGCAGAAAGATGAGATCCAGGTCCCTGGCGCGCAGCGCCGCGCGGAAGCCATCCGCCTCCTCCGGCGGCAGGTCCACCGTCAGCACGCCGTCGACGCCGGCCTCGCCGGCCGCCTCGGCGAAGTGCTCGTAGCCGGCCACCTCGAAGGGATTCAGGTAGCCCATCAGGACCACGGGCGTCCGGTCGTTGTCGCGGCGAAACTCCGAGACCATGGCGAGCACCCGCTCGAGGCTCATTCCGCCGGCCAGCGCGCGCTCGCTGGCGCGCTGGATGACCGGACCGTCGGCCATGGGATCGGAGAACGGCACGCCGAGCTCTATGATGTCGGCACCGGCGCGCACCAGCGCGTGCATCAGCGGCACCGTGGTCGCCTGCTCGGGGTCGCCGGCGGTGACAAAAGGCACCAGGGCGCGCCGTCCTTCGCCGCGCAGCCGCTCGAAGGTGCCGGCAATGCGGCTCACAGCGTCAAGCCCTCGATGGCGGCTACCGTCTGCATGTCCTTGTCGCCGCGACCGGAGAGATTGACGATGATGATGTCATCGACCTTCATCTGCCGGGCGAGCTTGGCCGCGTAGCTGAGCGCGTGGCTGGATTCCAGGGCCGGTATGATGCCCTCGGCCCGCGTCACGTCGTGGAAGGCCGCCAGCGCCTCGTCGTCGTTGATGGTCACGTAGGTAGCCCGCGCGCTGTCCTTCAGCCAGGCGTGCTCGGGCCCGACACCGGGATAGTCGAGCCCCGCGGAGATCGAGTGTGCCGGGGCGATCTGGCCATCGGCATCCTCCAGAAGGTAGGTGCGGTTACCGTGCAGCACCCCCGGCGCACCGGCGGTCAACGGCGCCGCGTGGCGCCCGGTTTCGACGCCCTCGCCGCCCGCCTCGACGCCGTAGAGGGCGACGTCGGCATCGTCGAGAAACGGATAGAAGAGCCCCATGGCGTTCGAGCCGCCGCCCACGCAGGCCACCAGGGCGTCGGGCAGGCGCCCCGCCTGGTCGAGGATCTGCTCCCTGGCCTCGCGGCCGATGACCGAGTTGAAGTCGCGCACCATGGCGGGATACGGGTGCGGGCCCGCCACCGTGCCGATGATGTAGTACGTGTCGTCGACGTTGGTGACCCAGTCGCGCATGGCCTCGTTGAGCGCGTCCTTGAGGGTCTTGGTGCCCGAGGTCACCGACACCACCTTCGCGCCGAGCAGCTTCATGCGGTAGACGTTGGGCGCCTGGCGCTCGATGTCCTCGGCACCCATGTAGACCACGCACTCGAGCCCGAGGCGCGCGGCCACGGTCGCGGTGGCGACGCCGTGCTGCCCCGCGCCGGTCTCCGCGATGATGCGTGTCTTGCCCATGCGTTTGGCGAGCAGCGCCTGGCCGACGGTGTTGTTGACCTTGTGCGCGCCGGTGTGGTTGAGGTCCTCGCGCTTGAGGAACACGCGCGCACCGCCGAGCTGCTGCGACCAGCGCTCGGCAAAATACAGCGGCGACGGCCGGCCCACGTAGTGACGCAGGTCGGCCTCCAGCTCGGCGAGAAATTCCGCATCATTGCGATAGCGCTGGTACGCCTCGCGCAGCTGGGCGACAGGACCCATCAGCGTTTCCGCGATGAACACGCCGCCGTAGGGCCCGAAGTGTCCGGACTCGTCGGGCAGGCTTCCGATGACCCGGCCTTCAGCCGGTTCGTTCAGCAAACGTGACACGATTGACCTCTTCTATGAATTTCACCATCTTGGCCGCGTCCTTGATGCCCGGCGAGCGCTCGACGCCGCCGCTGACGTCCACGGCATAGGGCCGCACCCGCGCGATGGCGTCGGCCACGTTGGCCGGCGTCAGGCCGCCGGCGAGCACTACGGGCAAGGCGATGTCCGCGGGCACCAGACGCCAGTCGAAGGTGCGCCCGGACCCGCCCCAGAGCGCCTCGTCATGGGTATCGAGCAGCAGCGCCCGGGCGCTCGCGTAGCGCGCCGCTGCCTCGCTGACGTCCGCCGCCTCGCGCACGCGCACGGCTTTCATGTAGGGCCGGCCGAGCTGCTCACAAACCTCCGGCGTCTCGTCACCGTGAAACTGCAGCAGATCGAGCTGCACGCGCTCGGCCGTCTTCGCCACCGTATCCGTGTCGGCGTTCACGAACAGACCGACCACGGTGACAAAGGGCGGCAGCGCCGCGCGAATTGCGAGCGCCTGGTCGACGTCGACAGCGCGGGGACTGGGCGCGTAGAAGTTCAGGCCGATGGCGTCGACGCCCGCCGCGCACGCCGCCAGGCCGTCCTCGATTCGCGCGATGCCGCAGATCTTCACGCGCGTGCGTCCGCCCGCGCCGGTGCGCGTCACGCCGCCTGTGAACGGCGCCGCCACGGCGCCAGCGCGGTCCGTCATTGCTGCTCGAGCCTCCGGTGAGGAACACGCAGGAAAGCGCCTGAGGTTACCAAAGCAACCACTCCGGCGAAACTGCGGGCAGGGCGTATTGCGCCGGGTAGTCGATGCGGCTCAGGTACAGGCCCTCGGGCGGCGCGGTTACGGCCCCGAGCGTGCGATCGCGCTCGGCGAGAAGCTCCCGCGCCCACTCGGGCTCGCGCTTACCGGTGCCGATCTCCACGAGCACGCCCGCCACGTTGCGCACCATGTGCTGCAGAAAGGCGTTGGCCGCGATGTCGATGAATACGAGCGATCCCCGGCGCGACACCTGGAGGCTCATGACCGTGCGCACCGGACTCTTCGCCTGGCAGCCGGCGGCGCGAAACGACGAGAAGTCGTGCTCGCCCAGAAGATGCTCGCAGGCCGCCTGCATGCGCTCGGTATCGAGGGGCGCACGCTCCCAGGCGGCACGCCGGCGCAGCAGCGCCGGGCGTTCGCGGCGATTCTGTATGAGGTAGCGATAATATCGGCGTATCGCCGAGTAGCGCGCATGGAAGTCTTCGCTCACCGGTTTCGCCCAGCGAACGCTCACGTCCCCCGGCAGGTTGCTGTTGGCCCCGAGCACCCATGCGTGGGGGGCGCGCTCGACGGGCGAATCGAAATGAATCACCTGGGCGAGGGCGTGCACACCGGCGTCGGTGCGCCCGGCGCAAACGGTTCTCACCGGGGTATCGGCAACGCTCGAGAGCGCCGCCTCGAGGGTCGACTGCACGGTGCGCTGGTCCGGCTGGCTCTCCCAGCCGGCAAAATCGCTGCCATCGTACTCGACACCGAGCGCGATTCTCATGTGAAACCGGAAGCCGGGGCGCGTCGCGCGGTGAGTCGGCCGGGCTCAGGACCCCGCCAGCTTGCCGAGCAGGCCCATAGCCGCTTGCTTCTGGCTCGAATTCCCCTCAGCGAGCACCTCGTCGATGATGCCCTTGGCACCGTCGGTGTCGCCCATGTCGATGTAGGCCTGAGCCAGATCGAGCTTGGTCTGCACCTCGTCCACCTCGCCGGTCAGACCGCCGCCGAGCACCAGGGTGCGCCCCGACTGACTGTCGCCCGCCTGCGCGCCGGCCGCATCGTCGTGCGGCGGGATGTCACGGAGCATGAATTGGGTGGACTCGTACTCGTCCTCTTCGGGCGCGGCGGCGTCCTGGCTCTTCGCGGCATCGAAGTCCAGATCGATCTCCGGAAACTCCTCGGCCGGCTCGTCCGCCGGTGGTGGCGGCGTCGGCGGAATCAGATCCGAGCCGTCCATGCTGAGGGCCATCTCGTCCTCGAGTGACTCGGCGCCCCCACCCTGGTCGAAGACACCCTCGAATGCGGTATCCATTCCGGATGGCTCAGCGCCGGCCCCGCTGTCCATGTCCAGGTCCAGGTCCATGCCCAGATCGGAGACGGCGGAATCGGCGGCATCGAACTCCGGGCTGTCCAGCTTCACCGTGTCCAGCGATGCATCGAACTCCTCGGTGCCGAGATCCAGCTTGACGGTGTCATCGGTGACCTCTTCACCGAACGGCTCGAGGCCCAGGTCTGCACCGCCGGCAACGTCTTCGCCCTCGCCGAGATCGAGGCCGAAATCGAGCGCGTCTTCGGGTGCCGCCGAGGTGGCATCGAGGCTCTCACCGCCGATGTCGAATCCGAGCGCCGATGAGGCCTCGTCGCCGGCGTCCAGGCCCGTGCCCGACCGGTCGCCGCCGGCGGCATCCAGATTGAGATCGAGGGCGGTGAACTCGGAATCCGCGCTGAGCGCGCCCGACTCGGCACCCTCGGATCCACCGCCGATGCCTTCCAGATCGAAATCCAGGGCACCGAGATCGTCCGCCTCGGCGGTCTCGGTCGGTGCCTGACCTTGAACCAGCGTGGCATCTGCGAGCCCCTCGAGATCGAAATCCAGGCCGCTGTCGGACTTCGCCGCGCGCTCCGGCAGCGGCAGCTCCTCCTCGGCTGCGAGGCCCTCGCCCAGATCGAAGTCGACGCTGCTGCCACCGCCGGCGTCGCCGGCCGCAGGCGCCCCCTCCGAACCCATGCTGGTGAGATCCAGGTCGAGGCCGGATTCGTCCCTGGCTTCGCCGCCGGCCGCCTGGTCGAATCCGAGGTCGAAGTCGAGGCTCGATTCACCGGAGGCCACCTCGGTCATGGTGCCCTCGGACTCGAAGCCGAGGTCGAAGTCCACCGAGCTCGATTCGCCGCTTGCAGCGGCGCTGCCGGTCGGCACGGTGTTGTCCTCATCGCCGCCGGTAACGTCGAAGACCACGTCCTGTTCCTCGGGCACGGTGCTGTCGCCTCCGGCGAACAGCTCGCGCCCGGGCGACATGTCCTGCCACATCTTGGTCGCCTCGGCCATCAGCGGGCTGCCGGCACCGACGGCGTCCTCGAGCGCGCGCGCGCTCGACTCGAAGGCGCCCAGGTCCTTGGCGGCGTAGAAGACTTCCAGCAATCGCAGCTTGTACTCGTGGCGATCCGGATACTGGGCGATGGCGCTGCGCACCAGCTCCTCGGCCTGATCGTAACGCTCGTAGGCGAGGTACACGTTGACCTCGGCGAGGGGATCCTCCTCGGCCTCGCCGGCGCCCCCCATGACCGCCTCGGCGGCACCGGGCGCGGCGATGTGCGTGGCTTCGAGCGGATCCTCGTGCAGCGTCTGGACCTCCGGCTCGGCGCGCTCGCCGCTGAGATCCATACCCTCGAGCTCGGAGATCGCCGTCTCTTCGCCGGCATCCTCCGGCAGATACGGCTCGCCCTGCTCGTCGTAGAGCAGATCGCTTTCGTCCAGCTCGCCCAGATCCAGCTCGCCCATGTCCTCGACTTCCTCGGCGCCTCTGCGCCGCCGCCACAAGGCCGCGCCGCCGAGGACCACCAGCAGTCCACCGAGGCCGGCGCCGAGCAGCACCGGATCGACGGGCAGGTTATCGAGGCTTTGGCGCACCGAGTCGAGGAAGGTCGGCTGCGGCGGTGGCGGCGGTGGTGCGACCTTTTTCTTGGCTTTCTTCTTCTCGGGCTGCTTCGGCGCTGCTTCCGGCTGGGCCGCGGCCACGGCCTCCGGCGCCGGCGTGGGCGTCGCCTCGACCGCCGGCGTGGTCTCCACGGCCGGCTCCGGCGCCGCCTGGACCACCGGCTCCGGCGCCGTCTCGGTCACCGGCTGCGTGGCCGCCCCGGCTGCCGCGGCTTCTGCCCGCGCCTGGTCGGCTGCGGCGCGTAGCTCGGTGGCCTCCTGCTCGAGCTTGGCCAGCATCTCCTGGAGGGCGGCGATGTTGTCGTCGCGCAGCTGGATGGCACGCTGCAGATCCGCGACGATGCCCTCGAGCTCGGTCACGCGGCTGCCCAGCTCTTCCGCCTGCCGCGCCTTGGCATCCGCCTCCTCGCGGGCCAGCACGAGCTCCTGCTGGGCGCGCGCCGAGTCCGTCGCCGCGGATGCGCTGCCGACGCCCTCGGTGCCCTGGCCGCCGGAGACCAGTGCCAGGCGAGCGCTGTCCTCGCCACCCGCTGCCTGGGCCGTCGTCGGGGCCGGCTGCTCGGGCTGCGCCTGCGGCTCGGCGGCCGCGCTTTCCGTGGCCGGCGCGGGCTCGCTGGCCGCCATGCCGGTGCCCTCGGGTGCCGGCGGCGCGGACGCAGCCAGACCCTGGCGGTACTCCTGCCAGGCCTCGTTCTGCCGGGTCACCTCCGCCAGAACCACCTGCCGGTCGGCGCTGCCGAACTGCGACACATCGGGGATGCGAAGCACGGTTCCCGCGCGCAACGCGTTGATATTCGGCATGTTGAACGCATCGGGATTGGCGCTCAGCATGGCCAGCATCATGCGCTGGATGCTCACCGAGTCATCGGGACGATAGCGCTTCGCCAGCGACCAGAGGGTATCCCCGTACTTGACGTCGTAGGGGTTCGGCAGGTCGCCCATCGCCTGCATCGCCACCGGCTCCGGGGCCGGCGCCATTGCCGGCTCGGCGGCGGGTGCCGGTGGTGGCTCGGGACTCGGCGCAGCCGCGACACTCGGCTCGGGCGCCGGCGCAGGCTGCGGGGCCGGCTCGGGGGCGGGCGCCGCCGACGTTGCCGGCTGCACGACGGGCGGCGTCGCCGCCGGGGCGGGCGCCGGCTCGGGGGCGGCGCGCGCGGGGGCCGGTTCGGGGGCCGGTCTGGGCGCGGGCGGCTGCTGCAGGGCGCGTGCCTGAATCTCGGCCAGCTCCCGCTTCGCCCGGCTGGAGATGGCGGCCCCGTAAACGGGCGGATCGAGGAGCACGGTGTACTCCCGGATGATGCGCCCGCGCGGCCAGGTCACCTCGACGAGGAAGTTCAGAAACGGCTCGACCACCGGATCCTGGGTGGTGACGTCGATGTAGCCGCCGTCGGCGCCGTCGTCCACGGTCTTGAAGCGCAGCCTGGACAGCTGGAACGGGCGCTGGATGCCGGCCCGCTTGAACTGGTCAGCGCCGGCCAGCTGTACCTGCATGCTGTCCAGATCGCCGCTCTGCAGCGCGCTCAGGCCGATGCGCGCGCGCAGCGGCTCGTTGAGGGTCGAGCTGACCTCAATGTTGCCCAGACCCAGTGCCCAGGCACCGGCGGGACCGATCAAAAGGAGGATCCACAGGGCGGAAGCCCAGATCCGCTTGGTCACAGGTTGCATGCGTTAATTTAAAGAGTTGCCCAGCTCAGCTCCGGCGCCTCCAGTCAGACCCGTTCAAACGCGCGACACGCCGGACACCGCCTCGGCGACGGGCCGTGGAGACTGTCACAAATCGGCGGAATCAGGCCCTCGAAGCCAGCAGAATCGGACCTAAATCCCTGTTCAATAACTAAGAATATGCTTTATGAATAGTCAGTAAATATAGCTTACAAATAGTCTTTCACCAAAATTTCCGCGATCTGGATGCTGTTGAGCGCCGCCCCCTTGCGGACGTTGTCCGAGACCACCCAGAGGTCGAGCCCGCGGGGGTGAGAGATATCCTCGCGGATGCGCCCCACGAACACCGCATCGGTTCCGGCGGAGTCCGTGACCGAGGTGGGGTAGCGCTCGCCGCCGAGCTCGTCGATCACGACCACCCCGGGCGCCGAGCTCAGCAGCCTGCGCGCCTGCTCGACGTCGAGCTTCTCCCGCGTCTCGATGTGCACGGCCTCGGAGTGTGCGTAGAAGACCGGCACGCGCACGCAGGTCGCGTTCACCTGGATGGTCTCGTCGCCGAGGATCTTGCGCGTCTCCCACACCATCTTCATCTCTTCCTTGGTGTAGCCGTTGTCCATGAAGATGTCGATGTGCGGCAGCACGTTGAACGCGATCTGCTTCGGGTAGATCTCGCAGTCGATGGGCTTGCCATTGAGCAGCGCGGCGGTCTGGCCGGCGAGCTCCGCGATCGCCGCGCGCCCGGTTCCGGACACGGACTGATACGTCGCGACATTGATGCGCTCGATACCCACCGCATCGTGTATCGGTTTCAGCGCGACGACCATCTGAATGGTGGAGCAGTTCGGGTTGGCGATGATATTGCGTGCGCTGTACCCGGCGACCGCGCGCGGATTGACCTCGGGCACCACCAGGGGAATGTCGTCCTCGTATCGAAACTGCGAGCTGTTGTCGATGACGATGCAGCCGGCGGCGGCCGCCCGCGGGGCGTACTCGGCGGAAACACCGGCGCCCGCCGAGAAAAGGCTGAGCTGTGCCTTGTGAAAGTCGAACTCCTCGAGCACCCCGACCTTCTCGTGCCTGCCTTTGAACTCGATGCGCGAGCCCGCCGAACGCGCGCTGGCGAGCGGATAAAGCTTGCCGACGGGGAAATTCCTCTCCTCGAGAATCGCAATCATGGCCTCGCCGACGGCGCCGGTTGCGCCGACGACCGCGACATCAATCATGTTGTTCATTGTTCGTGGTTTCCGTTAAAGGGCCGCTAACACGGCCTCACCCATCTCACGGGTGCCCACCAGCCGGGTACCGCTCGACGCGATGTCGCGCGTGCGCAGTCCCTGTTCGAGAACGCTCGCGACCGCCGCCTGGACGCGTTCGGCGAGCTCCGGCGATGCGAGGGTATAACGCAGCATCATCGCCACCGACAGAATGGTGGCGAGCGGATTGGCGACGTTCTGACCGGCAATGTCCGGCGCGCTGCCGTGCACGGGCTCGTACAATCCCTTGCCGCCGGCATCCATGGAGGCCGAAGGCAGCATACCGATGGAACCGGTCAGCATGGCCGCGAGATCGGAGAGGATATCGCCGAACATGTTACTCGTCACCATGACATCGAACTGACGCGGATCGCGCACCAGCTGCATGGAGGCGTTGTCCACGTAAAGATGCGAAAGCGCGACGTCGGGGTAGTCAGCACCGATCCGCCCGGCGACCTCGCGCCAAAGCTGACTGACCTCGAGCACGTTGCTCTTGTCCACCGAGCACACCCGCGAGGCGCGCTTCCTGGCCAGCTCGAAGGCCACCCGGCAGATGCGTTCGATCTCCGACTCCGAATACACCAGCGTGTTGAAGCCCTGCCGCTGGCCGTCATCGAGACGACGGACGCCGCGCGGCTCGCCGAAGTAGATGCCCCCCGTGAGCTCGCGCACGATCATGATGTCGAGACCGGAAACGACCTCCGGCTTGAGGGTCGAGGCCTGCGCGAGCTGCGGGTAGGCGATGGCCGGGCGCAGATTGGCGAATACGCCGAGCGCCGCGCGCAGGTTGAGAAGCCCTTGCTCCGGGCGCAGGGCACGCTCGACCGAATCCCACTTGGGCCCGCCCACCGCACCGAAGACGATCGCGTCGGCATCGCGGGCGAGCGCCAGGGTGGCCTCCGGCAACGGCGAGCCGGCCGCGTCGAGCCCGGCGCCACCGATGTCGGCGTGCTCGATCTCCACCGCCAGCTCGCCCGATCGGCGCAGGGCCTCGAGCAGCTTGACCGCCTCGGCGACGATCTCCGGCCCGATGCCGTCGCCAGGCAGAACCAGGATCTTATGGCTCACGCACGCGCTCCGGCTCGCTCGCTATTTCGCGAACAGCCACGGCGTCTCCCCGCGGCGCCGTTTCTCGTAGTCGCGGATCTCGTCGCTGTGCTGGAGGGTCAGCCCGATCTCGTCGAGGCCGTTGAGCAGGCTGTGCTTCTTGAAAGCGTCCACCTCGAAGGCGTGCGTTTTTCCCTCGAGGGTGGTTACCGTCTGCGCTTCCAAATCCACCTGCAGCCGATAACCGGGGCTCGCCTCGACGTCACGAAACAGCTCGTCCATGACGGCTTCGTCGAGCGTCACCGGCAGGATGCCGTTCTTGAAGCAGTTGTTGTAGAAGATGTCGGCGAAGCTCGGCGCGATCACGACCCGGATACCGAAATCGAGCAGCGCCCATGGAGCGTGCTCACGGCTCGAGCCGCAGCCGAAGTTGCGCCGTGCGATGAGTATCTCGGCGCCTTGATAGCGCGGCTGATTGAGGACGAAATCGGGATTCAGCGGCCGTTGGCTGTTGTCCATTCCCGGCTCGCCGCGATCCAGATAGCGCCAGGCATCGAACAGGTTCGGACCGAAGCCGGTGCGCTTGATGGACGTCAGGAACTGCTTGGGGATGATCGCGTCGGTATCCACGTTGGCGCGATCCATGGGAACCACAACGCCGTCTAGTTTCTTGAACGCTTGCATTGCCGATGAGCCCAGGCCATGAGTTTCGTGAACGAAGCAAAGTAGAATAGCCAATCTGGCTTCCCAGGTCACGCGGGAGCCGCCCGGGCAGAGGAGATCATGGCCGCACCTGCCGAGGACACCGAAGCGCTCGCCCGGCACATCAAGGCGTGGGCAAGGGAGCTGGGTTTCCAGGCGGCGGGAATCGCCGATCCCGATCTCGGCGCCGACGAGGCGCGCCTGCTCGCCTGGCTGGACGCGGGCCGCCACGGCGAGATGCACTACATGCAGCGCCACGGGCTCAAGCGCAGTCGGGCGGGGCTTCTCCACCCCGGCACCGTGAGGGTGATCTCGGTGCGCATGGACTACCTTCCCCGCGACGCAGCGCCGGCCGAGGCCGTGCTGGCGGATCCGTGCCTCGCCTACGTGTCGCGCTACGCCCTCGGTCGCGACTACCACAAGCTCGTGCGCCGTCGCCTGCAGAAGCTCGCCGACAGAATCGAGAAAGCCGTCGGCCCGTTCAGCTACCGCGTGTTCACCGACAGCGCCCCGGTGCTGGAGAAGCCCCTGGCGCGCGCCGCCGGCCTCGGCTGGATCGGCAAGCACACCAACCTGCTCCATCGCGATGCCGGATCGTGGTTCTTCCTCGGCGAGATTTACACCGACCTGCCCCTGCCGGCGGACGAGCCGGTGAGCGACCACTGCGGCACCTGCCGGGCGTGCATGGATGCCTGCCCCACCGGTGCAATCGTTGCACCCTACGAGCTCGATGCGCGGCTGTGCATCTCTTACCTGACCATCGAGCTGCGAGGTTCGATCCCGGAGCCGCTGCGCCCGCTCGTCGGTAATCGCATTTTTGGCTGCGACGATTGTCAGCTGGTGTGCCCGTGGAATCGCTACGCCGACCGCTCGGGCGAGGCCGATTTCTCGCCGCGCCACGGCCTCGATGCGTCGAGCCTGGCGGCGTTGTTTCGCTGGAGCGAGGACGAGTTCCTGCGCTGCACGCAGGGCAGCGCCATCCGGCGCATCGGATACGAGCGCTGGCTCAGGAACATCGCCGTTGCACTCGGCAACGCACCCGGCGAGCCTGCGGTGCTCGAGGCGCTCGAGGCGCGTCGCGCGCACTCCTCGCCGCTCGTGCGCGAGCACGTCGGCTGGGCACTCGCCCGCCACGGTGTATAGTGGCGGCTTCGATAACCGGGGGGGAGAATCAATGGCCGATCTCGCCGAGCGCATCGAGCAGGCATTCGAGCAGCGCACCGAGCTCACACCGCGAAACACCGAGCCGCGCCTTCGCGCCGACGTGGACGAGGCGATTGAGATGCTGGACAGCGGCCGCGCCCGGGTCGCGGAGAAGGTCGGCGGCGAGTGGGTCGTGCACGAGTGGCTCAAGAAGGCTGTTCTGCTGTCGTTTCGCATCTACGACAGCAAGGTCGTCGAAGGCGCGTTTACACGCTACTTCGACAAGGTGCCCTCGAAGTTCGTCGACTGGGACGAGGCACGCTTCCGTGCGGCCGACTTTCGTGCCGTGCCGCCGGCAGTGGCCCGGCGCGGCAGCTTCATCGGTCCCGGCGTGGTGCTGATGCCGAGCTATGTCAACATCGGCGCCTACGTCGACAGCGGCACCATGGTCGACACCTGGGCCACGGTGGGTTCCTGCGCGCAAATCGGCAAAAACGTGCATCTCTCGGGAGGGGTCGGCATTGGTGGCGTGCTCGAGCCGATCCAGGCTTCGCCGACCATCATCGAAGACGACTGCTTCATCGGAGCACGCTCCGAGATCGTCGAGGGTGTGGTCGTCGAGGCGGGATCGGTCATCTCGATGGGCGTCTACATAGGCCAGAGCACGCGCATCTACAATCGCGAAACCGGCGAGGTGAGCTACGGTCGCGTTCCCGCAGGCTCGGTCGTCGTGTCCGGCAACCTGCCCTCCGAGGACGGGCGCTACAGTCTCTATTCGGCCGTGATCGTCAAGCAGGTCGACGAGGGCACCCGCGGCAAGGTGGGCATCAACGAGCTGCTGCGCCAGGTCTGATGCGGCCGCCTGGCCGAGCGACCGGCATAAAAAAAGCCCCGCCACCGTTCGATGGCGGGGCCACGAGCCGTTGACCTAGTCAACCATTTCCTTCAAGCCCTTGAGCGGCGTCACTTTGACCACCGTGCGGGCCGGCTTCGCCTTGAAAATCGTCTGTTCGCCGGTGAAAGGATTGATTCCCGGTCTTTCCTTGGTGGCAGGTTTCCTGATGGTCTTGATTTTCATCAGACCGGGCACGGTGCACTGACCGGCCCCACCGCGCTTTTTCAGATGGCGGTGAATAACCGATGCAAGCCCTTCCAGTACCGCCGACACTTCCTTTTTCGACATCCCGCACCCTTCGGCAATGGCGCTAATCATCTGTGACTTGTTGAGCGGGTCTTTGATCGCAGCTGTTGCCATGTATGGCCTCCAAGAAGAATGTTCCAAATAGTGATTTCGCACTCGCGCGCAGGCGGATAATAGTCAGCGAAAGCAGAAAATACCAGAAAAATAGGGGTTTTTTGCTTCTCACCGCTGGTCTGCGGGACACGCCGGGGCGTCGTCGCGGCTGGAGACAGATGGCGGAGAGGGTGGGATTCGAACCCACGTGGGGCGGTTATGCCCCCATCCGATTTCGAGTCGGTGCCGTTATGGCCACTTCGGTACCTCTCCGGGGCCGTCATTATACGACAGCGCAGAGCGAGAGCGGGTCAACCGAAGTCGACGTGAGCGGTGAACTTGTAGCCCACTCCGCGGATGGTCTTGATGAGGGTCGGCGACTTGGGGTCGCTCTCGATCTTCTTGCGCAGCTTCCCCACCAGCACGTCGATGCTGCGGTCCATCGGCGACCAGTCGCGCCCCGAGACGAGACTCAGGATCTCTTCGCGACTCATGACCCGATTCGGCCGGGCGACCAGAGAAGCGAGAAGCTGGAACTGGCTGCTGGTCAAATGAACGTGCTGACCGCACGGGGAGGTCAGCTCGTGAGCGACGAGATCGAGGTTCCAACCGGCGAACTGTACGACCGATTCCGTGCCGGTGAGCTCGGCGCGCTTGGCCGTTCGGCGCAGCACCGTACGCATGCGGGCCAGCAGCTCGCGCTCGTCGAAAGGCTTGGTGATGTAGTCATCGGCGCCGAGCTCGAGCCCCACGATCTTGTCGACGGTATCGGTCTTGCCGGTCAACATGATGATGGCGACATCCGATTCGGCGCGCAGCTGCCGCGCCAGCTTCAGGCCATCCTCGTGGTTGGGAAGAATCAGGTCTAGAAGAATCAGATCGACGGGCTCTTCGGCGAGCCTCGCGCGCATTTCCTCTCCGTTCGCTGCCTTGCGGACGCTGTAGCCCTCCCGAGTCAGATACCTCGAAAGGATGCCACAGAGCCTCTCGTCGTCATCGACAATGAGAACCTTCGCCCCCGTAGGCATGACTGAAACCACCTCGCCGCGCACGCGTGGACCGAAATAAGTATAGACACAGGGATCCAGCCTAGCCATTTGATCGGGTTTTTTTCCCGATTGGTGCCCGAATGATTCAGGGGCCCACTACGGGGTGATACTCTTATTATTGAAGTCGTCATACGACCGAGCGCCCCATGCTGGAACCGACACCCCCGCTCACCTTCGATACCGACCAGGCCGTCGTCATCATCGAGCCGGGCACGCTGGCCATCCGGCAGGCGAGCCGGCGCGCGCGGTCAATGCTCGGCTACTCCGACGCGCAGCTCGAGACGATGTCGTTCACCGACGTCTTTCTGCATCCTCCCGCCGACACGCTCGAGCGCCTGCTCGGTCCGCGCGACCAACCGGCAGACGCCGAGCTTGCCTGCGCGGCGCTGCTGTGCGACAGCAGGGGGCGCAGCATCGCCACCGAGCTGCTGTGCGTGCGCATCGAGACACCGGCAACCCCTCTGGTGGCCGCCATCCTCAAGCTCGGCCCGGGGCCGCGCGAGAGCCGTGGCGGACAGCATCTGGGGCCCGGCAACGCCGCTTTCGTGGAGTTCGCCTCGCGCCTCGGCCACGACATGAACAACCTGCTCGGCACCGTCATCGGCGGCCTCGGCCTGGTACGCGAAGAGGGCCTTGGCGGTGGCGACGACGACACACGCCAGCTTGTCGACGACGTGCTCTCGGCAAGCCGCGAGTGCGTGGATCTTCTCGAGCGACTCATGGCCGCGGCCGGCAAACAGCGGCTGCGCCCGCAAAAGGTATCCGCGAACAGCCTCATCGAACGACTCACCCCCCTCCTCGCGCGCACACTTCCCGCCGATATCGAGCTCACCGTGTCGCTCGCGCCCGACCTGCCCGACATCTGCGTGGATCCCGACCGGCTCGAAGCAGCTATCATTGCTTTAGTGGTCAACGCGAGGGAGTCCATGCCCGGTGGTGGCGAGCTCCTTATCAGCAGCGCCGTCGGCGCGGCTTCGGGGACGACCGCGCTCGAAGCCGATCGGGAGTACCTGAAGATTAGCGTCAGCGATACCGGTCGAGGCATTCCCGAAGATCTGGTCGACCAGGTCGTGGAGCCGCTTTTCACGACCAAGTCGGACAGCAGCTGCCGGGGCCTGGGCTTGAGCATCGTCAACGGCTTCGTGCACCAATCGCACGGGGCAATGAGTCTCGGCGCCGCGCCGAAGGGCGGCACCCGGGTCACGCTGCACTTTCCGCAAGCTGATTGAGTCCGGCTTTCGAGCCCGTCTTCGGCCGAGAGTTACATGAGTTACGAAAATTCACATACTGGCAACGAACGAACATCCTGCGATTACAGCGCGGTGTTAACATCATGCCGGCGATGTGGAACTACGGGGTCACTGTGCCTAGTGACCGCACCCCGTGGACCCAACTCACTCATCTGGTCCCGACGTAATCCATATCGCTCTCCAGTACCGTCCCGCGGCGGCCGGAACGGCAGCACCGACCGCCGCGGTGACGGCTTTTTCTCCTCGTGAACGAAGCTCAGAAGCCACGTCCCGAAAGTTTCCTCGTCAAGGCGCTGGCGTGGCTGCGCGATCGCATTGGTCAGTGCCCCGACACCGAGCCCGAGCAGGCGTGCATCCGCGTTGCCATCGTCACCCTCGTGGTCGCTTATCTGTACTTGGCGGGCGTATTCGAAGGCGATCCCACCGAGCTTCGCGTCCTGCTCCACAGAGTGATGGGTATCTCGGTGCTGGTCGTGTCATGGGGCATTCTGATCGCGATCCTGGTCAGTCCACGCAAATCGATAGTGCGCAGGGCGATCGGCATGCTGAGCGACATGGGCTATACCTCGTACGCATTGTGGGGCGGCGGAGCAGTGAGCTCGCCTCTTTTCATCGTCTACTTCTGGGTCATATTCGGGAACGGCTTTCGATACGGAAACCGATATCTCTTCGCAGCGATGACGCTGAGCGTCATTGGTTTCGGCGTCGTTCTGGTGACGAGCGATTTCTGGATTCAGTACCGTGGGCTCGGGCTCGGTGTTGCGCTCGGTCTGCTTGTGCTGACCGTGTACGTCTCATCGCTGATCCGGCGTCTGAACGACGCTATCGAGCACGCTGAAAACGCAAATCAGGCCAAGAGCCGGTTCCTGGCCAACATGAGCCACGAGATTCGTACCCCGCTCAACGGCGTGATCGGCATGAGCAATCTTCTCGTGACGACCGATCTCGACCGTGAGCAGCGCGATTTTGTCGAAACCATCAATGCATCGGCCCTGACTCTGCTATCGCTCGTCGACGACATCCTGGACATTTCCAAGATCGAAGCCGGCAAGATCAGTATCGAAGAGACCGATTGCGACCTGCATCTTCTGGTCAACTCGACAGCGAAGATGCTCGCACCGCAGGCTCATGAGAAGAACATCCGTCTGAATGTGTTCGTCGAACCTACCGTGCCCTTTCAGGTCCGAGGCGACCCGCAACACCTGCGCCAGGTGCTGATCAATCTGATCGGCAACGCCGTCAAGTTCACCGAGCAAGGCATGGTCGAGGTGCGCCTGACGCGGGTTGCCTCCACCGACGACGCCGTGACGGTTCGATTCGAGGTCATCGACACCGGCATAGGAATCTCTCAGGAAGCGCAAAACAAGATCTTCGATCGCTTCACGCAGGCCGATCAGTCCACGACGCGCCGCTTCGGTGGCACCGGGCTCGGCACGACGATCAGCCAGCAGCTGGTCGAGCTGATGGGTGGCAGGATCCACCTTCAAAGCTCGCCCGGCCAGGGAAGTCGATTCTGGTTCAACCTCGATTTCGGGTTGCAGGACGTGGCGCCTGCAATGGCGATGCGCGAGCCCGTTCACTTCGGTGACGTAAGGGTCCTCGTGGTTCTCGACCCCGACAAGAACCAGAGCGATCTGCCCGGCACTATCGCCGGCTGGGTGGACGATGCCGAGAGCGTCGCGAACGGCGCCCGGGCGTTCGCTCACCTGATCTCGGCGGCCCAGGCCGGGCAGGGCTATCACGTGATTGTCGTCGACAGCGGCTCGCTCGCCATGGATGCCGTCGGATTCGCCAATGCCGTGCGCACCGAGCCTTCCCTGCATGATGTGTCTCTTATTTACGTAGGCTCACCGGGAGACGGATATGACGACGAAGCTCTGTCAAGAGCAGGGTACACGTCCTGTCTGCAAGCGCCCGTCGACAAGATCCTGCTCTTCAATGCCCTGCACGCAGCCAGCGCCCAACCGACACCGATTTCGACGGGGCGGGTAACGAGACTCATCGATCACTACGCGAAGGACGGAAAAGCGAAATCGAGCACCGAGATCCTGCTCGCCGACGACAACCCGATCAACCAGAAGGTCATCACCACTATTCTCAAGCGTGCGGGCTACCGGGTCACGACGGTCCGCACGGGGAAACAGGCACTGGGCCTGCTCGAGGAAAACGAGTACGCACTCGCGATCGTGGATATGCATATGCCGGAGATGGGCGGGATCGAGGCAGCCAAGGTGTTCCGGCTCGCGCGCATGGATCGAACCGATATGCCTTTCATCGTCCTGACTGCAAACGCAACCATCGATGCGTTAAAAGAGTGCGAGGAAGCCGGAATGGATGCCTACCTGACGAAGCCCGTCGAGGCAGAGCACTTGATTCGAACGGTCGAGTCGGTGCTGTCGAACCAGGATCGTGCGCAACGGCAGCTGCCGAAAAATACCCAGGCGGCCGGTTCGGGCCAGGCGCAGGGCTCGAAGGCGCCATCGCCGAGCGCACCCGCTGTCGATCGCCAGAAGCTCGCCGCGCTCGAGGAGCTCGGGTCAGACAAGGAGTTCGTACAGGAGCTCGCCAACAACTTTATCGTCGAAGCGCAGAAAGTTGTCGATCGCATGAGCCTTGCCTGGCAGACCGACGATCGTGCGGATTTGAAAAACCAGGCGATGGCGCTCAAAGACGGTGCCGGCACGATCGGTGCAAACAAACTTCGAGATCTGGCCGACGACCTCGCGGCGACCGCCCAGAATGAAGCCTCGCATAGAACCGGCGACGTCGCGCGCATTCGCTCCGAGCTCGTACGCGTCCAGGCAGAGCTCGATATCTATCTGAAACGGGGCGATCTGACACAGAGAAAGCACTGAGCCCCGGTTCGCACCGGGTAATCGCCGTCGGTCAGCCGGCGAATTGTTTGAAAATCACTCCGGCATTGTGGCCGCCGAACGCGAATGATTGCGAGAGCGCCGCTTGCATCGATGCCGACGTCACGTCGCGGGTGAAATTGAGGTCAGCCAGCGGCTCTTCGAGATTCTTGCATACGTGCGTCTTCTGGTCCTTCAGGCTCATTACCGTGACGAGCGCTTCGATGGCACCACTCGCACCGATGGTATGGCCGATCAGCGACTTGGTGGAATTGACGAGCACGTCGCGTCCGAAAACCCGTTCGATGACCTCGGTCTCGACGCTATCGTTGGCCTGCGTGCCAGTGCCATGGGCGTTCACGTAATGTATGTCGGCGTGTGACAAGCCCGCGTCGGCAAGAGCCAACTGCATCATACGCTCAATCTGTTCACCATCCGGGGCGATGCTCATGACGCTGTAGGCGTCGAAGGTCTCACCGTAGCCGACAATCTCCGCGAGGATCGGCGCGCCTCTGGCAAGGGCGGAATCGAGCTCCTCGAGCAGCAACACAGCGGCGCCGCCCTGTGCAAACAGGAACCCCGATCGATTCATATCGAACGGGCGATTAGCCCGCTCGGGATCCTCGCAATTTCTCACCAGCGCCCTGGCGACATCGAATCCGTGAAAAATCCCGCCGTAGTAATCGTCCAGGTACTCACTGCCGCCGGAGATCGCGAAATCGACGCTGCCGCTGCGCACGGCGTGAAATGCATGTCCAATGGCAACCGTGCCCGAAGCGCAGGCGACGCAGTAGCTGAGATTCGGCCCTTTGAGCGAGAACTTCATGCCGATATGGGCCGCAACGGCGTTGGGCATCAACATCGAAACGACGAAAGGATTGAAGCGCCGACCGTGATGCATCGACCCGAGAATCGAGTCGAACGCATCGCGGCGCTGGTCGTCCTGCGGGATTTGCGCCATCAGGTCCGCCAGCTGCGCCTTCAGGTTCGCGAGCATCTGAAAGCTGTGGTTGTCGAGAAAGCTGTTGGCGCCGCCGATTCCGGTGCCCATGAAAACCCCCACACGGTGGGCATCGACACCGGCAATCCGGTACGCGTTGGCGCGCCTGTTGACGAGCTCCGGCTCGAGACCAGCGCCCGCGAGCGCCTGGCGGGCCGCATGGCCGGCAATCAGAGTGACGGGATCGTTTTGCGCCGCCTCGACCCGCGTTGCACCGAGCGCGTCCGGATCGAGGGGTTCCAGTTTCGCCCAGATCGACGAATGGTAATCAGCGTAGCGGTGCCAATGCTCGGGTATCGGCGACACCGGACTCTTGCCTTCGAGGCAGTTGATCCAGAACTCCTCGGCAGATGTCCCGATGGGGCTTACGACACCGACACCGGTGACGACGACGCGTCGCTTCACCGCCATGGGTCAACGACTCGCGACGGCATTCTCTCCAATTCTGCCCGAGATACATTCGATGATGTCTCGAAGCGTCGTCAGGCCCTCGGTGTCTTCCTCGGATATCGTGCCACCGAACTCGTCCTCGAGCGCCATGAAAAGCGAGAGAAGATCCAGGGAATCCGCGCCCAGATCTTCGATAAGAGACGAGTCGAGAGCCGGCGGATCGCCCTCGATGGCCAGCACCTCCCGGACCACCGTAAGGACGCGTGTCTCGACGCTCGGCTGTTGTGCGTTCTCGCCCATGTTCCCCTGTTCTCCTGACCTCTGCGGGCCTCGGCTGGCCTGTTGAAAGCGCCCCGGGCCACGATTTGAGGCCCCCTGCCCCGTGCCGCCGCGCGTGCGCCGCCCCACCGGGGCGGCCCGCGGCGGATACGAATATTACGTACCCGGCTGGTCGGGGTAAATGCCAAGCGCTTCCCAGCCCGATTTGGTTACATTTTGTTACACAGAAATTTAGCCGGATCAATGGCATCCGAGGCAAAAAGGAAGGAATATTTCACCAAACAGGCCGAACTTCCACCGGACTCGAAAAGCGGCGAGACCGAGTCGGCCGACGTCACGAATAACTCAAAAAGAGACACCAGCGGAGGAAGCAATGAGAAATCTAATGCAACAGACGAGGATGGAGCTATTACCCGGAATCCCGGCCGGCCCGAACCTGCCGATGCCGGCTTCCCTCACCGCGGCGGCATACGCCACCCCTGAAGCCAGCCCTATTGCAGAGCAGGCCGAGAATACTTTCGAAACCTATTACGAGGTGAACTTCGACGCCGAGTACGGCGCATTGTGGGCGCGTCTGCGATCCGACAGCCCGAGAAACTTCACTCCCGAGGTGGTGGCGGCACTGCGCCAGGGCCAGACGCGGGTCGAGAGCAGGCTGCGCGAGGAGCTGAAGGCCGGCCGCGCAGACCGGCTCAGATACCAGATCCTGGCCTCCAGCGTCCCGGGGATCTTCAGCCTCGGCGGCGATCTGACCCTTTTTCGGCGGCTGATCCGCAAGCGGGACCGCAATGGCCTGCTGCGCTACGCCTGCGCCTGCATCGACCTGGTCTACACCAATGCAGTCAATTACAAGCTGCCGGTGACCACCATTTCCCTGGTCCAGGGACAGGCGCTCGGCGGCGGCTTCGAGGCGGCGCTTGCCGCCAACGTCGTGATCGCCGAGCGGCAGAGCAAGCTCGGGCTGCCCGAGGTGATGTTCAACATGTTCCCGGGCATGGGGGCTTACCAGCTTCTCACGCGGCGCCTGAGCCCGGCGCAGGCCGAGGATCTCATTCTGAGCGGGCGCACCCACAGCGCTGAGGAGCTCTACGAGATGGGTCTCATCGACGTTCTCGCCGAAACCGGTGACGGCGAGGCAGCGGTGATGCGCTACATCAAGAAACGACACCGCCAGTTCGATGCCAATCAGGGATTGCGGCGCGCCATCCAGGCGGCCCACCCCCTCAACTACGGCGCCCTCATTCGCGTTGCAGAGGTGTGGGTCGAACAGGCCATGGCCCTGAAAGGGCGGGATCTGGAGCTGATGGATTATCTCATCCGGGCCCAGCAGCGCATGCAGCACTAGCGCAGCCAACCCGAGCGCGTCGTGCCGGGGGACGGATTTCGTGACCGTGCCCTATTCGAGCAGCACCGGGGTGCCGACCGGAACGCGCTCGTAGAGCTCGACGACATCGCGGTTGCGCATGCGGATGCATCCGTGGGATCCGGGGGTGCCGAGCACGGTCTCGTCGGGGCACCCGTGGATGTAGATGAGGCGGCGCATGGTGTCGACGTTGCCGAGCCGGTTGCGGCCCGGCTCGAGGCCGCTCAGCCAGAGTATGCGCGTGAGGATCCAGTCGCGCTCGGGATATTGCTCGCGCAGGCGCGGATGGAAGCATTCACCGGTGGCACGCCGAGCGACGAAGACCGCGCCGAGCGGCGCGCCTTCGCCGATCTTGGCACGCACCACGTGACGCCCCCTGGGCGTGCATTCGCTGCCCATGCGCTCGCCGGGACCGTTGCGGGCGGTGGAAACCGGCACGTCCATCAGCACCCGCTCGCCGTCGAGGAGTCGAAGCCTCTGGTTGGCGAGGCTGATGCGGATGCGAAGCTTCCCTGAAGCGCCCACTCTCACTCCTCAGCGCTGGCCCGGCGCGCGAAGCACCTCGGTCAGACCATCGTAGCTGCCGTCCTTGCCGAGACGGTATCCGGCCACGTCGGCGCGCGCGGCAAACACGTAGTCCTCGTACCACAGCGGCACGTAGGGCAGCTCCTCGAGCAAGTGCCTCTGCAGCTCGCGGTAGTGGCCGGCCTGCGCGGCGAGAGATGAGGCGTTCTCGGCATCCTCCATCAGCCTGTCGGCGACCGGGCTGAGAAAACGTCCCCGGTTCGCGCCCCGCGGCGGCGTCGACTCGCTGTGCAGGGCGTACCGGAAGATATCCGGCATGTTGATACCGACCCAGGCGAGGCTGTACATCTCGAAACGTCCCGCCTTGACGTCGGCATAGAAGGTGCCCCAGTCGTAGCTCCTCAGGTCGACCTCGATGCCCACCCGTGCGAGCTGCTCCTGCAGGATGGTCGCGAGGCGCACGCGGAACGGATCGGTGGAGGTCTTGTAGACGATTCGAACCGGATTACCAGGCCCGTAGCCGGCCTCGCGGAGCAGCCCGACGGCGCGCTCGGGATTGTACGACAAGCCCCCGAGCTCGGGGTTGCCGGCCCAGTGGTCCGGCGTGAGGATGGCATTCGCCGGCCTCGCGGCGCCGCCCATGACGAAGCGGATGATGGACTCCCGATCGATGGCGTGGCCGATGGCCCTGCGCACCCGCAGCTCGCCGGCGACCGGGTCATCCATGTTGAAGCCGAGATAGGCGAAATTCGTCCCGCGCCGCTGCTGTACGCGCACGTCGCGGCGTTTGCCGAGCCATTGCACCAGCTCCGTGGGCAGATCGCCCTGCAGCATGTCGAGCTCGCCGCGCACGAGCTTCAGAACGCGCACCGTCGGCTGCGGGACGCGCACGAATTCCACCACCTGCCCGTCGCGGATTCGCCGAATGCGCAGATTGCCGTCCGCTCGCCAGTCCACGAACGAAAACGGCCCGCTGCCGACGGGGTTGCGGGCGAAGCCATGGGACTGCTCGATGCGCGCCTGCGGCAGGATGCCGATGACCAGGCGACCAGGGAACAGGTTGTCCGGCCGCGACAGGTTGAAGTCGACGGTGCGCTCGTCATGCACCTCGATGCTTCGGATCATGTCGAGTCCGGCGCGATGCGGCGACACGAGCCCGGGGTCGAGAACCGAGTCGTAGGTTGCTTTGATGTCCTGCGCCCGCAGCGGCGTGCCGTCGTGAAAATTTCTTCCCGGCTCGCGCAACGTGAATCGATAGCGTCGCGGTGTCAGGCGCTCCCAGCTTGCGAGTGAAGCTAGGGGCTGAAAATGCTCGTCGAAATCGACCAGCTGCTCGTAGATCAGACGATTGATGCGCGTCGAGGCGGCGTCGGTCGCAAAGCGCGGGTCGAGGGTTACCGGGTCGGCGGAAAGACCGAAACGCAGGGTCTCGGACGCCTCCTCCGCGCAGCCGGCCAGCAGCACGACGCTCATCAGCATCGCGCGCACGGTGTGGGCAAGGGGGCGCATTTCGAGCGCTTCAGCTGCGCCGGAGATAGCCCTGCGCCCAGGCGAGAGAAGCCTCGGTGGTGGTGCTCGGCGCATACTCGCAGCTCACCCAGCCCGCGTATCCCGCGTCGTCGAACGCATTGAGAATGAAAGGAAAATTGAGCTCGCCGGTGCCGGGCTCGTGGCGCCCGGGATTGTCGGCGATCTGCACGTGGGCGATTCGGTGCCGATAGCGCTCGAAGTTCCTGACGATGTCACCCTCCATGACCTGAGTGTGATAGACATCGAACTGTAGAAACAGGTTGTCGTCGCCAACCGCCTCGATAATAGCCATCGCCTGCGCGGAGCGCGACAGGTAGAAACCCGGTCGATCGCGGGTATTGAGGGGCTCGATGAGCAGGCGCAGCCCGGCTTCGGCGAAACGTCGGGCAGCGAATCGCAGATTGTCCACGAAGGTCTCGAAAAGGCGCTCCGCCGCGATGCCGCTCGGCGCAATACCGGCGAGGCAGTTGAGCTGCGGGCAGTCGAGCGCCTTGGCGAAATCGATTCCCTCGAGGACGCATTCGCGAAATTCCCCGGTCCGCTCCGGATCGCAGGCAATGCCCACGTCGCCGGCTTGCATGTCTCCCGCAGGCAGATTCATGAGAACCATCTCGAGTTCGTGCTCGCGCAAGCGAGCGCCGAGCTCGCGCTTGTCGTAGGCGTAGGGGAACTGATACTCGACGCCACGAAAACCGATCTTGGCGGCGGCCTCGAACCGATCCATCAGATCCACCTCGGTGAAGAGATAATTGAGATTGGCGGCGAGTCTCGGCATGGCTCGAGTGCGTTGCTGCAGCTTGCTCTATTCTGGCACGTCGCGCCGCAGGTTGCCCGTGCGCGGCCAGGACGCATGCCGCGACGGCGCGAGCGCTGGCACTCGAGCAGCCGAGAGAGCACACCAGCAGCACACGCCGGAGCGCAAGATTACCGCGCAACCCGCCGCTGAGATCGCGGCAGGCGACAACACCGGGAAGGTGGGAGACGAGCCGGTTAGCGGACTAACCGCTCTTCCAAAGCTCGGTGTAGAAGTCGTAGACGACCATCAGCAGCACCGCGGAGACGATAATCCAGAGTGCGGCCTCGTTGATGAACCACAGCACGATCATCATGAACCCAATCAGGGCGATGAGCGAAATCACTGCAAGTGCCTTGTCCAGCATGTGTCGATTATCCTGCCAGTTTACGGCTCAGCCAGCGTGCATTGCGCAGCAATCTGGCATCACCTCTGCGCTCACCGATCATCTGCACGCCGATGGGCAACTCTTTGCTTCCCCGCAGCAGAGGCAGACAGACCGCCGGCAGACCAACGAATGTCCACATGCTGCAGAATATCGGATCGCCGGTGGTTTCGAGCGACGCCGGCGCCTCACCCCGGGCGGCCGGCGTCAGAATCGCATCGTAGCGATCGAATATCCGCTCCAGACCGGCGTTGAGCACCTCTATCATGTCCACGGCACGATTGTAATCCACCGCCAGGCACTTCTGCCCATCCTCGATCATCCCGCGCAGCACCTCGCTCAGCTGCTCCGCGCCCTTGTCGTAGAAGCGGGCGAGACTTTTTGCCAGGTCCGCGTACATGATGGTCCGGTGCCAGCGAATCGCCTCGTCAAACGGTGCCGGCAGCTCCACCTCGTCGCATTGGTCGCCGAGCTCCTCGACCAGTTCGGCGAAGCCCTCGCGCGTGTCGTCGTCCGCCTGATCCCAGACCGGCGATTTCACGAAGGCGAAAACCGGATCGAGCGGCGGCTCCTCGGTAGCCGCGGCAACGAGATTCTGGCGCGCTTGCGGGAGGCTGTCGGGATCGCACGCGTCGAATCCGAACAGCGGCTCTGCTGCGAGCGCCAGATCCTCCGCCGTGCGAGCGAAAACGCCGACGGTGTCCAGCGCCCGCGACAGCGCCAGCACGCCGCTTCGGGAAATGGCGCCGAAGCTCGGCTTGAACCCGTAGACACCGCAAAAGGAAGCCGGGCGAATCACCGAGCCGTTGGTCTGGCTGCCGATAGCGAGCGGCACCATGTTGCACGCCACCGCCGCCGCCGAGCCGCTCGACGAGCCGCCGGGCGTGTGTGCCGGGTTGTGCGGGTTGGTGGTCTTGCGGGGCGCGTACATGGCGAACTCGGTGGTCACGGTCTTGCCCATGATGACGGCGCCGGCCTCGCGCAGAGCCGATACCACGCGGGCATCCCGATTGGGCTGTCGCGCACGCATCAGCGTGCTGCCGCACTCGGTGGGCATGTCGCGGGTATCGAAGATGTCCTTGACGCCTACCGGCAAGCCGTGCAGTGGGCCCACCGGTGCGCCCGAGCTTCGCCGCGCGTCGGCCGCGCATGCCTGCTCGAGGGCGTAGTCGGGATCGAGATGGGCCCAGGCCTGCACCGATGGCTCCAGCGCCTCGATGCGATCCAGGCACGCGCGCGTCAGCTCCTCGGAGCTCAGAGCCCCCTCGTGCAGACGGCGGGCGGCCTCGATAGCGGTCAGCTCGCTCGGGTCCATGGCCTCAGCGCCCGTAGATGAGCTTCGGCAGCCACAGGGCGATCTCCGGGAAGATGTAGAGCAGGAACATGGCCACGAAGACCATGGACAGGAACGGCAGGACGCCCTTGAAGATTTCGATGAGCTGCACGTGCGGCGGCGCCACCCCCTTCAGGTAATAGGCGGCCATGGCCATCGGTGGCGTGAGAAACGAGGTCTGCAGATTGAGCGCCACCAGGATACCGAAGAACAGCGGATCGATCTCGAAAACGGCCAGCATGGGCAGGAAGATGGGCACGAAGATGATGATGATCTCGCTCCACTCCAGCGGCCAGCCGAGCAGGAAGATGATGAGCTGCGCCATGATGAGGAACATGACCGGCGACAGGCCGAGACCAAGCACGAACTCCTGGATGATGTCGTGGCCACCGAGGTACGAGAACACCGATGCGAATGTCCAGGATCCGACGAACAGCCAGCAGACCATGGCCGAGGTGCGCACGCTCAGGTAGACGGATTCCTTGAGCCGCTGCCAGGTGAGCGCGCGGTAGGCTGCGGCCAGCACCAGACCACCCAGAGCCCCGACGGCCGCCGCCTCGGAAGGCGTTGCGAGACCGAACAGGATGGCGCCGAGCACCGACAGAATGAGGAACGCCAGTGGGAAGAAAGACGTCAGCATCATCAGCACGACTTTGCCGTAAGAGACGTCGGCCACGTCCTCCGCCTTCGGCTGCGGCGCCAGGCTCGGATTGAGGGTGGCGCGGGCCATGACGTACAGCACGTAGAGCCCTGCCAGCATGAATCCTGGCAGGATGGCGCCGGCGTAGAGGCGCACCACGGAGACGTTCGACGTCGCCGCATACACGATCAGCATGATGCTCGGCGGGATCAGTATCCCCAGACAGCCGCCGGCGCAGATGACGCCCGCGGCGAAGCTCGTGTTGTAGCGGGCCTTGAGCATGGCCGGAAATGCCAGCAGGCCCATCAGGGTCACCACGGCGCCGATGATGCCGGTGGCGGTGGCGAACATGGCACACGTGCCGAGCGCGGCGATGGCCATGGAACCCGGCATGCGGCGAAGCGCGATCTGCAGAGTAAAGAACAGACGGTCTACGATGTTGGCCCTTTCCACGACGTAGCCCATGAACAGGAACAGCGGCACGGCGGTCAGCACGTCGTTGGCCATCACCGAATACGTCTGATTGACCAGCAGATCGAAGATCTGATTGTCGAGCAGTGTCTGCATGCGCTCGGCGTCGTAGTACGCGTAGTAGCCGAACGCGACACCCATGGCCATCAGGGTGAAGCAGATGGGGAACCCCAGCAGGATCGTCAGCACGAAGATGCCGAGCATCACCACGGCAACCATGGGATCACTCATTTCGAGTCTCTCCCGGAGTCATCGTCGCCGTCGGCTTCGATGATTTTTTCAATGTCTTCGCGAGCCTCCTGCTCGTCGTGGAACTGGTGCTGCATCATTGTCTCCATCTCCTCCACGTCCTCGAGATGGGCGGGCCACTTGCCCGTTCGGATGCACAGGATGCAGCGGCATACCTGCGCCGCGCCCTGCAGCAGCAGCAGCGCCCCGGCGATCGGGATGATGGTTTTGAACTGGAAGATGGGCACGTTGGCCGGGCTCATGACGCTCACTTCTCCGTAGAACCAGGATTCGTTGGCATACTCCATGCCGGCGAAGACCAGCGCCAGGATGCCGGGAAAGAAGAACAGGAAATACAGAATCAGCTCGACGACGGCCTGAGTCTTGGGCTTCCAGAGACGATAGATCACGTCTCCCCGCACGTGTCCGTCGCGCGCGAGCGTGTAGGCCCCCGCCATCATGAACAGCGTCCCGTACATCATGTAGCTGATATCGAAGGCCCAGGACGTGGGATCGCGCAGCACATAGCGCACGAAGACCTCGTAGCTCACACCGAACGTCATGATGAGGATGCACCACGCGAATGCCTTCCCGGCCCACGCAGTGACCTTATCGACGAACACAATGAATGCCATCATCTCCGGTACCCCGATTCCCCGAGACTTGGTCAACGAAAAGCAAGGGGCGGCGCGCCGCGCCGCCCCTGCTCAGTTGCGCACGCGCTCCTCGGCTAGAAGGTGATCTCGCCGGGGAAGTAGTGCTTGAACGCCAGCTTGTAGTCGGCCGAGTTCATGAGGTCGTAGAACGCCACACGATGCGACCACTCCTTCTGGCTGTCGACGATCTTCTTGAAGAACGGATCCTGGTTGAGCTTCTCGAGGACCTGGTCCCAGGATTTGAGCTGCGCATCCATGATCGACTGGTCGGTTCGCCACACGTTGACGCCGTGGTCCTTCTTGAGCTTCTGCAGGTCGATGGAGTACTGGTTCATGGCCCAGCCGTAGTTGGCGGTATTGGCCGCCTCGGCCGCGTACTCGAGGATCGCCTGGTGCTCCTTCGGCAGCGACTCGAACTTGTCCTTGTTGACGATGATCTCGAAGAACTCCGCCGCCTGATGGTAGCTGCCCATGTGGTAGTCCTTGGACACGTCCTGGGCGCCGAACTGCATGTCGGCCGTCGGGTTGTTGAACTCGAAGGCCTCGATGACGCCGCGCTCCAGGGCCGGCACGATCTCGCCGCCCGGAAGCTGGGTCACCTTGAGCCCCATGCCCTGCATGATGTCGGTGGCGAGACCCACGGTGCGGTACTTGAGGCCCTTCATCTCGTCCGCGGACTTGATGTGTTTCTTGAACCATCCCAGCGGCTGCGTCGGCATGGGCATGGCGAAGAAGCCCACCAGATTCAGCTTGAGCTTGTCCTGCACCAGCTCGGCATACAGCTCCTTGCCGCCGCCGAAGTGAATCCAGGCAAGGATCTGCGACGCGTTGGCGCCGAACACCGGTCCGGTGCCGAACAGTGACGCGGCCTTGTTCTTGCCGTACCAGTATGCCGTCACCGTATGCGCCATATCGAGCACGCCCTTGTGGCAGGCGTCCTGGACCTGGAAGGCCTTCACCACGGCGCCGGTGGGCAGATAGTCGATCTTCAGACGCCCGCCCGACATCGCGTTGACGCGGTCTGTGTACTGCTTGGCCATGGTCGTGAAAGGACTTCCCGAGCCCCAGGATCCCTGCATCTTCAGGGTCGTGGTCTGGGCCACTGATACCATCGGGAAACCGACGGTTGCGGCACCGGCTGCGCCCACGGCACCCGCCTTGAGAAACTTGCGGCGGCTGGATTTGGGCTTGGCCGTTACCTGGTCCGTAACGTTTTTCTTCGACATTTTCACTCCTCCTTACCGGAAAAGAACCCACGTGAATAGCACCGAGCTTGCACGATGCAGCTGATCCCACGATACCTGCAATGGTCCCCAATCATCCGGGTCGAACAACCGGGACCTCAAGACACCCGGGCGCCAGCCCGAGTCGGCGCTGCCGCAACGCGGTACCCCATGACAAGCGCCTGTTTTCATTGACGTGAACGACCGTCGCAAGAGGCGGGCGTTCCCGCCCTGTCCGTCTGGCCAGGGCTCTGGACGGATTCTTAATATACTTGACCGAGTCAGTTTAAAGACGCCCGGTCCCCATGTACAGCACCCGGAATCGCTCAAGCGACCCGGTCCCCCGGCTCGCGGGCGGCGAAAACCGCGTCCAGGTTATCGAGCGCTCGAAAGCCCATGGCGTCGCGGGTCTCGCGGGTCGCGCTGCCGATGTGAGGCAGCAGGAACGTATTGTCGAGCTCGCGGTAGCCGGGGTGGATCGCCGGCTCGCCGTTGAAGACATCGAGCCCCGCCGCGGCCACGTGCCCCGCGCGCAGCGCCTCGAGCAGAGCCTCGTCATCGACGAGCGCGCCGCGCGCGGTATTCACCAGGATGAGTCCCGGGCGCAGCCGCGCGATGGTTTCGGCATTGATGAGGTGATGGCTCTCGGCGGTCGCCGGACAGTGCAGCGAAAGCACGTCGCAGGCACCGAGCAAGCTGTCCAGGCGCTCGTGAAACTCGGCGCCCTGCTCCGCCTCGGCCGGCAGCCGCCGCCGGTTGTGGTAGTGCACCTGCATGTCGAAGCCGCGCGCGCGGCGCGCCGTTACCTGACCGACCCTTCCCATGCCGACGATCCCGAGCACCTTCCCGGTGATCTGCCTGCCCACCATGAAGGCCGGGCTCCACAGCCGCCACTCGCCCGTGCGCACGAGCCGATCGCCCTCGGCGGCCCGCCGCGCCGCGCCCAGCATCAGCAGCAGGGCGATCTCGGCGGTGGCATCGCTCAGCACGTCCGGCGTGTTCGTCACGATGATTCCGCGTGCCTTCGCCGCATCGAGATCCACGTGATCGACGCCGACGGAAAAGTTGGCGATCGCCTTCACGCTCGCGGGAAGGCGGGCGATGGCGCCGGCGTCGAGGTGCTCGGAATGACACGGGAGCAGTGCATCCGCGCCGTCGGCGAGCGCGATCAGCTCATCGGTGGAATAAACGTGGTCGTCCGGATTGAACACCGGCTCGTAGTCTCGGCGAAGACGCGCCTCGACCGCTTCGGGCAGCTTACGCGTCACCACGACTTTGGGCTTCGATGCCATGGGCGTATACTGCATGGAATCCGGAGTGCCGTCCAAGAGAAAGGGTGG
>JABAHR010001355.1_pt2 | contig 42946 bp, 44 predicted proteins | sample 7062101 | NCBI WGS metagenome assembly JABAHR01 (sample SAMN14534553, study PRJNA622989) | marine sediment metagenome | biome: marine biome [ENVO:00000428]; feature: marine pelagic biome [ENVO:01000023]; material: deep marine sediment [ENVO:00002113] | place: India: Gulf of Kutch | collected...
GTGCGGGCGGCGTCGTCGATATGGGGGTTGATCGCGGTGATCCCGGTGTCGAAGGCGCTTAGCGCGGCGGCCATGAAGCGCACGAGGTAGGCCAGCACCAGCGCCGCGATGGAGCCGGTCAGCAGCAGCCCGGTCGAGATGCCGAAGCTCTCGCGCATCCAGGCGTCGATACCGTTGTCGAGCGCGGCCAGCGGCACCAGAAGCCCGACCGCGATAACGCCCCCCGGCACCGCGTAGCCGATCCCGGCCACCAGCGTCAACGAGCGCGTCACCCGGCTGCGGTGCAGTCGCGCGATCATGCCGACGCAGACCGCGGCAAGCAGCGTCACAGCCGCAGCGGTGCCGGCCAGGATCAGCGAGTTGCGCATGAAGCCGAGGTAACGCCCGGAGAACAGCGAGACGCCGGAGTCGACCGCCATGTTGCCGAGCACGACCAGCGGCAGCACGAAGCCGAACACCACCGGCACCGCGCAGGCCGTCACCGCGCCCGCCGCGGCCCAGCCGCCCAGCGGCTGCGGCGGCAGCCGACCACCGCTCGAGGGGTAGCGCTTGGCGGCGCCGCGCTGCAACCGCTCGAGCACCGCCAGCACCAGCGCGACGCTCAGCAGGCACAGCGCCAGCTGCGCCGCCGCGCCGCGGTCACCGAACGAGAACCACGCCTGGTAGATGCCTGTGGCGAAGGTCTGCACGCCGAAATGTGCCACAGTACCGAAATCCGCGATGGTCTCCATCACCGTCAGCAGCACACCGCCCGCGATCGCGGGGCGGGCCATCGGCAGGCTGACGGTGAAGAACGCGCCCCACGGGCCCTTTCCGAGCACCCGGGCGGCCTGGTAGCCGCCCAGCGACTGCGTCAGGAAGGCCGCACGCGCCAGCAGGTAGACGTAAGGATAAAGCACCAGGCTCAGCATCACCGCCGCGCCGCCCAGCGAGCGGATCTCGGGGAACCAGTAGTCCCGCGGCCCCCAGCCCATTATGTCGCGCAGGGTGCTCTGCACCCAGCCGGGATGGTCCAGCAAGTCGGTATAGGCATAGGCCAGGACATAGGCCGGGAAGGCCAGCGGCAGCGCCAGCAGCACCTCGAACAGCCGCACGCCGGGAAAGCGGCAGGTGGTGACCAGCCAGGCGGTCGCGGTGCCCATGACGAATGTCCCCAACGCGACCAGGGCCACCAGCTTGAGCGTGGTGAGGGTATAGCGCGGCAGCACCGTCTCGGTCAGGTGCAGCCAGCTTTCCGTCGTGCCGGTCAATGCGGCGACGATCACCGCCACCACCGGCAGCAGGCACAGCGCCGCGACGGTCACCGCCAGGGTATAAAGCAGCCTCTCGCTCATCCTCTTCCCACTCGCGCAGCCGTGAGCGCGCCCGGCCTTTCGTGGCGCGCCCCCTGCCCTATACTCGCCCCTATACCGGATGTGGAGGCCCTGATGAACCGCCTGATCGCGCTGTTTCTCGTTCTCGCCCTGCCGCTGGCCGCGCCGGCGCAGACCCGCCACCAGACCGCCGAGGGGCCGGTGACGGTCGCGCCGATGGTCACCGGGCTGACCGAGCCCTGGGCCATCGCCTTCCTGCCCGGCGATGAAATGCTGATCACCGAGCGCGATGGACGGCTGCTGCATTTCGGCGGCGACGGCCCACAGACGGTGCGCGGCGTGCCGAAGGTGGCGGCGGTCGGTCAGGGCGGCCTGCTGGACGTGGTCGCGGCGCGGGACTTTGCCGACAGCCGCGAGATTTTCCTGACCTACGCGCAGCCGCACCGGGGCGGCGCGCGCACCGCGCTGGCGGTCGCGCGGCTGAGCGCCGACGCCCGGACGCTGGAGGATCTGCGGGTGATCTTCGCGATGTCCGAGGCTTCGGGCGCCGGCCGGCATTTCGGCAGCCGGGTCGTCGAGGCCGAGGATGGCACGCTCTTCCTGACCATCGGCGACCGCGGCGCGGCGGACAGGGCGCAGGATCCCGAGGTGCATAACGGCAAGGTGGTGCGGGTGAACCGGGACGGCTCGATCCCGGCCGACAATCCCTTCGCCGATGGCAAGGACGCCCTGCCCGCGATCTGGTCGCTGGGGCATCGCAACCCGCAGGGCGCGGCGCTGGACGAGCAGGGCCGGTTCTGGACCGTCGCCCATGGTGCGCGCGGCGGCGACGAGATCAACCGCCCGGAGGCAGGCAAGAACTACGGTTGGCCGGTGATCTCCTATGGCCGCCACTACTCGGGCGGCAAGATCGGCGTCGGCACCGAGAAGCCGGGGATGGAGCAGCCGCTACACTACTGGGATCCGTCGATCGCGCCCTCGGGCATGATGATCTATGACGGCGACATGTTCCCCGACTGGCGCGGCGACATCTTTGTCGGATCGCTGAAATTCGACCTGATCTCGCGGCTCGAGCGCGACGGCGGCGAGGTCCGCGAGGCCGAGCGGCTGTTCGAGGGCGACTACCTGCGCATCCGCGATATCCGCCAGGCGCCCGACGGCAGCATCTGGTTCCTTTCGGTCGGTGACGGGGCGGCCTACCGGATCACGCCGGGCTGAATTCTCGGGGAAGCGGGCCGCGGAGTACGCCCTTGACCAACCGCCCCGGCCGGCCCTCTCGATGAACTCGGTTAGATCCGGGCGCTACGCTGAGCGTTTCACCGGCTGCGCGGTCTCGACCAGGCGCGCAAAGAACGACGCGCCGACCGGCGAGATCTCGTCATTGAAATCGTATTCCGGGTGATGCAGCCCGGCGATGTCGCCAGCCCCCAGATAGACATAGGCGCCGGGCCGGGCCTTGAGCATGTAGCTGAAATCCTCGGCCCCCATCGAGGGCATGTGGTCCAGGCTCACCCGGTCCGCACCGCAGACCTCGGCGGCGGCGGAAATCGCCATGTCGGTCTGCGCCGGGTCGTTCTCGGTCACCGGATAGCCGAAATGGTAGTCGATCTCGGCCTCGGCGCCATACGCTGCGCAGATGCCGCTCACGATGGCTTGGAAGCGGCGCGCGACCTCCTGGCGCATATCCTCGTTCATGCTGCGCACTGTGCCTCCCAGCTCTGCCTCGGCCGGGATCACGTTATGCGCGGTTCCCGCGCTAAAGCGCGCCACGGTCACCACCACCCGCTCGCCCGGCGGCGCGTTGCGCGAGACGATGCTCTGCAGCGCCTGCACGATCTGCGCGCCGACCACGATCGGGTCGATCGAGGCATGGGGGAAGGCCGCATGCGCCCCGTGACCGCGGATCACCACGTCGAACTGGTCGGCGGCGGCCATGGTAGGCCCGTAATTGCTCTCGATCCGGCCGGCTTCGAGGCCCGGCCAGTTGTGCAGGGCAAACACGCGCTCGATGCCGAAGCGATCCAGCACGCCTTCCCTGACCATCACGTCGGCACCGCCGCCGCCCTCTTCGGCCGGCTGGAAGATCAACGCCACCGTGCCGGCGAAATTGCGCGTCTCGGCCAGGTAGCGCGCCGCGCCCAGCAGCATCGTCGTGTGCCCGTCATGGCCGCAGGCGTGCATCTTGCCCGGCACCCGGGACTTGTGCGGCAGGTCGCGGGCCTCCTGGATCGGCAGCGCGTCCATGTCGGCGCGCAGCCCGATCACCGGGCCGGGCCCCTGCCCCTCGATCACCGCGACGACGCCATTCTCGGCAATGCCCTCATGGATCGCGTCCACTCCGAACTCGCGCAGCCGCGCCGCGACGAAGGCGGCGGTCTCGGCTGTCTCGAACTGCAGCTCCGGTGTCTGGTGCAGATGCCGGCGCCATTCGATCATGTCGTTGTGAAAATCTGCTATCCGGTTGAGTACGGGCATTTCGTGCGTCTCCCAGGAAAGGCTGCAAGATCGATGAATCCAGCCGCGGGAGCAAGGGTCAATTGCGCCGCGGCGTCATGTGTGACAATCAGCAGAAAACGGAGGGCTTCGATGGCGAAAGGCGATACCGACCCGCTGGCCCCCGGCGGCGGACTGCCTCGGCTGCTGGAAGTGATGGCCCGGCTGCGCGACCCCGAAACGGGCTGCCCCTGGGACATCGAGCAGACTTGCGAGACCATCGCGCCCTATACCATCGAGGAGGCCTACGAGGTCGCCGACGCCATCGCGCGCGCCGATTTCGACGAATTGAAGGGCGAGTTGGGCGACCTCCTGCTGCAGGTGGTCTACTACGCGCAGATGGGCGCCGAAGAGGGGCGCTTCGACTTCCACGACATCGCCGAGACGATCGCCGAGAAGATGGTCCGCCGGCACCCGCATGTCTTCGGCGACGAAAGCCGCGACAAGAGCGCCGAGCAGCAGACCCGGGACTGGGAGAAGATCAAGGCCGCCGAACGCGCCGAGGATGGGCCGCAGGGCGCGCTCGACGGTGTCGCGCTGGGGCTGCCGGCGCTCACGCGCGCGCTGAAGCTGCAGAAGCGCGCAGCGCGGGTGGGCTTCGACTGGGACGATGCGGGCGCGGTGCTGGACAAGGTCGCCGAAGAGGCGGCCGAGCTGCGCGAGGCAGCCGAGGGTCTGAGCGCCGATGCCATCGAGGACGAGATGGGGGACCTGCTGTTCGTGCTGGTGAACCTCGGCCGCCACCTGAACGTCGACCCCGAGGCCGCGCTCCGCCGCACCAACGCCAAGTTCACCCGCCGCTTCACGGCGATCGAGGCCGCCTTGCGGGAACAGGAGCGGCGTCCCGAAGACGCGACGCTGGAAGAAATGGACGCGCTCTGGGACGCGGTGAAGCGGGCCGAGAAGGCTGGGTGACGCAGGCCCGCCACGTAACTCTCCGACGGCAGGGTGCCGCCCACCGCGCGCCCCGCGTCGTCAGGCGCCCGGTCAGTGCGAGATCGCTTCGACCCGCCTTGCTGCGCCGGACGCGCGCCATTTCCGGCGCAGGATCAATGACTCCGCCCCACGCAAAGACGATTTGAACGGACGCTCAGTCAACTGCGCGGTTCCGATCCGACGCTAACTTCACCGCTCAAACCTTTGATAACAGGCGCCGATTGTCGCGTCGCGCCGCTCGCGCGCGCCCGGAAGCCTGGCGCGCATCGAGGCAAGCTTGCGCTCTTCCTCGGCGATGTCGATCGGGACCGGGGTGACCACCGTGCGGAACCGCGTCGTATTGCAGTTCGAAAGGCCCAGATACGGATTGCGGCCGAAGGTTCCGCCGGTGCAGAAACTCGCGCCGCGATAGGCGACCTGATCGCGCTCCACCGCATAACCGCGGGCGATGTTCTGCTCGGCAATGGCAATCGCTGTCAGGAGCCCGCGATATTCGGCCTCGGCATTCCGGACACAGGCCTCGCGCGGCGNNGCGATACGCATGGGACGAGCCTAGCCGATTCCACCGATCCGCGCCATCGAATGCCGATTTCAGCAAGCGATACAGGCGATTTGAATCCGGCGCCGGGATGGGGCATGTAATGGCCATGCTTTATTTCGCCTACGGCTCGAACCTGCTGACCGAACGGCTGGTGCATCGCTGCGATGCCGCCAGGCCATTGGGCATGGCGAAGGCCGAGGGGTATCGCGTCGGGTTCGCCAAGTATTCCTGGGTGGACGGCTCGGGCAAGGCCACGATCCTGCCCGATGCGGGTACGGCCTGGGGGGTGCTCTACGATCTTCCCGAGGCGCAGATCGAAGTGCTGGACGCGTTCGAGGGGGTCGGCAACGGATATGACCGGCTCGACGCGCTGACCGTCGAAGGCCCCGAAGGCGCCTGCGAGGCCGTCAGCTACATCGCCAGCGAACCCCGTGAAGGCCTGCCGCCTTTCGACTGGTACCTGGCGCTGATCCTTGCCGGCGTGCGCCAGCACCGCCTGCCCGAAGATGTCTGGCAGGGCTTCTTCGATACCGACCATGTGCCGGACCCCGAACCCGAGCGGCCCGGCTACCGGGCGGCCGTGAAGGCGCTCGAGGCGGCCGGTCATAATGGCTGGCGGTCATTGCTGCGCACAGTCGACGCGGCGGAATAGGCACGGCGGTGGCGCCGCTGCCTGCCTGCACGCGGGCTTGGCCGGTGATCCCGATTGCCTAGCCCCGTCTGCTCGGAGCCCATCCTCCGGGCGTCCGGCCGGCGATCACCGCGCCGTCACCCGCGCCACCGGTTCGCGCATTCCATCTTCCACCCGGCCGCGACGATCGCTGCGCAGGTTTGCGTAGAGCACATGGGTCCGCCAACGCCCGGCAATTTGTAGATAGCTCTGGGCGACGCCCTCGTATTTGAACCCCGCGCCCTCCAGCAGCCCGCGCGACGGGGTGTTCTCGGGCAGCGTCGCGGCCTCTATCCGGCTGAGGCCGAGGTCGGAGAAGGCGTAATGCACCAGCGCCAGCAGCGCTTCGCGCATATAGCCTTGCCGGGCGAATTCCTGGCCGATCCAGTAGCCCACCGTGGCGCTCTGCGCCGGCCCCTTGCGGATATTGTCGAGCGTGATGCCGCCCAGAAGCTCGCCATCCTCACGCCGGATCAGGAACAGCGGCAGCGCCCGGCCCTGCCGTTGCGCCTGCTGCGCCCAGAACACCCTGCTGCGGAAGGCGCGGCGCGAGGTCTGGTCCGATGAGCGCACCGGTTCCCAGGGTTCGAGGAATGCGGCACTGGCCCGGCGCAGCTGCACCCAGGCCACGTGATCCTGCAGCCGGGGAAGACGCAGGATCAGGCGTTCGGCGGGGATTTCCAGCGTATCTCGCCGCCAGAGCATCGCCCCTGCCCCCGGTCAGGCCGCCAGACGGGCGCGAATCCAATCGCGATCCGGGGCCTTGGAAACCGGGCCGTAAAGCGCCAGCGCGGGGCGGGCCTGGGCGCATTGCCGGGCCGCGAACTCGGTCACCCGCGCGCGGTCGACCGCATCGATGCGCGCGACCGACTCCTCCAGGCTCGGCACCCGGTCCCAGATCGCCAGCATCCGCGCCAGCCGCTCGCAACGGCCCGAGGCGCTTTCCAGCCCCATCAGCATCCCGGCCTTCATCTGCGCGCGCGCACGCTCCAGCTCGGCCTCTGTCAGGTTGTCGGGCAGGCGGCGCAGTTCGTCGGTGACCAGCTGGGTCAGCTCATGCACGCTGTCGCCGCCGGTGCCGGCATAGATCATCAGCGCGCCGCTGTCGGCATAGGCCGCGGCCTGGGCGAAGATGGTGTAGCACAGGCCCCGCTTCTCGCGGATTTCCTGGAACAGCCGCGAAGACATGCCGCCGCCCAGGATCCCGGCGTGGATCTGCGCCGTGTAGAGATCCTCGTGGCGGTAGCCGGGGCTCTCAAGCGACAGGGCGAAATGGGCCTGTTCGAGTTTCTTGACCACGCGCCGCTCGCCGCCGGAGAATTCGGCCGCCTCGGCGGCCTGCGGCGGGCGACCGGGCAGATCGCCAAACAGCTCCTCGGCGGCGGCGACGATGCGGTCGTGATCGACCTGGCCGGCGGCGGCGACGATCATCTGACCGGGGCCGTAATGGCTGTCGACGAAGCGGCGGAAATCCTCTTCCTGGAAGGCCGAGACGCGCTCGGGCGGGCCCAGGATCGGGCGTCCCATCGACTGGGCGGGGAACGAGACCTCCTGCAGCCAGTCGAAGATGATGTCGTCGGGCGTGTCGAGCGCCTGGCCGATCTCCTGCAGGATCACGCCGCGCTCGACCTCGATCTCGGATTTCTCGAAGGCCGGGTTGCGCAGGATATCGGCGATCACGTCCAGCGCCAGCGGCACGTCCTCGCCCAGCACCCGGGCGTAATAGGCCGTCACCTCGCGGCTGGTATAGGCGTTGATATAGCCGCCCACATCCTCGATCGCCTCGGCGATCTGCAGCGCGCTGCGGCGCGTGGTGCCCTTGAACGCCATGTGCTCGAGGAAATGCGCGATGCCGTTCTGCGGCTCGGCCTCGTGGCGGCAGCCGGCGTTGACCCAGACGCCGACGGCGGCGCTCTTCAGCCCCGGCATGGCCTCGGTGACCACCCGCAAACCGTTGGGCAAACGATGGATTTGAACGCTGCTCATGTCCGGTTTTCTGCCACGAATGCCTGAATCGCCGCAAGGTCATTCGGCAGGCGCGTGATCCGCTCGGTCCGGTCGAACAGGTCGGCCATGTGCGGCGGCAGAGGCGGGCGCTGCCCCGTCGCTTCCTCGACGGCGTCGGGAAACTTGGCCGGATGGGCCGTGGCGAGGACCACCATCGGCGCGGCACTGGCGGGCTGCTCGCGCGCTACCTTCACCCCGACCGCTGTGTGCGGGCAGATCAGTTCCTGGCTGCGCTCGAGCGTGCGGGCGATCTCGGCGCTGGTCTCGGCCTCGGAAGCGACGCCCGAGGTGAAGCCGTCGCGCAGCCGTTCCAGCGCTCCCTGGCTGAGCGCGAAGCCGCCCTCGTCCTTGAGCGCGGTCATGAGTTGCGCGACGGCCTGCGGCTCGCGGTCGTAGATATCGAAGAGCAACCGCTCGAAATTCGAGCTGACCTGGATGTCCATCGAAGGCGAGATCGAGGGGCGCACGCCCTCCTTGCGGTGCTCGCCGGTGACCCAGGTGCGGTGCAGGATGTCGTTCTGGTTGGTGGCGACGACCAGCATCTCGATCGGCAGCCCCATCTGCCGGGCGACGTAACCCGCGAAGATGTCTCCGAAATTCCCGGTCGGCACGGTGAAGCTGACCGGCCGGTGCGGCGCGCCCAGCGCGACGCCGGCGGTGAAGTAATAGACCACCTGCGCCAGCACCCGCGCCCAGTTGATCGAGTTCACGCCGGCCAGGCTCACCCCGTCGCGGAACTCGAAGTCGTTGAACATGTCCTTGAGCGGCGCCTGGCAGTCGTCGAAATCGCCATCGACGGCGATGGTGTGGACGTTGGGCTCTGACGGCGTGGTCATCTGGCGGCGCTGCACCTCGGAGACGCGGCCATGCGGGTACATGATGAAGACGTCGACCGCATCGAGCCCCCGGAACGCCTCGATCGCCGCCGAGCCTGTGTCGCCGGAGGTCGCCCCGGCAATGGTCACCCGGCGGCCCTGGCGCTTGAGCGAATGCTCGAACATCTGCCCGATCAGCTGCATGGCCACGTCCTTGAAGGCCAGCGTGGGCCCGTGGAACAGCTCAAGCAGGAACAGCCCCGGCTCCAGCTGTTTCACCGGGCAACGGGCGGCATGGGCGAAGCCGGCATAGGCGCGGCTGACGATCCCGGCGAATTCGTCGTCGGTAAAGGTATCGCCCACGAAGGGGCGCATGACCTGGACGGCAACATCCTCGTAAGGCTGGCCCGCAAAGCCGGCGATCTGGTCGCGCGTGAGCCGCGGCCAGCTTTCGGGAACGTAGAGCCCGCCGTCGCGGGCGAGCCCGGTCAGCATCGCCTCTTCGAAGCTCAGGGCGGGCGCCTGCCCGCGGGTCGAGATGTATCGCATATGTCTTCCTGCCGCTTCAGACCGTGCCGCGACGAGCGCGATACACGAAATATCCGGTCATGCCCAGCCACAGAACCGCCAGCAGAGCCCAGGTGATTGCGTATTGCAGGTGATTGTTGGGCAGGTTCACCCCCACCGGCTGCGGGCGGGGGCTCGGGTCGCCGGTGGGCGCGTTGGCGACGATCAGCACCGGCTCGGTATCCAGCGCCTCGGCCATGCGTTCGGGCTCGCGGGCGAACCAGATGTTGCGCTCGAGGTTCGGGTCGGGGGTGAAGCTGTCGGCCTCGTCGGGCCAGAGCAGCGTGCCGGTGACGGTGACAGGACCCAGGTCGAGGGGCTTGTCCGCGTCTGCCTCGGGGATGTACCCGCGATCGACCAGCACCCTGCGGCCCTCGTCGGTTTCCAGCGGCGCGATCACCTTGTAGCCGGGTCCCCCCGGCCGGGCCGAGGTCAACATGTGCAGCGCCTCGGGGCCAAAGCTGCCGGTGACGCGGACCGAGAGAAAATTGTCCTCGGCCTGGGTAGGCGTCTCGGGCAGGCCGGTCGGCTCGGCGCGCATCCGTGTTTCGATCCGGGCGATCAGGTCCTCTTTCCAGGCCAAGCGCTGAACCTGCCACACGGACAGAGCGACCAGTGCGGCGGAGCCACCAAGTCCGAAGAAGACAATCAGCAGAAGCTGCTTAGACCGCATGAGCAAAGCGGGTTTCGACCGCCCTCGGCGCGGGCGCCTTCGACACCGCAGCAACCATCCGGCCGCCCCTGTCCTGCAAGCTTTTGTCAGGATGCGTCATGCTCGGATCTCCCGCTGCGAACCTTCCCACGGCAGATGTCCTAGACCATTCCCAAGGCAATGCCAAACCCCGGCCCCGTGCGTCGCCCCCGGCCTGAGTCTCAGGCCGGCTCATGCCGGAAACGGCGCTGCAGCAAGCCGAGCACCTGGTCGAGGACCAGCGTGCCGTACTCCACGTTCATGTGCGCGTAATCCACCCGCTGCCGCCCGGTCTCGTCATCGGCCGCCGCCATCGAAAACGCGTAGATGCTGCGCATTTCGGGCGTGAGCGTCTCGGGCGGCTGCGGCACATAGATGACGCCCAGCTGCTCGAGATGCGCGGCGATCTCGCCGTTCAGGTAATCGAACAGCGCCCTGTCCAGCTTGGGGATTCGCGGGTAACGCCTGCGGCCTTCACGCATCATCGGTTGTTGCACGGCGATCAGCGGACCGTCGATACAATCCCGCGCCGTCCGCAGGATACGCATGCCGACGCGGGTCTCGATGCACCGCAGCATCTCCTGCCGGTAGGTCTCGCTGCCCGGGTCGTCCAATTCGGGGCGTTTCTTGCCGACCTGCGCCAGCACATGAGGCAGCGCGATCGGCTCGGCCATCATGACCAGCCCGTCCAGCGTCCTGAAATCGAATACCTCGCGCCCCGGCCCATTCACCCGCCGGATTCGCTCGCTGTCATCATGGGTCACCCCGTGCTCGAGCACCTTCATCTTCTGGAACAAGCCTGGAAGCCCCCAGAAATCGAGGACCAGCCCGTCGACGGGGGTGCTGCGCGCGGCAAAGCTGCGGCGTAGCGCGGAGAGGTGGCTGTTGCCCATGATGCCGATCCGATGTCCCTCGGCGGGTTGGATCGGCGCGCTCCCGGGAGAAAACGCCTCGAGCATTTCCTCCTCGCAGATCAGCGCCTGGGCCGACGCGGGTTTGCCGGACCGGCGCACAGGATCCTTCGGCGCAGGATCCGGCGGCGTCTTGATCGGAGGCGCATGGCCAATGGCGCGGAAGAACGAATTCATCACGAAATTCACGCCTTCGGGTGCCACGCTGCGCTTGTTCGATTCGAAGAACCGGCCGCCGAAGGCCGGCGCTGTGATGATCTCGTAGGAGGGGAAATAGTCCACACCGGGCTGCGATTGCGCCAGTTCGCCCGCCACCGCGCGCAGCACCGATTTCGAATATGTCGTGGCGGTCAGCACGTGCTCGCCCGAGGCGGTTGCGGTCAACGGCACTGGCGAGACGGTCAGCAGCACCTTGATGTCGGGGTTCAAGCCGCGCAGCAATCCCAGCGCCTCGACCATCTGCGCCTGTATCTCGGCGAAGCCGTAATTGACGAAGCCATGCGCATCGGCATCGAAACTGCCTGCCACCGTACCCGGGCAGACGGCATAGACATGGCCCGAGTGGCGGTTCACCCAGGCTTCCGTCAGTCCCATGGTGAAGACGAACAGCCCCCCTCGCGGACCGAACGAGCGAAGGCGGAGATTGTCTGGGCCTGGCTCTCGTGAACCGCTTCGGGGCTCGCGAAGCCACCGGGCTCGATCGCGGGCCGGAACGGATCGAAATGCCGGCCGTCTTTTTCCCAGGTCTCGGCGGGCGGATCCTCGTGACCCGACGCCCAGCGCAGCCATTGCAGCAGTGCCGCGGCGGTGTAGATATTGCCGGTGCGCGCGGTGAAGACGCCGTAGTTGAGGCGCTTGGCCTCGTCCGCGTCCATGTCGTCGGGAGCGCGTTCAGTGTTCAGCCAAGTGAACTCCCGGGCGACGAGCTGTCGGCTGAAATGCTGCGCGAAGCAAGACCCGTAGGTGGCGACCGGAGTGTCAGGCCCGATCTCGAATCGGGGCGACCAGAGCCCGTCGATCTGCCGTGGGCGACGATCGCCCACGGCGGGTTTCCAGAATGCGGCTTCCGGCAGGTCGGAATATGGGTTCGTCATCAAATGATCCCCGACTTATTTCCCGGGGCCGCACACGCCGTGGCCAGGGGGCGTCAGCGCCCCCAGACGTAGATCCCGAAGAACAGGAACAGCCACACCACGTCGACGAAGTGCCAGTACCAGGCGGCGGCCTCGAAGCCGATGTGCTTCTCGGGCGTGAAATGCCCCTTCAGCGCCCGCACCAGGCAGACCGCCAGGAAGATCGTGCCGATGATGACGTGGAAGCCGTGGAAGCCGGTCGCCATGAAGAAGGTCGCGCCGTAGATGTTGCCCGAGAAGCCGAAGGCCGCGTGGCTGTACTCGTAGGCCTGCACGAAGGTGAAGATCACGCCGAGACCGATCGCCAGCGCCAGCCCCCAGACCAGGCCCTTGCGGTCGTTGTCATGGGCGATCGCGTGGTGCGCCCAGGTCGCCGCGCAGCCCGAGCACAGCAGGATCAGCGTGTTGATCAGCGGCAGGTGCCAGGGGTCGAAGGTCTCGATGCCCGGGGGCGGCCAGGAGCCCTCGATCGCCGGCATCGGGTACATCGCGTGCTTGAAGAAGCTCCAGAACCAGGCCGAGAAGAACATCACCTCGGACATGATGAACAGGATCACGCCCATGCGCAGGCCGATGCGCACGACCGGGGTGTGATCGCCCGCATGGCTTTCGGCCACGACCTCGGCCCACCACGCGTACATGGTGTAGAGGACGATCGCGAGACCGATCAGGAAGACGTAGGGCTGGGTGTTCTGGATCTGCGGCGAGACCATCAACACGAAGCCCAAGAGCATCGTGAAGGCGCCCACCGCACCGGTGAACGGCCAGATGCTGGGCGGAAGGATGTGATAGTCGTGGTTCTTTTCATGCGCCATGGCCTGCGTCCCTTGTTATTCGCGCCGGTCAGTTGACCTGTCGTTGCGGCGGCGCGTCGAGCGCCGTGACCTCCTCGGGGAGGTCGATTTCATAGAAGGTGTAGGACAACGTGATCGTGTGGACGCGCTTGGCCTCCCGATCGTTCACGATGTCCGGATCGACGTAATAGCTCACGGGCATCTGGACCCGCTCGCCGGGCTGCAACACCTGTTCGGTGAAGCAGAAGCACTCGATCTTGGTAAAGAAGCTGCCAGCAGAGTCGGGGGTGACGTTGTAGCTCGCCTGCCCCGCCACCGGGCGGTCGGTGGGGTTGTAGGCCTCGTAGAAGGCCAGCCCGGTCTCGCCGATCTTGAGCTTCGCCTGCGTCTCGACCGGTTTGAACTCCCAGGGCATGTTGCGCTCCTTCGAGGCGTCGAAGCGCACCGTGATGAACTGGTCGAGCACCTCGTCGGAACCCTGCGTCGCCGTGGCGGTGGTGCCGCCATATCCGGTCACGCGGCAGAACCAGTTGTAGAACGGCACCGCAGCGAATGAGGCCGCCCCCATCACCATCACGATGGCAACCAGGCCGAGCAGCGTCCGGTTTTGCTTGGAGATATTCATTCGCTCGCTCCCGGAACCGTTTCATAGGTATGGTCGAAGCCGCGCATGTCCACGCCTTCAGAGAGTTTCACGATGGTCACGGCGAAAATCAACAGCACGAGTCCCAACAGCAGCCCGCCCAATGCCAGGTTGCGTCCGCCGCGGCGGCGGTAGATCTCGTGATCCGCCGCGCCCTGCAAGGATTTCCGCTGCTCCGCGCTCATAGCAGCACCGGCCAGGCGTCGACGCCCAGTCCCAGGCCGCGGATCGAGGCCTCGACCAGCAGCAGGACGAAATGCAGGAACAGATAGGCGATCGAGAAGCCGAAGAACCGCTTCTCGACACGGAACTTGTCGGCGGCCGCGGCCGCGTCGTCACGGCGCCAGATCGCCGCGGCACCCTGGAGCAGGCGCGCGTTCAGCGCCAGCGCAACGAAGAAATAGACCGGCCCGCCGATCTGGGTGAAGGCCGGCAGCACCGCAGCCGGGGCCAGGATCAGCGAATAGGCCAGGATCTGGTTCCGGGTCACCCGGGTGCCCGCCACGACGGGCAGCATCGGCACCCGCGCATCGGCGTAGTCGTCGTTGCGGAACAGCGCCAGCGCCCAGAAATGCGGCGGCGTCCAGAGGAAGATCAGCGCGAACATCAGCACGCTCTCGATGCCGATGCCGCCCGTCGCGGCCGCCCAGCCGATCATCGGCGGGAAGGCGCCCGCGGCGCCGCCGATCACGATGTTCTGCGGCGTCGCCCGCTTCAGCCACATCGAGTAGATCACCGCGTAGAAGAAGATGGTGAAGGCAAGCAGCGCCGCGGCAACCAGGTTCCCGAACAGGAACAGGAACATCACCGAAAGCACGCTCAGCGCCAGACCGATCGAAAGCGCCTCGTCGCCCGTCACCCGTCCCGAGGGGATCGGGCGCCCGCGCGTGCGCCCCATCACGGCGTCAATATCGGCGTCCCACCACATGTTCAGCGCGCCCGACGCCCCGGCGCCCACCGCGATGCACAGGATCGTCGCCAGCGCGATCACCGGGTGCACGCCGACCGGCGCAACCAGCAGCCCCACCGCCGCGGTGAAGATCACCAGCCGCATCACGCGGGGCTTGAGCAGCTCGACATAGTCGCCGAACTGCGCCTCGGGCGCCTGGGCCTGGGTGTAGGAGACGTCGGTCATGCCAGCCTGATCAGCCTGTCATCCACTCAGTTCGACGCGACGTCGACCGAGGGGGTGAAGCCCGCCAGGGTGCCGCCCTGCGACTCGATCCAGTCGGCGTATTGCTGCTCGGACACCACCTTGACGGTGATCGGCATGTAGGCGTGGTCCTTGCCGCACAGCTCGGAGCACTGGCCGAAATAGACGCCTTCACGCTCGGCCATGAACCAGGTCTCGTTCAGGCGGCCGGGGACGGCGTCGATATGGACGCCGAAAGCCGGGATCTTCCAGGAATGGATCACGTCTCCACCGGTAACCTGCATCCGCACGACACGATCGACCGGGACCACCACGGCGGTGTCGGTCGCCAGCAGCCACTCGTCCTCGGCATAGCCGAACTCGGCCAGTTCAGCGCGCACGTCGTCATTCATCTCGGCCGCGCCGGCACCCAGCATGAACGAGTCGAACGACACGTCGTTGTCGGGGTACTCGTAGCCCCAGTACCACTGATAGCCGGTTGCCTTGATGGTGACGTCTGCCTCGGGGATCTCGAGCTGCTTGAACAGGATCGGCAGCGAGAACGAGCCGATCACGATCAGGATCAGGATCGGAACCAGCGTCCAGGTCACCTCGATCGCCGAGTTGTGGGTGAAGCGGGCCGGAACCGGGTTCGATTTGCGGTTGTACCGCACGATGACGATCGCCAACAGCGCGGTCACGAACAGCGTGATCAGGGTGATGATCACCAGGATGAACCCGTCGAGCCAGTGGATATCCTCGGCGAGCGAGGTCACGGCCGGCTGAAAGCCGATGCCGCCGGGCACGGGCTTGCCGACAACCTCGAGCCCTTCGAAAGTGCTTTGTGCATGGGCCGCGGCCCCCGTCATGGCCAGCGCAGCCAGCCCGCCAATCTTCGCCAACATCGCACGAATGTTCATCTGCCTTGCATCCCGATCTGGCGACACTCCGGCCCGGGTTGCGGCAGGCAGCTGCGCCCAACACCGGATTCGTCGCATTTCGTTTGGCCGGAAACTTGCACAACGCCGCCGCAAGAACAAGCCGACCCGGCCAATTGCCGGAGCGCCATGACGCCGCAGGCGCCGGCCCGCAACCCCTTGCAACCGGCCGCCGCACCGCCACTTATATGGACAATCACCTGTCCGAGCGGAGCCCTGAATGACCGAGCGATTCCTTCCCTTCGAGACCGATCTGGACGAGACCGCCGCCCTGCGCATCCTGCGCGGCGCCACCGATGGCGCCGATGACGGCGAGCTGTTCCTCGAGCGGCGCCGGTCCGAGAGCATGCTGTTCGACGACGGCCGGCTCAAGACCGCGAGCTATGACGCCGCCGAGGGCTTCGGCCTGCGCGCGGTGAAGGGAGAGACCGCCGGCTACGGCCACTCGACCGAGCTGACCGAGGCCGCGCTGAACCGCGCCGCGGAAACCGCGCGGCTGGCGGTCGGCGATGGCGGCGGCACGCTGGCGGTGGGCCCGCAGCAGACCAACACGAGGCTCTATGCCGACACCGACCCGGTCAGTGCCGAACCCTTCGCGGTCAAGGTCGAGACGCTGAAAGAGATCGACGCCTATGCCCGCGGGCTCGACCCGCTGGTGGTGCAGGTCTCGGCCTCGATCGCCGCCAGCCTGCAGGAGGTCGAGATTCTCCGGCCCGACGGCGCCCGGCTGACCGATATCCGGCCGATGACGCGGCTGAACGTCTCGGTGACGGTCGAGCATGACGGCCGGCGCGAGACCGGCAGCACCGGCGGCGGCGGCCGCTACGGCCTCGCCTCGCTGCTCGAACCCGCGCATTGGAAGGCGCAGGTGGCCGAGGCGCTGCGCATCGCCAAGGTCAACCTGCGCGCCGAGCCCGCGCCGGCGGGCATCATGGACGTCGTGCTCGGCCCCGGCTGGCCCGGCATCCTGCTGCACGAGGCGGTCGGCCACGGGCTCGAAGGCGATTTCAACCGCAAGAAGACCTCGGCCTTCGCGGGGCTGATGGGCCAGCGCGTCGCCGCGCCGGGCGTGACGGTGCTGGACGACGGCACCATCCCCGACCGTCGCGGCTCGATCACCTTCGACGACGAAGGCACGCCCTCGGGCAAGAACGTGCTGATCGAGGACGGCATCCTGGTGGGCTACATGCAGGACCGCCAGAACGCCCGGCTGATGGGCGCGAAGCCCACCGGCAACGGGCGGCGCCAATCCTACGCGCATATCCCGATGCCGCGCATGACCAACACCTACATGCTGGGCGGCGATGCCCAGCCCGAGGCGATCGTGGCCGACCTGAAGGACGGGATCTATGCGGTGGGCTTCGGCGGCGGGCAGGTCGACATCACCAACGGCAAGTTCGTCTTCTCCTGCACCGAGGCCTATCGGGTCAAGGACGGCAAGGTCGGCGCCCCGGTCAAGGGCGCGACGCTGATCGGCGACGGCGCCACCAGCCTGCAGAAGATCCGCGCCATCGGCAACGACATGGCGCTGGATCCCGGCATGGGCAATTGCGGCAAGAACGGCCAGTGGGTGCCGGTGGGCGTGGGCCAGCCGACGCTGCTGATCGGCGGGCTGACGGTGGGTGGCTCGGCGGCGTAAGGGCAGTCGTCAATAAGACCTGCCCCTCGGAAGAGCGCTGATCACCCGAACCGCCACCCGACAAGGCGCGCCCCGCACTTGCATCGCCCCGCCTTTGAAGGCCAAAGTCGCGGCCCGTAACCATCCCGCAGGCCGCGCCCCATATGGCTGTCTTCACGAACGCATTCCGAACCGACCCACGCAGGGCGGGCCACATTACCCGCGGCGGCTGTCTGCTGGGCTACGCGGCCATTCTGCTGGCCGTTCCGCTTGTGGGCACGGCGCTGGCCGCGCTGACCCGCCTGGCCCTATCCGCGGCCGGAGACGGCGGCCTTGCGCCCCCGCTGGCGATGGCCGAGACCTATTTCGCGATTCTCTCCTTGTCCTATCTCGGCTCGTGGATCGGGGCGCTGATTTCGATCCCGCTGGTGCTGATGGCCAGGGTGCACGGGCTGTTCGGATGGGCCGGGGCGATGTTGGCGGCCACGGCGATCATGGTGCTGATCACATCGGGGATGATGGGCGCCACCATCGAGGATGCGCTGAAGAACCTCGGCCTGCCCGCCGCGACGCTGGGCCTTGCCTTCTGGCTTGCCGTGCGGCTCGCCAATCCACGCGCGTTCGATTGAGACAATTTCGCTAAACCTTTAATTAACCATCGCGGCGCAGGCTTGCCCGCATGACGCCCGAGCCGCCCCCCGCGATTCCCCCCGATGCCACGCCGCGCAGCGAACGGGCGATGATCGACTGGCTGAGGCTGATCCGCTCGCCCCGGGTCGGCGCGGCCACCTTTCGGCGGCTGTTGGACGAAACCGGCAGCGTCGCGGCGGCGCTCGACGCCTTGCCCGGGATCGCCGCGGCGGCCGGGGTCCGGGCTTACACCCCCTGCCCGGCCTCGACCGCCCGGGCCGAGCTCGAGGCCGGACGCCGCGCCGGGGCGCAACCGCTCTTCCTTGGCGCACCGGATTACCCGCCGCTTCTGGCCGATTGCCCCGACGCACCGCCTTTCATGTGGGCGCGCGGCCAACCGGAGCTTGCGGCGCGGCCGGCGATCGCGATGGTCGGAGCGCGCAACGCCTCGGCCCTTGGGCAGCGGATGTCGGCGCACCTGGCCAAGAATCTCGGCGCGATGGGACTGGTGGTGGTTTCGGGTCTTGCGCGCGGGGTCGACACTGCCGCGCATCGCGCCGCGCTGCCCACCGGGACGATCGCGGTGATGGCTGGCGGCATCGACGTCGCCTATCCGCGCGAGAACCGCGAGCTGACCGAAGAGATCGCACAGACCGGTCTGCTGCTGAGCGAGATGCCTCCCGGCCTTCAGCCGCAGGCGCGGCATTTCCCCCGGCGCAACCGGATCATCTCGGGGCTGGCCCGCGGGCTGGTGGTGGTCGAGGGCGCGGCGAAATCGGGCAGCCTGATTACCGCACGCACCGCGCTGGACCAGGGGCGCGAGGTTATGGCGGTCCCGGGCCACCCGTTCGACGCCCGGGCATCAGGCTGCAACATGCTGATCCGTGACGGCGGCACGCTGGTGCGCTCGGCCGAAGACATATTGCAGGCGCTCGGCCTGCCCGAGATCCCGTCCTCGGCCAGCGTCCCTATAGCCGTGGATGCCCGGTGCCCTGCGCCAGCGCCCGAGGGGAAGCATGGCTTGCCGCGTGCGATCCTCGATCTGCTTGGGCCGACACCGATCAGCGAGGACGCGCTGATCCGCCAGCTCGCCCGCCCGCCGGCCGAGGTGATGGCGGCAATCTCTGAGCTGGATATTGCCGGACGGGTGCAGCGGCATCCCGGTGGGCTGCTGTCAGGCACCGCCGGATGAGGCAGTGGGCTCGACATCTTGCGGGTATCGGGAAAAAAAGTGCCGGGCCGCCCCAGGGGCAAGGTGTGTGTGGGGGCGGGGCGACCCGGCAAACCCGACGATGTTCTATTCCGCGCCGGGCTATTCCATTCTGCTTCGATCCTCGGGGCTTACCCCTCGGCCATCACTTCGCACGCCATCTGGCGCGCAGCCAGGCGGGCACAGGCGGTCCGCGCGGCGTCTTCGCTGAGCCCGGTGAACCGGGCGCGATACCAGCCCGGCTCGCCGGTCGGCTTCATCTCTCGCACCGATCCCTCGAGCGCTTCCATCTCCTGCAGCGCGGTGCGCAGCAGCAGCCGCTCGCCATTGCTGCGGTTGTGCTTGCCGCCCAGCTGGACGGCCCACGAGCCGGTGTTGTCGCTGCTGACACGTGTCACACGAGGGGCTTCGGTGGCCACGGCCATGCGTACCGGGTTGAACCGCTGGGGTCGCAGAGCCGGGCGATCGATATTGCCCGTGTCCACAGCCGCGACGACGCGCTGGTCGATCTCGAGCTTGTCAATCTGCGCCTCGGCGAGTTCCGGCTCGCTCAGCGAGCGCGATACCGCGGCATAGACCAGATCGGCCGAGACGCCCGGGCGCGGCATGGGCCGCGGCGCGGTGGACAGCGGCACCTTCGCCCGCGCCACCAGAAGCCCGCCGCCGCCGCTGGGCACCGTGAACGGCCCCGGCTTGACCGTGGCCTTCCGCGCGGGCATCCGGTTGAAGCCCAGATCCATCAGCTCGGCGACCTTGGCGTTGCGCTGCGCGCTGCTGGTGCCGCCGAACATCGACACGATCACCCGCCGGTTGCCCCGCCGCGCCGAGGAGACGAGGTTAAAGCCCGCGGCACTGGTATAGCCGGTCTTGATCCCGTCCGCCCCCTGGTACGAACGAAGCAGGCGGCGATTGGTGTTATAGACCGTCTTGACCTTGGCGCTCGTGGATATCCTGCTGAAAAGATTGTAGTATTCCGGGAAATCAAAGAACAGGCGCCGCCCCAGCAGCGCCATGTCGCGCGCGGTGGAGAGGTGGCCGGACTGGGTCAGGCCCGAGGCGTTCTTGAAGGTCGTGCTGTTCATGCCCATCGCTCGGGCGGTGGCAGTCATCTTGCGCGCAAAGGCCGGCTCGCTGCCGGACACCGCCTCGGCCAGCGCAGCCGCGGCGTCATTCGCCGACTTCACCGAGGCCGCGCGGATGAGATACCGCAATTCGATCGACGACCCGGCGCGCAGCCCCAGCTTGGAGGGCGGCTTGGAAGCGGCGTAACTGGAGATCTTGATCTTCTGATCCAACGACAACTCGCCACGCTCCACCGCGTCGAACACCAGGTAGAGCGTCATCATCTTGGTCAGCGATGCCGGGTGAAGCTTGGTATCGGCATTGCGCGCATACAGCACCGTGCCGTCGCGGGCGTCCATAACGAGAGATGCGTACTGCGCCGCCATCGCGGTCGTGGCGCATAGTACGAACGCCACCGCAAGCGCGAGCTTGCGTCCTGCCTTAATGTGCATCGGAAGCTCCGACGTTGAACCTGCCTCTTGGGGCCGATATTTCGGTCCCCGCTTATTATTGAAGTCACGCTAGCACGACATAGCCCCTCGGAAAAGCTTTAATTTTCAGCAGGTGACAGGAACCTCTTAAAGTCTCCCCGAGGTCACACAAAACATTATGTCGCACCGCAGCGACAATCCTTGACGCAGTGCAGCGAAAATCCTATGTTGCATTGCACAACGGTAGGACACCGTAGAGACAAGGAGATACTCACATGGCCAAGAACACCACTGCTTCCGCCAAAGTCGAAGAAATCGCTGCCGACGCGCAGAAGACCATGACCGAGGGCATGGAAAAGATGACGAAGGGCTTCCAGGACGTGACCGCCTTCTCGCAAGAGAACGTCGACGCGATGGTCAAGACCTCCGAGATCGCCGCCAAAGCCGCCGAAGGCATCGGCTCGGAAATGTCGGCCTACTCGAAGAAGAGCTTCGAAGACGGCGTGGCCGCGGCTCAGGACATGGCGACCGCCAAGAACCTGACCGAACTGATGGAAAAGCAGACCGCCTTCGCGCAGTCGGCCTTCGAATCGTTCATGACCCAGGCCACCAAACTGAACGAGATCTACGTCTCGGCGGCGAAGGACATCAGCGCTCCGCTGAACGCCCGCGTCAACGCCGCGACCGAAACCTTCAAAGGCTACACCGCCTGATAGGTTTGACATCGACGGATCACGAAAAGGGGGCTCCGGCCCCCTTTTCTCGTTGCCCCAAGGCGATATATAACGGGTGTCCGAGTAATGGCGTGAAGGCGACCCGTGGCGGGAGCGGCAATGAAGCAACTGACGATGGCGGGATCCTCTGACGACGATGACGGAGGCAAGCAGGGCGACGTCGGTCTGGTCACGAAGACCAAGACCAAGACGCAGAAGCCACCGCTCTACAAGGTATTGCTGCTGAACGACGACTACACCCCGATGGAGTTCGTCGTGCACGTGCTGGAGCGTTTCTTCGGCGTCAATCACCAGCAGGCCGTCGAGATCATGCTGACCGTCCACAAGAAGGGCGTCGCCGTCGTGGGCGTGTTCTCGTTCGAGGTTGCCGAAACCAAGGTCACCCAGGTCATGGACTACGCCCGGCGCAATCAGCACCCGCTGCAGTGCACCATGGAAAAAGAGTAAACCCATTCTTTCCGACCGCCTCCCTCTCGCGTTCGAGCATGTCACGCCGGCCGCGCCGCTTGCGGTGATCGGCGCTGACCGCCCGGTGCCGCTGCCCGACGGCGTGAACGCGACCTATGTCACCGAGCTGCGCCCCGACCACGACCGGCTGGTCGATGCCGCGCAGCTCGTCTCTCTCGACATTCCCGAAGGCCTCGCGACCGCGGTGGTCTGCCTTCCGCGCAACCGCGTTCAGGGGCTGGGCCGCCTGGCAAAGACCCTGGAGGCGGTGTCCCCGGGCGGGCTGGTCGTCGTCGACGGGCAGAAAACAGACGGGATCGAGCCACTTCTGCGCCAGCTCAAGACCCTGCTGCCGCCCGAGGGCACCCTCCCCAAGGCGCATGGCAAGATTGCCTGGCTGCGCCGTCCCGACACCCTGCCCCCCGAAATCGCGGGCTGGGCCGAGGCCGCCGCGCCGAAAAGGAACCCCGATGGTTTCGTCACCGCGCCCGGCATGTTCAGCGCCGAGGGCGTCGATGCGGGCACGCGCACGCTGATCGATCACCTGCCCGCCGCCACCGGCCGCGCCGCCGACCTGGGCGCCGGCTGGGGTGCGCTGTCGGCTGCGCTGCTGGAACGGTCGCCCGAACTGGAATCGCTCGACCTGGTCGAGGCCGATCACGCCGCGCTCGAGGCCGCGCGGCTGAACGTCACCGACCCGCGCGCCCGGTTCCACTGGGCCGACGTGACGCGCTGGGGCGGCGGACCCTATGACCTGATCGTCAGCAACCCGCCCTTCCACGTCTCGCGCGCAGCGGATCCGGCGCTGGGGCAGGCCTTCATCGCCGCCGCGGCACGGCTGCTGGCGCCCAAGGGGCGGCTCATGCTGGTGGCGAACCGCCAATTGCCCTATGAATCGGAGTTCGACCGCCATTTCGGCGCCTGGACGCAGGTCCACTCGGATTCGCGGTTCAAGATACTCTCGGCGACCCGCCCCAAGGGCCGCCGGAGCGCGGGCTGACCCGAGGAGGACGAGCGATGGCGATATCGCTGGAGGGAAAGAGCGTCATCGTGACGGGTGCGGCGCGGGGCGTCGGCCTGGCCATCGCGCGGCGCTTCGCGGCGCTGGACGCGCGCGTGATGATGGCCGGCACCGACGAGGACAAGCTCGAAGCCGAGGCGGCGGCGTTGCGCAAATCCGAGCTCGAGGCCACGCATTACGCCGGCGATCTGCGCGAGAAGCTGACCATCGCCAACCTGATCGCCGCCACCATCGACGCCTATGACCGCGTCGACATCCTGGTCAATGCAAGCCGCGAGGTGCTGCCCTCGGACCCGCTGGACCCAGACGACAAGACCTTCGACCACCTGCTGGCGCAGAACGTGATCCCGACGCTGCGGCTGAGCCAGGCGGTGGCGCGCCGGATGATCAAGGGCGCGCCCGAAGAGACCCCGCGCGGCGGGATCGGCTCGATCGTCAACGTCACCTCGATCGCGTCGCGGCGCACCCTGCCCGAGCTGATGGCCTATTCGGTGGCCTCGGCCGCGGTCGACCAGCTGACCCGCTCGCTGGCGGTGGCCTTCGCCGGGCACAAGATCCGGGTGAACGCGATCGCGCTGGGCTCGGTGATGTCGATGTCGCTGCGCGATGCGCTGAAGGATCGCGAGGGGCTGCAGGACGACCTGACCGCCGTGACTCCGCTGGGCCGCATCGGCGAGGCCGAAGAGGCCGCAGAGGCCGCCGTTTTCCTGGCCTCCGACAGCGCAAGCTTCATCACCGGCCAGATCCTGGCGGTCGACGGCGGGCGCACCATGCTCGACCCGATGGACACGCCCGCCCACTGATCAGGCGGGCTTTTCCGCCCGGATCACCAGCACCGGCATCGTGAAAAGCACCTTGCCCGATGCCTCGCGAAAGGGCGCCAGGACCGCCTCGGATTCCTCGGCGAGGCGCTCGAACTGGCTGTCGTCGAGGATCCCTCCCAAGGTCCAGGCGCAGGCCCGTTCGGTCGTGACCAGATCGGCGATCGAAGCGAAGCGCACGGCGCCTTCCATCCGCACCACCTCGGCGCCCGGCAACCCGGCCGCGCGGGCATAGCCCTCGAGCGCCGGAACGTCGCCCATGACGAAAGGTGCGCCGAAGGCGTCAGCCACGTCGTCCCCGAACAACTGCCGCAACATCCCCGAGAACGCGGCATAGCCCGGCGACCGCTCCACCGCGTCGCAGACCGCGACCGCCATACGGCCGCCCGGCCGCAGCACGCGCAGCATTTCGGCCAGCGCCGCCGGCGGGTCGTCGAAGAACATGAAGGCAAACTGGCTGGCCACCGCATCGAAGCTGTCCGCCTCGAAGGGCATGTGTTGGGCGTTGCCCTCGACCCACTCCACCGGCTCGGGCTTGCCGCGCGCCACCGCCAGCATCTCGGGATTTGCGTCCAGCCCGATGACATGGCCAGCGGGCCCCACGATCCCGGCCGCCGCACAGGCCAGCGCGCCGGTGCCGCACCCCACATCCAGCAACCGTGCGCCCGGCGCGGCCCCGGCAGCGCGCGCGATCTTGGGCCCCCAGGGGCCGAAGAGCGCCGGGACGAAACGGGTTTCGTAGATTTCGGCGGGGCCCGGGGCCGCCCCGGTCATTGTCGCCTGTTGCATCGCGGGTCCTCCATGATCCTTCGGGAAACGATGCGAAAATGCTATGATGGCGCATGACTCCCGCGAATGACCCGAACGCCGGAGGATTTGACCGGATCACCATTTCGCCGAGCGACCGGGCGGCGGTCGACACTCCGGCGCGGCAGGATCTTCTGGGCGAGGTGCTGGACTCGGTCCGGCTGACCGCGGCCCTCTTCTTCGTGGTCGACGCGACCAGCCCCTGGTGCGTCGACGTCCCCGAGGCGCGCGCCTATGCGAGACTGATCCTGCCGCGGGACCAGCATGTCGTGTCCTATCACATCGCGGTCAGCGGCGAGGGCTGGGCCAGCGTCCCCGGCGTCGCCCCGCAGCGCTTCGGCCCGGGCGACATCCTGCTGTTTCCGCATGGCGACCCTTACGTGATGGAATGCGCGCCCGACACGCCGCCGGACCTCGACCGGGACCAGACGCTCGCCTTCTTCCGCGACCTGTCCGAGGACAAGCTGCCCTTCGTGATCCCCGAAGGCGGCGGCCGGCAGCCCCGGGCCGAGTTCATCTGCGGCTTCCTGGGCATGGCGGCGCGGCCCTTCAACCCGATCCTGTCAGGCCTGCCCCGCATGCTGCATCTCCAGCGCGGCAGTGGCGGCGGCGACATGCTCGACCGGCTGGTGGACATGACGATGGAGCAGGCGCGCCAGCGCGGCGCCGGCGGGCGCAGCATCAGCGTACGGCTGAGCGAAGTCCTGTTCATCGAACTCCTGCGCCGCTACGCCGAGACGCCAGGCCCCAAGCCGCCCGGCTGGCTCGCCGGTGCCCGCGACCAGAACCTCGCCCGGGCGCTGGCAGCGCTGCATGCCGACCCGGCGCATGCCTGGACCGTCGATGCGTTGGCACGGACCGCCGGCCTGTCGCGCTCGGCGCTGGCCTCGAGGTTTTCGGAACTTATTGGACATCCGCCGGCCGAGTATCTGCGGCTGTGGCGGCTGCAACTGGCGGCCACGCTGCTGCGGGAGACAGACCTGCAAGTGTCCGAGATCGGCCGGCGCGTGGGCTATGCCGCCGAGGCCGCCTTCAGCCGAAGCTTCAAGCGGCAGCTGGGCGTGTCGCCCGAAGCCTGGCGCCGCGGCGCGGGCGGCTGAGCGCCACCCGCCGGCAAATCAGGCTCAGGGCCGTTCGTCTTCGTCTTCGTCCTCGTCGTCGTCCTTGCCCTTGGGCAGGTTGAACAGGCTCTCGGCGTCGACCAGGTTGTCCTCGCGCTCGTCCTCGTCGTCCTGCCCGTCTTCGTCGCTGCCGCTCAGCGAGAACGTCTCCAGCCCGGCGATGTTCGAGGGCATCTTCGGCTCGTCTTCCATCTGCAGCGACTGCTCGGTCGACACCAGCTTGCGCCGCTGCTCGTCATCCATGTGGGTGCCCGCCTTGCGCGCCCGCTCGGCGGCCTTCGAGACGGCGGCGTCCAGCTCGGTCTGCTTGCACAGCCCCAGCGCCACCGGGTCGATCGGCTGGATGTTCGAGATGTTCCAGTGCGTCCGGTCGCGGATCGACTGGATCGTCGGCTTGGTGGTGCCCACCAGCTTCGAGATCTGGCCGTCGGTCAGCTCGGGGTGGAACTTGACCAGCCAGGCGATCGCCGAGGGCCGGTCCTGCCGCTTGGACAGGGGCGTGTAGCGCGGACCCTTGCGCTTGGTCTCGCCCTCGGCCGCCGGGTTGTGCATCAGCTGCAGCTTGGCGCGCGGATCTTCCTCGCAGCGCTTGATCTCCTCGGCCGTCAGCTGGTTGTTGGCGATCGGGTCGAAGCCCTTGATGCCCTGCCCCACCTCGCCATCGGCGATGCCGGTAACCTCGAGCTCGTGCATGCCGCAGAACTCGGCGATCTGGCGGAAGGTGAGCGTGGTGTTGTCGACCAGCCAGACGGCGGTCGCTTTTGGCATCAGGGGCAGCGCCATGTCATTCCATCCTTATCTCAAAAGACTCCCTCCCCCGGGTGAACCCGCGGCGGCCCAGGGCCAAGTCAGCGTTTTCGGGGGGTGTTGGCGCCTATATAGAGGGGAATTTCGCGCAGGAAAAGGGGGGCGGCCACAGATTCCGGCGCGCCACGCCCCACCTTCCACTGTCCGGAAATATCCCGGGGGAGCCGCCGCAAGGCGGCGGGGGCAGCGCCCCAGTCTCAGCCCGCCACGTCGAGCGTGATCTTGCCGATATGCGCCGAGCTCTCCATCCGCGCATGCGCCTCCGCCGCCTGCGCGAGCGGAAAGCTGCGGTCCATGACCGGCCCGAGCCGCCCGGCCCCCAGCAGCGGCCAGACCTTCGCACGCAGATCCGCCGCGATCCGCGCCTTGGCGGCGAGAGATTGCGGCCGCAGGGTCGAGCCGGTGATCGTCTGACGCCGCATCATCACCGGCGCCATGTTCAGCGAGACCTCCGGCCCGGTGAGAAAGGCGATCATCACCAGCCGCCCTTCCTCGGCCAGCACCGAGAGGTCGCGCGCGATGTAGTCGCCGCCGACCATGTTCAGGCTGACATCGACGGCGCCTGCCAGCTCGCGCAGCGCCTCGACGTAATCGGTCTCGCGGTAATTGATCGCGGCCTCGGCGCCCAGCGCCTCGCAGGCCTCGCACTTCGCGGCGCTGCCGGCGGTGGTGAAGACCCGCGCCCCGAAGAACTTCGCCAGCTGGATCGCCGTCGTGCCTATCCCCGAACTGCCGCCATGCACGAGGAAGCGCTCGCCGGCCTGGAGCCCCGCGCGCATGAAGACGTTGGTCCAGACGGTGAAATAGGTCTCGGGCAGCGCGGCGGCCTGCTGCAGGCTCAGCCCCTCCGGCACGGGCAGCGCGTGGGTCGCGGGGCAGACCGCATATTCGGCATAGCCGCCGCCGGGCAGCAGCGCGCAGACCGCGTCGCCCTCGGCCCAGCCGCTGACGCCCTGCCCCACCGCGGCGACATGGCCGGCGCATTCCAGCCCCGGCAGGTCGCTGGCATCGGGCGGCGGCGCGTAATTGCCCGCGCGCTGCAGCGCGTCGGGGCGGTTCACCCCGGCATGCGCGACCTTGATCAGGATCTCGCCCGCGCCGGGCCGCGGCACCGGGCGGGAGACCGGGGTGAGCACCTCGGGGCCGCCGGGTTCCGAGATCTCCACGGCCTGCATCGTCTCGGGCAGGCTCATTGAGCGGCCTCCGCCCGGCTGTGGGCGTAGTCCCAATAGAGCCGCCGCGCCGTGCGCGCGACATCGCCAAAGGGCAGCTCGCGCTCTTCGAAGCGGGTCACAGGCATCACCTTGTTGGCATTGCCGGTGATGAAGATCTCTTCGGCCTGGTGGAAATCCTCGACGGTCAGCGAGGTCTCCTCGACCGTCACCCCCGCGTCGCGAAGAAGCGCGATGGTGCGTGCCCGGGTGATCCCGGCCAGGAAGGTGCCGTTCGGGACCGGCGTCAGGACCACGCCGTCGCGCAGCATGAAGACGTTGGTCGAGGCGGTCTCGGCCACGTTGCCCTCGAGGTCCAGGCTCAGCGCGTTGTGGAAGCCGCGCGCGCGCGCATCGCGCACGATGCGGGCATTGTTGGGGTAGAGGCACGCGGCCTTGGCTTCGGTCATCGCGGTGTCCTGCCGCGGCCGGCGGTATGGCGAGACGGTCAAGGCCAGGTTGCCGGGTTCGGTCAGAGGCAGGTCCTCGATGCAGATTGCGATGCGGGTCGAGTCGGGGACCGCGTCGATCAGCGCGGGCGAGCATTCGGTCGACCACATCATCGGCCGCAGGTAGAGCGGCGTGCCGGGAGCGTATTTCGCGACGCCCTCGCGGATGATCGCCTCGATCTCCTCCGCCTCCATCGCCGGCACCATTTCCATCGCCCGGGCCGAGCGGACGATGCGCTGACAATGCAGGTCCAGGTCGGGGATCACGCCTTCGAAAGCGCGGGCGCCGTCGAAGACCAGCGTGCCCTGCCAGGTGCCGTGATCGGCCGCGCCCAGGATCGGCGTGTTGCCCTCGTGCCAGCGGCCCTCGAACCAGGTCAGGACTCGGGTTCCGAATGCCATGATACACCCCGCACTCTACGGTTCAGTCCCGGCAGCCCTGTCCGGCGGCCGCCCTCGTCGCGGAGTGCATAGCACCGCCGGGCGCGGTTGCCCAGCCGTTCGGCCGCGGCCGGCTCAGCCCGAGCCGGGCAGGTCGTCGGGCGGGGGGCCGGGCTTGCGGATCTGGTTCAGAATCCGGCCGGGCCCCGCCTCGAAAGCCCGACCCAGCGGTGAGTTCCTGAAGTTCGCCTTGACCTTCTCGAACTGCATCACGTCGGCGATGCGGCGGTCGATGAAGGCGCGCGTCGCGTCCATGTCGGGGCTCTCGTCGCCCAGCCAGTACAGCACGCAGGCCGAGTAGACCCCCGACAGCGTGGCGCGCTTGGTGTACCAGTTCACGTCTTCGGAGCTATCGCCGAGGCCGGTCCAGATCGTGTCGGCGGTCTGCCAGATCGCCCGCGCGCCATCGGGCGCATAGATCGGCAACGCCAGCAGCGCCGCCGCACGCCGCACCGCGTCGCGATGCGGCGCGATCAGCTCGAGCCGCATCTCGATCGCCCGCGCCACCCGGTCCGAATAGCGCAAGTCGCTGAAGTCGGTCTCTTCCATCTTCCGGGCCAGCGCCCGGTCCATCATCTGGTGGAAGCCCAGGGCAAGGTCGACACCGCCGCGTGGAAAGGCCATCCGCGACAGCGCAGGCTCGACATTGGCGTCCTCCACCGCTTCGGCCAGGACCCGGTCGGTCCAGCCGTCGAAGGCGACGTTCGGCAGCGCGGCCTCGAGCACGCGCTCCTTCACATCTCCCATCGGATCCTGTGCGGTATGGGTCTGAAATGTCATTTTTCTCTCTCTTTTGCGCCGGCCCGGGGTGTGGACAGGACGGCATGACCTTGTTATATAGCCCGCTCCTGCGGAATTTCGAAACTTACACTCAGGAAAGGTGGTGAAAACCAGTGCAGGTACAAGTTCGCGACAACAATGTCGACCAGGCGCTCCGTGCGCTCAAGAAGAAGATGCAGCGCGAAGGCGTGTTCCGCGAAATGAAGCTTCGGCAGCATTTCGAGAAGCCTTCGGTCAAGCGCGCTCGCGAAAAAGCCGAAGCCGTGCGCCGTGCGCGCAAGCTGGCGCGGAAGAAAGCGCAGCGCGAAGGGTTGCTGTAAGGCGACATTGCGTGAGCAATACCGGTGGGCGACCACCGACCCAGACGGGCCCCGGGCAGATTGCCTCGGGGCTTTGTCGTTTCAGGGGGGTCGATTCAGGGCCGGCGCCGCGCCGCCAAGGCCACGATTTCTTCGAGGAACGCCGTCTCCGGCAGCCCGGCATCCAGCGCCTCGATCATCCGCTGGGCCTGGGTTTTCGGCGCCATTCCACCGACCGGCGGGTCGTTGTCGAGGTTTGTCGGAAACGCGTACCCCTCGGCGCAGGCCGCGATCGCGTTCAGCGCCGCGGCACGGTCGAGCCGCCCACCGGCCAGCCCGGCACGCAGCGCGGGATAGAGCGCGGCGCACATGGCGTCGCGGTCCACCGCCTCCATCGCCCGCCCGAAGGCCGATGAGACCTGCAGCAGGTTCGCCATCCGGTACACGTCCTCGGTCCGGTTGCGCCCCGCGCCATGCATCAGCGCAGGGTTGAAGAAGACGGCGTCGCCCTTGGCCAGCGGCAACTGCACGTGGTGCCGGGCGAAATGGTCCTGGAACTCGGGCCGGCCGAAGGCGAGGTAGCCCTCGGCGAAGCGCTGCGAGTAGGGCAGCAGCATGGTCGGGCCGCTCTCCACCGGCATGTCGCAATGCGCCACCGCGCCCTGCAGCGTCAACACCGGCGAGAGGCGATGCACATGCGCGGGGAAATCCCGCATCTGCTCGGGCGACATGAAGCCCAGATGATAGTCGCGATGCGCCGTCTGCGGCGCCCCGCCCGGGTTCACCCGGTTGACCTGCGCCGTCATCTGGTAGCCGCGGCCCAGCCAGGCCGCGCAGGGCAGCGCCAGCGTCTCGGCGCCGAAATACTGCGCAAAGCCCTCGGGGTCGGCGAGGCAATGTTTCTGAACCGCGTTCCAGACCCGGTCGTTTGCGCCTGGCTTGGCGAAATGGTCGCCCGCGCCCCCACCGGCAGCGCGCTCGCTGGCGATCAGGGCCTCGAAGACCTCGGTCGCCCGGTCCACGACCGACGGATCGGCGAACGCGCCACGTATCACGATGACGCCGGGGCCGGTGTCGAACACCCGCACCCATTCGGACATCAGCTCGCGGCGATCGCCGGCGGCCGCCGCGCGCACCGCGTCGCCGTCGTAGATCGGCACGTTTTCGCGGATCTCGGCGGCTTGTGGCACGTCGGCGGCCTGTGTCGCGCGCTCGACCTGCGCGCGGAAGCTCTCGAAATCGGCCGCGTCCCCATCCAGCCAGACCTGGGCCGGCGCGTCTGCTGTCAGATCGTCCATCGCCATCCTCCTCTGGCAGCCATTCTGGCCCGATCCGCGGGCCCAGCCAAGAGGCCTGACGGCTCGCCACAAACCGCATCGCGTTCGGATGGCGCTGGCCGTCCTCTCGACGGCGCCGCTTCAGGCGGGGATCCAATGCCCGCCCGCCTCGCCGACTTCGGGCTATTCTGACCCCTGGCGGCCTCGCACAGGCGTTCCCGCTGGCGGCGCGACCCGGCTGGCCCGCGACATGGCCGGGGCCGCAACGCGCAGGGCGACCGACGTCAGTTGACCGGTACCGTCTTGCCGCGATCCTCTTCGTAACGGTACCGATTCTGCACACTAGGCAGGCGCGCGACCTGGCGGCGCAGATGCTCGGGGAAGAAGGACGAGCTGAATCGCGGGATTTCCGGCACGGCGTTCAGGACCGCGACCGTATCGACGGTGCAGAACATCTTCGGCGACGGGCCCTGCGCCTGCGCGCTGCGCAGCACCGCCTCGGCCGTGGCGGCCGACACAGGGATCTTCTGGACGTGGACGTAATGCGAGAACCGGGCGTGGTAGCGTTCGTAGTAATCGATCATCCGGTCGGTCGCGCCATAATGGATGTCGCCCCTCTCGGGCATGTTCCGGTGCTGGAAGGTGCCGGCCGGGTCGTAGATCACCCGCTGCGAGGCGTTGATGAACAGCGCGGTATGGGCGGCGCTTTCCTGTTGCCGGTGGACCATCGAGACCACGGAGACATATGGCGGCTCGGAGGAGACGTGGCGGGCGGCCGCGATCTGCTCGGGCGGGGCACCGACTTCGACGGCCGAGCAGGCAGCGGTCAGCGCGACGAACAACATCGAAACCGCCACGCGAATAGACATCATTCCAGATTAGTCCCGCAAGATCACGACCGCAGCGCGCGGCCCGTACATTCCTTTTCGGTCCGGTTGTACGACGACCCGTAGCGCTCGTTGAACGCGATGATCGTCGGATCGTCGAACTCGGCGCCTTTCGATAGCACGTTCATGAGGCGCATCAAGGACTTGACCCCCTCCGGACCATAGTCGGACTCGAACCGTGACAAGATGCACGCGGCGCGTTCCTGGCGGGCTGCGGCGGGCAGATCCGAGACGCGGGAGTTCGGCAGCCTGGCGTGAAACCGATCCGACAGGCGGACGAAACGGTTGACCGTGGCGGGTTCGACGGCCTGGGCCGGGGTGGCGGGCACTATCGTGGCGCTGGCCCAGGCCAGGAACGCCAATGCGGCCCACCCGGCCCGCGGCATCACGAATTGAAGATGGCCAGGAAAATCAGGATCCCGGCGCTGACACCGAAGAGCCAGATCCAGAACTTGATGAAGCCCTCGAAGGTCTTTTCCTGCTCGGTGATGTCCATCTTGCCGTGTTCGTGGTCAGCCATGTCCCAGTCTCCGCGGTTGGTCTTCGTCGAAGGGGCAATAGAAGGATTTTAACCGAAAGTCACGCGCCATGCGACAGGATCGAGCATTTTTTCGCATGTTGTGCGGCGCAGCAATGCCATCCGGCGTCGAAGACCCGGGAACTGTCAACCGCAATCGACAGAATCGCGTGTTGGTGGGATCATGCACTTGCGCCTACACCAACAAAAGGCGGGGTGCGGGGTGGCCGGACCGCCCGGCAAACAAGAACGAAAAGGGGGACACCATGAAAAAGACCGGCTTGCTCGACCGCGCCGGAAACGCGGTCTCCGAAGACAAGATTTCCGATTTCTCCGAACAGCTGCGCGGCCGGCTGATCCTTCAGGACGACGAGGATTACGACGATGCGCGCATGATCTGGAACGCGCTGATCGACAAACATCCGGGGGCGATCCTGAAATGCAGCGGCACCGCGGATGTGGTCGCCGCGATCAACTTCGCGCGCGAAAACGATATCCTCGTCGCGGTTCGCGGCGGCGGGCACAATGTCGGCGGGCGCGCGCTATGCGATCACGGGCTGGTCATCGACCTGTCGCCGATGCGCGGCGTCTTCGTCGATCCCGCAACGCGGACGGTCCGCGCGCAGGGCGGCGCCACGCTGGGCGACGTGGATCGCGAGACGCATCTGCATGGGCTCGCGGTGCCGCTGGGCGTGATCTCGAAGACCGGTATCGCCGGGCTTACGCTGGGCGGCGGCGTCGGCTGGCTGGTGCGCAAGCACGGCCTGTCCTGCGACAACGTGCTTGAGTTCGAGGTCGTGACCGCGGACGGCAAGGTGCTGACGGTCAATGCCAACCAGAACACCGATCTGTTCTGGGGCCTGCGCGGCGGCGGCGGCAATTTCGGCGTGGTGACCTCTTTCCTCTACCGCGCGCACCCGGTGTCGACCGTGCTGGGCGGGCTGATCGTCTATCCGCGCGATGCCGCGCCCGAGGTGCTGCGCGGCTACCGCGATGTCATGGAGGACGCGCCGGCGGACCTCACCGCCTATGCCGGCATGATCTGGACCCCTGACGGCGTGCCGGCGACGGCGATCCTGGTGTGCTGGAGCAGCGAGGACATGGCGGCGGGCGAGGCGGCGATCGCCCCGCTCAAGCAGATCACCGAACCGCTGATGGTCGCGGTCGAGCCGATCCCCTTCCCGGCGATGCAGAAGATGCTGGACGACGGTTTCCCCAGTGGCACGCGGAACTACTGGAAATCCTGCTACATCACCGAGCTGTCGGATGCGGCGATCGACACGCTGGTCGAGCAGGCCAAGGGGATGATGCCGCCCACCTCTGCGCTGCTGATCGAATGCCACGGCGCCAGGTCGCGCGGGGCCCCGAACGGTGCCGGCGCCTTCGCGCAGCGCCAGTCCGATTACCTTGTCGGGATCATGCCGCTATGGACCGACCCGGCCGAGGACGTGGCGCAGATCGCCTGGGCCAAGGGCGCCTTCGACGCGCTGCAGCCCTATTCGACCGGCGGCACGCTGTTGACCTACCTCTCGGCCGACGAAGACGATGCGGTACGGGCCGCGTTCGGCGACAGCTACAAGCGGCTCAGCGAGTTGAAGAAGACGTTCGATCCTTCGAACTTCTTCAACCAGAACCAGAATATCCAGCCTGCCGCCTGATCCGGCGGGCGGCCTCGGCGTCTGCGTTTGCGGGGCGCCCGGCGGCGCCCTGCCCGGCTGTGCCATGCGGTGGGGCGCGACGGTCGCGTATGACCGCAATCAATGCGCCGGCCCGCCGGATTTCGTCAAATCCCGGTGGATATCCAAGGGCTGGAGGCGGAAGACGGCGAATGACCAGATACTTGAGCGCGACGGCAGTCGTCCTGTGCGTCGGCACGGCGGTGGCAGCACAGGGGAACGGGAATCCGGCGGCGGGTCAGGCGCTGGCCGAGGCGAATTGCAGCGGGTGCCACAACATCGCGCCCGGCGGGGCGACGAAGCTGTTTCCGCCCAGCTTCGCGGCGATAGCCGCCTACATGCATCCGGACATCGTCCGCATCCGGATCATGTATCCCGACCACGCGGCGATCATGCCGCAGTTTCACACCTACATGAACGCGACCAACCTGGACGACCTCGTCGCCTACATCCTGTCGCTCGAGGAGTGAACCGCCCGAGGGCGGTGGGGCGCGCCGCGCCTCTGCGGCGCGCCCGTTTTTTCGTGGCAGGCGTCAGCCGTCGAGCTGCGTGTCCAGGAACTCCGAGAAGGCGGCCCAGCTGGCCTTGTCGGCGCGCTCCTGGTAGCGGTCCGACCCCATCACGGTGAAGGCGTGCGGCGCGTTCGAATAGACCTCGATGGTGTAGGTATTGCCGGCGGCCTCCAGCTCGGTCGACAGGGTCGCGACATCGTCCATCGTGATCGAGGTGTCGGCGCCGCCATGCGCGATCAGCAGCGGCGGCTCGTCACCGTCCCAGCTCTGGCCTTCGGGCGTCGAGAGGCCGCCGTGGAAGGTGGCATAGCCCTCGGCCATGTCGGCCATGTCCGAGCGCGCCATCTCGAGCGCCACGGCCCCGCCAAAGCAGTAGCCCATCACCACCAGGCCATTGTCGACCGACCGCTCGCGCGCCTGGCTCAGGCCGGCCTCCAGCAGCGCGCGCATCCGCGCACGGTCCTGGTAGAGCGCGCCGGTCGCGGCGCGGCGGTGATCGACGGTCTCGGTGGGTGTCTCGTCGCCGAACATGTCCAGCGCGAAGGCGTTGTAGCCCATCTCGGCCAGCATGTCGGCGCGCTGGCGCTCGTAGTCGGTCATCCCGTCCCAGTCATGGACGATAACCACCAGGCCCTTCGGGTTTTCGGCCTGGGCCCAGTACCCGGTGAAGGATTCGCCTTCGTAGGTGTAGGAAACGTCCTCGGCCAGCGCCGGCGCGGCGGCCAGGGCGGCAACGGAAAAGATCGAGAGCAGTCGCATGGGTCCTCCAAGTTGAAATCAGATCGTGGCGGTCGCGTCTGGCGCCGCCGATGTGCGGGATATGGACTTGTTCGGGCCGCCGGCAAGGCTAGGTGCCGGGGTGAACAGACTGTTTCACGATGGCCCGGCGCGGCTGCGCCGGGCGATGGGGGATAGCGAGAATGAAATGGATCCTCGCCCTGCTATGCCTTCTGCCGGTCACGGCGCTGGCGAATGATTGGGAGCTGCTGCGCGGCGGCGGTACCGTCGCGCTGGTGCGCCACGCGCTGGCGCCGGGCACCGGAGACCCGCCCGAATTCACCCTCGGCGACTGCTCTACGCAGCGCAATCTCGACGACCGGGGCCGCGCGCAGGCCCGGGCGCTGGGGGCCGAGATGCGGGCGCGGGGCATCGCCTTCGACGCGGTCTACACCAGCCAGTGGTGCCGCACGCGAGAAACCGCCGAGCTGATGGATGTCGGCCCCGTGGTCGAGGCGCCCGAGCTGAATTCCTTCTTCGGCGATTTCGCGCAGCGCGGGCCGCGGACGGCGGCGGCTCGAGCGTTGCTCGACGACGCGCCGGGCCGGGTGATGCTGGTCACGCACCAGGTGAATATCTCGGCGTTGACGGGGCAGAGCACGCGCTCGGGCGAGGTGCTGATCGCCCGGCGCGGCGATGACGGGCTTGCGGTCGTCGGCAGCGTGCTGATCGCGCCCTAGCGGTCCGTGCGCAGCCGCCACAGCCAGGCGCCGTCCTCGCGGCGCTCGCGCGTGACCTCGCCCATGTGGTGCAGGTGGTTCAGGTGGCCCACGGCCTCGACCAGCGCCAGGCCGTATTCGCCGGACCGGATCGTCCGCTTGTAGAGCGGGGCAAAGCAGTCATGCGCGGTCCGCGGCACGTCGGCCAGGTGCTCGCGCAGCCGCGACAGGGCGCCGTGATGGTTGTCGATCAGCTGCTCCAGACGCAGCGGCAGCCCGCGGAAGGGCAGCCGGTGGCCCGGCAGCGCCAGCTGGGCGTCGTTGGCCAGCTTCGACAGGCGGCCGCAGCTTTCGAGCCAGTCGCCGACCGGGTCGGCATCGGGCTCGGTGGCATAGACGCCGAGGTTCGACGAAATCCCCGGCAGTACCTGATCCCCCGCCAGTACCAGATCGCCCTCCACAGACCACAGCGTGGCGTGCTCGGGCGCGTGGCCATGACCGACATGCACCTGCCAGCGCCGCCCGCCGGCCTCGAGCATGTCGCCTTGCGCGATCCGGCGATAGCCCAGCGGGATCGGCCAGACCACATCGGCGAAGTTGAAGGGCCGCTCGGTCTCGCGCTGGGCATAGATCTCGGGGTCCATCCCGGCGGCACGCCAGAATGCCAGCGTCTGCTCGGTCGGCCGCTCCTGCTCGTCCAGCGTCATCATCCGCGCCATCAGCCAGGCGGTGCGGGTGGCCCAGATCTCGGCCCCCTGCCCCGCCAGCCAGCCGGCAAGCCCCACATGGTCGGGATGGTGATGGGTGACGATCACCCGGCGGAGCGGCTTGCCCGCCAGCACGCCCGACAGCAGCCCGTCCCAGATCGCCAGGTTGCGGTCGTTCCACAGCCCGGTGTCGATCACCGTCCAGCCATCGCCGTCGTCCAGCGCATAGACATTGACGTGCTTGAGCGGCCCCGGCATCGGCATGCGGATCCACAGCACACCCGGCGCGACCTCGGCCCAGCCGCCATCCTCGGGCGGCTCGATGGGGAAATGCAGCGCGGGTCCGCCGTCCATCGCTCAGGCCCTCATCGCATCGGCGTCGAGCGCGTAGAGATCCGCCGCAGGCTCCGACGCCGCGGCGCAGAGCGCCGCGACCTCCGGCAGCAGCTGCCGGATCGCAAAGCGCGCCAGCGCCACGCGCGCCGGATCACCGCCCAGCGCGGCCTTCAGCAGATAGTGCCCACCCAGCGTCAGCCCGAAGGCCTTGAGGAACGGGGTCGCCCCGGCGAAGCGGTCGTTGATGTCCCCGGCCTCGAGCATCGCATGCGCCGCGCGCTCCAGCGCCCGGGCGGCATCCGCCAGACCCGTCGCCAGCTCGGGATGGGCGCCCTGCGCGTCGCGCNNCCTGGATGCCGTTGGTGCCCTCGTAGATCGCGGTCACCCGTACGTCGCGATAGAACTGCGCCGCGCCGGTCTCCTCGATATAGCCCATGCCGCCATGCACCTGGACGCCCAGATCGGCCACCCGGGCGCCGGTATCGGTCCCGAAGGCCTTGGCGACCGGCGTCAGCAGCGCGCCGCGCGCCTGCCACATAGCCGCCTCGTCACCTTCGCTGGCGCGGGCCATGTCGAGGCTCAAAGCGCAGTCGAGGCAGATCGCGCGCACCATCGCGGTCAGCGCCTTCATCGTCATCAGCATCCGCCGCACATCGGCGTGATCGAGGATCGTCCCGGTGCCGTCCGCGACCGGCGATCGGCCCTGCTTGCGATCCAGCGCGTAGCCGAGCGCGTGCTGATAGGCGGCCTCGGCCTGCGCCAGCCCCTGCACGCCGACGCCCAGGCGGGCGTTGTTCATCATGGTGAACATCGCCGCCATGCCGCCCTGCGGCGGGCCGACCAGCCAGCCGGTGGCGCCGTCATACTCCATGACGGCGGTCGGCGAGCCATGCAGCCCCATCTTGTGCTCCAGGCTGATCACCCGCAGGCTGTTGGCGACACCCGGCGCCCCGCTGTCATCGGGGATGTATTTCGGCACCAGGAACAGGCTGATGCCCTTGGTCCCCTGCGGCGCGTCGGGCAGGCGCGCGAGCACCAGGTGGCACACGTTCTCGGCCATGTCGTGATCGCCCCAGGAGATGTAGATCTTCTGCCCCGTCACCTTGTAGGTGCCGTCGCCGTTCGGCTCGGCCCGGGTCCGCAGCGCGCCCACATCCGAGCCCGCCTGCGGCTCGGTCAGGTTCATCGTGCCGGTCCATTCTCCGGCGTTCAGCTTGGGCAGGTACAGGTCGCGCAGCGCATCCGCGGCATGGTGCTCCAGCGCCTCGATCTGGCCCTGGCTCATCAGCGGGTTCAGCGACAGCGCCAGGCAGGCGCTGGCCATCATCTCGTTGACGCAGGTGGTCAGCGTCATCGGCAGGCCCATGCCGCCATGCTCGGGGTCGCCCGACATGCCGACCCAGCCGCCCTCGGCGATGGCGCGGTAGCCGTCGGCGAAGCCGGGCGAGGTGCGCACCACACCGTTCTCCAGCACCGCCGGGTGCTGGTCGCCAGCGCGGTTCAGCGGCGCGAGGATGTCCTGCGCCAGCCGCGCGGCCTCGGCCAGGACGGCCTCGGCGGTTTCGTCGGTGGCCTCGGCGAAACGCTCGGTCCCGGCCAGCTGGCTCGCGCCCAGCACCTCGCTGAGGTAGTATTGCATCTCGCGCACCGGGGCCTGGTATGTCATGGGGCTCTCCTGCCTCCGCGCTGCTTGTGGCGCGTCGATTCATCCGCTATCGGCTGCGCCGGAACTTAAACCTCCGCCCCGTGCCCGGCAAGGCAAGCGGACGCGGCGTCAGGATGGCCATGCTGCACGAGACCAACACCATCAGGCTCAGCGACACCGAACGCGGCATCCGCGCCGCGGTGGCGATGCTGCGCGCGGGCCAGCTGGTAGCGATCCCGACAGAAACCGTCTACGGGCTGGCCGCCGACGCCACCAACCCGCGGGCGGTCGCCGCGATCTTCGAGGCAAAGGGGCGTCCGCGCTTCAACCCGCTGATCGTGCATGTGCACGCATCCAGCGAAATCAATGCGCTGGCGGTGATGGACGACCGCGCCACCCGGCTGGCCGACGCCTTCTGGCCCGGCCCGCTGACGCTGGTCCTTCCGCTCCGCGACGGCGCGCCGCTGGCCGATCTGGTGACGGCGGGGCTCGACAGTGTCGCGGTGCGCGTTCCCGCCCATCCAACGGCGCAGAAGCTGCTGCGGGCCTTCGGCGGGCCGCTGGCGGCACCCTCGGCCAACCCCTCGGGCCGGATCAGCGCGACCACCGCCGACCACGTGATGGAGGGTTTGGGCGGCCGCATCGCCGGGGTGCTGGATGCAGGACCGACCGGCGTGGGGGTCGAGTCGACGATCGTCGGACTGACCGGGGAGCGTCCACAGCTGCTTCGCCCCGGCGGGCTGCCGGTCGAGGCGATCGAGGCCTGTCTCGGAGACCAGCTGGCCGGCGCCGGCCCCGGCATCACCGCGCCGGGCCAGCTGGGCTCGCACTACGCGCCCGATGCACATCTGGTCCTGAACGCGGCGAATGGCGAGGGCCTATGGCTCGCCTTTGGCCCGCTGGCCGGACGCCGGGGGCTGAGCCTGACCGAGAGCCGCGACTTGGTCGAGGCGGCGGCCAATCTCTTCGCGCATCTGCACGAGATCGATGCCATGGCCCGGGCCGAGGGGGTCGAGCGCATCCTGGTCGACCCGATCCCCGAAACCGGTCTCGGCCGGGCCATCAACGACCGCCTGCGCCGCGCCGCGGCGCCACGCCGAGGCGACTGACGCCGCAGGGGGCGCTGCCCCCCGCCGCCCTTTCGGGCGGCTCCCCCCGGGATATTTCGGGACAGTGGAAGAGCCGCGAGTCGGCCAGCCAGGTCAAGGATCGCCGAAGGCGACCTCGGCTTATGCCGGGGCTTGTCCTTGAGGCGGCCGGGCGACTCGCAGACGCTCGGGCAGGCCCCGGACCCCGTCCGGGGCCTCTCGGCAGAAAGGCGAATTCATTATCAAGACCCTGCTGCGTCTGCCGCCGGACGCGCCTGCCTCGGCAGCGCGCGGCGGGCCCCGTTTTCGGCGCAAGCCGGAAATGGAGAGGAAGGACCTGGCGCGTCAGCGCCGCGATATCGCAGATGGGCGGCGACTTGCCCTGCCCCGCGGGATGCGGCAATGAGAGGGCAGACCGCAACCGGCCCGCCGCTCGCGGGCCCGAGTGACAAGGTGATCCGCATGCCCGATGGACAGCATCACGGCCCCTCGCTGGCCGCATTCGACTGGACCGACCCGTTCCACCTGGCCGACCAACTCGGCGAAGACGAACGCCTGGTCGCCGAGAGCGCCCGCGCCTTTGCCGCCGAGAAGCTGCAGCCGCGCGTCACCGACGCATATGTCAACGAGACCGTCGCGCCGGAAATCTTCGCCGAGATGGGCGAAATGGGCCTGCTGGGCGTGACCATCCCCGAGGAATACGGCGGCCTGGGCGCAGGCTACGTCACCTACGGTCTCGTGGCGCGCGAGGTCGAGCGCGTCGACAGCGGCTACCGCTCGATGATGAGCGTGCAGTCGAGCCTGGTGATGTACCCGATCCACGCCTACGGCTCGGAGGAGCAGAAGGCGAAATACCTGCCGAAACTTGCCAGCGGCGAGATGATCGGCTGCTTCGGTCTGACGGAACCCGATGCCGGCTCGGACCCGGGCGGCATGAAGACCACGGCGAAGAAGACCGATGGCGGCTATGTCCTGAACGGCGCCAAGATGTGGATCTCGAATTCGCCCATCGCCGACGTCTTCGTGGTCTGGGCGAAATCCGAGGCGCATGGCGGCAAGATCCGCGGCTTCGTGCTGGAGAAGGGGATGAAGGGGCTGTCGGCGCCCAAGATCGGCGGCAAGCTATCCTTGCGCGCCTCGGTCACCGGCGAGATCGTGATGGACGGGGTCGAGGTCGGCGAGGACGCGCTGCTGCCCGGCGTCGAGGGGCTCAAGGGGCCCTTCGGCTGCCTGAACCGCGCCCGCTACGGCATCGCCTGGGGGGTGATGGGCGCGGCCGAGGATTGCTGGCACCGGGCGCGGAGCTACGGGCTGGAGCGGGTCCAGTTCGGCCGGCCGCTGGCGCAGACGCAGCTGTTCCAGAAGAAGCTCGCCGACATGCAGACCGAGATCGCGCTCGGCCTCCAGGCGGCGCTGCGCGTCGGCCGGATGATGGAAGACGGTACAGCCGCGCCCGAGGCGATCAGCCTGATCAAGCGCAACAACTGCGGCAAGGCGCTCGACATCGCCCGCGCCGCGCGCGACATGCATGGCGGCAACGGCATCATGGCCGAGTACCAGGTGATGCGCCACGCGCAGAACCTCGAGACGGTGAACACCTACGAGGGCACCCACGACGTCCATGCCCTGATCCTGGGCCGCGCCCAGACCGGGCTGCAGGCGTTCTTCTGATGCCGGGGCCGCTCGCCGGGCTGAAGGTCGTCGAGCTGGCTCGGATCCTCGCCGGGCCATGGATCGGCCAGACCCTGGCCGACCTGGGGGCCGAGGTGATCAAGGTCGAGGCCCCCGAGGGAGACGATACCCGCCGCTGGGGCCCGCCCTTCATCGAGCGCGACGGCGACCGCTCGGCCGCCTATTTCTATTCGGCGAACCGGGGGAAGCTTTCGGTCACTGCGGATTTCCGCACCGAGGCGGGGCGCGAGACCGTGCGCGGGCTCGCGGCGGACGCCGACATCCTGGTGGAGAACTTCAAGCGCGGCGGGCTGGCAAAATACGGGCTCGACTACGACAGCCTCACGGCGCTGAACCCGCGGCTGGTCTATTGCTCGATCACCGGCTTCGGCCAGACCGGGCCCTACGCGGACCGGGCCGGCTACGATTTCCTGATCCAGGGCATGTCGGGGCTGATGTCGGTGACCGGGTCGCCCGAGGACCAGCCGCAGAAAGTCGGCGTCGCGGTGACCGACATCCTGACAGGGCTCTATGGTGCGATCGGGATCCTCGCCGCGATCGAGCAGCGTCACCGCACCGGCCGGGGCCAGCATATCGACATGGCGCTGCTCGACTGCGCGGTCGCGGCGATGGCGAACCAGGCGATGAACTACCTCGCGACCGGAAGATCTCCGGTCCGCCGCGGGAACACGCACCCCAACATCGCGCCCTACCAGGTCTTCACGACGGGCAACGGGCACATCATCGTAGCGGTCGGTAATGACGGGCAATTCGGCCGGCTATGCGCTGTTCTGGGGCTGGACGGGCTGCCCGGCGATCCGCGCTTCGCAACCAACGCCGCACGCGTCGAGAACCGCGAGGCGCTGACCTCTGCGCTGTCCCCGGCGATCGCGGCCCGCGCGTCGGAAGATCTGTTGAACGCGCTCGAGCAGGTCGGTGTTCCTGCGGGCCCCATCAATACCATGGAAGAGGTGTTCAACGATCCTCAGGTCGTCGCGCGCGGCCTGCAGATCGCCCCCCAAGGTGTGCCCGGAGTGCGTGGGCCGTGGCGATTCTCGGATGCGGAACTGACAGTCGACCGGACCGCTCCGCCGCTGAGGGGCGGTGAATAGCCAGCCGTCTCTGATAGCACCCTAATTGGATCCGCCCCCCAACTCTCGCAGTCGTTCGGCGAATTGGTCGCGCACGACTCGCGACAATGCTGGTTCGGCAATGCACCTCTCCAACGCAGGAATGTCGTTCTTGCGGTGGAAGCGAAGTTCGTGAACTTCATGCACGGTTGGAGCCTCGGAGTTCCCGCCCTCCCTGATGATCTCGCCTGGTAGCACCACACCCTCTTCGAGGACCCGAAGGTAGAAGCCGGTGCGTCCGGTTTCGATGCAGCGCGCCAAGGCCTTGGGGTTGCCGAGTTTGTGGCCGAACTTGAAGCAAGGCATCCGCGGCATGGTAACCTCCATGAGGGCTTCACCAATGCGGTAACGGTCGCCAATGCGAACTTCGGTCTCGATCAATCCGTCCGTGGTCAGGTTCTCGCCGAAATGGCCGTGTTTGAAAGGACCCGCTCCGAACTCGGCTTCATAGAAGCCGTAATTCTCTATCGGGTTGACGAGCACAGCCTTGTCCGGGCCGCCGTGAACCCGTTGATCCACCTGCGTGTCACCCTCAAACCCGAGGTGACGCACGATTGCCGGGCCGGACACCGGATACTTGTAAATCGCGGT
>JABAHR010001782.1_pt8 | contig 42748 bp, 32 predicted proteins | sample 7062101 | NCBI WGS metagenome assembly JABAHR01 (sample SAMN14534553, study PRJNA622989) | marine sediment metagenome | biome: marine biome [ENVO:00000428]; feature: marine pelagic biome [ENVO:01000023]; material: deep marine sediment [ENVO:00002113] | place: India: Gulf of Kutch | collected...
GTGCTGCCTAATAATCAGTTGTTAGGGCCAAAGTTTGGCAGCCAGTTCCCTGCAGTCAGAGCCGCGCTCAGCCATTTGGGCGGCAGTATAGTCAATGATAAAGTTTCCGCTGGAGAGCCTGTGATGATCAATCTGGATGGCGATCAAATTGAGCTTAGTGCTGAAGAGATTATTGTTGAAGTGCAACCAGCAGCAGATCTGGCTGTTGCTACTGAAAAAGGGATTACCGTGGCTGTTGATACCGTGATATCCAAGGACCTGCGCTTAGAGGGACTGGCGCGTGAATTTGTTCGTAGGGTGCAAGACCTTCGAAAGCAGGCTGATTTCAATATTTCAGATCGAATAGAGGTTTATTACCTAACGTCTGATGTGTTGGAAGAAGCAATTCAAGTTCATCGTGATTATATTATGAATGAGGTGCTTGCAGTTTTACTCGAGGAAGGTGTTCCACCAGAAGATGCATATTCATCCGGAGAGAAGATTACCTTGGAAGGCGAAGAACTGGGTTTAGGAGTAAAACAGGTAGGATAAGGTTATCTGGAGTTCACCTGGGAGATGTTTATCAATGTTTAAACCCGTTACATCAAAACTTGATGTCAATCAAATGGAACTGGCCATTCTCAAATTTTGGAATGAGCAAAAAATTTTTGCCCAAACTTCCGAAATGCGTAAAGGTGGGCCGGAATACGTCTTCTATGAAGGACCGCCAACCGCAAATGGTAAGCCAGGCGTTCATCATGGGCTGGCTCGCGCGTTCAAGGATCTTTTCCCACGCTACAGGATGATGCGCGGCGATCATGTAGTGCGAAGGGGTGGTTGGGATACTCATGGATTACCGGTTGAAATCGAGGTGGAGAAAAAATTAGGCTTCAACAGCAAACAGCAAATTGAAGAATTCGGCATTGATAAATTTAACGAACTCTGCCGCCAATCTGCCTTTGAATACATAAAAGAATGGGAGCGGTTTTCCGACCGGCTTGGTTTTTGGGTCGATTTTGATTCAGCCTACATTACTTATAAAAACGAGTACATCGAATCAGTCTGGCATATCCTGAAATCCTTTTGGGAGCGGGATTTGCTCTACCAGGGATATAAAGTAGTCCCATACTGCCCGCGTTGTGGCACTCCATTGTCTGACCATGAAGTATCTCAGGGATATGCTGAAGTGGAGGATCCTTCTATATATGTACGCTTTCCTCTAGCAGATGAACCAGGGACCTCGCTGCTGGTATGGACCACAACTCCTTGGACGCTTCCTGGCAATGTGGCCATTGCTGCTCACCCTAATGAAGAATATGTCAAGATTGAACGTCAGAGTGATGAGGAGGGAACAGAACGTTTAATTCTGGGGAAAGCCTTAATGGAAAGCATCTTTGGCGAGGAAGAAGTAAGGGTGCTGGATACCTTCAAGGGAAAAAAATTGAAAGGGCTGCGTTATAAGCCCTTGTTTACCTTTTTACCTGTTGATAAACCCGCACATTACATTGTTCTTCAGGATTATGTGACAATGGACGACGGTACTGGTTTGGTGCATACGGCTCCCGCATTTGGGGGAGAGGACATGAATGCTGCGATGGACTTTGACCTCCCGGTTCTGATGACTGTTAAGGAGGATGGCACTTTTATCAAAGAAGTCCGACCCTGGAGCGGTAAATTTGTCAAGGACGCTGATCCTGAGATCATTCAAGACCTAGAGAATCGCGGATTGATCCTGACGGTGGGAACCTATACTCACACTTATCCGTTCTGTTGGCGCTGTGATACGCCTTTGCTCTATTATGCACGCGGCACATGGTTCATCCGGACAAAGAAACATAAAGACCGCTTGCTTGCACAAAATCAACAGGTGAATTGGGTTCCCGAGCATATCAAGGATGGACGTTTCGGCAACTGGCTGGAAAATAATATTGACTGGTCTTTAGGAAGAGAACGATATTGGGGGACACCCCTCCCAGTTTGGGAATGTCAGGATTGCCACCATCAGCTTTGCATCGGTTCTGTTGCTGAATTGTCGGAGCTTTCTGGTGAGGATCAGAGCGACTTGGACCTTCACCGCCCGCATGTCGACCAGATTGTTCTCAACTGCCCGGAATGCCAGGGCAAAATGCATAGAGTTTTGGAATTGATCGATGTGTGGTTTGATTCAGGGGCAATGCCATACGCTCAATGGCATGTGCCATTCGAGAACCAGCAAGTCTTTGAAAACCAGTTTCCAGCTGACTTCATTTGTGAGGCTGTTGACCAAACGCGCGGCTGGTTTTACTCTCTTCACGCCATTGCTTCCCTGCATATGGACTCTTTATGCTTTAAGAATGTGATTTGTCTTGGGCATATCTTGGCAGAGGATGGCCAAAAAATGTCAAAATCCCGCGGCACAGCGGTGGAGCCCTGGGATATCTTCGATCATCATGGTGCAGATGCCTTTCGCTGGTACCTTTACACAGCCGCACCTCCTGGAAATACGCGCCGCTTCTCTCCTAAATTAGTGGAGGAAGTTATCAAAAACTTCACACTAACATTGTGGAATGTGTATTCATTCTTTGTCACTTATGCCAATATTGATGGCTGGGTGCCGGATTCATCATCAGATCTGGAATACAATTCCATGGATCGTTGGTTGAGGTCTTCCTTGCATGCTTTAGTGCGGGATGTGACCAAGGCGATGGATGATTATGATGTGCCTGGTTGTACACGTCCTGTTGAAGAGTTTCTCAATATCCTGTCTAAGTGGTACCTGCGGCGCTCACGCCGCCGGTTTTGGAAAAGCGACTCTGATGGTGATAAAAATGCGGCCTATTCGACCCTTTATGAGGCACTCACAACTGTCGCAAAGCTACTTGCTCCTACCATGCCTTTCATGGCGGAGGAACTGTATCAAAATTTAGTGCTCTCTGTTGATCACGAGGCTCAAATCTCAGTGCATCTGACGGACTGGCCTGAATATAATTCATCGGTTATCGACCAGCAACTCAACCTGGAAATGGCTCTCGTGATGCGTTTAGTTTCCTTGGGGCATGCAGCCAGGAACAAAGCGGAGCTAAAAGTACGCCAACCTTTGTCTGCAGTGGCATTTTCTGTCGGGTCGGCCCAGGAAGCAAAGGTGATTGAAGCTTATGCTGATGTGATTGCTGAGGAATTGAATGTGAAGGAAGTTTCTATGCTTGAAGCGGCTGGTGAAGCGGTGGATTATCAATTGAACCCGCTTCCGAGGCAACTGGGCATGAAATACCAGAGTAAATTCCCTGCTATTCGCCAAGCACTGCTCGAACTAGACGCCAATGATGCAGCCCAAACGCTCCTCAGTGAGCAGCCAGTGACTGTAAAGGTTGAGAGTGAAGTCTTTGAAATTATGCCAGATGAAATAGAAGTTCGTGCAGAAGCAAAAACTGGACTGACGGTATCACAGGATGGTGCTTATTTGGCTGCCCTATCAACAGAATTGACTGATGAGTTAATCAGTGAAGGATTGGCGCGTGAATTTGTCCGCAGGGTTCAGGATTTCCGCAAGCAGGCAGACCTGGATATTGCCGACCGAATCAAGTTGTACTTCCAGGCCACGGATAAACTGGAGGAAGCTATACAAAGCCACCGGGAATATATTATGGGCGAGACCTTATGCGTGGAAATGGTTCCAGGTGATGTGCCGGAAGGAGCAATTCGAAGCCAGGAAACAATAAAATTTGACGATGAGGAAGTCAACCTAGGTTTGGATTTGCGTATTTAATATCGCTTAGCATTTCTTGAATTGACAGATGACAATGATTAGATTAGAAATGGGAACAATCAAGTTGTTCCCATTTATTGTCAAGTTATACGATTCAGCTTATATTTTGGACTAGCCAGTCGGACAGTCTGTTTTTCTGAATACTGATCTTTTTGGCCCGGTCCGCAGCTATCCCAATGTAATCGCTGGTATTGAGAATTTGCCGGATAGTATCTCGGGAGAGATAAGATTGTAATTTTTGATCGTTCTCAAGCCGGCTGGGAAGTGGATTCTCGTTTCCCTGCTGGATCTCCCGCCAGGCAATGATGGCGTGCTGCCGGATTACTTCGTGCAGTTCCTGTCTGTCAGCGCCTTGTTTAACAGCTTCAATCAGGATTTTTTCTGTGGCAGCAAATGGCGCATAAGTTTGAAGGTTTGTGGATAAAGCCTTGGTTTGAACGACCAGACCTTTGATGATGCGATGTGCGACGTTAATCATTTCGTCAGCGATTAAAAAGGCCTCGGGAGTGGTTGTGCGCCGGTTTGCGCTGTCATCCAGGGTGCGTTCCAATAGAGAATGGGCCGCGTTGTCCCAAGCAATTCTTGGTAATTGGGCCAGCATACGTCCCAGGGAATTGAGTTTTTCCGCATTGATTGGATTGCGTTTAAATGGCATTGCAGAGGAACCTACTTGTTTTTCTCTGAAAGGTTCACTCCATTCCCCGATTTGGGGGGATTGTAAAATTCTAAGATCGAAGGCAAATTTGTATAAGCTTGCTCCAATGGAGGCCAGCGCGTTGAGAAGATGAAAGTCCTGCCTTCTAGGGTAGGTTTGTGTGGTGATAGGGAAAAAGTCAATGCTTAATTTCTGGCTGAGATTTTGCTCAAATTTCTCGAAATTTTCTTCCCCTACCAGGTCTGAATATGATGCTGCAGTTCCAACGGCCCCTTTGAATCCTTTGGCTTTATAGTTTGTGTGAATTGCTTCTAATTGATCCCAATCTGCTAATAGGTCTTGCGCATAGACAGCAAAACGGTAACCCAGGGTAGTGGGTTCTGCTGGTTGAATATGGGTCATAGCGATGATCGAGGTTTCAGCGTACCTTTCTACCAATTCAAGTAAGGAAATCAGCAGTTTAGCCAATTGTGTCTGGATAAGAAAGATCGATATTTTACTCCTCAAAGCATCAGTATTATCGACAATGTCCATTGAGGTCGCCCCAAGATGAATGATCCCCCCGCCAACTGGACACTGCTCTGCAAAGGTCTTGATTTCTGCCATCAGATCATGGTGGATCTCGGCTTCAATTTGAAGTGCCCTGGAAATATCGACATTTTCAGCGTGAGCTTTTAGATCCTTGACCTGTTCTTCCGTCACGAGACCAAACTCAGCCTGGGCTTCCGCCAGTGCAACCCATAACTTTCGCCAGATTAAGCGTTTGTTGACCTCACTCCAAATCTTCCTCATCTCTTGGCTGCCGTACCGCCAGGAAAAAGGGGACTGGTATGTTTCAAAATTCATCTTTTATCCATCCATTCAAATAATTTCAAGTCTGATCGAGTACTTCCACGATTTGGCGAGCTAGGAGCGGGCCACGATAAATAAGTCCTGTATAAAGTTGTACCAGACTTGCCCCGGCATCAAATTTTTCTTGAGCATCCTGCGGGGAGGATATTCCTCCTACCCCGATAATTGGAATCTTACCACCAGTTTGCTTATGGATGTGGGAAATTATGCGTGTACTTAGCTTCCGGAGCGGTTTCCCGCTCAACCCGCCTTGCTCACTGGAAGAGGATGAGTGCAAGTGATTTCTGGATACGGTTGTATTTGTGGCGATGATGCCTTCGATCTGGTGAGATAAGATTACTTCGAGTGCTTGGTTGAGATGGTTTTCATCCATATCAGGGGAGAGTTTCACCAGCAGGGGAAGAGGTTTTTGCATTATATTTGATTGTTGTTCTCTTACCTGAATGATTTCTTTGAGCAATTGGTCTAAATAGCCCTTGTGCTGGAGCTGTCTCAGGCCAACCGTGTTTGGGGAACTAATATTGATAGCAAAATAATCTGCATATTTAGATAATTTATCAATTAATATTGAATAATCCTGTGCGGCTTCTTCAAGCGGGGTGTCTTTGTTTTTCCCGATGTTTATTCCAAGAATGCTGTCTAAAGCTGGGAGCGCGGCTAGTTGATGCCGACAATAATCAGCCCCCTTTCCAGGAAATCCCATGCGATTGATGATTCCCTGTTCCTTGGTGAGACGGAAGATACGCGGTTTGGGATTGCCGGATTGGGGTTGGGGGGTAATTGTGCCCACCTCGATATGGCCGAAGCCCAGGGCTGATAATCCCAGAATAGCCTGCGCGTCCTTGTCGTAACCTGCTGCCAAACCAACATGGTTTGGGAATGTCAGCCCAAAAAGTTCCACCTTTTTCTGGGATTTTGGGGTGAATCGAGACATCAGCAATGCTCTGAGGGGAGTATTTTTCCCCGCCAATCCAACTAATTGTAGTGTCAGCCGATGAGCTGCTTCAGGAGGGAGCTTGAACAAGATTGGTCGGATCAATCTCGCATACATTTCATACCGTTCTTGATTCCCGAATAAATTTTTCTACCGCCAGGCTCTGCTCATGGGTGATCAGTCCTTGCTCTTCCAGAAGGCCGACCAGTTTGGTGAGTGTAAAGACTGCATGCAAACGAAATCCTGCACCAATTAATTTTTCGTTTGCCCCCGACTCCCGATCAATGAGGACAACAATATCTTCAACCCGGAGGCCTTCATGGGTGAGAGTTTCTATGATCTCAAATTTACTCAAACCGGTCGTGGTAAGGTCGTCAATCACGGCAACCCGCTCTCCAGGCTGGTAAACTCCCTCAACCTTGGCTTTGGTGCCGTAATCTTTTGTCTCTTTGCGGGGATAAATCAATGGCCATTTTCCCTGTAGGCTGACAGCAGTTCCAATCGGGATGGCAGTATACGGGATGGCTGCCAGTCTTTCAAATGTCAGACTTTCCAATATCAGGGAATATGCTGCTGCTACCTTGAAGAGCAAGGCAGGATGGCTGGCAAGAATCCTGAGGTCGATATAGATGGGTGATTGCAAGCCGGATTTGAGTGTAAAATCTCCGAATCTGACACACCCTGCATCAAAAAGCGCTTTGGCAAGGTCACGGTGCCGGTACGGATCAGTTTGCTTAGGGGCCTCTGTCCATGACTTGCGTAAAGTATTCATCTGATCGACAAATTCTTTCGCAGCCTTTTGGGGATCTTTTGCTCTCGAAATCCCGCGAGAAATTGGAATGATCATTCCCAGTCCATCTGGACGGAGACCGGCAGAGAGGGCTTCTTTCATCTTTCCTCCCTGGGTGCCTACACCTGGTGCCAATATCCAGAGAGTTGGTGCAGCTTTCCGTACCCGCTTCAAAGCTGCTGGATGGGTTGCACCAACCACCAGACCGACGTTGTTGTGTGTGTTCCAACCACGCGCCAGTGATGCCAGATGCTCGTAAACCGGTTTTCCGGTAACCAACGGAATGTCTTGGATATCGGAGGAGCCAGGGTTAGAAGTTTTGCAAAGGAGGAAAGCTCCATGGTTAGGATCTTTGATAAATGGGGTGAGGGAATCATAACCGAGATATGGGTTGAGTGTGATGGCATGCGCTCCTAAAATATCAAACGCAGAGTGGGCATAAGCCTCAGCAGTCGAGGCGATATCTCCTCTTTTGGCGTCCAAAATTACCGGTATTTCTGGTGGTATCGAGGAAATCAAGTGCTTTAATGCGGTGATACCGTCGGTGCCGAGGGCTTCAAAAAACGCGATATTTGGTTTGTAAGCAAGCGCTATGTCCTGAGTGGCTTTGACAAGGTTTGTACAAAATGTAAGGGCCGCATCTGCAGTAGGCTCTGCTAAATCTGTAATATGCGGATCCAATCCAACACAAAGAAGCGAGTTTATATGCCTGGCACGTTGTTCTAGATTATCGAAAAACGACATGGATGTCTCCTATCTTTGGGATGGATCATTTTGATCTAGCGTTGCAGACTTTTACCTGAAAGACTAGAACGACTACCTTCAGTTTATGCTTTACCTAACACCATTGCAAGCAAAGCCATCCTCACATACAGCCCATACTCCATCTGACGGAAATATGCAGCCCTAGGGTCACTGTCAAAATCCATACTGATTTCCCCTACTCTAGGCAGAGGATGCATCACGATCATCCGATGTTTAGCCTTCCGCATGACCTCGGGAGTGATGACATAGGCATCCTTTACACTATCATAGTCAGCGGGCGTATCAAATCTTTCTTTTTGAACCCTGGTTACATAAAGCACATCAGTGTCTGGAAGTACTTCGGATAAATCTGTGTGTTCAGACTGAAGAATGTCTTTATCATTGATCTCCTCGATTATTTCCGGGGGCATGCGAAGAATTTCTGGAGAGACGTAATGAAGTTTTACGTTGAAGAGAGATAGCAATCTAGAAAGGGAATGTACCGTTCTCCCATATTTTAGGTCTCCAAGCATAGTGACTGTGAGATTTTCTGCGTTGCCCAGTTCTTCAACAATCGTATAGAGGTCTAACAATGCCTGAGTTGGATGTTCACCAATCCCATCACCAGCATTGAGGATAGGTTTACGGGCGTATTGAGCAGCCAAAGCGGAAGCCCCGACTTCTGGATGACGGAGGACAATCACATCTGTGTAGCATTCCAATGTGCGGATGGTATCGGGAAGTGATTCACCTTTGGAAACCGATGAATAGCGCACCTCATTGATCGGGATCACACTACCCCCGAGTCTTTCCATAGCGGAGGTAAAGGATGATGAAGTTCGAGTAGAAGGTTCGTAGAAAAGATTTGCCAGAATCTTACCTTTCAGCAGGTCAAAAGTACCAATGCGGGCGACCATCTCCCTCATTTCATGGGCTACCTCGAAGATATAGTTCAGGTCTTCTTTAGAAAATTGTTTCACAGATAGGATATCCCGGCCGTAAAACCGTGCTGTACGCTGATCTCCGAGTGGGAGGTGGATGTTCCTATCTTGATTTTTACTTACCATCTTTTGCTCCTTATTATTCTTCTCTATAAAATTTTTCTGATATCCGACCCATTTCCGGGTTTAGCGTAAACCATTCCATTTTTATATACTTGCTGACCACGTAATACCACACGCTCAACAGAACCAGAAACAGGATAGCCTTCAAATGGCGTCCATTCACACCGAGTAAAGCATTTATCCGACGTTATAGTTTGTTTTTGTTCCAAATTTACATCGACAAATGTATCTGGTTGATCGGGCAGTTTGAAAATACGCTTGGGGTTGGTATACATTTTTTTAACCAAGTCATCTATAGAGAGACGTCCCTGATTGACTGCATTCAGCATCAGTGGGAGAGCAGTTTCCAGGCCCGGGAATCCGGGTGGGGGGGATTCGGAGGCTTTTTCAGTTTTTGTATGCGGTGCATGGTCGGTGGCGATGCAGTCGATGACTTCAATATTTTCCCACAAAGCTTGCTGGTCTTCGGGGGTGGCCAGAACAGGACGGACTTCTGCAAATCCTCCTCCCACATTCGGGATGTCTTCTTGTGTTAAAAAGAGGTGATGAGGAGTCACTTCACAGGTGATTTTCAATCCTTTTTCTTTCGCCTGTCGAATAACGGTGATCTCTTCCTTGCGGGAAATATGACAGATATGGAGAGAGCGGTCGTAGAGAGCAGCTAAAAGAATGGCTGCGGCCATCGTGCGTTTTTCAGCATGGACAGCGATCGGTAAATTTTTCGGCCAGTGTTTGAAGTGGGACATCCAAAGCGTCATATCATCCAGGCGTAATTCGCCATATGTTTGATCCAGATACATCTTCAAGCCGGCTGATTGAGCTGCAGATTTGGCGATGATTGGAGCATTCTGCGGTCCAGCACCGAGGAATTGTGCGAAATCACATAGTGCTTTTTGCCCTGCAGTTTTGAGAGTCAATTGCAAATCAGGTGGAGAGGTAATGGAGGGAGACGTGTTCGGCATGGCCAGAACCATGGTGAACCCTCCAGCTAAGGCAGCGCTGGTACCTGTAAGCCAATCTTCCTTATGGGTTGCACCTGGCTCACGCATATGAACGTGAATGTCAATTAAACCTGGTAATGTTATATTTTTCATAGGCACAAAAAAAGAGCCTTCTATTTAGAAGGCTCTAGTGAATTAATCAATTGGATGGTGTCAAAACCATGTGTCTGGCGTCTGCCTTTATGATTAAATTTAATTGGTGTTTTTTTATCACACATCTCGGGAAACTATTCTATCGAAATTTCTCTCCCTGTCAAGCATTCTGGATGCGCTCAATGAATTTTTTGATTTCTGGGATGGCAGTCAGTTTTTCATAAAAGAAGTTGTTGACGACATTAATCACCTCCGCACGGGCAGCTTCTGCCTGGGGAGAAAGTTCGCGCTTGTTAACATCTTTAGCAAGCAAATCTCGCAACCTGAGCAGCAGCCGTACAATCTCTTCTTCTTCTACGCCTTCGAGCACTTTTGTCACTGCAAGGATGAGTTCATCCGCCTGGTGGAGAAGGGTTTCTTCGGTAATCGAAGATCCTGGTTGAAAGCAATCATCGATGGTACGGATCAATGCCCAAACTTGATACAGCATGGTCGTTGGTTCATCGAACAACTCGCGTAAAAAGGCAGCCTCATTGTACCTTCCTGTCAACCGGAAAATGTTATACATGCGTTTGGCTGCTTTTCCATAGTTGATGTCTTTGGTAACGTATTTTTTTACCTCTTTCTGCAGCTGGTTGACATAATCATCGAGGGCGTCCCCTGAGATATTTTTGACCAGCTTGCTAAAAATCGGGATTGATTCAGCCTCAAGGTAAACTTCCTGAAAGAATCCATCCAAATATCCATCCAGAGGAGTGATCGAACCATCCGGCGCTTCCCAAGTTACGTCAAGCATGTTGCTGGCGTTGACCAATGTTTTCCGGACCGGGTCCGCAATAACCCAGTCCAGCTTGCACCATCCTGGGTCTTCTGCCACCTCTTCCCAGTACACTTTGATTGGTGTACCATTCGAGTCTTTCGCTTCAAAATACCCAAGCTCTACCGAACTTGCCGGCCAGGAGATTGGGCTTCCTGCACTCATATTATGCCCATCTCTTTCCAAATCTTGGGGATAAGAACCATATTTGACCTCAATTAATTCGTATGTGGGGCCTTTGAGAGCACTTAGCGCTTTATCTCGCATTAGTTTTGCGAGTGTCAGACAGGCATCTTTACGGGTATCTGCATAAATATTTACGCGCTCGAAAAAATCAGCATCCCCTGGATAGGTTTGAATTTTAGACTGCGCAGCAGACCCGGAGAGAGCCAATGCGGTTTCAACCTTGCCAGGAACGTCTTCAAATTCGACCAATTTCCCAATTTTTTTGAAATGGGCAAGATCTTCCGGGCTGAAATCGAGCATGGTGATCTTATGACCGAAAGTCCCTGTTTTGATATCCAATGAAATTTCATCCGATTCAGCTGCAGCTACAGCGGTGAGCCATTGGAGGGCGTCATCTTCATCTAACTCAACGCCGAGGCGTTTTGCAGACTCGATGATCCTTTCCAGATCCTGGTCGGGATGGGATTTTGAAGTTGTCATTTTCTCTCCTTTGAATTAAATATTTCTGATATCAGTTTTTTTAACAATTCAGCTTCCTGAACCGCGTCTTCTAAGGCGTGATGGGTTAACAAGGTTTGAATGCCGTAATGGGCGCAAATTTGGTGATGTGATGTATTTAAAAACGGGACTTTATGAAAACCCATAAAAAGTGCTTTTATGTCAAGCGCTTTGTGTCCAAAAGGATTATAGCCTAAATATTTGTGGAAGTAAGTGTTGACGAACATCCAATCAAATGGGGCATTAAAAGCTGTAAAAATTGGAGTTTTATCGGCTGGGGTAACCTTGCCGACCCAATCAGAAAATTCAATTAAGGCCTGATTGGGGGGTGTGCCGGTATGTGCGAGATTCTCCATGGATAATCCACTGATGCCTAAGGCTTCTTTCTGAAAAAGTTTAGAGTCTGGTTGGAACTCGCGATAAAAAGTCTGGGGAGGCTGTGAAAGGGTGGAAGCCCCTAAGGATAATATTGAATATCGATCTGGAGAAGGCCCCGAGGCTTCTATGTCAATCACAATATAAAATTCTATCTCTGGATTTAAATTCAAGAGAATACTCCTTAGTCTTGTTTCAAAATAAACCGGCAATGGTTAGGCCCATCTTGCGTTCTGGAAATTTTCTCCACCTGTAGAAACTCTTCCCCGGTGAGATGTTTGAGCATTTCTGCATCCATCCTGCAGAGTTCTGGGTGCCGGTTGATGATCTGTGCATATGGGCAGCGACTAAAAATTATCTGCGGGGCGTCAGCGTGTGCTTCCCAGCGGGCTTTGTAATTTAGCTCGTTTAGTCTTTGGACAGCAGAGCTGAGTTGGATTGTAATTGATTTCTCGGCGTCAGAGGATTTTCCAGCCAAGTTTTCTGCAATTATTTTTAACTTTCGGTGTTGTAGTCTTGACGCTTTTTCTAGTTGAATTTCCATTAGCAAAGCGCTAGCTAATTCATCGATGGCGTTATCCTGGGCAGCTTTTGTTAACATGAAAATATTGGTTGGTTTGCCGCGGCGGCGTTCTTTATCCTTTCCGATGACCTCAATGTAGCCATCCTTTTCGAGTACGTTCAGATGATGGCGGATATTCGCCTGGGTCAGATCAAGAAGCAGGCTGAGTTCCGGTGCGGTGGCCTGATGATTGTTTTTAAAATAATTTAGAATCCGTTGGCGGGTGTTTTGCATTTTGCAATCCAGAATTTATTCTAACTGACGATTAGAGAATATTTTTGAGTTCCCTATGGGCTGATTATACATTTGGTTGTTGAATTACGCAAATATATATTTTCTTTATTCTGGTGTTGACCATTTATCAATCAGTTAGTATAATTTTGCACATGTCAAAGCGAATTCACTGGGATGCAGTCTATGAAATTGCTTTGGCCTTGAAAGCTCGATATCCAGATGAGACCCTTGAAAACGTTTCATTAGAGATGATCTTTGACTGGGTAGTTGAGCTTCCAGAGTTCAAAGATGACCTGGAATTGGCCAATGATGGAATTCTCTTGGCAATCTTCCAAGAATGGTACGAGGAGTTAGATTAATATGAGCGAAGAAAGCAATGATTTTGAAGTTCCAGAAGAGATGCGGACGCAGGTAGCAATCACCAACATGCAAGAGCTGCTCTCACAAAGCCTTGTTGATAAGGCTTATAACTGGGGGCGCCGCAACTCAGTTTGGCCGGTGATGTTTGGGTTGGCCTGTTGCGCGATTGAAATGATCTGTACGGCTGCAGCACGCTACGACTTTGCCCGCTTTGGAATGGAAGTAATGCGTGCCAGCCCAAGGCAAGCTGACTTGATGATCGTTTCAGGGACAGTGACAAAGAAGATGCTGCCCCAGATTATCAGGTTATATAACCAAATGCCGGAACCCAAATACGTGGTTGCGATGGGGGCTTGTGCATCTGGCGGCGGCCCATTCAAGGAGGGCTACAACGTTGTCGCAGGGATTGATAAATTCTTGCCCGTTGATGTGTATATTCCTGGATGTCCTCCAACTCCGCAGGCATTGATTCATGGATTAATGAAACTACAGGAGAAAATTGACGGCCAGACCATCAAGGGGGTGCGTTGGTACGATAAAAATGACTCGGTTGATCCTGTTCCAATCCCGGTGTTAGGTCCGGATTTAATGGACCCGAGAGATTTTAAGACATTAGAGAAAGAGGCAAAGGCGTAAAAATGGCTGAACAAACTGCAACCCCTGCTTCTGAATTTGAGAAACGTTTTTCTGGTAAGGTACAACCGGATGAGAGGGCAGGTTTCGAAGGCTATCTGGTTGAACCTAAGAATCTAGTGGAAGTTGCCACTGCTCTGAAGGATGAGCTGGATTATGATTATCTGTCTTCGATTACCGGCGTGGATTACATTGATGACCAGATAATGGAAGTGGTCTATCATTTCTATAAGTCCACCGGTGGCCCAGCACTTACTTTAAGCACACAGGTACCGCGAGATAATGCGGAAGTCCCCACCTTGGTGAATGTCTTTCCCGGTGCTGATTTTCAGGAACGAGAAACCTGGGATTTGTTGGGAATTAAATTTACAGACCATCCTGACCTGAGACGGATATTGATGTGGGATGGCTTTGAGGGATTTCCGCTTCGCAAAGATTACAGAGAAGCTTTCTTTAATGAGGAGAAAAAACCTTTTTCAAACCGCTGGCCTGAAGGGGAAGTGTTCCGATCAGAGGATGAAAATCCTTATGGGAAAAATGTTGTTTACCCCCCTGGAATCAAGCGAATTGAAGAATATGATCCGAGTGTTGAAAACCTGCTCTACTCGGGGTTATATGATTTCTTGCCCGAAGAACAAAAGGATTTACAAACGGATTATGTAATGGTCAACCTTGGGCCACAGCATCCCTCCACCCACGGAGTGTTCCGAATGGCGGTGGTGTTGGACGGGGAACAAATTGTTGCGTTGAAACCAGTGATGGGTTATCTGCACCGCAACCATGAAAAAATTGGTGAAAGAAACACATACTTACAAAATATGCCGTTCACCGACAGGCTCGATTACCTATCCTCGATGGCGAATAACTTTGGATATGCTGTCGCAGTAGAAAAGTTGCTCGGAAATAAAGCTAAGGTGCCTGAAAGAGCGGAATACCTGCGGGTGATCATGGCCGAATTAACCCGTATCGTTAACCATATTTGGGCAATCGGCTTCTTGCTAAATGACCTGGGAGCTTTCTTTACCCCTGCGCTGTATGCCATGGTTGAGCGAGAACTGGTCCTTGATATCTTCGAAGCTACCGCCGGATCCCGGATGATGTGCAATTACTTCCGGTTTGGTGGGGTGGCGCGAGACATTCCTGAAGATGCATTTGAAAAACTCAAAGACCTCGTGTTCGAAAGACTGCCGAGAAAGATCGACGAACTGGATATTTATCTTTCCGAGAATGAGATCATTCGCGAGCGCTGCGAAGGTGTTGGCATCCTTTCTCCTGAAGAAGCGATAGCTTATTCAGCGGCAGGCCCTGTTTTACGTGCTTCAGGTGTTCCGTATGATATTCGCCGAGCTGAACCCTACGGAATTTATGATGAATTTGACTTTGACGTTGCAGTCCGATATCACGGCGACACCTACGATCGCTACATCATCCGCATGGATGAAGTGAGGCAATCGATACGTATTTTACAACAAGCCCTAAAGCGTATTCCGGAAGGTCCGGTGTTGCTGAAAAACCCGTATAACATTCGCGTTCCAGAGGGTGAATCTTACGGAAGGGTGGAAGCTCCCAAAGGTGAATTAGGTTTTTATCTTGTTTCGGATGGCACGGCGAACCCCTTCCGCTATCATATTCGGTCTCCTTCTTTCATTAACTTGACTGCGCTGGAAAAAATGAGTGTTGGGATGAAAATTGCTGATGTTGTTGCCATCTTGGGCTCAATCGACATTGTACTGGGCGAAGTAGACCGCTAATTAATGAGTGAGAACGGAGTAAACGCATGTACGGAAAAGGAATAATCAAAGGCGCTCTGGTCACGATGAAACATTTTTTCCAGACGTACTGGGATGATATCAGAATGATGGGCAAGCGATATATGAATCAGCAGGGAGTGGATTATCGCAGCAGCAAGGATGTACAAGGCATCTTCACGGTCCAATATCCCGAAGAAAAGCTGATTCCACCAGAAGAGTTTCGCTTCCTTCCCTTCTTGGTGTATGATTTGGATGAAGAAGGGAACAAAAATATACGCTGCACAAGCTGTGGCATCTGCGCGAAAGTATGCCCGCCGCAGTGTATCTGGATTGAGCAAACCACCGATCCCGACACTGGGCGTCCTGTTCCGGAACCGGTCGAATTCTACGTTGATATTGATATCTGTATGAACTGCGGTTATTGTGCAGAATACTGCCCATTTGACGCCATTAAAATGGATCATGATTACGAACTTGCTTCTTATGATCGGACAGAGGCACATATTTTTAACAAAGAAAGGTTGTTGAGACCCGCTGAGTATTATGCTGGTATTCGCCCAAGGAATTACGAGCGTGAAGAAGAGATCCGGCGGGAGAAAGAAGCTAAAAAAGCTGCGGCTGCCAAAGCAAGAGCTGAACGGGAAGCTAAGCGAGCAGGAAAATCCGAATAAACAAAACTTCTGATACAATAACTCCAGCGAGTATATAATGGATACTCGCTGGAGTTTTATCTTATGTACAATAACGATACAGAACTACTTTTTCCGTCAAGGGTGATTAAAGAATTGGCCGGACTGCGCGACCAGGAATGGGAAGAACTGGTTAGCCGGGTAAAAGATCTTGAGGAAGATTCGGTCGACCATTTAGCATTTGTATTAATGATGTCCAAGTTGGATGGTTGTATGACCTGTAATTCAGACTCGTTCAGGGCAATGCGAGGTTGTACGCAGTGCGCTATTCTGAATATTCGTCGTTTTCGGGGGAAAGATGGAGAGCTGCTGAAATTATTTGAGAAGGCAAGGAAAGAGATAAAGAAAGCTGCGGAAGCCAATTCGAAATAGCCTGAAAGAGGTGTAAATTAATATATGAGTGAGCACAAAAGTGTAACAACCGAGCAAGTTCTAAATGCCCTGCATGAACTCAAAGATCCCATAGCTGGGTTTGCTTTCGTAGAGTATGGTTTGATAAGGGATGTTGAGATCGATGATGGAAAGGTAGGTCTAACCTTTGTGTCGATCATTCCCTCGCATCCGAAGCAGGACGAGATTGATTCAGAAATTACCCAAACATTAGTTGGCCTTGATGGGATCAGTGAGGTTGAGATCAATGTTATTTTTGAAGTACCAAAGGATGAGCGGATAAAGGGAGTCGGAAGTTCGAACATCAAAACATTAATCGCAGTTGCATCCGGCAAAGGGGGAGTTGGAAAATCGACGATATCGGTTAATCTGGCGGTGCTTTTGGCACAGATGGGTGCCAAAGTGGGGTTAATGGATGCAGATGTGTATGGGCCGAACATCCCGATGATGATGGGGGTAAATCAGCTTCCACCGCAATCAGGCGAAGGCGGCATTCTTCCAGCAGAAGCATATAAGGTAAAAATGATCTCTATCGGTTTCATGGTTAAACCCGATCAACCGATTGTATGGCGCGGGCCGATGCTGCACAGCGCGATGCAGCAATTTGTGCGGGATGTATTATGGGGTGATCTGGACTATTTGATTGTCGATTTACCTCCAGGAACCGGCGATGCCCAGCTGAGCCTGGCTCAGACGATATCGATTACCGGGGGGGTGATTGTCACTCTCCCGCAGCAAGTTTCATTGGAGGATGCGCGTCGTGGACTGGAGATGTTCCGCCAATTAGATATCCCCATCATCGGCGTGGTGGAAAATATGAGCTATTTAGAACTGCCTGATGGGCAAATTATGGATGTGTTTGGCACCGGTGGTGGAGAAAAGATGGCTGAAGCGGCTCAGGTTGGGTTTTTGGGTACTGTACCAATGGATCCGGCTGTTCGCGAGGGTGGAGATAATGGAAAGCCGATCGCTATCACACGTCCTGACTCTAAGGTGACTGAAGCATTAAAAAATCTTTCAGTTCTCACCGCTCTTGAAGCAGGCTTGATTGCTTTGAAGAGCCAGCAAGAAACATTATCAATAAAAATTAGCTAATGAGCGAGTAATTTATGAGTAGCCAGAAAATTATTGGAATCCGATTCCAGAAGGTTGGAAAATTGTATCATTTCGATGCAGGACAGGTTGATGACCTTGTCGTCGGTGATTTTGCAGTTGTAAATACCAGTCGCGGGAAACAGCTAGGGCAGGTAATGGGATATATCGAAGACCCACCAAAGCCTCCCCGTGGTACATGGAAAAAGATCGAAAGGAAAGCAACTTCTGGAGATTTAGCACTTCGACAGGCTTTGGAACAAAAAGAGTTGGCGATAACGATTGAATGCCGGGCGAAAGCTTCTGATCTTGGGTATGAGGGTTTGAAGATTGTTGCTTCAGAATTCAGCCTTGATTCGGAATCAATTGCTATTTTATACAATTTTGATGATCAAAATGTGCCAGACCTGACCCCTATCGGGAATGTCGTGCGGGAAACCTATCCAGATACTGAATTGGATTTCCGCCGGATTGGGCCGAGAGACGTGGCAAAGATCATTGGTGGTATGGGGGCATGTGGAATGGCAGTCCGCTGCTGTTCTACGTTCCTGACAGAATTCAGCCCAATCTCGATCAAAATGGCGAAGGCTCAAGGGGTTTCCCTCGACCCGTCGGAAATCACAGGTATGTGCGGAAGGCTTCGCTGCTGCTTGATCTATGAATATGAACAGTATGTTGAAGCAAAAAAGACCCTCCCAAAGCGCGGTAAAAAGGTGGTTACCCCGATGGGGGAGGGCAAGGTAATTGACCTTTATCCAATTCGAGAGGTTGTGGTCGTTTTGATTGATGGTGCAGAAAGAAAACGGATGGAGTTTTATAAAGAAGAGATCGAACCCTGGGATGAATTGGAAGCCTTACGAAGAAAATCTGAAGCTCCATGCGATAAACACGAAAACGGAGAGTGTGATTGCGGAAAGCAGTCTGGATCGAATAAAGCGAAGACAAAATGATAATAACAGGAACATAAGATGGCGATCAATTTTTATGAAGAGGCCCAATCCTTATTCCCTTATACTCAAAAGCACCGTCGAGATTTCCATATGCACCCTGAGATTGGGTTCCAGGAAGTCCGCACGGCAGGGATTGTTGCCAAAGAGTTGAAAGAACTGGGAATTGAGGTCACGACGGGAATAGCCAAAACGGGGGTTGTTGGGATCATTGAGGGGAAACAGCCCGGACCAGTTGTGTTACTGCGTTTTGATATGGATGCTCTGCCTGTCACTGAAGAAACCGGTGTTGAGTATGCGTCTAAGACGCCGGGGGTCATGCATGCCTGCGGGCATGATGGCCATACCGCGATTGGTTTAACTGTAGCGCAAATATTGCACAAATATCAGGATCAGATTGATGGTACCGTGAAGTTGGTATTTCAACCTGCAGAAGAGGGTTTGGGTGGTGCTAAATTAATGGTGGAAGAAGGTGTGCTGGATAATCCTCGGCCGGATTACTCCCTGAGCATGCATGTGTGGAATGACCGGCCGACCGGTCAAATTGCGATGACTCCTGGTGCGGCAATGGCGGGGTCTGAAAAGTTTACGCTCGAGATATCTGGCAAGGGCGCTCACGGGGCCTCTCCACATTTGGGTTTTGATCCGATTTTGGCTGCATCCCAGATTGTCGGTGCTGTGCAATCGATTGTCTCTCGGAATGTGGATCCCTTGGAATCTGCTGTGATATCCATTACAGCAATTGAAGGCGGAACTGCCTTTAACATCATCCCACCGAAAGTCGAAATGAAGGGGACAATACGAACCTATGCACCAGAAGTGAGGGACAAAGTTCTTCGTAGATTGAAGGAGGTTGTTGAAGGTGTTGCTCAATCGATGGAATGCCAGGCGAATTTGACGATCGAAAACATTACTCCTGCAGTAGTTAACGATGAAAAACTGGCAGGGTTGGTCAATGAAGTGAGAAAGCAGGTCTTACCAGGTACCGAGGATATCTCTGGTTTGAGGACTATGGGTTCTGAAGATATGGCTTATATGATGGATGAGATTCCAGGTTGTTATATATTTGTGGGTTCGAAGAATGAGGAAAAAGATCTGATCTATGGCCACCACCATCCAAAATTTAATTTCGACGAACAAGCCATGTTAAATGGGGTTACATTAATGAGTGCAACTGCGATGGCCCTTTTGAATAGCAATCAATAGAGTTAAACACGAACATGGCAGGTACTGATTTTTCCCGTTTTGCATTCCCTGAGTGGACCAAACCGCCCGAAAAGGTAGTCTCTTTAGTTCCATCTGTGACGGAAAGCTTATTCGAACTCGGATTTGGGGATTCAGTGGTGGGTATAACGAATTATTGTTCCAAGCCAACACTAAAGAGGAGGGATCCAGTACGGATCGGGGGGCCAAAAAATCCAGACCTGGATGCAATTGAGTCCTTATCACCTGACCTGGTGATCGCTAATCAGGAAGAGACTGTACGTGAGTCAATAGAGGAATTATCCCAAAGGGGAATCAAAGTATGGTTAATATTTCCTAAAAGTGTGGAAGACAGCATGAATATGCTGAGACAGCTTTTAGCGCTGTACCATTCAGACAAATCGGTAATGAAAGTAAATTCCCTCCAGATTGGGGTGGATTATGCTCGAGCAGCATCGGAAACTGAACACACAACATCATATTTTTGTCCCATCTGGTATGAACATGAAGATGATTCCGAATGGTGGATGACTTTTAACCAAAATACATACTCGAGTGATTTACTAAGTTTGTTTGGGGGAAAAAATATTTTTTCAGAACGAGAACGGTTGTATCCAAAATCAGCAGACCTTGGACAAGGGCCTGCAGAACCTCCTGGTGGTCGTGATACACGGTATCCACGTGTTACAGCTGCAGAGGTTATTGCTGGCCAGCCAGATTTGATTCTCCTGCCAAGTGAACCTTATTCATTTGGTGAGAAAGATAAACAAGTGATCTTTCACGCTTTTGCCGATACCCCAGCGGTTCGGAGAAAGCGTGTTTATTTTGTGGATGGTAGCCTGCTGACCTGGTATGGTGTTCGTTTGTCAAAAGCCCTACAGGAATTTCCCGAAATTTTCTATTCATTGCACCCCTGAGAATAAAAGAGCGTTTATTCTTGTTGGGGGATTGACGTTTTGATTTGCCGCGATTATAATGCGTTTAATCATAATCATCTGATTAATAAAACTAAACGGATTATATTGTGAGCAATCAACTTAAATTCGATTTGCTGGAATACCTTTCCAACCGTGGGCAGAATCATCTCCCTTCGGAATGCGAGATTCCCTCATTAAAGAAATTGAGTGCCCAACAAGGCGTGAGTATCGCCAAGCTTCGAGAGCAGTTAAGCGTCGCGCGCAGCTATGGTTTTGTTGATGTCCAGCCAAAAACTGGTATTAAAATGCTGCCATACTCTTTTGCACCAGCAGTAAAAAAGAGCCTTTCGTTTGCTTTGTCTCTGGACCGAGGGTATTTTGACGATTTTTCTAAAGTTCGCCGGGTTTTGGAAGCCAATTACTGGTTCGAAGCAGTCGATAGGCTGGACGAGAAGGATATTTCCGATCTTCAGTCTCTGGTTGACCAAGCCTGGAAAAAATTGGAAAGTTCTCCTCCAAGATTGCCGCATCAAGAGCATCGTGATCTTCATCTCACAATCTATGGCAAAATCGAAAATGTTTTTGTGCTCGGTATGCTGGAAGCTTATTGGGATGCTTATGAAGAGATTGGCCTTAACCGCTATACTGAGCTATCCCATTTAAAGAATGTTTGGGATTATCACCGGAAGATCGTCAATGCACTCCGTAATGGCCAGGTTGAGGAAGGGTACAAAATGCTTTTGGAGCATATGGAATTATTAAGAGATGTATCCACAATATAGGCTTCAGAATTCACCTTTCTGTGGAAGAAAATCTAAGGAGATAACATGTCTGGTGTTCAAGAAAAAGTAAAGTCCAACGGGGCTACAGAAAAGAAAATCGTAAACGATTTTTCGATGACCGTGGCGACCGTTAACGGTTCAGGCAGTCAGACTTCTAACCTGACCCTGCAGCGTTCGTTGTTTAAGATGGGAATTCCTGTATCAGGAAAGAACTTGTTTCCTTCCAATATCCAGGGGTTGCCTACCTGGTATACCATCAGGCTCAATAAAAATGGTTATACTGCCCGCAGTGAAACCCACCAAATTGTTGTAGCAATGAACCCAGCAACAATTGCTGATGATCTCAAGACGGTAGAACCGGGTGGCGCATTTTATTATGCCGATCATATTCGGTTTGACTCTGACCGGGATGATATCGCAATCTACCCGATTCCAGCAAAAGAACTGGCAAAGAATTCTGATGCTTCCCCCCAATTACGTGATTATGTTGCTAACATGGTATATATTGGGGTGCTGGCTCAGATGCTGGGAATTCAGATGGATAAGATCAGGATGGCGCTGGAATTTCATTTTAGTGGGAAGGAGAAGCCTGTCTCATTGAATATGAGTGTGATTGAAGCGTCTGCAGAATGGGCTAAGGAAAACCTGGAAAAACAGGACCCGTTCTATGTTGAAGAGTTGAACATGACCGAAGGATGCATCATGGCAGATGGCAACACTGCTGCTGCCTTGGGCTCTATTTTCGGCGGGGTGCAGTTTTGTTCATGGTACCCAATTACCCCAGCATCTTCTCTTGCCGAATCGATTGTTTACCATATCCCAAGTTTGCGGGATTCTCTCTCAAAGGATGGTGGTAAAACATATGCCATTGTCCAGGCAGAAGACGAACTGGCTGCCATCGGAATGGCAGTTGGAGCAGGGTGGTCTGGCATCCGCTCGATGACCTCAACCTCTGGCCCAGGAATCAGCCTGATGTCTGAGTTTGTAGGCTTGGCATATTATTCAGAGATTCCTGTTGTGATATGGGATGTCCAGCGGGTAGGCCCTAGCACTGGTCTGCCAACCCGTACTTCCCAGGGTGACCTGACGATGGTGAATTTCTTAGGCCATGGAGATACGAAACATATTATCCTCCTACCTGCTAATTTGACAGAATGTTTTGAATTTGGTTGGAAGTCTTTCGATATTGCTGAGCGAGTCCAGACCCCTGTTTTTGTTCTATCTGATCTGGACTTAGGGATGAACCAATGGATGTCTGATGAGTTTGTTTACCCGGATGTCGATATGGACCGTGGGAAAGTTTTGTGGGAAGATGACCTGGAAAAATTTAAAGAGAAGTTTGAGGTCGAATGGGGTCGTTATCTCGATGTTGATGGGGATGGAATTCCTTACCGGACTTTACCAGGCAACAAGCATAATCGTGCGGGCTATTTTGCTCGTGGAACTGGTCATGATGAATACGCAGCCTACACAGAGGACAACGAAGATTGGGAAGAAAATATGACAAGGCTGGTCGTCAAACACGAAACTGCTAAAGAACACACTCCAGAACCTGTAATTACTGGGGATGGGATGGCAGATGTCGGGATTATTGCATTTGGGTCGACAGAACCTGCAGTTTTGGAGGCGATGGATTATCTTGCAGAAGAAGGAGTAGAGATCGACTTTCTGCGCCTTCGTTCCCTGCCACTCCATGATGAAGTTGGAGAATTTATCGAAGGCAAACGAACTGTTTATATCGTTGAATTGAATCGCGATGGCCAGCTGTTCCAGATATTGAATATGGAACATCCAAATGTGTGCGGGAAGATGGTTTCATTGCCCAAACATGATGGTCTGCCCCTAACAGCAACTTGGCTGAAAAACGCGATTTTGGAAAAGGAGAGTAAATAAGATGGCTGGCGAAAATAAAGTAGGATTAACAAAATCAGATTATCGTGGAGCCAGCACAACATTATGTGCAGGCTGCGGACACAACTCGATCAACAATCAGATTATGTCAGCCGCGTACGAACTGGACATCATTCCCGAGGATATTGTTAAATTTAGCGGTATTGGCTGTTCCAGCAAAAGTCCGACTTACTATCTGGGCAGGTCTTTTGGATTCAACAGTCTTCATGGGCGTATGCCTGCTGTTGCTACTGGTGCACTTTTTGGGGATCATCTTTTGACAGCGGTTGCTATGAGTGGGGATGGTGATACTTCAAACATCGGTATGGGGCATTTCAAGCACGTGATGCGCCGTAACCTGCCGATGGTTTACATCGTCGCCAACAACGGAGTCTATGGTTTAACCAAAGGTCAATTTTCAGCTACGGCTGAACAGGGGCTGAGATTGAAAGCCCAGGGCGAAAATTTCTACATGCCGATTGATATTGTGTTAGAAGCACTGGCATCTTCGGCAACATTCGTCGCCCGTTCTTTTGCTGGTGATGCCAGCCAGGTGAAAGAACTGATCAAAGCCGCATTGAGCCACCGTGGGATAGCGATATTGGATATCATTAGCCCATGTGTTACGTTCAATAATCGGGATGAGTCACATCACTCTTACAGCTGGGGCAGGCAGCACCGTGAGATGATTCATGATTTCAATTACATTCCTCTCCAGGAGGAAATTGTCATCGAAGAAGAATTTCCGGAGGGCGGAATTCAAAAAGTAACGATGCATGATGGGTCTAAAGTTGTACTCAAAAAGTTAGATCGTGATTATGATCCAACCGACCGTATCAAAGCAATAAAAACGGTCCAGGAAGCAAATAAAGAAGATATCCTCCTGACTGGTTTGATTTTTGTAGATACGAGTAGTCAATCGTTGATCGATATTTATGATCTCCCAGAGGATCGTGCTCTGAATCGTCTTGGGCAGGATGAACTAAGGCCCTCTAAAGAAGCTTTGAAGAAAATCAATGGGATAATGTTCTAGGGATACCTAAATTGCGAAAAGCCGTCCTTGATATGAGGGCGGCTTTTTATTTTGGGGAAGATTATTTTCTAAGTTTGAGTACCAATGGTGTGGAGCAAAGCAAGGTTAGGCAGGCGATTGCCGCCTACTGGGAAACCACAAATTACAACGACCTGTTGCCCATCTTTAATCGGTGTTTTGGCGATCATTGCTGATTCGACATATGTCAACATTTCTTCCAATGTGTTCGCAAATTGAATTTTGTTTGGATGGACACCCCAATAGAATGCCATGCGGCGGTAAGTAATCTCATCCGGTGTGAAACCAATGATCGGAACCCGCGGCATGGCTTTAGACATGTACCGCGCCGTGCGGCCTGATTGTGTGAAGACAACAATCGCAGCCACGTTCAGATCGTGAGCTAACTCCCTGGCAGCTCCTGTGATTGCTATCGAATCGTCCTCATACAATTTTGTCGGCGTTCCTTGCCAGCGCCCCCATTGTTTGAGGTGCTCTTCAGATTTGACAATGATGGCATGCATCATGGAGATAGTTTCAACAGGATAAGCCCCAACTGCGGTTTCGCCGGAGAGCATAACAGCATCGGTACCATCAAAGATTGCATTCGCGACATCATTGGCCTCAGCCCGGGTAGGGCGCGGGTTGCTGATCATCGATTCGAGCATTTGTGTGGCGGTGATGACGATTTTTTTATTCAAATTGGCTGTTTCAATGATCCTTTTTTGAATAATAGGTACTGCCTCAGGGCTCATTTCAACTCCGAGGTCGCCGCGAGCTACCATCACACCATCGGAAATATCTACAATTTCATCTAAATTTTCCAAGGCTTCGGGGCGTTCTAATTTGGCAATAATCAACGGACTGCGGGTGTTTTTCATTTTCTGATTGATAGCCAGTTTGACGCGTGCAATATCTTCAGCATTACTTACAAAAGATACGGCAACGGCATCAACACCCAGTTCCAGGCCAAATTCCAAGTCTTCTTTATCCTTTTCAGTAAAGCCAGGTATTTCGAGCTTGGTTCCTGGCAAATTAATCCCCTTGTTAGATTTCAGGACACCCCCAATTTCTACGCTGCATTTGATGTCTTCGTCCTCAACTTCATTAACTTGCAATTCCATGTTTCCGTCATCTAACAGGATTTTACTGCCGGGTTTGAGATGTTCATGCAGGTCAGGAAAATCGACAGGAATTTTCCCCTCCCTAGACGTCTGACCAGAAGTAATTGTGACTTCTTCTTTCGATTTTAATGTCATAGGTGATGGCAGGTCTCCGACTCTGATTTTGACCCCCTGTAAGTCCTGCATAATTGCCAGTGGTTTTTCTAGCCTGCGGCTGAGTTCTCTGAGTTTTTTGTATATATCGGCATGATTTTCATGGCTTCCATGAGAAAAATTGAGACGAGCAATATTCATGCCCGCTTGAATCATATTTGTCAGGGTGGTCTCATCGCTACTAGATGGGCCGATTGTTGCTACAATTTTGGTGCGTGGTGCTTGCATAGTTTAGATGTAATGCAGTTCCTTGGCCTGGTGAGTTAGTTCGTCCCTGAAGTTGGGATGTGAGATATTAATCAATGCGGTTGCTCGTTGGCGGACGGATTTTCCGTAAAGGTCTGCTATACCAAATTCAGTTATAACATATCTGACATGATTTCTGCTAGTGACAACACCTGCCCCTTGTTGGAGCATTGGGACAATACGTGAAATTTGGTCTCTTTTAGCAGTGCTGGGCAGGGCAATGATCGGTACGCCATCTTTTGATCTAGATGCTCCATAAATAAAATCTAGCTGCCCACCCACTCCACTGTAAATTTTTGGGCCGATGCTGTCCGCACAAATTTGCCCGGTTAGATCTATCTCAATCGCTGAATTGATGGCTACCATGCGGTCGTTTTGGGCTATCACAAACGGATCATTGACATATTCGGTTGGGTGTAATTCGATCAGCGGATTATCGTGCACCCAGCGGTAGAGACGGTTGGTCCCAATGATAAATCCAGCGATAATTTTCCCGGGATGAAGGGTTTTTTGGGCGTTGGTAATTATCCCAGCTTCAACCAGATCAATGACGCCATCAGAAAATAACTCAGTGTGTACACCTAGGTCTCGTTTATCGTAAAGATGTTTGAGCACCGCGTCTGGGATGGCACCAATGCCCATTTGCATTGTCGCTTCATTGGGGATCAATTCAGCACAATATTCTGCGATCTCTTTTACTACATCATTGGGTCCGCCATGACTCATAGCCAGGTCGGGAAGTGCATAATCCACGGGCACCATGTAATCTAATTTGCTCACATGAATAAAAGAATCTCCCAGAGTGCGAGGCATTTTCTGATTTACTTCGGCAATCACAAGTTTAGCTGTTTCTGCAGCGCTTTTGGTCAGACCAACTTCGACACCTAAACTGCAAAATCCATGTTCGTCGGGAGGAGAAACATGGATCAAGGCAACATCAAGGGGAAGGATATTTTGCTTAAACAATAGTGGAAATTCTGAAAGCAGCACAGGGGTAAAATCCGCCCGTCCAGCCTGCACCGCGCCCCGGACATTTTCGCTGACAAAAATCGTGTTGATCCTCAGGTGTCCTGTCATCTCAGGCGAGGCGTAATCTTGTGCTCCAATCGTCAATGCCTGTACAATTTCCACATTTTCAAGATTTGGAGCATAATCGACTAACGCTTTCAGTAGTCTATGTGGGACTGAAACGTTTCCTGTAAGGAAAAGGCGCTGGTTGCTTTGAATATTTTGGACAGCCTCACTGGCTGTAACGACACGTGAAGTGTATTTGCTGATCCAATCCATGGTTAGCCCTGTCCGAAAGTTTCTGACAATCGCTCTAAGTTTTTGATTTGACCTTCGTGGGTGTTAACTGCACGCGCGATCTCAGGATTCGATTTGATGGCTTGGCCGATTCCGTTTTCTATAATATCTGAGAAATATTTATACGCTACATTGGAAAAGGCGTTGGATGCCGTCCGGGCAATCAAGCTTGAAATATTCGGTACACAGTAATGGATGACCCCTTCTTCAATAAAGGTCGGATTATCATGAGTGGTTGGACGCGAAGTTTCTAGACAGCCCCCTTGGTCAATACTGCCATCCATGATGATCGAGCGTGGTTTCATCGTTCTGAGGATATCGCGGGTGATGATTTTTGGAGCCGTTCTACCAGGAATTGCAGCAGCAGTAACGATCACATCACCATATGCACAAGTACGTTGGATGTTTGCTTTTGTTGCATACATAGTGGCAATATTTGGGTAGTTGTTCAGTGTAGTTTGAAGTTTTTCTACAGAGATATCTAACAGAGTGATATGTGCTCCTAACCCGTAAAATGCCTGGACAGCAGATTGTCCAAGGACACCTGCTCCAATGATGACGACTTCTGCAGGTGGGATTCCGGCGATCCCCCCAAGCAAAATCCCTTTCCCTCCGTTATTATTTTGCAGGAGGTAAGCGGCAATTTGCGGCAACATTTTTCCGGCGATTTGGCTCATCATTTGAAGCACCGGGCGTGTGCCGTCTTCCCGTTGGATTTGCTCGTAAGCAATTGTCGTGATCTTTTTCTTCAGCAAGGTTTCAATCTTGGTTTGACTGGCTGCTGGGAGATGGAGCCAACCGCTGACAATGCTGCCTGGTCTGATGAGGTCTAACTCTTCTTCCTGGGGCCTGGCAACTTTGATGATAAAATCTGCTCTTGCGAAGGCTTCGTGGGAGGAATAAACGATTTTTGCACCGGCGTTTTCATAATCGTGGTCACTGAATCCAGCAAATTTTCCAGCATCATGCTCAAGATAACAGGTGTGCCCGCGACTTGTAAGCCGTTGGACCCCAGAGGGGGAAAGACCAACACGATACTCTGAAGGCCTGCTTTCTTTAGGGATTCCGATATTCATAGATGTTAGATCACTTTCTGTGACATTGCGCACAATGGTTATTTTCTGAGTATATCACGATATGATTCGGTGATTTAGACACAATTCTCATAGGCTAGCGGTAAACTTTATACAGTGCTGATAGAATATTTATTGGTTTGGATTGAGGTTTAGAAAGCTAAAGTCGAAATTTTCATCTATAATTTATTAAATTGCGGAGGCGCATTTGGAAGCAAAACGAGAAGTATTGATTAAACAACTCAGGCATACCTGCCGGCTAACCGAAGCTGGGTGGGGCGTTTTTCTTTATCGAAGCATGGAGGCCTGGCAGATTGAATTCTCGTATGGACTGAGGAAGGACCAACTACCATTTTTAGTATCTTTTTTGAAAGAAAATAAGATTAAAAGTTGGTTGGATGATGCAGCGGTTCAACGGCGGTTTGGATATCGGTCTATTCCAGATGATTTCAATTCTCTTGAAGTAGAGCGATCATACGCAATTCCCTCACGATATCCTCTGCGAATATTGCTGGTCGGGGCGAACTATTTGAAGAAAAGTGCGATCGATTTTTTTGCTACATTCACTCAGGAACTTCCTAAAACCATTTCACCTACCATATCAAAAGAATTTCCGCCAGAGCAAGCCTACCCGGCGATTGGCGATTTAATGGAACTTCCAGTCAATCTCCAGCGAATATTAGAAACAATTCTTAACGTTGTAGAGAGTGAACATGCTGTTTTAGCTGTTCGTTCAGGCGATAAATTTATCGTAAACGCCGCAGTGAATCTGCCGACACATTTGGTTTCTACCAATTTTTTGATCGAACCAACTTCTCAACTAGGTAAGATGATTCAGAAACATCAGGTGCATGTAGTTAAATATAAGCCTCCAATCGAACTGGAAATTGAAGATTTTTCGCTTCCAGATATGAATTGGTTGGTGGCCCCGATTCCAATTGGGCAGCGAGTTATTGGAATATTTGTATTTGGAAGAGACCAGGAATTTAATGACCAAGAGATTGACATGGCAGCTGCTATAGGAGGTCATGTTGCGCCTTCAATCGAGCGAAGCATATTAAATGTTGAAGCGGCTTATTATCTGCAGCGATTTGCTTTACTAAATGACCTGGCATCATTGGCCTCCTCTGGATTGGAACTAAACGAGGTCGTACTACGAGGAGAGGAACTTCTTCAGAGGTCCTTTAGTGCAAATAGTGTGAAAGTTCTTTTGTATGATGAGCAAACCAATATGTTTGTAGAATACTTGGATTCAAAAGAAAAACCTGCTGGGAGAAGGATAGACCGTGGATTGTCGTTAGAGCGAAGTGTAATGGAAATTGGGCAGGTTTTAAGAATTGGCGAGGTTGCCAAACTTTCTCATTATGTTTCATCAGGGAGAGATGTCTCAGCCAAGATGGTTGTTCCAATGAATTTTCGCGGTAAAGTGATCGGTGTTGTATCACTGGAAAGTTATCAAATTGGGGCTTTTTCAGACCAGGATGAAAAATTTATCACCGTGGTTGCCAGTCAAATGGCCAGCATTGTTATGAGCATACGGTTGAACAGTGAAATGCGGCGACGAGCAAATGATATGCTTAGTGTAAATGAGATTGTTCAGGAAATTTTGGGACTAGCTGGAGATAAATATATTGCCGAGTACACTGCTCATCTGATGGCGCAAAAATTTGATTATGAAATGATTCTTGTTATGCTGCTTGATCCCGAACTAGAGGAATTAATTGCCGAAGGGGTTGCAGGTACCCATGTGGCAGATGTTCCACTTGGTTTTCGCTTTGCGAAGAACCTGGGTATTCCAGGAGAAGTGATGCGATTTGGTGAGAGCGTTATCTTGACTGATGTTCGAGAATCTGCCTCATATGTGCCTATCCCTGGCTGGGAACCTGGGTCTGGAATTTGGGTTCCATTGCGTGATGGGGGAAAGGTCTTTGGGGTAGTGAGTGTTGAATATCAACAACAAGATAGGGTTGATGAGAATGACCTTGTGGTGATCGAAGCAATTGCGGGAATATTGTCATCAGTTCTCACGAATGCCCGCCAATACGAACAACTTCAAAGAAACGTCCGGCAACTAGAAGCAGTCAGGGCAACTGCACTGGATATTGGAACCAACCTTGATCTAGAAATATTACTAAAAAGGGTTGTCAACCGTGTTCGGACTTTGGTGGATGCCCGAGGGGCTGAGCTTGGATTTGTGGAAGATAACGGTGAAAGTGTTCAGGTGCTGGTTTCTGAGAATCCCTGGCAGGATTATACAGGCTACCGCTTCCCGTTTATGGCAGGAGTGACGGGCAGAGTTGCCGCTACAGGAAAACCCTTGGCAATAGAAGATTTCAATGCGTGGGAGGGAAGAAAGGATAGCGTTTTCAGAGCACCGTTTTCAACCGTAGCAGGTGTGCCTTTGAAGCTGATGGGTGAAGTGATTGGAACGCTTGTCGTCCAGGATGACCGTCCGATTCGATCTTTTACAAAGGAAGATATATATACACTCGAACTGCTGTCTCCACAGCTAGCAATTTTTATCCGCAATGCTCGTCTTTATCAAGAATTAGAGGAAAGAATGAACTCACAGCGCTTAGCGGAAGAGCGTCTGGTTCGTTCTGCGAAGCTAGCGGCTGTTGGTGAAATGGCGGCCGCTGTAGCGCATGAATTAAACAATCCACTAACGACAGTGACCGGATTCACTGAATTAATCCTGGAGGATTTATCTGAAGATTCACCGGAGTTTGAAGATATGAGCCTGGTGTTATCTGAGGCGCAACGCTCACGAGAGGTTGTGCGAAGGTTGTTAGATTTTTCACGCCAGTCGGAAATTTTGCGGGTAGATACCGACTTGAATGAAATGGTTACAATGGTGCTTCAATTAACTCATCACCTGGCACAGACCAGTAATATTAAAGTTCGTATGGAATTATGGGAGGATATCCCGATGATTCGGGCGGATCGCAACCAGATACAACAGGTCATCCTAAATTTGGTGCACAATGCTATCCAATCCATGCCAGAAGGTGGGGAGCTGATTGTGCAATCCGTCATGGAGGAACGTGAGAACCAAACTTGGCTGGGAATCCGTGTTCAGGACCATGGGATCGGGATTGAAGAAGAGCATTTGGATAAGATTTTTGAACCATTTTTCACCACAAAACCAGGTGGTGAGGGGACTGGGCTTGGATTGTCTGTCAGCTATTCAATTATTTCTGAGCATGGCGGTTATATCGATGTTAAATCAAAAATCAAAGAAGGTTCTGTATTCACAATCTGGCTGCCTGCCATAAATCAGAGTGAAGTAAAGGAATAAAATGCCCGACGGCTCTATTTTTATTATCGATGATGAACCCGGAATTGTGAGGCTGTGTAAACGCCTGTTGGAAAGGGCAAATTATGATGTTGAGGGGGTGATGGAACCAGAAGAAGGACTGCAAATACTTCGTGAGAAGCAGTATGATTTGCTGCTGGTTGATATTCGTATGCCGGGTAAGGATGGCTTTAAAGTGATTGAGGAAACCCGGCAGATGCAGCCCGATATCGCAGTGGTGATTATGACGGGTTATGGGACAATTGAAACTGCTATTCGCGCATTGCGCCAGGGAGCAGATGGATTAATCCTTAAACCCTTCGAAGATGGGAATGCACTGGTCAAAGCTGTGCAGGATGCACTCCACGAACGTTGGCAAAAACAAGAAGTTGCCAGGTTGCGGACCATCAGACCACTGTTGAATATCACTGAAACTCTTTTTTCCGAAACGCGCACGGACGCGTTAATTGATTTGATTTTGAATGCTATCTTAAATCATCTGGAAGCAGATCATGCCGCCATATATCAGCGGGCGACAGGAGAAAGTTTTATATCATTAATCGGTGCGGTTGGGAAACCTCTCCCCGAAGAGCATGCTCGGGCGAAAGCTGGGATTATTGGCCGAGCAGATCATTGGAAAGTTCCAATCTGGATTAACCAGGATGGTCCTGGTGACCCAGAATTTAAGGCGTTGCTGGAGCAGTATCAGTTTTCCGGTTTGATCTGTATCCCAGTTGAACGGGCAGAAGGATCGCTTGTATTTACTGCTGCCAGAAATCGACCTGCCCAAGGGTTCCAACTGGTCGATGTGGAATTGTTTGGTTTACTGGCCCGCCAGGCTGATATTGCACTGGAAAACTCACGTTTATACGGTGAACTGCGAGATTATGTGCGACAGATCGAGCAATCTCAACGAGCATTGATCCAGGCAGAAAAAATGTCTGCTGTAGGCAGGCTGACTGCATCCATAGCTCATGAGGTGAACAATCCTTTACAAGCAGTGCAAAATTGTCTTCATTTGAGTGAAAGAGAAGAACTCGGCTCGGAAAAACGGGCGGATTATCTCGCTTTGGCGTATGAAGAACTTGACCGATTAATGAATACGGTCCAGCGGATGCTCGATTTTTACCGACCAGGTGCGATGCAAAGGCAACAAACGGATGTGATTGAGTTGGTAGAAAAGGTGTTGGCATTACTGGAAAAACAGCTTTTGAACCAGGAAATCACAGTTGTCAAAAATTATCAAGAAAATTTTCCAAAACTGCGTGTAGTCAGCAATCAAATCCAACAGGTCTTCTTTAATATCGTATTGAATGCCATGAAAGTGATGAAGGACGGCGGTCAATTGACCATCACAACGAAAATTGATCAATCACACGCATGGATTGAATTTCAGGATACTGGGCCGGGTGTCCCTGCTGAAATTCAAAAGACGATATTTGAACCTTTTTTCAGCGCTAGCGAAGATGGTACCGGACTGGGATTATCTGTGAGCTTTGGAATTTTGACTGCACATGGCGGCAGCCTAGAATTAGTTGATCATTATAAAGAGGGAGCATGCTTTCGAGCCATGATCCCATTGGAGGAAACCAATGAAAGGTAAAATTTTAATTGTAGACGATGAGAAAAACACAAGGAAATCCTTGGAAGAAATTCTTAGGCTTGAGGGGTATGATGTAAACTCAGTAGGGGATGGAAAAACAGCAATTAACGAGTTGGAAGACGGGCAGTATGATTTGATGCTCCTTGACTTGAAGATGCAGGGAATGGATGGGTTAGAAGTGTTGGAATATTCAACTGAGCATGCACCTTCTTGTAAAGTGATCATGCTCACAGCGCACGGGTCATTAGAATCCGCAATTCAGGCTTTACGACAAGGAGCCCATGATTACATATTGAAACCAGCAAAACCTGAAGAATTAACTTCAAGTGTCAAGAAAGCGATTTCAGAACGCCAGGACTCCGAGCGGAAACAGCTCTTATTGGCCCAAATGGAAGCATCCATTCAGGAATTGAGAGAATCGGAAGGAACTGGAACGCCTGTCGAAATCTCCAGGACTGTGTTGGTTCTTGGGAAAAATGTAAAGATAGATTTGGAGCGGCGGGAAATCTGGACCGCTGAGGACGATAAAATTCAACTTACCCCAACTGAGGGTAAGTTGATGCAGGTATTGCTTGAAAATCGGGGAAGGGTACTATCCCACAAAGATCTAGTTTTCCTTGTTCAGGGATATCAGACGACAGATTGGGAAGCGCCTGAAATTATGAGGCCTTTGGTCAGCAGACTTCGTCGAAAGTTATCTCAATTTGAAGGTGGAGATCATTGGATTGTCAATGTACGTGGTACCGGGTATGTTTTTGATGGAAAATAAATCTATCAGATGAATGTTAATTAATAAAATGGATGTTATATAATTTAATCGAAATGGTTATTGGGTGGTTGTAGAGTTACCTGCAGTGATCTTTCTATTGGTCTCTAGATCCCCAGACATCATGGGGAGATATACCACGCGGTGAGCTGAGCCATCCAAGGATACCGCCTTCTCTTTTCCTGGTTGGCTGGTGCTTTTCGAACCCTACCAGTACCATGCTGATGGTTAGGAGGAATGCACCAATCCATTGACTCCAGACAAGAGACTCTTGGAGCCAAATTTGCGATAATATCAGGGTGATCAGCAATTCACTTAAACCGAGTAGCGCAGTTTGCAATCCCCCAAGGTGCTTAACACCAGTAAATAATGTCAGCCGAGAAAAAAACGTGACCAAAGTGAGAGCAAATATTGGCCACCATGCATTTGATATTTCCGGAAATTCTCCCAAGCTGCCGGAAAATATGTAGGCTGGAACTACAACGAAACTCATTGCCAGTAAGGTATAAAGGGTAACCGTAGGGGCAGGTATATCAAATAAAACACGTTGATTGATCGGTAGGTGTAACGCATATAAAGCAGACGCCCCTAACATCATTGCAGCGCCAAGCCAAACATCTGGTGAATTGTTTTTGCCAGTTTGTACAAGAAGTACTACCGCTGGTATTGCTATTAATAATCGGATTATCGTGATACGGCTAATGGACTGCCGATCGAGAAACATCCAGAAGGCTACAAAAAAAGGGTAAAGAAGATAGAGCATTTGCCCAAGGCCTGCGTCAATTTTTCCCAGCGCATTGTAGTAAAACAGAGAACCGATGCCGTTGATTAAACCAGCCATGAAACAACCAATTAGACCTGCTGGATAGATGTATAAATATTTTCTTTGAAAAACAAACATTACTACAAACAGCAGGAGGGTTGCAAATAGGGTTCGTAAGGCAACCACTGCATAAGGTGAGACTCCCAGGGCGATCGCCTGTTTACCGAATATGGGGGTTAAGCCCAGGAAAAATGCAGAGATCAAAGCAGCATTAATCCCTAAATTTCGAATACCGTTTTTATCCTTTTCCATCAATTACCAGCTATCTTGTTATTAATTGGTAAGCACTTCCTTGTGAGTGGGTATTTAATCATCCTACCTATTTAGTGAGTGCCCGGACTTCTTCAATGAGTTCTTCGCTCATAAAGTCACCCTTTTGCATCAATGATTGAATTTGCCCCTGAAGCCGTTCTTTTTCTTTGGAAGTCAGTTCCTGTGCTGTGACAACAATCACCGGAATGCTGGCTGTATTGGGGTCTTTTCGGAGCGCATCCAGCACAGAAAATCCATCCATTTCTGGCATCATCAGGTCTAGGATAATTAGATCGGGCTTATTTTCTTTTGTAAGTTTCAGCGCGGACAAACCATCTTCCGCCTCAAAAAGTTCATACTCTCCCTGAGCCTGCAAAATGCGTCTGATTAATTGCCTTACGTGGGGGTGGTCATCAACGATCGCGATTCGCGTGTAACGGTCATCTGTCACACGGTTTAGGGCTGCCAACAAGCCGTCCTCAGCGGGAACACTGGCTTCTATTTCTGGTGTTGGAAATTCAACATCTTTAGCCCAATTGTCACCAATCACTTCCTGTTCTACTGGGACGGTGTGCCCGGTACAATTAATCACGATCACATCGGTTGGTTTTATTATTCCGTTTCGAACCATCTTGATGAGCCCTGCAAATGCGACGGCAGTTGCAGGTTCAACCGATATACCTTCCATCTTGGCAAGAATGTGCATCGCTTTGAAAGCCTCTTCGTCCGTAACACTCTCAAAAGTACCTCCGGAGGCACTTAGCATTTTTTGACGTAAAAAGGTATATGTTCGCCCAGGATCTCCGGTTGCAAGAGTAGCTATATGTGTTTTGGGGACCGCAATCGGATCAGCGATTTCCTTTCCAGCTTTCCATGCATGCACCATTGGGGCACAGCCTTCTGCTTGAATATTGGCAATCGAAGGAATTTTTTCGACTAAACCCATGGTCTGCAGTTCTGAAAATCCTTTTAAAACGCCAACTGGTCCCAGACCTCCACTAACTGATTGGATATACCAATCTGGTGTACGCCAAATTGCTTTTGGCTGGGAGTCTGTATTGAGAAGTCCAGGAGGGCCGAGTAAATTTGTAAGCTGTTCGGCTATTTCAAAGGCAATGGTTTTCATCGAATCTACTGTTGTAATCGAGCGGACTCCTTTATCCACATATAAGCCCCTCTTTTTTGCGAATTGTGCAGCAACTTGTTTTGCTTGATCGTAATTGCCGGTGACCTTGACAACCTGTGTGCCGTACAGGGCCACTTCCCTCATTTTTACTGGGGGAACGAGGCTGGTAATAAAAGCCCATAATTTGATACCTGCTCTTGCAGAGTAGGCTGAGTAAGAAATGGCTACATTGCCTGTTGAAGCAATCACGGCTTCGGTTACGCCGGCTTCCTTTAATGCGGCGATGGTTACTGCTGCTTGCCTATCTTTGAACGAAGTCGTTGGACCCTGTCTCTCATCTTTGATGTAGATATTTGGGAGTCCAAGCATCATGCCTAAATTTGCAGCTCGGATCAGAGGAGTACCACCTTCCCCAAGGGTTAGTTCATTGCCCGGGGATCTTACAGGTAAAAGTTCCTTGTAACGCCATAAGCCAAAAGATCTTTTCTTAATCAGATTTACGAAAGAATTTTTTAGTTTATCAAAATCGTATTGGGTTTCTCTCCATTCCCCACCGCATTTTGGGCAGGATACAGAGGTAGCCGTGTAAGGGGTTTTATGCCCGCAATCGATGCATGCGACTGTGAAGTTGGACGACATATGTAGTTATTCTCTTTCTTCTTCTGATAAATTTTTTAATGCGTTCTCAAGAAAATCAATTAGCTGATTGCTCTTAAAGTTATCCTTCTTTAGGATTCCCTTTCTGTTTTTTTCCAACCGTTCACGATCTTCAGCTGAGAGATCCGCAGCAGTGAGGATGATCACCGGAATTTTCCTGAGGATTGGGTCCCCCTGCATGGTTTCAAGAATAGAAAAGCCATCTAAGTCTGGCATCATCAAATCTAGAATCACACCATCTGGTTTTTCGTTTTTTAGTTTCTCCAGGCCAGAAAATCCACCGCTAGCATAGGACAATTCATAGCCAGTTACGTTGGACAATGCTAAATCTACAAGATGGAAAACATTTGGATCGTCGTCAATGACGAGAATCTGATTAATTACATTTTCCTCGGGTAGATGTAAGCGGTTTACAGCGCTCACAAGTTCATCTTCCAGGATTGGCTTTACAAGATAATCGACTGCGCCAAGTTGATATGCTTTGTCCCTCTCTTCAACAATACTGCATATGATCACCGGGATTTGTGATATTTCGGGATCTGTTTTGATTTCTTGTATCACCTGCCAGCCATCCTTATGCGGCATCATAATGTCGAGGGTGATAGCGTACGGCTTTATTTCTTTAAGCCGCTGTATCGTATTTTCCGGTTGGGTGAGGGCGATTACATGATAACCGTGGTTGCGTAGATAACGTTGGTAAAGATCAATTACTTGGGGGTCGTCATCAATCGAAACAATTATATTTGCATCTGAATCGAGGTTCACATCATCCTCGATTTTTGGTTCCGCTTCGATTTTAGGTGTTGCGATTGGGATCGTAAACCAGAAGTTTGATCCTTCTCCAACCTTGCTTTGCATATCAATGGTTCCCCCCTGCATTTCAACCAGTAGTTTGGTGATCGACAATCCAAGGCCAGACCCTCCCACTTTTCGCGTCAAGGAAGAATCTACCTGAGAAAAGCGCTCGAAGAGTTTCTCTTGATCTTGTTCTGCAATCCCGATTCCGGTATCGGATACGCTGATCTTAATCACATTCCTAAACTGTACAGGTTCAAACTTCACCGTTATTGAGCCTTCATCTGTGAATTTAGCGGCATTCTGTAGAAGATTGAGCAGGATTTGTCGAACACGGGTACGGTCTGCATTAACCACTGGCAAGGTTTCCGGAATTTCGGTGATTATTTTTATTGGCTTTTCTTTGACTAAGCCACGTGCAGTGGAGATAACACTCTCGATGACATCATTTAATTGAATCTCTTCAATATTGAGTTCCATCTTTCCTGCTTCAATCTTAGATAAGTCAAGAATATTATTGATCATGTCTAGCAGGTGTTGGCCTGAATGGTGAATGGCTTCCAAATCTTGCTGTTGAAGATCATTAATGGGTCCATCAATCCCTTTTAAGATCACGCGGGAAAAGCCAATGATCGAGTTGAGTGGTGTGCGGAGTTCATGACTCATGTTCGCCAAAAATTCACTCTTGAGGCGGTCTACTTCGCGCATTTCTTCCACAGCTCTCTGTGCAACTTCGTAGGATTGAGCATTTTCCAGTGAAATCGCAATTTGATCTGCGAGCACCTGCAATACAGCAACATCATCCTGGGAGAAGGCATTTACTGTATTGGATTGAACATCCAATGCTCCTGTCACCCGTTGGCCGGTCTTCAGGGGAATCCCAACTTGCGCTCGAGTGTCTTTTAGTAGGGGATGGGGTTGGTGGGTAGGATTAAATGTTACATCATTTACAATCTGTGTCTTACCAGTATGGCAAGCATGCCCGATGGCTGAGTCTCCTTCTTTAATATCCAAGAAGTGTTGATTCTCAACGAGTTGTTGACCTGCATCTCCGGTAGCAGCGTGGACTACAGCCCTTTGATCCTCAACCAGGTAAATAGATACATGATAAAAACCAAATCGATCACGGATCAGGTTTACTGCACGATTTAAGAGTGCATCGGTATCTAAAGTAGATGTTGCCTGGGCCGCAATGTCCGCGGCAGTTTCCAGCTGGTTGGCTCGCCGGGAGGTTTCTTCCAGAAGGTCGATATTTTCCAATGCAATCGCTGCCTGACCACTTAATGCCATCAACCGGCGGATATCAGTAACTGAGAATGAGATTTCTCTTGGATATGCTGCATAAATTTGTCCAACCCACCTGCCACCAACTGCCAAGGGGGCTGAAATGACCATCAGAGCTTTCTGGATGGTGTGGAAATTTCGATGAAACAAACCAAATAGCCTGCTGTCCGATCCGATATTCCGGATAATGCTTAAATCATCAACTTTCATGAATTCGTAGGAGGATGGCCACTCATTGAAGGGAATTTGTGCTTCTTCAAAATAACCTTTAGAATTGTTGGCAGATTGTGAGATTGGATAGATCCCCTCTGGTTTAGTTCTTGAAGTGAATGGAGAGTCAAATAAAAAGATTCCACTGTAAATTGATTTTTGTCCTACGATGGTATGTTTTTTAAGTACCTCAAGAATGTCAGAATGGGATTGAGCGGCATTCAAATCTTTGTTCGCTTCATAAAGACTAGCGGTATCAGCAAGTGCTTTTTGGGTCTGATCCAACAGTCGGGCGTTCTGGATAGCAGTGGATGCCTGAAGCAGAATCGTTTCCGCTAGTTGAAGTTCATCCCGGTCGATTTCCTCATCCGGGTCTTGAACTCCCATAAGGATTACCCCGATTACGTCTTTAGCAACAGTGATAGGCATCAGCATCAGTGTGGAGTATTTTCGATATTCCATCAGATCGTGGGTTGGGTTTGACCTGCTGGTATCTTTTGAGCGGGAAATAATGATGGTTTTTTTCTCCCTTATCAACCTGGAGATTGGTTCATTGTTGACAAGAGGAATTTCTCCCCCTTCCATACTCGGAAGTCCAGGAAGATTAGAGACAAAAGCAACCTGGGTGAGGTGTTCAAAACTTTCTGTGAATATCGCAATACTAGTTTCGTCAACTGAAATTGCTTTATTTAATTCGTTAGCTATGAAATTCAAACTTTCCTTAAGATTGTTTGATGCGCTAACGGATGAAACAATCCGGTTAATGAGTGAAAGTTCTTCGCTTCTCTGTTGGGCTTCTAATGCCCTTTGTTCTGCCAACTCACGACTGCGTAAGTTTTGGATCGCGACTGCTGCCTGTGAACTAATCGAGGATGTGCGGCGGATTTCTTGTTCGTGGAATGAATGTTCTGCAGGATATGTGGCATCAATAAATCCAATCCACTGACCACCTACTACTAGAGGTATGAATCCCATAGAATGAGCATCTTTGGATTCTTTGAGGAAATTTTTTAAGTCGCTTGGAAGATGATTTTCATCGGTAATATTTGGCACAAAGGTAATTGAATTAGGAGATAAAATTTTTGAATCAATTAATTTTGAGAAATTTGTCACTCTGTAAATTTTGGGCAATTTAGCGTTAATCTCGTCAGGCAGGCCGGAGATTATGGTGACATCTTCAGGTGTTTGGCTTTGAGCAAACGGGCGATTAAATAACCCAATATAAAGTTGACTTGCTTGCTTGCCCAGTTCTGAATATTTTTGAAAAGCATTGAGGATTTGATCATAATTTTGGGCTGTATTCAGTTCTGCAGTAGCTTTGTAAAGAGTGTCTGCTTCAGCAAGAGCAAATTGGGTCTGCTCAAATAAACGCTGATTCTCCAATGCCAGTCCAAGTTGTTCGGCTATGGTTTCTACCGTCGCTATTTCCTGCGGTGTCCATGGTTGGTCGATGTTTCTATTGAACCCGAGGACACCGATTATCTCATCCTGCAGGCGTATTGGCAATGAGAGAACTTGGGTATCGTATCCATTTTCTTCACTGGACACCTTGTTTTCCTCGATGGCCCTTTCCATGCTGGGCAACCAGGTGGTGGATGGCTGCGTACCATCATCTCTTGTGTACGTCAAAGAATTTGGTCGCTGACCATCCTCTGCTGGATCGGTGCCTGTTTTGTATATTTTATGCGATGAACCAGTTTGGGAGCTGGTTGCAGTTTCCAGATCTTTTGTCCTACGAGCTATTTTTTGTTCCAGGATCTGTCTTTCTTCAGCATGTGTTTTTGCCATTATTCGAAGATCTTCAATCATGAATTCCAACCCAACTGCTAAATCACCCAAGACGTCAATATCTTCTGGTATTTCCACCTGGACATCATAATTACCGAGAGAGACTGATGAGATAACATCTAAAAATGCCTTCCCAAGTTCCTCTACCCGTTTTTTATATTCTTCGTGGTTCATTTCTGTCATACTTAGTTCCTTTACGGAAAGTAAGGACCGTCTGACTTATTAATCGATTATTTGTTGAAGCCACACGATAGCCTCGGCTTCGTCCTTAAAAAATTGGATATTTTGTTTCTTGGCTGCCTTGAGAATCCATTGCCCGAGGATTTTTGCCCTTCTAGAAGGATTTATAAAGGCCGAATAACCGAAGCGAGGATCACGATGAAGATCTATCAAGTATTGTCGGATCATGGGAGAAAGCTTGCCAAGTTTTTGTAGTCGAAAAATGTTATACAGCGGGTTTTCTGGAGTCGCGGCATCCACATATGGCGAAAATTCTCGGCGAAAATTTTCAACAATGCCATTATCTAGTTCACCGGCCATATCAATCCGCAATATTCCCTCTGATCCCATTCTGATTTCAAACGTCATCTTTGTCTTCTCTCTCAATTTGATTTGAAGAATCATTCCCGTTTTGCTTGTTGGATTGATTGATATCATTCTCTTTGGGAGCATGTAATAGCTGCTCTTTATTTCCCAAGTGAATGACGGAAATATCAGCATTCAATGCTTGGCTAAGTTCTTCTAGGGCGATTTGCATGATGTCTTGTGTATCTGTTCCCTGTCGGACTTTATCCGTTATTGTACGCACAGTTCGCTCTTGTTTGGCACGATCTTGTTCCTGGTTGAACAGGCGGGTATTGTTAATGGCAACGGCTGCCTGGCTAGCGATGGTAGTCAATAAGTCAAGATCATGCTGGTTATAAAGATTTGGGGTTGTCTCAGATTGGACACTGATCACGCCAAGGATTCGGTCTCCGATAATCATTGGGACCCCCAGCCAAGAATCAGTTTGATCACCAAATCGCAAGAACGGTAGTCCAAGGTCCTTCAGGGTATTTTCCGCATCGGCATCAATTAGAATTGGGACTTTGTTCTCGATAATATAACCGGTTAGCCCAGTTCCGGCTGGACGTGGAATCCATTGGTGACTTTCGGGATGATAGTCTGTGACCTGCTCCCCATTCATCATCACGAATGGGAAAGATAACATATTTTCTTCTTCATGATACAAAGAAACATAAAACAAAGGTGTTTCCATTAGCATAGATGTGTACTTGTAAATGTTTTCTGTGATGAATTCCTCAGTCTCTGCCCTAGCGAAAGCAGAACCCATCTCATTCAATACAGCTAATTCCTCAGCCCGTGCCTGTGTTTGTTCAAAGAGGTGGGCATTTTCGATAGCATTTGCCAGTTGATCAGTCATGGTTTGGAGGGATGTAATATCTTCCTGAGTAAAGGACTCTTCAACATTGCTCTGAATTGTCAAAGCGCCCAATACTTTGCCTCGTGAGATGAGGGGTAGAGCCATCTCAGAGCGCGTGTCGGGAAGATAGGGGTTGCGAAAGAACCTTTCTTCTTTTTTAACATTTAGGGCGATGAGCGCTTCCGCATTGGCAATTGCAGAGCCAATCATTGAATCTCCGCCAATTTCAAGTTTATGTCCTGTTTCCAACATTTGGCGACCAGGTTGACCAGATCCTGCCTGTAAGACAGCCCATTTGTTGGGTTCTCCTGTTAATTCACCTGATTCATCGATTAAAAAGATGCCCGCGTAGTATAGATCAAAACCTTTTTTGATCAATTCAACAACTTCCGGAAGAAGTTCTGAGGGGTCTAGGATAGTGCTGGCAATTCTTGAGACCTCTGCAGATGTTTCCAACTGCGTGCTGCGCCTCTGAATCTGGTGGAGCAATCTGCGGTTTTCCATTGTGGAAACCATAATCGAGCTGATGGACTGCAAAAGTGTCTTGTCCTTTGAAGTGTAGGCATCTTCCTCTGTATTTGCTATTAGGATTGCACCTACGGTTTTTTCTCC